>Ga0111539_10012283_pt1 | contig 10736 bp, 10 predicted proteins | sample RhiMethybrSRZTD1_FD_79667 | JGI IMG/M metagenome (GOLD analysis project Ga0111539, IMG submission 79667) | Populus rhizosphere microbial communities from Tennessee, USA - Rhizosphere MetaG P. TD hybrid SRZTD1 (version 2) (version 2) | ecosystem: Host-associated > Plants > Roots > Rhizosphere >... | reverse complement strand
TCGACCGCAATATCGGCCAGCGAGGCTTCGGTTTTCTCGTAGCGGTGGCGGGCGTAGGCCAGCGCCGCCGGCGTGAAGACAAGGCGGCGAATCACGATTGCATTCTTTGGCGCGATCGAATGCCCTTGCACGGTCTTCTGCCCGGCAGATCTTTGTGCAGACTTCTGCTCGGCAGTTTTGCGAGCAGCCTTTCTCGACCTAGCGCCGTCTTTCTTGGATGCAGGTTTCCCGCGCGCTGAAGTGCGCGTCCGTTTCGCCATAGCGAAGCTCCAGTCTTGTTTTGGGAATGGCCCTCGCCGCGCATGGTCGCGCGGCAGGCTTGGACGGAGCTACCAGCGCAATATCACGATGTCAAGGATTATTTTCCTAGCACCTTTGGGGGTGATTTTAAGTTCCCAAATAGCGCGGGCGCAACCTTCGCCTTATTTCACCATCCCGGCCAGGCGCGGCAACCACAGCGTCAGGTCAGGGATCAGGGTAATTGCAATCAACGACAGCAGCAGGGGTATCAGCCAGGGCAGGATCGCCATCGTGGTCCGTTCAATCGACAGCTTGGCAATTCTCGACAACACGAACAGCACCATGCCGAGCGGCGGGTGAAGCAGCCCGATCATCAGATTGAGCGTCATCATCACGCCGAAATGCACCGGGTCGATGCCGACCTTGACGATCACCGGCAACAGGACCGGCACGAGAATGCTGATCGAGGCAATCGGCTCCAGAAAACAGCCGACGACCAGCAACAGAACATTGGTCAGCAACAGGATGATGTACTTGTTGTCGGTCAGGGCCAGCAGCGACTCGGTAGTGTATTCGGTGACGCGGGTCGTGGTCAGCACCCAGCCGAACAGCGAGGCCGCGCCAACGATCAGCAGCACGCCGGCGGTCGTCTCGATCGTGTCCATCGAGACCTTGTAGAACTGCTTCGGCGTCAGCGTGCGATAGAGAAAAATCCCGAGAATGATCGCCCAGGCGCAGGCCGCGATCGCTGCCTCCGTAGGCGTGAACCAACCGAACGTCATGCCGCCGATGATGATGGCCGGCGTCAGCAAGGCCGGAAGCGCCGCAATGAACGTGACGGCGAGCGTGCGCCAGCGAAAAGCCTGGTCGCGGCCCATGCCATACCGCCGCGCGCAATAGTAAACGTAGCCCATCATGAAGGCCGTCATCACAAAGCCTGGGATGACGCCGCCGAGAAACAGCGCGCCGATCGAGACGTTGCCCATCATGCCGTAGATCACGAACGGCAAGGACGGTGGAATGATCGGGCCGAGCGTTGACGATGCCGCGGTGACGCCGACCGAAAACTCGGTGCTGTAGCCATGATCCTTCATTGCCTTGATCTCGATGGTGCCGAGACCCGCCGCGTCCGCGATCGCGGTGCCTGACATGCCGGCGAAAATGACCGAGCCGATAATGTTGACATGCGCCAGCCCGCCACGCGTCCAGGCGGCAAGCGCAACGGCGAAATCATAGATGCGGTTGGTGATACCGGCCGAATTCATCAGGTTGCCGGCCAGGATGAAAAACGGCACTGCCAGCAAGGGAAACGAATCGATGCCGCCTGCCATGCGATGCAGGATGACAAAGTCGGGCAGCCCGGCGATGAAGTGCGTGTAGATGAAGGACGAGCCCGCAAGCGCGATGAAAACCGGCACGCCGACGAGCAGAATTACGATGAACAGAAGCGCCATAATGATCATCGGAGGCTCCGCCGTTCAGTCCGGCGCGATCTGGTGGATCACGTCGTCCGGCCGCTTCCACCCGTTGCGGGCATTACGCCAGACGTTCTGCGCCTGCCGGGCGAACATCAGAAAACATCCGAAGGCGACGCCGGCATAGACATGGCTCATCGGCAGATCGAATACGGTCATGCGCTGAAAATGCATGCGCTCGGTGATGGTCCAGGAAACGAATGCGAGCAGGCCGAGAAAGGCGAGCTTGACGAAATCGACGAAAGCAAGCAGCGCCGCGCGCAACAGCCCCGGTTTCATTACGTTCGACAGCAGTTCGACGGCAATATGGGTATTACGGCGGGTCACCATCGCGCCGCCGATGAAGACAACCCACATCAGCCCGTAGCGCGCGATTTCTTCCGTCCAGGAGAGGCTGTCGTTGAGCACATAGCGCGTGAAGAATTGCAGGAAAACAATGAAGGCGAGCGACCAGAAGATCACGAACGCAAGCCAGTCCTCGGGGTGATGCTCCACCACCACCTCGGCATCTTCGGCCTCGATCAGGCGCTTTTCATCCTTGGGTACTTTCTGTTCGCTCATGACCCCCGCATCCCTCAGTCTCTCGGCGCCGTTACTTGCTCCGGCCAACCACGTCTTACTTTGAGTCTGCCACGAAAGGCGTGGATGCCCGGCACCAGGCCGGGCGTGACGCGGCAAGTGGGTGACCTTACTTCAGCGCCTGCAGCGCATCGTATTCCGCCTGCGACCAGCCGGCGCCTGCGCTCGGATCGTTGTGCAGCGGCAGCGCGGCCTTGCGGAATGACTCGCGGTCGACCTCGACGACGGTCTTGCCGAGCTTGCGGAATTCGTCGGCGAGCTTGAGCTCGGAGGCACGGATCTGGTCCGTCGACTTTGCGCTGGCCTCCTTCAGCACCTCCTCGAACACTTTCTTGTCCTGGTCGGACAGCTTCGACCACACATGGCTGCCGACAATGGTGACGAGGGATTCGGTAATGTGCCCGGTCAGCATGATGTGCGACTGCACTTCGTAGAACTTCTTGGCCATGATTGTCGGCAGGGGATTTTCCTGGCCGTCGACGGTGCCCTGCTGCAGGGCCAAGTAGACCTCCGCAAAGGCGATCGGCGTCGCGTTAGCGCCGACAGACTTGGTGAACATCAGAAAGAGCGGCGCCGGCGGAACGCGCAGCTTCATGCCCTTCATGTCCTCGGGCTTCTTGATTTCCCTGTTGGCGGTGACCATGCGCTGGCCGTAATAGAGGATGGCGACCACCTTGTGCCTGGTCTTGTCCTCGTAGCCTTTTGCAATATCGCGGAATAGCTTGCTGTCGCGGTAGGCCTTCCAGTGGTCGAAGTCGCGCAGAATGAATGGCGCGCCGGTGATCGCAAGCGGCTTGTGAATCGAGCCGGCAAACGAAGCGCCGGTATAGATGATATCGACCGTTCCGAGGCCCAACCCCTCGTTGATCTGATTCTCGTTGCCGAGTTGCGAGGCGGGGAACACGCCGATCTCATAGCGGCCATTGGTCCGTTTCTTGATCTCGTCGGCCGCCCACAGCGCCTCCGTGTGATAGGGCTCCGCTACCTCATAGACATGCGCCCATTTGAGCTTGGTCTGGGCGCCGGCAGGTCCGGCTGCGATGAAAATTGCGGCTGCAAGCGCGAGGCCGTGGGCCAAAAGACGCTGCCAGTTCGGCATACATTCCTCCCCGATTTGTCGGCAAATTTTGAGCTTCGCCTGTTGCGGACGATGTTACTATGCGTTCGGCTTCGCGCAACAGTCTCCAGTCAGGTTTCCTTATGAGCACGCCACGAACAATCCGGCTATCGCCCGATGACAATGTCGTTGTCGCCGTCGATCAGATTGCCCCCGGAGCCGTAGCCGCGGGCGTGACCGCGCGCGAACGCGTGCCGCGCGGCCACAAAATGGCGTTGGCAGGCATCCGCGAAGGCGAGCCCGTACGGAAATACGGACAAACGATCGGATTTGCGTCCAAGCCGATCTCGCCCGGCGATTGGGTGCACGAGCAAAATGTCGCCCTGCGTGATTTCGCCCGCGACTACAGATTCGCCGAAGCCGCAAGAAACGACGAGATCCTGCCGCCGGAGCTGCGCGCGACATTCGAAGGCTATCCGCGGCCCAACGGAAAAACCGGCACACGCAACTGTATCGGCATTCTCACCTCGGTGAATTGCTCGGCTTCGGTCGCCAAATTCATTGCCGAAGAAGTCAATCGATCAGGCATTCTCAACGATCATCCGGAAATCGACGGCGCGGTCGCGTTCGTTCATGGCAGCGGCTGTGGCATGGCGGCTTATGGCGAGGGCTGGGACCTGTTGCGGCGCACGCAATGGGGCTACGCGACCCATCCGAATCTCGGTGCTGCATTGATGGTGGGACTTGGCTGCGAGGTATTTCAAATCGATCGCATGAAAGAAGAGTATGGAATGGTTGAGGGCGACCACTTCCAGGCCATGACCATTCAGGCGACCGGCGGAACGAAGAAAACCGTCGACCAGGGCGTCCAGCGCATCAAGGAAATGTTGCCGGTTGCCGCGCGCGCCAGGCGGAAAACGCGCCCGGCTTCCGAGATTGTGCTGGCGCTGCAATGCGGCGGCTCCGACGGCTATTCCGGAATTACGGCAAATCCCGCCCTAGGTGCTGCGGTCGACCTCCTGGTCAAAAATGGCGGCACGGCCGTGCTTTCGGAAACGCCGGAAATCTACGGGGCTGAGCATCTGCTCACACGGCGCTCCGTCAATCGCGCCGTCGGCGAAAAACTGGTCGAGCGGATCCGCTGGTGGGAGGACTACACGAAACGCAACGGCGGCGAGATGAACAACAACCCTGCGCCGGGCAACAAGGCCGGTGGGCTCACCACCATCCTGGAGAAATCATTGGGAGCCGCAGCCAAGGGCGGCACGACGACGTTGCGCGCGGTCTATGAATATGCCGAACCGGTCAAGGAAAAAGGCTTCGTGTTCATGGATACGCCCGGATACGACCCGGTCGCAGCGACCGGGCAGGTTGCCGGCGGCTGCAATGTCATGTGCTTCACCACCGGACGCGGCTCCGCGTTCGGCTGTAAGCCGACGCCCTCGATCAAGCTCGCCACCAATACCGAGATGTATCGCCGCATGACCGACGACATGGATATCAACTGCGGCGATGTGCTGGACGGCATCTCGATCGCGGCGAAGGGTCAGGAAATATTTGACAGGATGCTCGAGGTCGCTTCCGGTCGGCACACGAAATCCGAAGACCTCGGCTATGGCGAACTCGAATTCGTGCCCTGGCAGATCGGGGCGGTTATGTAATTCCCACGTCTGACACGCGCGGCAATCTTGCTCAGCGAGGGGGAAACTCCAGCGTGCACCGCAGCCCGTTCGCATCAAATTGCAGGAGCGCGCTTCCGCCGATCTGAACCGGGAATCCTTTCTCGATCAGCGTCGATCCGAAGCCGGAACGCTGAGGCTTTTCGACGCTAGGCCCACCAGACTCCCGCCAATACAGCTCCACCCTGTCGAGGGGCTTGGTCAACCAGTCCACGGTCACCCTGCCGTTCGGCCTAGAAAGCGCTCCATACTTCGAGGCATTGGTCGCGAGCTCGTGGAGAACCATCGACAGCATCACCACCGAGCGCGCCGACATCTGAACAGGCGGACCACTCACGCGAATGCGGTCGGGATCCGCGCTCGCAAACGGCTCCAGCGTGGCGTCAATGACCTCTTTTATATCCGCGCCCTCCCATTTCTTGGCGCTTAGCACGTCGTAGGTCCGGCCAAGCGAGCCCAACCGCCCGTCGAACTTGTCGCGCGCGCTGGCGTCGGCGCTGCTTCGGAATGTCTGGGAGGAAAGGGACTGGACGGTGGCGAGCGTATTCTTCACGCGGTGATTGACTTCGTTGATCAAGAGCTCGTGCAAGGCTTCGGCGCGCGCAATCGTCGTTGCCATGCGGATCGCGAAAGCGAGGCCGATGGCGAGCATGCCAACACCAATTGCTCCCGTGAGGACGAAGGTCCGCACGGCGGGGGCAGTCAGCGTCTTTTCTGCAATGCCCGCGGCTGGAATCCATCCTGTCAGTCCGGAGCGGACAAAGGCGGTGAGAAGGGGCACGCCTTCGAGTGACACCGTGCGTGCTTGCCCTTCCGGCGCGCTGAACATGACCGCGAATAGGCTTGGAGACGCCTTCATGCCGATCGTCGTTTCCGGATTGGGCACGCGGGCAAAATTGGCGCCTTTTCGGTCGAAAATTGAGATCGTCCAGTCGTCGTTCGGCTTCTGCTGCTCGATGATGCGCTGAAAAATCTCAAGTGGCGGATCGAATGACAGGTCATAGACGACCTCTGCACCTCGCATAACAGGGACCGTCACGGTCACGATCGGACGCTTGGAGACAGAACCAACAAAGAGCTCCGAAAAAGCCGGCTTGCGTGTCCTGAAAACCAAATCGCCGTCCTCGCGGCTAGTGCGCGGCGGCAGGAGTACGCCGGGTTCCGTGCTTGAATTGAAAACCTGGCGTCCCTCCCGATCGCCAACGATGATCGATGCGTGGCCCGGGAATTGCGCCAGAAATCCCTGCACCCTGCCACGGAAGGCGTCGAAATCCCCGCGCGCCAGCGAGTCCGAGCCGGCGAGAACCGTGAGACCGGAAACAATGCCCTGCATCTCGCGATCAAGAACTTGTTGAATGCTGCGCGTGACCTGCAGCACGGCCGAAAGCGTCTTGCTGGTCCTGTCGGTAGTGCTGATAGACAATGGCCGCGGAAAATCCGATCAGCGGCAAAGTTGTGCCGGCAACCAATATTGCAAGCCGCAACGGAAGCGACAACTTGCGGCGCATGAATGCTGGCAAAGCCTCTAGGAACCTACAATTTCTAGCATACTGCCTTGCGCGGCAAGCAAACCAGCGGGGAACTCGCATTATCAGATGCGCGGGCTCATCCCCTCGCCCGCAACACCGATTCGATCGAAACCCGCGACCAGGTCGCCGTGCGTTCGCGGAATGCAACATATGATGCATGGACCTTGCCGGTGATCGCGCTGCGCCCCACCAGCTCGCCGAGGACATCGTTTGCCTGCTTGCGCGCGGCGCTGATCAAGTCTTCCGGGAACACTGCGAGCTTGACCTTGTGTTCGTTGACCAGGGCTTCAAGCGCGGTGGCGTTGAGCCGCTCCATCTCGGCGAGCGCGTAATTCGCTTCGGTCGCGCAGGCATGGGCAATCACGGCCTTGAGCTCGTCGGACAGCGCGTTCCAGGCCTTGAGCGATATGATGCATTCGCCTGTGCCGTTCGGCTTGTTGAATCCAGGGTAGTAATAGAATGGCGCCACGCGATAGAGCCCAAGCGCGATGTCGGTTCCGGGGCCGACGAATTCCGCGCCATCGATCACGCCCGATTGCAGGCTTATCAGAATCTCGGCCGGCGGGGTCGTCTGCGGCGTGACGCCGAGCCGTCGATAAACCTCGCCGCCGAGGCCAAGCGTCCGCAGCTTGAGGCCGCGTAGGTCGGCTAGACTTTTCACTTCGCGGCGGAACCACCCGCCCATGCAGACGCCGGTATTGCCGCCCATGAACGGCTTCACGCCGAACGGAGCATAAAGCTCGTCCCACAAGCCCTGTCCGCCGCCCGCTTCGATCCAGGCCACATGCTCGCCGGGCGTGAGCCCGAAGGGCACCGTCGTGAAGAACGATGCCGCCGGCATTTTGCCTTGCCAGTAGAACGAAGCTGTATGTCCCATGTCCGCGACGCCATTGCCGACGGCATCCAGCACCTCGAACGCGGGGACCACTTCTCCCGCCGCGTGCACGGTAATGTCGAGCCTGCCGCCGGAGAGCGAGCGGATCCGCTCGGCGACGCGCTCCGCCGACATCCCTGGGCCCGGCAGCCGCTTCGGCCAGGAGGTGACCATGCGCCATTTCTGCGTCTGCGCGCGCGCAATCGCCGGCGCGGCCAGAAGGCCCGCCGCGGTGGCACCGATGGTGAAATCTCGCCGGGTCGTCATGGTGTTCTCCATATCGCGTGAAAATGGTGCAGAGGTCCGTGACCGTGGCCGATCTTCAGCTCGTCAGCAGCGGCAATCGCGGCGCTGACATACTCTTTTGCGTCTTGAGCGGCAGCCCTGAGATCGAGCCCCTTCGCAAGTCCGGCGGCAATTGCCGATGACAGCGTGCAGCCGGTCCCATGCAGGTTCGATGTCGCGATACGCCTGGCCGACAGGCGCAGGACCTCGCCCTGCCCTATCAGCAGATCGAGGCTTTTATCACCGCTGCCGTGACCGCCTTTGATCAGCACGTTGCGAGCGCCGAGCGCCAGAAGTTCACGCGCCTGAACCTCCATTTCCCGCTCGTTGCGAGCCACCGATGCGCCGGTCAGCGCCGCCGCTTCCGGAAGATTGGGCGTGACGACCAGCGCGCGCGGAATCAGCAGTTTGCGCAACCCCTCGACCGCCGCCGGCACCAGCAGGCGGTCGCCGGAAGTCGCGACCATGACCGGATCGAGCACAATGTTCTTCGTATGATGCGCAGCGAGGCCCTCTGCCACCGCTTCGATGGTCGCGGCCTGCGACAGCATGCCGATTTTCACCGCCCCAATTTCGAGATCGGAAAACACCGCATCGATCTGCGCCCGGATGAAATCGGGCGGGACATCGTGGATGGCGCGCACGCCCTGGGTGTTCTGCGCGGTCAGCGCGGTGATGACCGAAGCACCATAGACGCCGAGCGCCGCGAAAGTCTTGAGATCGGCCTGGATGCCTGCGCCGCCGCTCGAGTCCGACCCGGCAATCGTGACGGCGATCGCGGTCATGACCGGTCTCGCCGCGCGAGCGCACCATCGACGACTGCGCGCAAATTTTGTGCCGCGATCGCCGGATCCGGTGCGAGAGAGAGCGCCGATATCACCGCGACTCCATCGGCACCCGCGGCAATGACGTCCGCTGCATTGTCGGAATTGATGCCCGCAATGGCGCAGATCGGGAATTTCGGCTGTCGCGCGCGGATGACGTCCACAATGGCGCGCAAACCGCTGATGCCGATCGGAGGGGCTGTGTTGTCCTTCGATGTCGTTCCGTACACGCCGCCGATCGCGACATAGTTGAGAAGCTCGAGGGGAGCGGTCCTGGCCTGCTCCGCGGTCTTGATGCTAAGGCCAATGATCGCGGCGCGGCCCAGCAATAGTCGCGCGTCGCCGGGCGACATATCATCCTGTCCGATGTGAACGCCATCGGCTTCCGCTGCGAGCGCGACGTCGACTCGATCATTGATAATCAGGGGTACGCCATGCGGCTCGAGGACGGAACGCAAGGCGCGCGCCTCCTCAGTCATGACGCGCGTCGAACTTTGTTTGTCGCGCAGCTGCACAAGGGTTGCGCTGCCCGCGATGCGCTGCGTGAGATCGGTGAGCGCGCGCCCGCCGGCGACTGCCGGGTCAACAAGAGCGTAGAGCCGCAGGTCGACGCGCATCAGCTGATCCTCGCGCGCGCGTTGAGAGTCGCGGCATCGAGGCCGTGGAGCGCGTCGATGATTACCACGGCGAGACTGCCCGGACCGCTTGATCGCTCGGCCGCGAGCTCGCCGGCAACGCCGATAATTGCCAGGCCTGCAATCGCCGCGCGTAGCGCATCTGGTTCAACCGCGAGACACGCCGCAAGCACGGCCGAACCGGCACAGCCCATGGCGGTAACCTTGGACATCAAAGGGTGGCCACTGGCGATGCTCGCAATTCGATGTCCGTCGGCGATGAGGTCCGTTTCTCCCGACACGGCGACGACAATCCGGTTTGAGCGGGCGTAAGACATTGCTGAGTCGCGCGACGGCGCGGCGTCGGCGAGCGCCGCGAATTCGGCATGGTTGAGGCGAACGACGGCCGGTCGACGGGCAATCAGCTCGCGCGCGAAAGCCGCGCGCGGTTTGGAGCGGTCGACGAAGACGGGATCGAGCACCCAGGGCACTTTATTCGTCGTTGCCGCTTCCAGCGCGATTGCCGTCGCCTGGCGGCGTTCCGCGTCGAAGGTGCCGAGATTGACCAGGAGCGCCTGCGCGCCGGAAACGAAAGCGCCGATCTCCTCGGCTGACAGGGTCATCGACGGCACGCAACCCGCCGCCAACAGCACGTTGGCGGTGAAACTCTGCGCAACGGCATTCGTGATGCAATGCACGCGCGGCGCGCGGGCGCGCAGGCGCACGAGGATGTCGGACGCTGCTTGCGCGGCGTCATCGCGCGATGCGGCATGCGGGTGATGCATCTCTTGTCCCTCCGCCGGCATGACCCGGATCAGGTTCGTTGGGTTGGCTTTTGCCTCTCAGCCCGGCGAGCGGCCGGACACCCCACGAGATTGCTGTTCAGATACGTAATCCGCGCGCGGTCCCAAGGCAATAGCTAACGCCGTCGCGGCAACTCGGTCATCCGGGTCGCGCCCGCTTGCCAGCAACCCACGTTTTTGCTGGATTGCGCACAGGCTGCGGAGTGGTGTGATGACCCCCTTTTTCGTTCAGATCAAATGCGAGCTCGGAAAGTCCTACCAGGTGGCCAACGCCCTGGCGGAGGCGGAAATTGCATCCGAGATCTATTCGACCGCCGGCGACTACGATCTGCTGGTGAAATTCTACGTCGACAGCGGCACGGACATCGGTCACTTCGTCAATGAGAAGGTACAGTGCATCCCCGGCATCAAGGACACGCACACCATCATCACTTTCAAGGCGTTTCAGGGCTGACCGCACAGCCTTAATAACCGTTCACTCAGGCGGCCTGCGGCGGCCCCTCGGCCTCGCGCGCCCGTTTGAGGCCGAGCTGGCGTTCGCGCCAGATGACGAACAATCCTGCGGCGGTGACGATTGCGGCACCGAGATACACCAGCTTGGCTGGCAGCTCTCCGAACAGCCAATAGCCGAGCACCAGCGCCCAGAGCATCGCGCTGTAGTCGAACGGCGCCACCACCGAAGCCGGGGCGTAGCGGTAGCTTTCGGTCAGAAAAATGTGGGCAAGACCGCCAAGAATGCCGAGCGCGACCAGCGCGACGAGCTCGCGACCTGTCGGC
>Ga0111539_10012282_pt1 | contig 10737 bp, 6 predicted proteins | sample RhiMethybrSRZTD1_FD_79667 | JGI IMG/M metagenome (GOLD analysis project Ga0111539, IMG submission 79667) | Populus rhizosphere microbial communities from Tennessee, USA - Rhizosphere MetaG P. TD hybrid SRZTD1 (version 2) (version 2) | ecosystem: Host-associated > Plants > Roots > Rhizosphere >... | reverse complement strand
TCGGCATTCTCCTCACTCTCACTCTGACTCTCGCCCTCACTCATAAACTCACAACTCATAACTCCTTCGGAACTTAAAGCCCCATCTGCCCGTTAGATCGACTCGACCCCCGCCGCCATGGACCGCAAACAACACTTCGTTATTATCCTCATCCTGGGGGCCCTGGCGACTATAAGCCCATTTTCCATTGATATGTACTTGCCCGGCTTTCCGGCACTTGCAAAAGACTTAAATACAACAATCGATCAGGTACAACTGTCCCTCACCAGCTACTTTGTGGGTATAGCTGTGGGGCAATTGCTTTACGGACCACTATTAGATAGGTATGGAAGAATAAAACCACTTTACATTGGATTGGTCGGCTATATCATTGCTTCAATCGGCTGCGCGTTGACCACTTCCGTTGACGCATTGATAATTGCCCGGTTCGTTCAGGCGCTTGGAGGTTGCGTTGGAATGGTAGCGGCACAGACATTGGTTCGTGACTTGTTTCCTGTAAATAGGACCGCGCAAGCATTTTCGCTGATAACGCTGGTGATTGCAGTTTCTCCAATGATCGCTCCCACGGTAGGCGGATACGTCACGGCTGGAATCGGATGGAACTGGATCTTTATAATTCTCGCGGTCATTACTGTTCTGATCATTCTTGCCGTTCATTTTTATTTACCGAGAGGAAAAGAAGCAGACCCATCATTATCACTTGCTCCACGGGCAGTGCTTTCCAACTTTCGTATAGTTGTTAAGAACGATCAGTATCTCATTTATACACTCGCTGGTGGTCTGGGTACTGCGGCGCCATTCGCGTATATAGCCGGATCGCCGGATGTATTCATGAATATCTATGGCGTAAGCGAACAACAATACGGCTGGATATTTGCGATCCTTGCTGCCGCTATCATCGGCTCGACGCAATTGAATCACATCCTGCTTAAACATTTCAAGAGCGAGGAACTGGTTAAGATCGCATTACTTTACCAGGGAGTTGCAGGCGCCATTATGGTAGCCGGTACGTTGTATGGAGTTATGAATCTTCCTGTTATGCTTGTTCTCATGTTTATCTTCTTGAGTGGTCACGGTATAATTGGTCCGAACGCCACGGCTTTGTCGCTCGCACCATTTGCAAAATATGCGGGAAGCGCTGCCGCCTTGCTGGGTAGCTGGCGAATGGGAACTGGAGCATTGATCACGGGTTTGGTAAGTTTTCTCCACAATCATACTGCATTGCCAATGGTGGGAATGATGGCAGCGTGTGCGTGGGCAAGTTTTGGAATTCTGCTAGCGGGCAATGCAATCGTTCGAAGACGTGCGCCAAAGGACGACACCGAGGCGGCGCCCCTTCCCCTTTAAGCTTTCTGGACGGCGGATTAAATAATCCGTCATTACGAAACATCATTCCAAAGAAAATCTTGCGCCAATCATCATAAGGCAGCAATCATTTTAGAAAAAGAAGCGTTAACTTACTAAGCAGATTAAGTGTTCGATTATTATTTGGGGTTTGGTATGAAACGATCGATTTTAGTCCTCCTAGTGATTCTGGCGGCGTGTGTCGGAGGTGTTCTCGGATCATTAATCACGCTGCGTTACCTCGATTTTCAAATTCCAACTTATCAATCGATCGATGCGCGTCAACAATCAGCGCTCGCTAATTACGTGCGAGATACTTCTTATCACGCGCCTGAAGGATTGAACTTCCTGAACGCTGCCAGCAAAGTTACTTCCGGTGTGGTTCACATTCGAACCTCGTTTGGTCCCGGAGATTTTAGTGTGAATCCTCTCGAACTCTATTTTGAACAACCTTCTAGATCATCGGGTTCCGGTGTGATTATATCAGACGATGGCTATATCGTTACTAACTACCATGTAATAGAAGATGCAAACAGTATCGAGGTGGTGATGAGTAATAATCAGCGATTTTATGCTAAACTCATCGGCACCGATCCAACTACAGACCTTGCATTGCTGAAGGTCCGTGCGCGAAACCTACCATTTTTGAAGTATGGAGATTCTGACCGGATAACGCCAGGTGAATGGGTGCTCGCTGTGGGCAATCCATTCGATCTAAACTCAACGGTTACTGCCGGAATTGTAAGTGCCAAGGCGCGCGCCATTGGTATCCTTCGGGACAGAAATGAGCTCCATAACCTTCAGGTTGAAGCATTCATACAAACAGACGCTGCAGTAAACCCTGGCAACAGTGGAGGGGCGCTTGTGAATCTGAATGGCGAGCTTATCGGTATCAATACTGCAATTGCAACTTCTTCAGGCAGCTATCAAGGTTATTCTTTTGCTATTCCCGTAAGTCTCGTCAGGAAGGTAATGGATGACCTTTTGGAGTTCGGGCAGGTGCAACGCGGGCTGCTGGGCGTACAGATTGCAGACGTCAATGCGCCTTTAGCGGAACAGCTTCACCTTAGCATCAGTCAAGGTGTATTGATAAGAGGCGTAAACAAGGAGAGTGCGGCCGAAAAGGCGGGGCTACACGTGGGTGATGTTATAGTAGGTATTGACGGACATAATATTTATTCTGTCTCAGAACTCCAGGAATGGGTTGCACGAAATCGTCCCGGAACAGAGATCGTGGTGTCATACCTGCGTGAAGGAGCGCCTGGAGAAGTGAGAGCCCGTTTGCGGAATAATGACGGTAATGAAGAGGTTGTTAAGAGACAGTTGAAGCACGAACTCGGTGGAATTGAAATGGAAGATGTCCCTTATAAAGAATTGACAGCATTACAGTTGGAAGGAGGAGTTCGGGTTCGTGACGTTAGCCGGGGAAAGTGGAAAGAAGCGGGCATCCGGAAAGGTTTTGTCATAGGCTACATCGACAAAATTCCCGTTGATAATGTGGAGGACCTCAATCGTATCCTCGACTTTAAAAAAGGGGGAATCCTTTTGGAAGGATTTTATCCCAACGGCCAAAAAGGTACGTACGGCGTTGATTGGTAAACCAGCGATCGTCCAGTACCTGTTTCCCATCCCACACATTTTCTTAGCTTTGCGGACGATTTAAAGATCCATGAAAGATTTTGGCATCAGAGAGGCGTTGTCCAAATTGGGCATCAAGAGGAACAATTCAGGAGTGTCAACTGGCTCAAAATGGTACAAAACCAAAGGGGCGGTGATCGAATCTTATTCGCCGGTTGATGGAAAACTAATTGGAACTGTTCGCTCTGGCGACGAAAATACTTTCGGGAAGGTCGTTGCCAAGTCGCATGAAGCTTTTAAGACATGGAGAACGTGGCCTGCACCAAAGCGTGGTGAAGTGATAAGACAGATCGGCGAAGCCCTGCGGAAACATAAGGAGCCGTTGGGAAAACTGGTTTCCTATGAAATGGGAAAGTCTTATCAGGAAGGGTTGGGCGAGGTTCAGGAAATGATAGACATATGTGATTTTGCCGTCGGCCTATCTCGCCAGCTACACGGTCTAACTATGCATTCAGAACGACCCAATCACAGAATGTATGAACAATGGCATCCTATCGGTATAGTTGGAATTATTACCGCTTTCAACTTCCCCGTCGCGGTTTGGTCATGGAACGCAATGATTGCGTGGGTCTGCGGCGATGTTTGTATTTGGAAGCCATCAGAAAAAACTCCGTTGTGTAGTATTGCATGCCAGAACATCACAAACAAAGTTTTTCAAAAGAATGGCGTACCCGAAGGTGTTTCCTGTGTGGTGAATGGTGATTATGTTATTGGTCAGTTAATGTCCAAGAATGACGATATTCCGCTAGTGTCAGCTACAGGTTCCGTTAGAATGGGTAAGGCTGTAGCAAAGACTTTAAGCGATCGTCTAGGCCGTGGCTTACTTGAGTTGGGTGGAAACAACGCAATCATAGTTACAGAAAATGCAAACCTTGATGTGGCAATACGTGGTGCGCTGTTTGGTGCTGTCGGTACTGCAGGTCAACGCTGCACTACGACAAGAAGATTGATCGTCCAGGATTCTGTTTATGACGAAGTGAAAGATAGACTCAAGAAAGCTTACGCGCAGTTGGCTATAGGTAATCCACTCGATGTTTCTAATCATGTTGGACCGCTAATCGACAAGCAAGCTGTGAAATCTTATCGTGATGCATTGAGAAAAATTGTTGAAGAAGGTGGTGAACTTGTAGTTAAGGGTGGTGTGCTTAAAGGTAAAGGCTACGAGTCCGGGTGTTATGTAAAACCTGCAATAGCAGAAGTAGACAACGATTTTGAAATAGTTCAGCAAGAAACGTTTGCCCCAATTCTTTACTTGATAAAGTTTCGTAATATCGATGAGGCTATTGAAAAACAGAATGGTGTGAAGCAAGGTCTTTCATCCGCGATAATGACGAACAGTATGAAGGAAATGGAAAAGTTCTTATCGCACGTTGGATCAGACTGTGGTATTGCCAATGTAAACATCGGAACCTCAGGAGCTGAGATTGGCGGAGCTTTTGGAGGTGAAAAGGAAACCGGAGGGGGAAGAGAATCTGGTTCAGATGCCTGGAAGGTTTACATGCGCCGTCAAACCAACACAGTCAATTTTGGAGATACCCTGCCGTTGGCGCAAGGAATAAAATTTGACATTTAGAGGAGTTTGCAAATAAGGATCAAAGGCTTATTTTTATAAACCATTCATTTTAATCACTATGGCCGGAAAGAAGTATCGCACTGTCATGCTCATTGATGACAATGAAATTGACAACCTAATTAACCAGAAGATGATCGAAGCGGCCGCCGTGACAGAGAACATCTACACACATACAGGAGCTAAGAGCGCGATAGAGTTTCTCAAGAATATGGAAAAGCTGGAGATGGCCGATCAGGTCTTACCAGATGTTATATTTCTCGATATCGATATGCCATTGATGGATGGCTTTCAGTTCCTCGATGAGTTCGAAAAGCTAACGAACATTGCAAAGAAGAAGTGTAAGATCGTAATGCTTACGTCTTCTATCAACCCGCAGGACTTCAACAGATCCAAGAAATATGAAAACGTGCGACTTTACCTTAATAAGCCGTTATCGCACGATAGTATTGTGAAGCTTGACCTCTAAAAAGCCGTCAGAAGCTCAACGAACCTTTCATCCAGCTTGATCAGTTTGGTCGGCGCGAAGTAATCAACCTTTAAAGTACTAAGACGCGGGATAACGCTCTGGATCTTTTTAGCCTTTTCCTTCTTTGCTTCGCTGGTAGCGATCTTTAATATCTTCAGGAATAATTGTATGTTCTCGCAGCTATCCTTACCCGATAGTCTTATCTGACGTTGAATGCTATTTGACAGCTGATTGAATAACTCGAAGTCTTTAAGCAATGTATACTGAAGAGCAAGTAATGATTTTATTTCCAGTTGGGCATATGGGTACTTTTTCAGACTCACATCATTGAGCAGTCCATTGATCAGCTTGGCCGCCTCTTCGAACTTACCTACATAGTAGCTTGAGATCGCCCGGTACACCACGTAAACGATGTGTTTTGGTAAATCCAGCATGTCTATCTCATAGTCTAGGAAAATAGCTTCATTTTCCGTATAAAGTTCGGTCTCCGTTCCTGACCTGAGATGCCTTTCGATCTTTGAAATAAGAAATTGTGTCGGGAAAGTGTAGGTGGAGTAATTCACTAAAAGATTCGCGCAGGCATCGTTCACCTCTTCATAGTACTTCTCTGCCTGTCGAAATACTTTGTAATGATTATAATATTCGAGCTTCAGGAACTCAAACACCAGGTTCATGTGGTAATAGATCGAATCGAGGTGATAGCTCTCAAAGATCTTTTGCACCTTCTCGAAAATATCTTCTATTGATTCCCCATCCTGCTGCATATTGTCATCGACCTCGACAAACAAACGGTGGAAGATGTACATACAGCTTTGATACACATACAATCGATGGGATTCGTACAACTTGGCGACGTTTACCATCTCTTTCATCAGCAGTACAAGCCCTAATTTTTCGGCCTCACCACCATTTAACATGTAATCCCCGTACTTCTTAAAGTAGTCAGCCAGGAGATCCTCGGCTTTGTCTACAGCAAGCATATATGCCACATGCCGGTTATAAAGCTGAGAATACTGGAAGTAGTCAGGAGAATTGATGTTTAGCTTTTTGAGCGATTTATAGATAATGGTTAATTCGTTGGCGAGGTCATAATCAAGAAGCTCCTTTTCCAGCTTTTTAAGAGTTGCAACAGAGATTGCTTTCTTCTTGGTAAAAAGCACTTCGGTGATATTCGCGACTTTCCGTAAGACATCGGTCCTGGGACTTTCGAGCTGACCCATTAAATACTCCTCGATCTTCAGGTTTAGCCGCGACCGCAATGTATAGTATGCGTTCGCGTTTACGTCCAACTCAGTCATGATCTTGTTGTCGGACAGTTGCCGTTCGCGGAGGGACTTTAAGAGGTATGCAGATTTCTCTGCATTACTTTCTATAAGTGAGTCATAAATTGCTTTGAAGTCTTTTTCGGAGAGTTGTTTGATGATATTCTTAAGCTTTGCCATGCGTACGCTTGTAACAAAGTGAAAATTTACAAAATTTATTACATCATGCAACACGCTTAACTATAGTTAAAGCGATTCTTAGGTGTGAAGTTCGTAGTTTTACACCGCCTAAGAATCGTTCAATTGTTGATTGTGAGAATCATACTCATTTGTGCTGTTGTACTCTTGTCCGTTCGGGTCCACGGTCAGGCCACGTCCGAACGCCTCGCTCTAAACAACATCGAGAAGAAAAAATGGGATAAAGCCTTCAACCAGTTGAATAAGGCGCTATCTAAAGATTCCCTTAACGTAGCTGCGGCCTATGGGATGGGTTGGTATTTTTTTGAATCCGACAATCCAGAATACGACTTGGACTCGGCCTATCATTATACGCAAAAAGCTCTCCGGGACTTTGAACTATCATCCGCCAAAGAACGAGAACGTTTGAAACGATTCCCCTTGGATAGCCTGGATATCGTCGACCTTCGGGACGCTATCGACAGCGCTGCGTTTGAAACGGCAAAACAAATCGACAGCGAAAAAACCTACATCGCATTCATAAGCAATTTTCCCACCGCCAGCCAGCAAACTATGGCCGTATCTCTACGGAACAAAGCAGCATATCGCGACGCTCTTGTGGGGAACAACTTTCAGGCGTTTAAGGATTTCATGACCAAATACCCGGATTCCGAAGAGGTGATTGAAGCAACCCGTAAATACCACGAACTTTTATTCCTTGATATTACGAAAGACAAGCAGCTTGCCAGTTATAAGAGATATTTGAAAGAATATCCCAGCACCGTGCATGCTGTGGAAGCCGAACAGAACATCTTTGAGATTATTACCGCGGACGGTGGTATCGACAACTATTTAAATTTCATCCGGGAGTACCCAAGCGGGAAGTTCGCGCGCCAGGCAAATGGCATCCTGTTTCATTTGCTATCCGAGGACCAAAGAGAGGCCATTTATCCATTTGAACAAAATACCGATTCGCTAAATGCAGTAATTGAATTGACACGCGGGTACGTAGTGCCGTTTCTTCATGCCAGCCGTTTTGGATTTATGGACCAGAATGGAGGGGAGGTCATAAGCGCAGAAGCCGACGAAATCAACAAAGAATATCTTTGTGGCAACCTTTCAGACGATGTAATAGTACTACCCAACAAGATCGTCGGTATCAACGGAGCGACTATTTACAATCATCCCGTTGAAGATATTGAGGACCTCGGTTACGGTTTCCTATCAATAGATACTGATACCTGCTCTTCTGTACTGCACAAGACAGGCTTCATTGTGGGTGAACCATGTATTCAAAATGCCAAAATCCTTGGCGGCAGATTCCTTGCCCTTCAAAAGAATTCGCAGTGGTCCCTGTGGACTCTTACCGGCCGCAACCTGCTTCCATACGGATGGGACGATATCCAAACCATCAGAGACGTGATTGTCCTTAAGGCTAAAGACAAGGTTGCCTTAACAACTACCCAATCAGTTGCTGCCTTAGCCGGCCAAAAAGAACCGAGATTGACAGAATTTGTCGACGATGTCAAGAGTTGGACGGGCGATCTTATTTGGGTGAAGAACGGAAGTCATCAAGGTGTTCTATCTCAGAAGCTCGACACCGTTGTCCGTGCACAGGAACAAGTATTGTCACCTGTTTATTTTGGTTCTGTCGCTAAGAAGGATAACGTGTTCTATACATGGAATCAAGTTGGCGACTCTTCTCAGCACTTTAAGCACGTGGTGGTCGTGGAACCTTGGACGGCTGTCCGGAGTGACAAATCCTGGTTCTTATATGATCCAGTAACTAACGCATATCGTAGTCCTGGCTATGATTCTATATTTTTTGCCGGGCCGTCTGCCGTAGGGTTGAAAAAGGATAGTGTCAGGATCTATTTCTCTCCGAAAAAATTTATCGACGTTACCCAGCCCGTCCGTGTTGAACTTGTTTCCGGCCAGGAATCTATCTTATTGCTTCAGCAAGGAACAAAAAAGAGCGTCTACAATCTGGATGGCAGGAAGCTCATTGTTCTGAATTATGATAATGTGCAATATGCGGGCGAAGGATTTTTTGTAGTCTCAAAGAAAGACAAGAAAGGATTGATCAATTCAGCAGGCAAACTGTTGCTTCCCATTGAATATGATGCGCTGGGAACGGTAAGTAGTGGAAGAGTGTCTCTGCTAAAGGGAACCAAGTTTGGATTGTTTGATTGCAAGACCCGTAAGCTTATAAAACCTCAATACAGCAAGAATCTGACTTGTTATAGCGGCAATCTTATAGTTGCTGATAAAGAGGGTATGGTTGGATTCATTGGTTGGGATAACAAACCGCTATCGAAGTCACAATTTAGCGAGGTCCGTTTCTGGAATGATTCTGCGGCCCTTGTTCGCAAGGATTCGCAATGGATGCTGTACGCGATAAAAGCGCAGAAGGCCGTGCTGGAAAAGATCAATAAGATCAACTTTATCACGGATGGGGATGAAAAACTTGCCATCGTTCAGCAGGAACGCAAATTTGGTGTTATCCATAGTAAGAAGGGAACGATCATACCTATAAACTTCAGCGATATCATCAATGTAGGGTCAAATGAGATACCTACATACTTCACTGAAAAGCACGTCGAGGAGGCCTCTATCTTTGTGGTTATTTATTACGACTCGAAGGGCAACATGCTCAGGAAAGACGTATACGAGCAGGACGATTACGAAAAAATCTATTGCTCACATAATTAATCGGCCATTTAAGCCACGAGGGATTCCAAAAGTTGTACTAATCCTTAAATTAGCGGCACAAAATTCTTTTTATGCTTCGCCGAATTTCAAGCCTCGTCATTATTCTCTCACTGGGTACTCCTGTCTTTGCACAAAAGACACCGGAAAGACCTAAGCTCGTTGTTGGCATCATCGTTGACCAGATGCGACAAGAATATCTCTACAGATTTTATGACAAGTTTGGTAACGGTGGGTTCAAACGTCTTATGGGTGACGGGTATATGCTGAAAAATGCGCATTACAACTACACTCCCACTGTTACAGGACCGGGACATGCATCGGTTTATACAGGATCGACTCCTGCGATCCATGGAATAATTGGAAACGACTATTTCGATAAGGATAGAAAAAGATACGTGAACTGTGTTGCGGACTCTCTCCAAAAGCCAGTAGGGAGCGACGTAGGTAAGGGCGATATTTCCCCGTGGCGAATGCTGTCTTCAACGGTTACAGATGAGTTGGAACTCTTTACACAGAAGCGTAGTAAGGTTATTGGAATTTCTTCGAAAGACAGAGGCGCAGTTTTGCCAGCGGGCCACATGGCGGATGCCGCATATTGGTACGATGGAAAGAACGGCAATTTTATTTCAAGCACTTTTTACATGACACAACTGCCTGAGTGGCTGGTGCAATTCAATTCGCAAGACTTACCGCAGAAATACCTGACTCAGGATTGGACTACTTTGCTTCCGGTGGAAAAGTATACTGAAAGCGGACCAGATGAAACACCATATGAGCGGCAGTATGCATCATCAATCAAATCATCTTTTCCTTATAAGTTCAGCCTGCTGAAAGGCAAGCTTAGCCCTGAATTCCTGGGCAACACTCCGTTTGCCGATGATCTCCTGACCGAATTGGCAAAGGCAGTAATCGTCAATGAAAATATGGGAAAAGATGAGATAACAGACTTCTTGTGTATTTCATTTTCGGCCCCCGATGCAGTTGGACATAGAGTAGGACCTAATGCCGTTGAGATGCAGGATACTTACATGCGCCTGGATAAGAACATTGAGGACTTGTTGAAGAATCTGGATCAGCAGGTTGGTGCGGGCAACTACACATTGTTCTTAACAGCCGACCATGCCGTTGCAGATGTTCCCCAATACCTTAAAGATAACAAGGTTCCTGCCGGATATTTCAATGAACAAAAAGTACAGGATGGGTTAGAAAAATTCCTTGCACAGTATTATCCCGGCAAACGGTTTATTCAGAACATCAGCAATAACCAGATATTCCTTAATCACAATGCTTTTGTTCAAGACCCAAAGACCTCTGGAATTGAACTTCTGATAGTAACAGAGTTGATAGGAAAATATCTGATGACGCAGGAGGGTGTATCAAACTATTACACGGCATCAACGCTTCGCGACGGAAATTATAGCGAAGGAGGGATAAAGGGCGCTATCATACGAGGCTACAATGCCCGCCGTTCAGGAGATATTGTATATTGTCTTGAGCCGGGCTGGTTTGATGCTGAATCGCCCCAGGGTACCACGCACGGATCACCGTACACGTACGACACCCAT
>Ga0111539_10012281_pt1 | contig 10737 bp, 14 predicted proteins | sample RhiMethybrSRZTD1_FD_79667 | JGI IMG/M metagenome (GOLD analysis project Ga0111539, IMG submission 79667) | Populus rhizosphere microbial communities from Tennessee, USA - Rhizosphere MetaG P. TD hybrid SRZTD1 (version 2) (version 2) | ecosystem: Host-associated > Plants > Roots > Rhizosphere >... | reverse complement strand
GTCGGGACAGCGGCAGCGGACCTACCGGCTCTTCGTTCCGGCCGGATATGACGGCCGCACACGCCTTCCTCTTGTCCTCGACCTCCACCCCAGCGGCGGCACGTCGGCAGGCCAGGCGCGCACGAGCGGCATGGAGCAGATAGCGGAGCGAGAGAACTTCGCCGTCGCGAGTCCGCAGGCTGAGAACGGCAGGTGGAACGTTCCTGTGGATAGCAACCGTGCTGACGACGTCGCCTATATCAGCGACGTGATCGATCAAGTGTCCGCGCAGTTGTGTGTCGATAGTGCCCGCGTGTACGCCACCGGGTTTTCCGGTGGCGCGCGCATGTCGTCGCTGCTTGGGTGCAAGCTCAACGCGCGTATCGCAGCCATCGCACCGGTGGCGGGATTGCGTTGGCCCGCTCCCTGCAGTGGACGGCCCGTCCCGATCCTCACCTTTCACGGGTTGGCCGATCCACAGAACACTTATGACGGAAAAGCGAATCGGGGAGCCGAGTGGGTCGAGAGTGTTCCGGAAGCGCTTGCTGGTTGGGCCGGCCACAACGGTTGCAACGATAAGGTCATTTTGGAAGATCCCGATGGCCCCCTGTCCACGATGCGCTACACAGGTTGTCGCGGAGACGTCGAAGTTCGACTGGTCCGCATCGATGCATTAGGTCACACCTGGCCGAAACAGGAGATCGACGCAACAGGCGCGATATGGCAGTTCTTCAAGAGTCAACGGCTGCGGTAGCTGTCTGAATTGCAGCCAATTTCCACTTTGTTGAATGGGATCTCAGTACTATCCTCTCCACCGGTAAATCGTTGATGCAAAGAAGCACAATCATTGCTAAGTGCCTTTTGAATTCCAACATGTGCACGCGTCTCGAAGATGCTGAATCCCGCGTGAATGAGGTTTTTGAAAAATCCTTTCCGGGTCAGGACTTTTTCGCATGGAACCTCAATGTTGACGACGAGGCCGCAGCGAATGTCATTCAAACCGTGGGAAAGGCCATAAGCATCAGCGTCGACCTGCTCATTCTGGACTTGTGGGATGAAATGCCCGACCGCGTTAAGGATGCTCACCGTCGCCGTTTGTGGTGAGGTTGTCGGCAGAGAACGGTCGTGACTCACAAGTCCCACGTTGGAAGATCAGGAAAATCTTTCATGGATTGTTCAATCCAGACTATAGCCGCACATTCGGCCGGACAGGGCTAAGTCATCCCATAACAACACTTGGCGCGTGAATTCAAAGTTGGAGGCTGATGTGCTGATGATAAGGCGGGTGATGAGTCATGACGATTTTCCTATCCCTGTTTCATCGGATTGGGGCGGCGGGCTCGGCGGCGCTGGACTCGTCGCGACTCTTTCTCCCTCCTATCGACGTCGAATCGGCAATCGTGATCCTCAGACGTCATGCGGAGATGGTCTGGCTTCTGCCTTTTCTAGCCACCGCGGGATCCTTAATAGCTGCGGCGATGGTTTTCTGGATTGGCCGCAAGATCGGCAACAACGGACTCGAGCATTGGATTTCACCCCGTATGTTGGAAAGCGTAAGGCGCAAAGTCAGGTATAAGGGAGCCATTGCGCTGGTTCTGCCTGCTCTCCTGCCTCCACCTTTCCCGCTCATGCCTTTTGTCCTGGCCTGCGGAGCGCTGTCGGTGAGCGCGACCCGTTTCTTCATCATGTTTGCCAGCCTACGACTGTTGCGGTTCAGCATTCTCACCGCTCTCGCCTGGTTTTACGGCCGGCAGATCCTGGCTATGTTTCAGACAGGAACTTTTAAGACCGCAATGGTCGTATTCGTAGGCCTGATTGTTGTGGGAACCTCCACCACAATCTATCGCCTTGCGACAAGGACGCATCGACGCTCCAGCACCTAATCCGTTCGGCCATCCCGTCACGAATCACGACCGCCGCAATCTTGCCATTTGTTAGAATCTGCCATGCTTCAAAAACCTGTAGAGATCGCCCAACGCTATTTCGACGCCTGGAACCGGCACGACAGCGGCGCTATCGTGGCCACATTTGCCGAGACCGGGACTTATGCAGATCCTGTAACGCCCGGACCGCTAACAGGAGCGGCGATCGGCGCCTACGCCCAGGGCCTCTGGGACGCGTTCCCCGATCTTTCTTTTGACATCGTCAGCATCATGGAGAATGCCTCTGGTCTGGCATCCGCCGAGTGGGTGATGAAGGGCACCAACACGGGGCCGTTCAATGGACTCCCGCCTACCGGTGTCGCCGCAGTACTTCCAGGAGCGGACTTCCTCCGCGTGGATGACGGAAAGATCCATTCCGTGCAAGGCTATTTCGATAGCGGCGCTTTGCCGCGCGCCCTGGGACTGGATGTGATCGTTCAACCCAAAGCGATCGGTCCCTTCGGTTTTGGGACCTGCGTGCGTGCGTCGAACGGAAACACCGTCACGCCCGCAGCATTCAGCATCACGTGGCTTGAAGCCCGCACGGCCCAGGAACAGAAAGAGGTTTCAGAGAGCAGCAGGAAGATCGCTATGGAGATGCTCTCCATGCCGGGATTTATCAGCTGGCTGGGTGCGGCCGTCGGCGACCGCATGATGACCATCACTGCCTGGGAATCCGCTGATGCGATGGCGCCGTTGATGAAAGGCGGAGAGCATCGCTCTGCCGTCGGGCGCTTATTCAGTCCAGAGCTTGCTCGCGGCGCGGGCACCGGGGTCTGGATCCCGGCCCGGCTCAATCCTCGCTGGCTCCGGTGCACGGCGTGTTCGACGATGGTCGACTCCGACAAGGCTGCAGGAAAATGTGAATGCGGCGCTGCGCTTCCCGCTCCACTCGCGTATTGGTAGAGCGAAGCGGTTCCTAACCCGGCTGTCCCGGGGTTGCCGATCCTTCGAGCCAGGCTTTCCCCTCTGCGTAGAGTTTTTCGACTTCGGGGCCCTTCAGGCCGGGCATGCCTTGCTCCTTAACCTTGTATCCCACCTGTGTCTGGAGGTACGCAAGATGACGGTAACCTTCCGGAAAACGGTTCAAGAGTGCCTGATCCAACTCGATGGACGCTTTCGGATCCACGGGATCCAGCCTGTCCTTCTCATAAATAGGTTGCCTGCGCACGAATCCCCACCGGCCGTCACGCTTCTCCAGAAAGTCGTAAAACCGTCCAGTGCAGACCACGTCGCACAACACACCGTGAACAGGGGCGCGTTGAGAGATGGTCATCTTTGTCTGAGCGACTGCGCGGTTCCCGACAATGTCTGCAGTGTGTGCGCCGAGAAAGTGAATGATGCTGACGCCCCTCTCCCAACCCTCGCGGCGCGCCTTCACGAAGTTAGCGGCTGGAGCCTGAAACCAGGTTGCGGACATCCACCCATCGGCGTGCCAAAGGACGGCGAAACGATCCCAGTCGCCGGCGTCGCTGTAGATTACCCATTTGTCGATCAGGTCGCGGATGATGAATGCATCATTCAAATAGTCGACCATAGAATCCCACCTTTCTCGTTCGCTGATGTTTCGCAGCACCTCTGCGGGACGGCGGTTGATCAGGCACTGAACTCCCTTGTGGCCGACCGCGAGGTCGACGACTTCATGACCGTCCCACGCTCGCGCCCAGGGTAACGAGAAGCTCGTCCAGTTGCGCGAATGTCTCGACCATCACATCCGCCGCTCCGGTGCCGGCAGCGTCGAGAGCTTCCTTCGAGGGGTAAAGCTCGTGCAGGACCAGCAACGTCTTGCCGCCTTTTTCCTCGAAGGTCACCGTCGTGACGGAACCCTCGTCACTTTCCTCATTGGTCCAGACGAGGCGCGAGTGCGGTGTTACTTCCTTGTACGTGCCGAAGAACGTCGACTGTGAGTCCCCGTATGCGAACTCCAAACGGTACTTCCCCCCGACACGAACATCCATTTCGCAGGAAAGCAGGGACATTCCCATCGACTTTGGCACCCACCACTGCCTGAGCAGTTCGGGCTTGGTCCACGCCTCGAACACGATGCGCGCCGGGGCGTTGAAGGTTCGCGTGACGACCAGTTCGCGCTCGGACTTCCGTTCCACCGTCGTACGATTTTTCATGGCGGTGGGCTCACTATCTCTTCTTGCGTCCATCGATCTTCTCCTTCCGTTTCAGTTCCTCGACGACCTTGTCCAACTCGTCGAAGCGTGCGTCCCAGAGCTGGCGGTACCTCTCGATCCATGCCGCTTCTTCCTCCAGTCCGCGTAGGCCGAGCTTGCAGGTGCGCACGCGCCCGACCTTCTCCGTGGTGACGAGCCCCGCCTGCTCCAAGACGCCGACGTGCTTCTTCATGCCCGTGAGGGTCATGTGGAAACTTTCGGCAAGGGTCGTGATCGAAGCGTCGGAACGTCCGAGCTGCTCCAGAACGCCGCGTCGGGTGGCATCCGAGAGCGCGGCGAACGAGGCATCGAGGCGGGCCCGCATATACTGAACCATATGGTTCAGTATATAGCACGCGGATTGGCGGAATGCAACTAGCGGAATTGCGTATGATGACGCCGGGAACCAGGGTGTGAGAGGAGGTCTGCGGATGGATTCGAAACTTCTGGTCTTTCTCCGTAACGCGTTTATCGCCTCGTACGAGCAGGAAGTGCCTGTCACCAGGAACGTGATGCTGGCCGTTCCGGAGCAGCAGAAAACCTACAGGCCGGATTCCCGATCCATGACTGCGGAGGAACTGGTCTGGCACATCGCTTCCGACGAAGTGTGGTTTCAGAGCAGTGTGCTCGAGGGAAAGTTTGAACGTGGGAGCTACAAGGACCATCCGTCAACGATCTGTGGGATAACGGAATGGTATGAGAGTCGCATCGAGGAACTGCTCCCACGAATCCGAGCATTATCACCGGAAGAACTGGGGCAAATAGTGCCCTTCTTTGGGCTCCAGTTTCCGGCAGTGATCTGTCTGTCTTTTCTGATCCAACATTCCATTCATCACCGCGGCCAACTCTCTACCTATTTGCGATCGATGGGTGGAGTGGTGCCCAACATCTACGGCCCAAGCGTTGCAGATCCTGATACTGGTATCGAAGGACCGCTGGAGCGTTACGCGGCCCGTCTCGCGAAATTGTGTGAGTGAAAACGAGCGCCGAAATGCCGAAGGGTTTACCCAGCTCTTCCAAGTCCCGTAAAGCGGCTATTCTTCCGCCAGGGGATCTTCTTCCTTCCAAATTTCCAGGGCTTCGACGAAGGTCTGCGCTCGGAAACACGCATCTAAGAGGCTGCGGCAATCTTCGCAGTCAACAAGGTGGACGGATTCCTGTAGCGATAACTCGGCGTCTTCGGACTGAAACGACCAAAGTTTGTCCGGAACAATGTGCACGCGACGAGTTCTTTTACCCGCCGGCGCACTCGCAGGTTCCTTCCTGACTCCCATCCCGCCTCCATTGAAGGGTTGAAAGCCGAAAGGTATCACCAGAGGCAACGTATTCCCATGGGCAATTCTTCCTACTCGGTACTACCTAAGGGTGTGGCGTTTGGAATACTCCTGGAGGGTATAAGACACGCTTTGTAATTCACGTGACCGGGTTCAACTCGCGCGGTAGGATTTCCCCAATTCTCTGGCCCTACCCATAAAGGACGAAAGGATTGGCGCAATGAAAATCCATCTTTCGCTGGCTCTGGCTTTTTCCCTGCTTCAGACACCAGCCGCTCCTGTTCCACAACGAGATTTGGGCAAGGCATCGATCGAGGGAGTGATATCGAGTTCGGGTTCCGGACAGCCTCTGGAGAGAGCTCAGGTACAACTTATCCGGATCGTGGCGCCGCCCCAGGCAGCCGGCCCAGCGGTTCCACCCACGCCTCCGGTCCCGATACCGCCGGTTGTGACGGTGAATGACGGGAAATTCAAATTCGAAGCCGAACCAGGGCAATACCGGTTGCGCGTCCAGAGGAATGGATTCGCGACGCAGGAGTACGGGCAACGCGTGATTGCTGGTCCCGGTACGGTGATCAACCTGAGCGCCGGTCAGGCTATGAAGGATGTGACGTTCAAGATGATTGAGGGAGGCGTCGTAACGGGCAGGGTCCGGGATTCCAAAGGAGATCCTGTTGCCGGCGTCCAGGTCTCCCTGATGCGCTCGGTGTACAACACGTTCGGCCAGCGAACGCTCACGACGAGCGGTGGCGGAACAACGGACGATCGCGGAGAGTATCGAATCTTTTGGGTTCCACCCGGGCGGTATATTCTCAGTGTTTCAAGTGCATCAACGGCGATTATCGTCCTGGTCTTCAATCAAAACGTGCTTGCAGACCGAATCTTTCCCACGACTTATTACCCGGGAACCACCGACGCCTTCCGTGCGGTCACTCTCGAAGTCCAGCCCGGCAACGAATTGACTGGAATTGATATCGTGGTGAACCCGCCCGTTTCGTACCGAGTCCGCGGGAGGCTTGTCGACAGCGCTACGGGACAACCGCCAAAGACCGCGAGTGTCACACTTTCGCCGCGTCAGCAGACAGAAACCACCGGCATTGTTTTTTCGAGTTCCATTGGCAACACCACGACCTACAACCCAAACGGCACCTTCGAAATCCGAAATGTGATTCCGGGCTCCTATTGGTTGCGAGCGCAGATGGCGAATAACCTGAACGATCCGATCAATCCCAACGTTGTCGCCAATGCGCGAAGTGGCAACGATTTGCTCGAGACCGTTCTGGGAACCCGCTCGGCCGCACAGATTCCGATCGATGTTGTGGCCGGCGATGTCGAGAATCTCGCCGTGACGCTCACTCCTGGAATCAATATTCCGATGACACTGACTGTCGAAGGCCAGGAACTTACATCCATCGGGGGTTACGAGAACATCCGCATTTACCTTAGACCTGCAGCGCTAAACGCGCCCACTGCAGCCCAGCGTTCCGCGTTCAATGCGGACGGGACGAGTGTGCTGAGCAATGTGCCGCCCGGCGAGTACCGCATCCAGGGCATTTCATTTCCGCCTGACCTCTATCTCAAGGAAGTTCGCTTTGACCGCACGGATGTTCTCAACGACGCATGGCAGATCACGAATGCAACATCTGGAGCGCTCACTGTTCTGCTGAGCAACAAGGCCGGCCAGGTGGAAGGGACGCTGACCGACGCATCGTCGCGGCCTCTTTCTGGAAATCAGGTTCTTCTCATTCCCGATCAGAACCGCGATCGCTCCGATTTGTTTAAAACCGCGAGTACGGATCAGAACGGTCACTTCGTCTTTCGCGGCATACCGCCCGGAGGGTACAGAGTCTACTCGTGGGAGGCCATCGAACCCAACGCCTGGTACGATCCCGATGTCCTGACGAGAAATGAGCCGCTGGGAAAACCAGTCCGCATTCAGGAGATGTCCAGGGAAACAGTCGACGTGAAGATCATCCCGGCTCCGAAGCAGTAACAGGTCACTTGTCTTCGCCGAGACGTTGCGTTGGCAGGTAAGGAATGAGGAGGCCTGGAAGCCAACCGCGGCTTAAGCACTAGCGGGGAGTACGCGAATGCATTTCACAAACGTCAGGAGACTTCTCTTAAGGTGGATTCTTCCCGGCGTTCACCTCGTTCTGTACATCCTTCTGGTCACACTGTCGGGGTGGCCGCCCTTTACAAATGAACACGGTGGACCGGACCCCATAACACCGCTTAGCCTGCGGTTAGGGTTCGCGATTAACTTGCCAGCATGGATTCTCTCAAACGGTATCCACAAGTGGATGGGACCCGAATCGCGCGTTGACACCGTAGTCGTTGTGGGCCTCCTACTTCTTCCCCAATGGTGGATCGTCGGACGATGGGCCGAGAAGAATCGTGGGACTCATTCTTCGTCGGGCATTCTTCTATACTTTTGGGGTCTTGTTTGCTTGGGGTCTTCATTGATGCTGGCTCTCTTAGGGTATGAAGCTTTGATTGCGGAAAATCCAGGGGGATCGATGGCAATCGAAAGTGGACTAGCCGCAGTGCTGTGGCTAGTAGGCACGATGGTATTCTCTGCACGCCAGACATTTGTCGCCCGCAGGTGAGGTTGAACTATAGCGGGTTTGTTGCGACGGAGATTCTGTTGAGTCCAGTTGATCATGTTTTCCGGTGGACTATTAATCGAGTCACCCGAGTGCTTCTGGTACTCGCGATTCTCCGCTATGCAATTTATGGCTTGACGTTGGCCTTTGAGTTGGCGCAACGAGGAATGGAAGGCGTTCTATCGAAGCTTGAACACCTGACGTTCATGCTGACTTGGAGGATAGGACCTTGGCCCACCGTATGGGTTGAAGGAGTGTTTGCGTTAGCTACTTCCGTTCTAGCGTTCATTTACGTTAGAACACGCCAAACATGAAGAAGCGGGTGGCAATCCTCTTAGCCCGGGCCTTTCCGCCAGAGGCGGCTGTTGTTTTTCAAGAGGTTACTGGCCGGGAAATCGGCAGCGGAACACACGCAGAAGCCGCCTTCGGCGGCTGCTTTTGATGTGGCACGTCACCCTTGAGACGGCTCTGCAGAGCGCGGGTGTAGTGCTGAAAGTTAATCTGATCAAATCGCGACAAGGCCTGCGGTTCAGTGGTTGGGCCTCAGATCTGTGGCCGACGGCGGTGATGTGGATTGTGTTACTGACGCCCAGGTCCAATCGGCAAGAAATGTTCAATCGTGAGGATGGGCTGTGCGAGGGGAACCGGCCCGTTGCCTAGGGTGTGCAGGGCTCTGTGCTTCGTCGTAGCGAACGGCGTACCTGTCGCGACCTCAAAGCGAAATTTTAAAATCCGGAGGCTATCCCTCTATCTTCGACAGTGCTACTGGCCCTGATCCTCCGTCCTTCTGCCCAAAACGTGGAATGGATTACGCCGGCTCAGCAGGGAAGAATTCTCCCCGTCGATGAATCAAATCTGTACACGGCCGTGAACCAACCGCCTCCGGCGACCAATCTCTTTAGCTTGTCCCCCCTGACCCCGCTCTCGAATTCGGTCAACGTCACCGAAATTCCCCCGCTGAAGTTGTGCGATGTTGAACGTTGTCAAGATAGTTTGTGGTGAGCTGTCATTGGCAATGCCCGATTTTGCCGGTCGCCACCGCCAATTCAATCGGATAGCTCCAATCTCTGAATTTCCCTGAATGGTCATTGGACTGCTAAGACAGCCGCATGCGAGGGCGTGGAAATATTGCAGTCCTCGGGTTACCCATAATAATTGCATCGTGCTTCTTGTATGGCTTCGCGCTGAAGTACCTGACGCCGGACCCGGATCAGTATGGAATTTACTGGGCCCGGCATGACTGGTTATATGCGCACATCATTGCCGGCGCGATTGCGTTGCTGCTGGGCCCGCTGCAACTTTGGCTTGGTCTCAATCGTCGAACCGGTACTCCTCACCGAGTAATGGGGGTGCTGTACGTGCTGGCCGTCGGCGTGGGCGCATCTACGGCATACTACCTGGCGGCTCACAATGATTACGGCTGGGTCTTCGGGTTCGGGCTTGGCTCAATGGCGTCGGCCTGGATACTCGCAACGTTGGTGGCAATGATCTCGATCTGTCTGCGCCAGGTAGACCAACACCGCGAATGGATGATCCGCAGCTACGTCGTTACCTTTTCATTTGTCATATTTCGAGTGCTTTCTGCGGCCTTCGATATGGCGCAACTCGGCACAATGGCAGAACGACTGACTGCAGCAAGCTGGTTGGCTTGGGCAGGGCCTCTATTCATAACGGAATCGATCCTGCAGGGGCGGAAGATCTTCGTCAGGCAGCCCCGCGTGGCGCCGGTTGAAGAACCCGCCGAATTCAGCGCGGTACCTCAACCGGCGGCATTCGACCTTCAGAATCGTTCGTAACAAGACTCGGACGGGTCATCTCAGCCACAACCTCTGCGAATTCCCGAAAGAATCGATCTCGGCTGAATCTCAACGCGGACTCGCGGACTACGGCCGCATCGAACCAGGTTCGGTCGAATCGATCGATCGCGTCGATTAGAGAGTCCGAGGACTGCTCTTCAAACAAGACTCCTGAAACCCCCGGTTCAACAATCTCGGCCGCGCCCCCGCGCCCGAGGGCAATCACGGGTTTTCCGCAGGACTGCGCTTCGGCCATCACGATTCCAAAGTCTTCCTCTCCGGCAAACACGAAGGCGCGGCATTGCTGCATCGCTTTCACCACAGCAGCGTCCGATTGAGATCCGAGAAACCGGACGTTCGATTTTGCGCGCCCTTCCAGCTGTCCGCGTTCGGGGCCATCGCCGATGATCGTTAGACGTCTTCCGCATTTATTGAACGCCTCAACGAGAAGGTCGATCCTCTTGTAAGGGACTAACTGCGATACCACGAGAAAAGACTGATCCTCGGCCCGTGCTTGAGGATCAATGGAGAAACGCTCGGTATCCACGGGAGGATAGACAACGCTGCTTTCCCGTCCATAGCATTCCCGGATTCGTCGTTGGACATTTCTGGAATTCGCGACAAAGTGCGTCACGCGCTGAGCTGCCTCGTAGTCCCAATCGCAGAGTCCCTTCCGGCATGCTTTGAGAGCCTGCCGCACGATTGGCCCGGAGGCGTGACGGTACGACTCATAGCCTTGCCAGACGCAACGCATGGGGGTGTGGCAATAGCAGATGTGCACCGCATCGCCGCAACGCACGCCTTTCACCGTTGCTGCGTCGGAACTGATCACGAGGCCGTAATCCCTGAGATCCATCCTGCCGGTGGCAAACGGAAAGAACGGCAGATAGTATCGATACCACTTCCGCGCTCCCGGAAATCGCTGGAGCACCGAACTGCGGATGTTTCGGGTTTGCAGCGGGCCCGAAATCCGGGACCTGTCATGAACCAATGTAAACAGG
>Ga0111539_10012278_pt1 | contig 10738 bp, 13 predicted proteins | sample RhiMethybrSRZTD1_FD_79667 | JGI IMG/M metagenome (GOLD analysis project Ga0111539, IMG submission 79667) | Populus rhizosphere microbial communities from Tennessee, USA - Rhizosphere MetaG P. TD hybrid SRZTD1 (version 2) (version 2) | ecosystem: Host-associated > Plants > Roots > Rhizosphere >... | reverse complement strand
AGCCGCTCAGCCCTGGTGAGGAGCGCTATGCCTTCACCGCCGCTATTCCCCTGGGCAGCAAGGGTCTGAAAATTCTGTCACGCAAGTCGTACGAAGGCACTGCCACATCAGAATTTGACAACCCTTTATCGAGCCATTTCGACGAAAACGACGCGATCCTCTATTTTGACGAAGTGCACGTGCCCTGGGAGCGCGTCTTCGTTTATCGCGACACGGACATGTGTCGGGCCCAGTTCCACGACACGCCGGCCCATATCTACCAAAATTATCAAGCCCAGATCAGGCTCATGGTGAAAATGCGCTTCCTCCTTGGCTTGGCCCGGAAGATTACTGAGGCTAATGGCATTCTCACCTTCCCACAGGTGCGTGACACTCTGGGATACCTTGCGGCACAGGCGTCTATGGTGGAGGGGATGGTCCAGGGTATGGAGGCAGCGGGGACGCATTCTGGCCCGTATTACGTGCCCAATAAACGTCTGCTGTACGCGGCGCAAGTGCTCACTCAGCAGCTCTATCCCCAGGTCATCCATGCCATTCGTGAGCTGGCTGGCGGTGGTCTGATCATGCTGCCATCGTCGGTGGCGGACTTTGCCAATCCAGAGATTGCTTCGTATATTGAGAAAACCCAGCACTCACCGGTAGGGAACGCCACAGACCGGGTCAAGTTATTTAAGCTGGCATGGGATGCCGTGGGCTCGGAGTTTGGGTCACGCCACACACAATACGAGATGTTCTACGCTGGGGCTGCTTTTGTGACACGTAACCATGCGTTCCGTACCTGCGAGTGGGAGCAGGTTACCAGCATGGTCGATGGGTGCCTGGCACGTTACGATGTCCCCAAGCCCAGGGCATAGAGAGGGAGTACCGCGGATGTTCAGAAAAGACCTGATCACGCTGTTATTCGACAATCCTCTGCGACTCTCAGAGATCGCGCGTCTGTACGACGTGCCACTCAAGGAGGTGCTCGATGACGTCAAGCATCTACGCAAGACGCTCAAGCAGTCTGCCTATCGGCTCGATATCACGCCAGCGGAATGCCGCAAGTGCAGCTTCGTCTTTTCCACAGAAAAACTCTCCAAGCCAAGCAAATGCCCGCAATGCCGGAGCACCTGGCTGGAAGAGCCGGTGGTCCAGATTATCGAGACATGAAGTCGCTATCGACTTTTGGTGGTTGAAGATCACCGTAACCATTTGCGCAAATAATAGTGTTGATGAGCGCGAGGATGCTCGTCGAGTACGGCAAAGACCTCATAACCGAGTTTCTGATAGAACCCAGGAGCCTGAAAACTAAAGGACGAGAGGGTCAGCTACTGACATCCCCGTCGTCGCGCTTCCTGCTCTGCGGCCTGTAACAGTTTTGTGCCGATGCCTTGCCCTCGCCAGTCCTGGTGTACCCATACAGTACGGATGTAACAACTGCCACACCAGGTCCAGCCTTCGAGCCCTGCATAGATGGTCTGCTGAGCATCCCGGAGAAAGATCGCCAGCCGCTGGCCGTCGTCAGCACCTGTTTTTTCGACGTTATATTCGTAGAGGCGGTCTTCCAAAACCCGTACATCTGCGAAAGTAGGATCGGCTTCAAGGTTGAAGTGCTTCGTGTCCATCATGCTGCTCCCTGTTGTCTGGGCGCCTGGTCATGAGGTAGCGCTCAGCCTCCACTCCCCGTGTCCACCACGTTGGGGGTCTCAGCGGCCACACCCAGGCCCTCGAGAGCCAGGCCATAGCCTAACAGGTCGTGCATCAGGCGCTTGATATGCTGGGTCAGGAGCACCCGGCTATAGCGCAGGACGAGCGGGGGACGTTGGGCTAATTGTTCGGCCAGTTCCCAGGCACGCGCTACAAGCTGCTGACGCGGCAGGACTTCGCTGACCAGGCCGAAGTCCAGGGCCTGGCGGGCATTGAGAGTCTGGCCAGTGAGGAGAAAGTAGCGGCCGCGATTCAGCCCGAGGAGGAGCGGATAGATAATGTGCATGCCATCGCCTGGCACCATGCCATTGGGGAAATGGGCGGAGTCCTGAAACGTCGTCTCTTCAGTGGCCAGGACAATGTCGCACAACAGCGGGATTTCGGAATGGCGCAAGGCCGGGCCGTTGATGGCACTAATCATCGGCACCTCGATATCGAGGAGGTTCAGAAGGAGCTGCTTGCCTTCCCAATAGGTCCTGTCCCAATCGCTGGCGGTGCGCCGCAGGCGCCGGTCCGGGGTGGCGCGCGGTCCAGAAAATGCCTCCCCCGTACCAGTCATGATCACGACTTTGTTCTCCGGGTCGCTGCCAATATCCCGAAACGCCTGCCCAAATTCGCGATGTGGCAGTTCCCCCCATTGCAAGGGACCGCCGTTGGTATGAAAGGTGATCTGCAAGATACCCTGGCGCCGTTCCATACGAATTGTCTGGTATGCCTGGGCGTAATCATCAAAGCGTGCCATAGTGTATCCTCCCTCCAGGGCTATGACATTGCGGTCATGGCGTCGATCAGGCCAGCGATCGTGTGTTCCGTTGCTACTACATCCACACGGAGTCCGAACTCACGGGCAGTTGTTGCCGTGATCGGGCCAATAGTCACCACGCGGGCCTGCGCCGCGAGCGCTTGTGCTGTGCTTTGCCCCACGTGCTCGACAAAGTTACGCACCGTGCTACTTGACGTAAAGGTGAGCACATCTACACCGGTCTCTAGCGCGGCCAGAGCTTCCGGCGATGGCTCAGCCAGGACCGTACTATAGGCTGGGACCTCGACTACCTCAGCACCGGCGGCTTGCAGGCCGACCCGCAGAGTGTCGCGGGCTAGATCAGCGAGTGGCAACAAAAAACGCTGGCCCACAGGGTGCGGAATCGCTTCCAGGAGTGCCTCCGCCACAGAGCGTTCTGGCACCACTGCGGCCTGGACACCGCGTGTCGTGAGTGCTGCTGTCGTGGCTGGGCCAATGGCCGCCAGACGAACTGAGGCGAATGCTTCTGCCTCTAAACCCAGCACCGCCAGGCGCTCCCAGACATGGATCACCCCATTGACGCTGGTAAAGACCACCCAATCAAACGTGGCCAGTTGGCGCAGCGCCGCATCCAGCGCGCCATAATTGTCGGCCGGAGGGACAATGTGGATCACAGAAAAAACAATGGGTATGGCCCCGAGTTCCTGGAGGCGGGTCACGAGTTCATGCGCCTGCGCCCGCGCCCGCGTGACCAGGACGCGCTTGCCGCGCAAGGTGGTGATAGGAGAAACGTCGTGTGACGCATCGACATGACGAAGCATACGGTGGAACTCCCTCACTAGGCAAACAAGACGTACTGGCGGAGAAAGGCGTCCACGGCTGCGTAAAAGTGTGCAATGGTTTCGGCCTTGCGCCAGCCGTGTCCTTCCCCGGCGTAGATGTGATACTCGTGTGGCACGCCACGGCTTTTGAGGGACGCCACAATGGCATCCGCCTGGGCCTTGGGCACAACCTGATCGATCTCCCCCTGAAACAGGGCAATAGGATCACCGAGACGGTCGGCAGCAAAGAGCGGCGAGCGCTTGCGATATAAGGCGGCAGCCTCGGGCAAGGGGCCAATGAGACTGTCGAGATAATGGGCTTCGAACTTGTGCGTGGTGGCGGCGAGCGTAAACAGATTCGAGATGCCATAGAGGCAAATGGCTGCCTTAAAGAAGCCTGGATGGCACACCAGAGTCTGCAAGACCGTATAGCCTCCGGCACTGCCGCCCATAAGCACCAGGTGGTGCACTGAAGCTAGCTCTTGCTCAACGAGATACTGCGCCCCACTGACCGTATCCTCGACATCGTAGATGCCCCATTGGCCGCGCAGCGCCTCCACATAGGCTTTGCCGTAGCCCGTGCTGCCGCGATGGTTGACCTGTAAGACGGCGTAGCCGCGAGTGGTAAAAAACTGCGTCTGCGGGTGAAAGCTGGCCACTGCCTGTGACGTCGGGCCACCGTGGATGTAGATGATTGCTGGTGGTGGGCCTACTCCCTGAAAGCGGCTACTGCTCGGGGTATAGAACAGTCCATGGACCAGGTCTCCTCCGACCGTACGCCAGGTGAGGGCCTGCGGTGTCGAGAGTTCCGAGACCGGGACATTTTCTGAGGCACTGCGTCGGCACACCCGCGGGCTCTCCTGGCTTTCGACTGGCACCGTAAGCAGGCGTGGCGGCAGCGTTGGGGCCGAAGCAATACAGGCCAGCGTCGCCCGTGTCGGGGCCAGGGCTGGCTGGTCGAGAAACGTATACTCGCTCAGATCAACCTGCGGTTTGACCGCACAGCCGCTTTGCAGGTCGTAGTACCACAACCGCCGAAAGCCGTGCTCATTCTGCAGATAGTAGAGACCCTGGCTGTCGTGCCGAAACCCGTAGGTGCGCATCCCCTGCAACCAGGCAGGTTGACCACAATCCACTGGCTCGGTCGTCAGGGCACGGTGCGTGTGCTCCTCGAAGTCGTAGAGGTAGAGATTGTCCCAGCCGGCCTGATTCGAGATATAGGCGAGCAAGCGGCCATTGGGTGAGAACATCGGTTGAAAGATCGCCACTGTGCGACTCCCAGCCAGAGTCCCGACATCTCGTACTTGTGGGAGATGCCCTACGTCATAGCGCACCGTGCCCAGGCGTAGGTGTGAACCTTCCCAGGGCATCTGCGGATGATTCCACTCTACCCAGGCTAGCAGGGTACCGTGCGGATGCCAGCACGGCTGCATGTAAAAGTCTGCTCCGCTGACCAGTTGCTGCGGCCACGAGCGTCCCTCGGCATCCACAATGGCCAGGACATCGCGATCTTCGTAAGTGTGGACAAAGACCATCCAGCGTCGGTCTGGCGACACGGTCGGGGCCGCAGCACAGCCAAAACCGGGCGTAATGGGGGTGGCCGAGCCAGTAGCCAGGGGTTGGCGATACACACGGCCGCCGGCTTCCACGAAATACACATGCCCGCCTGCCACGCTAAAATCCCCGCCGCCATATCCTACACGCGCCCGCACGGAGAGCTCTGGGGTCAAATCGCGCGGGGCATCGCCCCCTGGTGTCAGACAGACCAGTACGCCGCGGTCTGAGCGTCCCTCTAACCATACGAGCGTCTCGCCATCGCTATCCCACGCCACATCTGAGAGACGCAGTCCTTCGGCCAAGGTCTGTGGCCCTATGGGGCTGGGCCACAGGCCATACTGCATCGTCTGTTTGTCCTGTGCCATGCCTCCCTCCCGTGACTGACTGCACAGCGCTTCCACGCCTGAGCGTACTCTGCAAAGCTCTATGGGTCAACCCCCCCCGCGACTGCGTCGGCGGAGGGCCGCCTCATTAAGGGCGGTCCGTTCCCCGCGACTGCGTCGGCGGAGGGCCGCCTCATTAAGGGCGGCCCTTCCTCTCCACACCACGCCCCCTTAACTTTTCCTCAGGGCCTGCCGATACAGTGTGCCAGGAGCGGGTGAGTACGAACACCCCTCATACTATAGGCCTGAGGAGGGCCGCCATGGCAGCGCTCCTCAGGTGACGATTTCCTGTGTGACTGGAAGGAAAACACGCCATGTTCTATCTGCCTCCTGAAATTGCTCTCGCCTTGGAGGAGACCACCATCGTGGGAGATATCGATGCTTTTATCGAATACGTGGAGAATGGTCAGGCGCTACGCGACTGGCATGAGCGTCTCGCCATACTCACCGAAGAGTGTGATACATTTCTACGCGAGCACAGCCATGTCTGGAGTCATATTATTATCCAGCCTCAGAAGCCTGACGTAGAGACGCCTCAGGCGGCTTGACGTGGACATGTGGCGTGCGTATCCTAGACTACTATGTTTGACGTCTTTGTCGTGGGATATGGCTTAGACTGGCACGAGCCGTAGCGCCATCTCCCGGATATAGACGTGCTGGAACTATAAGCCACGAAGCGCTGCCATGTTATGACTCCTCCCACCCATGGACAACTTACCCCACATGAGTTGACGCAGCGGATTAAGGCGCAGGCGCTAGCTGTAGGCTTTGATCTGGTTGGAGTAGCCCCTGTTCAAGAGAGCCCAGAATTGGCATTTTTTGAGCGCTGGCTCGATGCTGGGTACGCTGGTGAGCTGCACTATCTCACACGCAGCCGGGAACGCCGGGGGGATCTGCACCAGGTCTTGCCGGGGGCACAATCAGTCGTGGTCTGTGGCCTCAACTACGACACGGACTACCCGTATTCCACCGCGATGACAGACCCAAATCGAGGCTGGATCGCGCGTTATGCTTGGGGCGCGGATTATCATCAGGTTATGCAAGACAGGCTGGCTCAGCTCCAGGCCTTTGTCGCAACCCTAGTACCACCGACCGTGGTGAGCAAACTGTACGTAGATACGGGGCCGGTCGTAGAGCGTGTCTACGCCAAATATGCGGGCCTGGGTTGGTTCGGCAAAAATACCTGCCTGCTGAATACCCGGCTCGGCTCTTGGTTGTTGCTGGGAGAGCTTATTCTGACTATACCCTTAGCATACGACAAGCCGGGGCTCGACCATTGCGGAACGTGCACCCGCTGCCTGGAGGCTTGCCCGACGCAGGCACTGCTGGAACCCTACGTTCTGGATGCACAGCGTTGTATTGCGTATCTGACAATCGAACTCAAGGGCGCTATTCCAGAGGAGTTCCGTGCGCAAACTGGGCACCACATCTTTGGGTGTGATATTTGCCAGGATGTCTGCCCCTGGAATCGCAAACGACATTGCACTACAGATCCAGACTTGCAGCCGCATCCTGCCCAGGTGCACCCGCATCTAGAAGACCTGGTCCACATGACACGCGAGGAGTTTAAGCGGCGTTTTCGGGGTACGGCCATCGAGCGCACCAAGCGCCGTGGTTTGCTCCGCAATGTCTGTGTGGCGATGGGAAATTCAGGAAATACCGCCTTTATTCCCCTGCTGGAGAGCCTGCTGGACGACGAAGAGGCCCTGGTGCAAGAACACGCCGCCTGGGCGCTGGCGCGGCTGCGTGACTGTCCACCAGCGCCGTTGCCCTTACTCCCGTAGACCGTACTTCATCCACTCTTCGACAAAAGTTAAGGACTCCATGCTGCGCATGCGATCGAGATAGACCTTGCCTTGCACATGGTCGCACTCGTGCTGGATGACGCGGGCGTGGAATCCCTGCACGGCCATGTCGATGCGATTGGCCTGGCGGTCGTAGGCACGCAGACGAATCTTTGTGTAGCGCGGCACACGACCACGCAGTCCTGGCACGCTCAGGCATCCTTCCCAGTCTTCCTCCATCTCATCGGTCAGGGGAATGATCTCGGGGTTGATGTACACCGTAAGCGGAATGGACGGGGCATTCGGGCGGCGTGGATTCGGCCCGACTTCCATGATGACGATCTGTTTCGAGACATGCACCTGCGGCGCGGCCAGGCCAGCGCCATCGTACTCATGCATGGTTTCGATCATGTCGTCGATAAATTGCTGGATAGCCGGGCTCAGGATCTGATCAGGAGGCACTGGTTCCGCCACCTGGCGCAGCACCGGATGCCCCAAACGAGCAACTTTGAGTATCATGAGCGTTTGTACTCCTTGGTTCTAGGTCTGAGCAGTCTGCTTGCGAATGCATTCTACTGCACAACCAGGTGACACGCAACGCGCCTAGCGCCGCATTGAATCTCCTGAATTCTCATCAATGCTCGGAGCCGTATCGACCCACCCTACAACCTTGCCAGCAACAATGTACACGTCGACACGATTGCCAAAGCCCCCGCGCGGATAGATAGAGAAGCCGCGAGCAAAAGACGAGCCGAGATAGTGCCAGTGGGCCGAGAGGCGGGCATCGCCAGCAGTGTAATAGGGCTCACCCCATATAAAAAGGAGCGCTTCAGCACTCATACCCTGGCGAGGTAAGCCGCTCAGGACAGTGTCGCGGTCCTGCGGATCAAGTGCCTGGAAGCGTTGCGCCAGACCGACCTCGCTGAGATACGCCGTACGCTCAGCGGCCGTCGCTTTAGCTAGATACGTGCGTTCTTGCGTCGGAGTCATGACGCGCCTATACGTATAGAACTCTGACTGCTCGGCAAGGGAAAGTCGTTGTATGGCAGCATCAGAGGTGCAGCCGGTGAGTATCACTATAGTACCCATCAACACGCTCATCACTTGTAATAACTGTCGACAGGACTTCATCGAATTCTCCTCCCTACTGATTCATCGCTAGGAGCATAATCGACCCACCCTACAACCTTCCCGGCGACGAGATAGACGTCCACGCGAGTACCAGACCCGGTGTACTGATTGCCGTAGGCAGCAAGGTCGAAAGACGAGCCCAGGTAATACCAATGGGCATAGCGCCTCGCGTCTCCGGCGGTATAGTAAGGCTCTCCCCAGAGGAACAGTAGCGCTTCGGCACTCATCCCCACTCTCGGAACCCCGCTCAGGACAGCATCGCGATCCACAGGGTCAAGCGCTTGCAAACGCTGTATTAAGCCAATCTCACTGAGGTAGGCCGTGCGTTCCGCAGCGGTCGCCTTGGCGAGATAGGCTCGCTCTTGTGATGGGGTCATAACCTTCTAATAGATGTGAAACTCAGCCCGCTCCTCCAGAGACAGCCTTTGTATGGCTGCATAGGTGCAGCCGCTGAGTGTCATAACGCTACCTACCAACACCCCCACCCAACGCCGTTGTAGGTTTCTCATGGCGGTCTCCTTCTGCCAAGAGCAGGATAAAACCTAGATGTATGGCGTCTCTATGCATGAACACTGCAGAGGGCGAGGAATGTTCCCACAGGGCACTCCGTGGCATGCCCTGGCAGGTACGCATGGCTATTCTACCTGGTGAATCGAGTCAGCGGGGAATAAGGCCAGTAAACGTGCGCAGGCGCGCTCTAGATAGGCAGGATCTTTGGATTCCAAAGTCAGTTTAACACGGTAGTGGGGGTTAGCGACCTCTGGATAGGAGCCTAACATCAGCTCGGGGAACTCCTGCACTACCATGTCCAGGAGGTGGGTAAAATCACTTTCTCGCGCATTCACATACACGAGGCGGACGTGATAAGGGAGATCACGAAAGCGCTCCTTGATGCTATCGAACTTGCGCCGGAAGAGTTGTGGAATACCCGGAAAAATATAGACATTGTCCACCTGCAGGACGGGAATAGGCAGGCTCGGCTCCATGAGGAGTTGGGCGCCTTCTGGCACGCTGGCCATCTTCGCCCGCGCCGTAGAGGGACGCTCGGCCCAGAGCTGCTGCAGCAGGGCATCCAGGGCGGGGTGAATAATCAGAGGCCGCTGCAAGCCATGGGCAATCGCTTCGACGGTCACATCATCATGCGTAGGGCCAACGCCGCCAGTGGTGAAGACGTAGTCAAAGGCGCGCGAGAACATCACGACGTCATTGGCAATCACTTCAATCTCATCTGGGACCACTACGATGCGTCGGACATCCACACCCAGGGTGCGTAGTTCCTGGCATATATAAGGCGAATTCGTGTCGACCACTTTCCCTGACAAGATCTCATTACCGATGACCACCACGCCGGCTGTCTTTGCCATAGTCTATCTGCCTTGTTCTGGACCTCAGGGTGTGTGCCTTCCTGCGTGCTTCAGTCACTGCCTATCGAGCCCAGGCCGGCGTACTGCAACATGGGGGCAGTGATGGCGAGCCGGCAGAGCTCATTCGTCCCCTCAAAAATCTGCGTCATCTTCGCATCCCGGAAATATTTTTCTGCCCCTGACTTGCCCGTGGTGCCATATGCACCCATGATCTGCACGGCATCTGTTGCGACTTTGACCGCTGTATCGCTGGCGAATATCTTGGCCATGGAGCTCAACACCACTTGTGGTGGTTCCGCAGCCGCTGCTTTGTGGGTGAGCAAGCGCGCTGCCTCAATCTGCGTCACCATATCGGCAAGCATATGCTGCACCATCTGGTGCTGCACAATCGGGCTCCCGCCCTGGACCCGGAGGAGGCTATGCTGGCGCGCCAGCTCAAAAGCGCCACGAGCGATCCCCACGGCGATCGCTGCCCCCTGACTACGACCGTAGGCGCTGAGGTCCTGTAGGAGCCCACCGGCGCTTCCCTCTTTCGTCAGGAGATACTCGGCCGGCACATATACGTTTTCCAGATAAAACTCCACGAGCGGACAGGCACGTAAGCCCATGGTAGAGAGTACTTCACTGACGTGGAACCCCCGTGTGTGCGTAGGGAGAGCAAACCCCGTTACACCTTCGAGATTCCGGTCATCGCTCACGGTGGCAAATACACTGAGCCAGGCCGCCACATTGCCACCGGCACAATAGGCTTTGCGCCCGGAGAGCACATAGCCATCACCGCGGCGTTTCGCGGTCACCATCAGTCGACTCGCCGGCACCCCTTGGGGATGCACAAAATCACTGCCGACCCGTCGTTCAGTGACAGCCAGCGCCCAGAGGAGGGGTTCGTGACGCTCTTCAGCAGCAAGTACCTCGGGAAACACCTGATCCATCAGCGCCGTATTCCCCGACAGCGCCACCGCGGTCTGCGCCAGGCTATGCGAGGCGAGTAACGTTGCCACACCGGCTTCCCAGCGGGCCAGCTCTTCCGCCGCAATTGCCGCGCTCAGGCGGTCCATAGTGCCGCCGTAGTGGGGCGGGAGATGCGCCGAGAGCAAACCAAAATCACAGCTTTTGCGCAGCAATTCCCAATCGACTGTACCTGGTGGCGCGGTGTCCAGCTTACGCGCCCGCCACCGCAGTTCACGCTGCGCAAAACGACGCATACTCGTGCAGACAGCTTGCTGCTCTTCGGTCAGCTCAAACATGCGTGCTCCTTTCCTGGCACCGT
>Ga0111539_10012275_pt1 | contig 10740 bp, 4 predicted proteins | sample RhiMethybrSRZTD1_FD_79667 | JGI IMG/M metagenome (GOLD analysis project Ga0111539, IMG submission 79667) | Populus rhizosphere microbial communities from Tennessee, USA - Rhizosphere MetaG P. TD hybrid SRZTD1 (version 2) (version 2) | ecosystem: Host-associated > Plants > Roots > Rhizosphere >... | reverse complement strand
TCAACAACACGAGCGAGGTGAAGAGTCCCAAGGATCTGCATCCGTCATTTTACGGTTGTTACGACTGGCACTCGTCCGTTCACGGCCACTGGATGCTGATCCGCTTGTTGAAGATTTTTCCGAACCTGCCGGAAGCTGCACAGATCCGCAGCGCGCTCAATGCGAACCTGACGGCGGATAACATTCAGGCTGAAGTCGCGTACATGCGGCAGCCGAACCGCCAATCGTTCGAGCGGACTTACGGTTGGGCGTGGTTGTTGAAGTTGGCCGAAGAGTTAATGACATGGAAGGACGCTGACGCCAAACGATGGTCTGCCAATCTTCAGCCGCTGGCCGAACTGATCGCGAAGTCGTATCGCGCTTTTCTTCCGAAGCAAACCTATCCCATCCGCACCGGCGTGCATCCCAATACTGCTTTTGGACTTGCCTTCGCTCTCGACTACGCAAAGACGAGCGGCGATCGCGAGCTGGAAGCGCTCGTGAACGAACGCAGCCGGACGTATTTCGCAAAAGACGTCAATTATCCGGGTGGTTGGGAGCCTGGCGGCGAAGATTTCTTTTCGCCCGCGTTGATGGAAGCAGACCTGATGCGCCGGGTGATGCCTTACAACGAATTTGGACCGTGGTTTAGTCGCTTTCTGCCGTTGGCAGGGAAGGGCGAACCGGCAGCACTCATGACTCCGGCCATCGTGACGGATCGAACTGATCCCAAGCTCGTACATCTTGATGGTTTGAATCTCAGTCGCGCGTGGTGCATGCGCAGCATTGCCAGTGCCCTGTCTCCTAAAGACTCCGCACGGACAGCGCTGGCTGCGTCTGCCGAGAAACATGCTGCCGCGGCGTTGGCGCACGTCGCGAGTGGCGACTATGCCGGCGAGCACTGGCTCGCGTCGTTCGCTGTTTTCCTGCTTTCTACCGAAGCTCCCTGAGCTTCAGCCGCAAGTCTCTCCGCTTTTGGTCGTTCAGTTAACGGACCCAGGGTCCGAGTCCGGCGTTTAATCAGACGTTCGGGCCGATTTCTGACACGAGTGACTCGCCATGAAAACAATCATCCTTTCCGTCGCCGTCTTCGCCTTCCTGTTATTCAACGCAGCCGCCCAGCAGTCGGATTATTCGCAACTCCGGGCAGCCGCCGAGAAGGAGTACTCACAAAAGTCGTATCAGCGTGCGAATGAGCTTTACGCACAAGTCGACAAGTCGAAACTGTCGCCGGCCGAGGTGCGCTGGGTCGAGTTTCGTCTGGCCGACACCTCCTGGCGCGCCCAGGTTGCGACACAAACTTCCGACACGACGAAGGTCGACGAAGCGCAGAAGCAGCTTTCGGAATTGATCCGCGTCGCCGACAAAGACGTCGATCGCGATCTGGTGTGGGCAGAAGCGCACGAGTCTTTGGGCGACTCATTCTGGTCGCGCAGCAACATGAACTGGGCCGCTGCCTGGCCCCACTACGAGCAAGCGCTTGACTGGTGGGCCGGTCAACGCGATCTCGAACGCGCACGAGCGCGGTATCTGGCGATTCTTTTCAAGGCCGCAACGCCGCCGAATGCCGGCGACTATTACGTCTACACGAGCTACGGCAATGCCATTCCGCTGAATATTCTCGAGAACGCACTCAAGATCAGCACTGACGCCAACGATCGTTCACAACTGAACTTTCTGATCGCGATGAGCATGCGTTACACCGGCGCAGGCGATATTGGGATGCGCCAGCGCATACCCGATTATTTCGAAGAGGCGCTTAAAGCGGGTAAGCAATCGCCCTGGTACGACGACGCTCTGTTTTTCTATGCCGAGTGGTTGAACAACACCGGACCGATGGTTCAAGTGCAGGGGACGTGGCGGCCACAACCTGATTACGTGAAAGCTCTCGAGCTGTATCGCCGGCTGACGACCGAGTTTTCTGGTGGCGAAACCCGTTACCGCGAGCAGGCCGTACGGCAGATAATCACCATCACTACTCCGGACGTCAGCATCGGAGTGTCGAATTTCTTTCTGCCGGATTCAGAGATTCAGTTTTACCTCAGTGCTCGCAATGTACGGCGCGTCGACTTCGCATTGTACAAGATCGACATGACGCGCGACGTCCCGTACAACACTCCCGTCGATAAAGACGAAGGCACGGGTGAACCGGGAAACTGGCTTCTCAGGATCTCAACTCGCGACAGAGAAGCGGTCAAGCGATGGTCCAAAAATGTCGACACCGCTGATTACAAGCCCGTCAATGAACCGGCCCGCGTCGACGGAAAGTTGCCATTGGGAGCTTACCTGATCGAAGCGACGACTGATGCCGGCGGGGTTACCGCTCGCGAGATGTTGCTCGTGTCGGATGCGACAGTCCTGCTGAAGTCGTCAGGCCAGCAAGCTTTGGCCTATTTCACAAACGCGCTGACGAGTGCGCCGATCGGCAACGCGAATATCACGTTGTGGGAAAACTACTACCTTGGCAACACGTGGCATTGGCGTCGCGTGCGGCAAACAACCAACGCCGAAGGACTGGCCCAGTTTTCACTTAGTGGGCTCTCTTCATCGCGCAACCTGTTTGTCACCGCGTCGGGTAATGAACGGCAGGCGTTTGCCTCGGGCAACAGTTATAGCCGGTCCTATTCCCAGGACTGGCGCATTTATGCGTTTACCGATCGCCCTGCTTATCGTCCGAAAGAGACGATGCAGTGGAAGATCATCGCGCGTCGATCGGAAAACGGAGTCTACTCGAATCCCGCCAACCAGGTGATCGCGTACCGCATCGACGACCCACGCGGAACGAAAGTCACCGAGGGCACGGCTACGCTCAACTCGTTTGGCAGTGCCTGGGGATCGCTCGAATTGGGTGAGCAATTGCCGTTGGGCCAATATCAGATTCAATTCTGGGACCAAAGCAAGAGCCATCACATCGGCTCCGCAACACTCTTCAGACTCGAAGAGTACAAGCTGCCCGAGTTCAAAGTCGTAGTGCGAACTCCCGAGGAGGACGGAAAGAAGAAAGCGTTTCGACTGGGCGAGAACGTCGAGGTCGATATTCAGGCCGACTATTACTTCGGTGGTCCAGTGAGCAATGCGTCGGTTGAGGTGGTGGTCTATCAGACTCCGTTCTATCACTACTGGTTCCCGCGGCGTGATTACCCCTGGTACTACGATGACATGGAACGACAACAGCGCGGCTATTACGGCTACCGCGGACAGGTCATCAAACGCGAGACGATCAAGACCGATTCCACCGGCAAAGCTCGACTGACATTCGATTCACCACGCGAAAACTACAACCAGGACTTCGAATTTCGCATCGAGGCCCGCGTTGTCGACTCATCGCGACGGGAGATCGTTGCGAGTGACTCGGTGCGCGTCACCCGTCAGCGTTACTACGTTTATCCCCGGCCCGAACGAAACATCTACCGCCCGCAAGACAAAGTCGCCGTCGATGTAAAAGCGATCGATGCGAACGAGCAGCCCGTTCAAACAGAAGGGAAGGTGAAAATCACCCGCGATTACTGGTGGGAGATCTGGGTCGACCCACGCGGACGCGAAGTGCAGGGCGACGAGTTGCGTCGTTTGCAGCGCGCCGGTGCGTTTCCGCCGCAAACGCAGCAAGGTGAGTGGAAACTTAAATTTCGCGGCTACCAGCATGAAGACATTCTCACGACGACGCTGAAGACCGACGCCCAGGGCGAGGCCCGACTCAACTTCACGCCGTCTCGCGAGGGCTATTACCGCATCGCGTGGGAGAGCGGTCAGGGAGCCGATCCGATACGCGACCGGTTCCTGCCGCCAATCCAGGCTGAGACGTACCTGTTTGTCGCGACAAATGCGACGACCGATCTGGGTTATCGACGCGGCGGGCTCGAGATCGTCGTCGACAAAGATACCTTCCGCGCGGGCCAAACTGCGCCGGTCATGATCTCGGTGCCGAGCAGCGATCGTTACGTTTTGTTCAGCGTCGAAGCCGAAGACTTGTTCAGTTACAAACTCATTCACGTCACCGGCACCGCGAAACTGATCGAGCTCCCGATCGAGGAGAAACACGTTCCGAACATTTTCCTGAGCGCGTTCATGGCGGCTGATGCAGAGGCATATTTCGACATGAAACAAGTGATCGTGCCGCCCGTCGAACAGTTTCTCGCAGTAAACGTGAAACCCGATCGTGAACAGTACCAGCCCCGTGAAGAAGGAACGTTGTTTGTTAACGCGAAGGACGCGAACGGGCGTCCGGTGTCCGCGGAGATCGCGTTGGGTCTCGTGGACGAGTCAGTCAAATATATTCAGCAAGACTATGCCGGCGATCCGCGCCAGTTTTATTACGGCCGCAAGCGAGGAAATGGAGTCACCACGACCAACACGCTGAACCAAAAGCGATACGCGCGGTTCACGGAAGTCGATGGACGTTTGCTTGACGGCAATGAAGCAGGAGCGAAAGAAGTTGATCTCACGCGGAGCGTGGCTCGGCGTGGGGACCAACAGATCAGTTTTAACGGTGGTAGGTCGGGCATCAGCGCTAATTACATGTCGCTCGGTGGCGCCGCACAGGCTCCGAAGGCTGCGTGGGCGAACAAGGACGGTGAAACGCTGAGGTATGTGAGCAAGGAGGAGGATCGTCTCGAACCACCGCCGCCTGCGCCTCAAGATGCGGCGGTTCAGGTGCGCAACGACTTTCGTTCGACCATCCTGTGGCTGCCGGATGTGAAAACAGACGCTGACGGCACCGCGACTGTGAAGGTGAAGTATCCAGATTCGTTGACCACGTGGTCGGCGACAGCACGTGCAGTCACCACCGGAAATCAATTCGGTTTCGGCAATTCGTCAACGCGAACCAAACAGCCGCTCATCGTTCGGTTACAGGCGCCGCGCTTCTTCGTCGTCGGCGATCAGGTGACAGTCTCGGCAGTTGTCAATAATAACACCGACGAGCCGATGCTTGTTTCACCCGCGTTGCAGGCCGACGGTCTGACCCTTCAACCATCGAACAATAAACCCGTTCGGGTCCAACCCAACAGCGAGCAGCGTGTCGATTGGCAGGTGCTCGTGACGCACGCGAGCGAAGCCAAACTCAAGGTCGAAGCGCGCGGCGCGAAGTATGCCGATGCGATGGAAAAGACGTTCCCGATCTTCGAGCACGGGATCGAGAAGTTTGTTTCGCGATCCGGAAAGATGCGCGGCGACAGCGTCTCGATCAAGCTCGACATTCCGAAAGAACGTCGCGGCGAGTCGACTACGCTCACGGTCCAGGTCGCACCAAGCATGGCCACGACGATGCTCGATGCGCTTCCATACCTGATCGAGTATCCCTACGGCTGCACTGAGCAGACGATGAGCCGCTTCCTGCCGGCAGTGATCACGGCGAAGACGCTCCGCGATCTGGGTCTGCGACCGGAAGCCGCGATGAACAAGATCTTTGGCGGCATCGAACCGGCAAGCGCTGCGGCAACACACACGAACGCGCGCCGCGATCTGCGCGAGCTTGAGCAGGTCACGAAAGCGGGTATGGAACGTCTCTCCGACTTCCAGCATGCGGACGGCGGCTGGGGTTGGTGGAAAGACGGCGAAAGCGATCACTTCATGACCGCGTATGTCGTTTGGGGAATGGTCCTCGCAAATCAGGCCGGGGTTAATGTGAGTTCGAACGCACTCTCACGGGCGGTTGCTTTTCTCGATAAGGAATTGGTCGAGGAAGAGAGCAGTTACGACGGGCAAGCGTGGATGCTGCACGCGTTGTCGGTTTATCACGCAGCGGTAAAGCGGGAGGAAGTCGCGAAGTTTCAGGCGACGGCATTTACAAACCTCTGGAACAACCGCGAGAAGTTGAATGCTTACACCCGCGCGCTGCTTGCCCTGGCGGCACACAACTACGGATACAGCGCGCAGGCAAAGACGCTCGTCGAGAATCTCGAGAACGGTGTGAAGATCGACTCGCGTCCGGACACGTCGATCGTGCAACGCGGCGCGCAGTCGTCCGATCCTTCCGTGATTGGTACCGCGCATTGGGGCGAAGACGGCATCTACTGGCGCTGGTCGGATGGCGGAGTCGAGGCGACTTCGTTTGCGTTGCGTGCGCTGCTCGCGATCGATCCGAAGAACAAGCTGATCGAGCCGGTGACAAACTGGCTCGTAAAAAACCGCCGCGGCGCGCAATGGAGCAATACGCGCGACACGGCGATCGTCGTCTTGACACTCAACGACTACCTGCGCACGAGTGGCGAATTACAACCGGAGGTTGGTTACCAGTTACTGGTCAACGGTTCGTCCGTGGCGACGCGGCAGGTGACGGCTGAGCAAGCACTCAGCGCGCCGACGCGGTTCGCTATTCCTCGTGAATTGATTCGCGACGGAGAGAACGAAGTTTCGATCGTGCGAAAGAATGGCGCCGGACCGCTCTACTTTTCAGCCGAGGCCGAGTTCTTCAGTCTCGAAGAACCGTTGAAGCCGGCCGGTAACGAGATCTTCGTGCGCCGCCAGTATTTCAAACTGGTGAACCATCCGACGTTGTTGAAGGGAATTGTTTCGGAACGCGTGCCGTTGAACGACGGCGAAACGGTGAAGAGCGGCGAACGCGTCGAAGTGGTGCTGACGGTCGAAGCGAAGAACAACTACGAGTACCTGTTGTTCGAGGACCTGAAACCGGCAGGGCTGGAAGCCGTTCAAGTTCGCAGCGGTCAGAGTCTTTATATTCGCGAGCTCAAGTCAGGGGCGTTGAACGACAAGAACGCGGCGCTGATGGACTTCGATCCGAAGAACGACTTCACGGGACGCTCACGCTGGGTTTATCAGGAGTTGCGCGATCGCAAGGTGGCGTTGTTCATCGATCGTTTGCCGCAGGGTGTCTGGCAGCTCAGTTACGAGTTGCGGGCGGAAGCTCCGGGAGCTTTTCATGCGCTGCCCGTGTTGGGCCATGCGATGTACGTCCCGGAGATTCGCACCAACGGTTCTGAAACGAGAATCCGCGTAATCGATTAACAATGGCGACTAACGACCGAGCTCGTCCAGGCGTCCCTTTGCTTCCTGGATCATCGCTTTCACTTTCGCGAGCTCGTCAAGCGATAGCGCCCCGGTCACTTGTTCGCAAATGCCGGTGCTCAACGTGACGGCGTTACCGCTGCGCGTTTGACGAAAGACTGCAATCTCGAGATCGCCGTAAGTTCGATACCGCGCTTCGAAGCCCACGAGCTTCGTCGTCGTCTCGTCCACGCGAGACATGACGTCGATCGCGTTGAGCAGCCCATCTATCTCCGCGTAATCGATAAATGCTCGACTCTCGACCGTGCGTTCGCGGTTGTCGCCGATCGGCTGACCTTCTCGCAACGACACGACGATTCCTTTAGCGTAAGAATAGCCCGCCAGGCGAAGTTTATCGGTAAGAGGGCGCATCTCGACGGCATCGATTCGCACGCCGCGCACTTCCACAGTTGTAATCCGGGTAAATCCTTTGACGATCACTGCGCCCTGTATCCTGTCCAATCTTTCAAGTGTGGTGCGCGGCTCGTACGGTTCGCAGTCGCCATTGCGCCAGAACTGCGGCCCCGGCCGTTGGGCCAGAGCAGATGAGAAGCAGAAGAGAACGAGGGCGCACAACAGGACCACGCGCTTGGGGAACATTTGTGTGTCTCCTTAGAAGGATATTTTGGGAGAGAATTATGCGCTAACACTGATGTCAGTACCGTGGGTTCCAAAAATATCACGGATCGCGCGATCAAAAAACGAAAAGAGGCGAGTGGTATAACGTACTCGCCTCTTTTCGTGCCCCCAAACCAGAGTCACACCAACTCTGAATTTTGACCCGCCGACAAATTGATCAGAGCTTTACACCATCTTCGAGCGTGCCTGCTCCGCGCGCGCGGCGCCGATCGCAGTCTCCACCTGTTTCACCTCTTCGGGTGGCGGCAGCACGGCCTTCATGCCGAGCGACTCGATCCAGAGTTCTCGCGACCAACCCTTCGTGTGATAGAGGTGTTCGTCCTCTTCGTCTTCCACTTCTTCATGCGCCGTCTTGATCGCTTTGGCAACCTCGCCCTTGGCCTTCTTCGCCACTTCGCCAAGCAGGTGCCAGTTCGAGTGGTCCTTTGTCTCGGCGAGGACGACACACTCGGCCGCGACCAATTGAGCCGCGCCGGGTTTGCCTTCCTGCAATGCCATCTCCATCGCTTGCACAAGCGCCTCGCCGATGTGCCGCACTACTTTGCGTCCCGGCGTTTCTTCCTTCGGATCCAGTCCCAGTTGCTTCATGCATTCCTGCACGACCGTTACGTGGTTCTGCGTCTGTTCCAGATATTCTTCCCACTCTTCCTTCAAATCGTCGTTCTCGGCGCAGCGGATCGCAGTCGTGTAGACCTGGACGCCGCCGAGCTCCGTTTCGAGCGCTTGATATAAGAGTTCCCGCACTTGTTCGTCTTTCATGCCCCTTGCTCCCTCTTGAAAGTGTTCTTTTCGAATCAGTTCTTCGAAATTAGTTGAGCAAGCAGCAGGCCAGAGTGAGATTCATTGCAATGATGTTGTCTGTGTGAGTCCGCGCGTATTTTTATCAGACAGACTAATGTAGGAATCGTTCAGATGAGGGACATCGCGTGGCAGTTCAACTGGTTCCCAGGTGCGCTGGTAAAGAGGGAGAAACTTGAACTGTGTCTCCCATGTGTCGGCGAAGCGGGCGGCGAAGTCGGCGGTGGTCGTTTGAATGAAGCCGATCGGGCCGAGCATTCCGCTGGCGCGCTTGTTTCTGTACTCGCAGTTCAGGGCGCTGAGGAGTTCATCGCACGCGAGGGCGATGAGATTCGAGTTGAAATGGATATCGGAATCACGGATTAGGACGATTTTGTAATGAGGCTTCTCGTTGTGCGGCAGCGATGGGACGCACGTAAGGAATCCTCCTGCAAGGGCTTCGGGGTATTGCGCGCGAAGGTGATCGAAGACGATGTTGAGTTGGTCGGCAGTTACTTTTTCGCCAATGAAGGAGTACTCGAGTGCGCCGCGGCGCACGAATGCGAGGTCCGGCAGGCCGTCGAGCATGCGGCGACATTCGAATAGGTCACCCGTCTGATACCGTCGCAGGCCATAGCCATCACTGACCACGAGGGAATAGGTTTGGCCGGGCTTTAGTTGATCGGGCGTGAGCAACTCCGGTTCGTTGAACTCGTAAACGACACCAGTTGCGAGCGGAAGGAAGTAGACCGTGCCGTTGCGGAAGACTGTTTCTGTTTCGACCGTCTCGGTCGACATCGAATACATCGGGATCAGTCGATAACGCGCTGGTGGTAGGTGGTTGGTGAGGCGATCCAGGAATGGCTTCACGTACCCCCCGGTCCAGCAGATGTAAGCGCGAACTGCTGGTGCGAAGCGCTCGAGGGGCACGGGATTGTCGCTGGTTGCGATCAGTCGCAGGCGTTCGCTGCTGTTTGATGAGTTGATGCGTTGTGCGAGACGCCGGGTTATGCGATCGAATCGACACGGGTGGGTGTGCCAGTCTCTGATCAATTTTGAGCAGGTGAGCCAGTCGGCTTTGAGTTCGTTGAAGAAGGTCGAGATCGTCGACGGATTGGTGGCGTAGAGGACACCGGGGTTAGCGAGGGTCAAGATCCACAGCCGGACTGCTGACGCGCCGTATTCATCTGCGAGCGCGCGAATGGCTGGGTGTTGCTGTATTCGATAGGGCGCCTGGAGTGTCGAGAGATATGGCGGAGGGTTTGGTTCGTTCAGCAGCATCGTCGTGAGCGATGCGTCCGCGTAGAAAGAGCTGAAGACGTAGAGACTCGTGCTTTTCAATCCGTAAGCGTGAACAGCGCGGGCGAACATGTCGGAGAAGGTGAATTTGAGCGTGCGCAGGCGGCGTTTTGTGTAGAGGATCTGCTCGGGTTCGCCGGTCGATCCGGAGGTCAAGGCGAACCTCGCGTCGGCGCCCGCATGAGCCGCAGCGTAACGAATGGACTTGATTACGCCCGGGCCGTATGAAAGGACGGGTGTGTGGTCGTGTAAGCGGTATTTCAGTTTTAAGTGTCTTTGAGTTGCCGCGAACCGACGTATTCGTATCCGTTGACGCAAATCTGAGACACCGCCGAGCAGCATGATGGCGCGCGCGATAAGGAATCGAAGCGTGTCGTTGACAAATCCGATCACAACAATTCTTCCCGCGCCAGGGCGATCTGTTGCTGGTACATCTCCACAAGTTCGTCAACGTCAGCGGCGCGCAGCAATCCGGTGTCGTAGGTAAACGTCATCCACGTTTGTCCCTGATGCGTCGCTGCGTTTATCGCGAGACTTTGGCGGGGATGAAGCAGGCCGATGCACTCGATGCGGTCGACGTGCTTGAATGCTTCGCGTGCGTCGCCGGCCCAGCGATCAGCATGCGAGAACACCCCGGTCGCCATGTCGATCGATGGACGATTGAGATAACGTCGAAGCGCCGGCGCGGCGATCCAACGCGGCAGACGAGTGAACAGCGGGAAGTCGGGAACGGCCCATTCGCCGTGTTCAGTCGTCCACGAAACCTGCTTTCGAACTTCGCGTGTCTTTTGGACCAGCGACGCCGTCGCAGCGTACCGCGCGTAAAGTCGAATGCGACTCGTGCCGTTACCGAATCCTTCAAACGATCGACTGCGGATGTTCATCGGCAACCAAAGCCCGACTCGCGGTCGTCCGTTTTGGTTGTGCTGCTCGTTCCACTGCGCGAACATTTCCAGGGTGCACGTCGCCAACAGATCGCTGTACGTAAACCCGCCGACGCGACGACACGCTTGCCTTAAATCAGTTGCAGGAAAACTAAACGTG
>Ga0111539_10012273_pt1 | contig 10743 bp, 9 predicted proteins | sample RhiMethybrSRZTD1_FD_79667 | JGI IMG/M metagenome (GOLD analysis project Ga0111539, IMG submission 79667) | Populus rhizosphere microbial communities from Tennessee, USA - Rhizosphere MetaG P. TD hybrid SRZTD1 (version 2) (version 2) | ecosystem: Host-associated > Plants > Roots > Rhizosphere >... | reverse complement strand
CTCGTTCCGTGGGGCGGGCCGACTGCAGCCGGGGCCAGCCTCGCCGGCAGTTGGTGAGTTGGAAAGAGCGCTGCCGCGTTCAGCCCGCGCGGGTCAACGATCGCACGAGGTGCCGATACGCCAACCACGTGAGCGGCAGGCACACGAGGTCCGTCGGATCCGCCACCGCGCGAAAGCCGTGCGCGGGAAGTAGCGCCGACAGGATCGCGACGTGCAGTTTCGCTCCGGTGTCGAAGAGCTTGATCGCAATGAAGTACGCAGCTGCAAAGCAAGAGCTCCCGGCGTAGAGCGCATGCCGAGAGAAGGGCAGCGCTGATTTGCGCAGAGCCGCGACGGGCCACAGCATCCATTCAGCCGCCGCGGCGACGAGAAGCGGAAGCAGGAAGCAAAGCCCCACGTCGGACAGCTTGCCGCTCACGACTCCGGGATATTGCAGCTTCAACCACAAGTCGTTGAACACGACGAGCAGCGCCGCACTGAGGGGTGCGACTCCGAGCAGAAATTCCCCCGGAACGCGGCGCGCCTGCGATCGCACGGAGGCGGCTCGGTCAGAGCTCAAGTTCCACCGAGAAGCCTCCAGAGCTCCCTCAGCACGATCCGATCCGTGAGCGACTCGACCGGCGCGAGATCATCGGTCAGCACGGGAGCACCTGGCACGGTGGGCCACGGCTGGAGGGGATCCAACGACGCGAGGAGGCGAGCTTGTTCGTCCGGCAAGCCGAGCGCGCCGATTCCAGCGCTGCTCGCGAGCGCGTGCTCGGTGCCGGCGAGGATGGTGTTGGACCCGCCGGCGACGTCGACGCCGTGCACGTGTGGAAAGACCTTTGCCACGGTGGCGGCGACGGCATCGACAACGTCGCGATGGGGGCCGTTTCTCCCGACGTTGATCACGAAAACTCCGCCGCGCTCGAGGTGCGCGCGCACGAGCTCGAAGAACTCCCGCGTCGCCAGCTGAAACGGGACGTACGGAAATTGAAACGCATCGACGACGATGAGGTCGTAGTGACGAGCATCGCGCGTCAACGCCGCGCGCCCGTCATCGATGACGACTTCGACACTCCCTGGAAGATCGAAGTAGCGGCGCGCCACGTCGGCCACCGCGGGATCGATTTCGACGCCGACGACGCGTGCCCCTGGGTAGCTCGTCGCGTAGCCGCGCGCTGAAGTCCCGCCCCCCAAGCCGATCACGAGCGCGCTACCGAGCACGCCGCGCAGCGTCCAACTCGGCGCCAAAGCGTAGTAGCCCCACACGCTGCGCAGGTATGGTTGACCGTCCAAACGCGCGACGGTTTGCACGGCGTAACCATCGTTGAGGTAGAGGCGACGCAAGCCCGCGCTCTCGGTGACGCGCAGGTAGCCATAACGCGATTCCGCCTCGTAAAGGGGAGGGGAACTGCTGTTGCCAATCGTCGGCTTCCACCACGCGCTGCCGGCCGCGACGACGAGCGCTCCCATGAGGCCCGAGAGCAGCGGCCAGCGCCGTCGTAGTCCCAAAAGACCCGTGCCCACGAGCAGCGCACCGCACCATTGGAAACAGCGGTCCGTTCCCAAGAGCGGGACGAAGACGAGACCCGGGATGAACGTCCCGAGCAGGCTCCCCAAGGTTCCGAAAGCTCCGAGCCGCCCGGCGATCCTGCCGGTTTTGGCGCGATCGGGCACGGCATGGTGAACGAGCATCGGGCTCATTGCGCCAAGAACCGTGACGGGCAGCGCCAGCATCAGCGTGACCGCGACGCCGCCGATGATGAGCCCGAGCGCGTTTCCGCGATAGAAAGCCAGAGCCGTGCTGCGCAGCAGTGGACGCGCGCCGAGCGGCAGGACAGCGAGGTAAATGCCCGCCAAAAGCAGCGCCGCGTAGGCCGGCGTGAGCGAACGCCGGCGCTCCGATACGAGCCCTCCCGCGTAGGCGCCGAGCGCCAGCGCCGACAACACCGATCCAATGAGCAAACACCAGACCAGGTTGCTCGTCCCAAAGTACGGGGCGAGCAACCTGCCCGCGGCCATCTCGGCCCCCATCACACCAAATCCTGCAACGAAAGCCGTGACGTCCAGCACCCACCGCGGGACGGCGTCGTCCGTCACCGCGAGATCGCCTCTTTCACTTGGCCGTCGCCTGGAATCGGATCGAGCAAGTGGGTCCGTCGTTTGTGCCGGCGTCGTCATGCGCTGCACTGGCGAAAGCATCCGCGATGTCGCCATCCTGTGAATCATCGATAGCATCGGCGATGTCGGCCTGTCGTGAATCGGCGGAAGCGTCCGCGCCGCTGTCCCGTCGTGGCGGAGCGGAAGCATCGGCGGCTCGGTTGCAGCTCATCGTTCCAAACTGGTTGACCGGCAGATTCAGGTTGCCGCAAACGTACACGGCTTCGGGGCTCGTCGCGTGAAAGGCGATGCCCGTGATCCGACCTACGCCTTCGCTGCCCCCTGAACACGGCCCGCCGCCGAAGGAAAGGGCTACCGAGCTGGGTACGACGCTGAGCCCCGCCGCCTTCAGTTGGGACTCGGCCAACTCTCGATCGCGTTCTCGGCCATCCGAGCCCTGCGTTGGAAAATTCAGGAGCAGGTGCCCCTGGCTCGGCGCGAATGGACAATCCGTCGTGAAATCCAAGGAAGCCTGCAGGGCTTCGTAGCTTTCACAATCATCTGTCGAATCCGCCAAGAGCAGCATCGCTCCCGACAGGGTCGCCAGCAGGCTGAGGGCGCATTTGAATAGGTAGCGCGGGGTCAAAGCAAGTATCGGATTATCCAACGCGCTGTCAGCGTGAGCAAGTTAGTGCCGACCAATGTTAAGCGATGCTGCGCGATGCAAACCGCGTGGACGGCTCGCAGGGGTCGTCGCTCGCGCCGGGCAGCGCTGACGGGCGGAAGAACGATGTGTGCAAAGCGCCGTCAGGGTGCGCTGGGGCGATTCAGCCTTGCGCTTGTTGGTACGCTGACGGGCTCCAGCGTTACCGCATACGCCATCGTGATAGCACTTGAGCTCATGCATCGAATCCGAGGACTGTCCGGTGCCCCGATGTCGAACGCGTCGCGCCACGTTGTGCCGGCGCTGATCGCGCTCCTGGCAGCGTGTGGCAGTCGAACGCCGCTCTCCGGCGAAGGTTTCAGCGCCATTCCAGACGCGTCGACGGTGAGCGGCGGCGCCGGCGGGGGTCGCGGCGGAACCGGTGGCATCTCTGGAGCGGCGGCTGGTGGACAATCGGGTGCCAACGGCGTCGGCGGTGCGGGTGGTTCGACGGTTGGTGGCGGTGGCTCGACAGTGGGCAGCGGCGGTTCAACCGGTGGAAGCGGTGGCGATGCCGGCATGGGCCCAGGCGGGCAGGGTGGCGGCGGCGCCGGAGGGACAAGCCCGTGCAGCTCGCAGGGCACCGACGCCGGATGTACCATTGCGTGCGGCAGCGTGCCCTGTCCCGTTCGGTGCGGCGAGCCGCGCGTGCTAGTCCGCACTCCGGTCGACGAGCAGATCATGGCGATTGCCGTCAGCGCCGACACCCTCTTCTACGGCACCCAACCGACGCAAAAGCAGGGCGGCGTCTACGCGATGCCGCTTTCCGGGGGAACGCCGAAGCTTCTCGCCGACAACGTGCTGGTCCGCGCGCTCGTTCTCGAAGGCAATATGCTTTACTACGTGCACGCGAGCCGATCGGGGGGAATGGCGCTCCATGCGATTCCGAGCACGGGTGGCAACCCCATCGAGCTCTTTCAGGCGCTCGAGATCCAAGACGTCACGCCCGACCCGTCGGGCGTCTATTTCACGGCGCGCTGGTCGGGTCCCATGCCCGAGATCCTGCACACGGGGCGTGACGGCACGGGAACGGAGAGGGTCGCGGGGCCCGACCAAGGGATCGCGGGATTCACGCTCGACAATGAGAACATCTACTGGACAATTTATCGCAACGGCGGTGTGCTCTTTCAAAAGTCGTTGTGGACCGGCACCGGGACGACGTTGGCGCAATCAATGGATCCCATCTCGAGTCCGATCGTCGACGGAGTCGACATTGCCTTCGTACAGGGCACGTCGACGCCCGACACTTGTCGCAGCGCCGTGATGTCGGTCGTGAAGTCCAGCGGCGGCAACGCACCCCCCAGGCGCATTTCCCCCGGCACGAGCGGCGTCGATGTCATGGCGCTGGCACGTGACGACACGCACCTTTATTGGTCGTCGACGGGTTCCCACGGCGCCGTTCTCCGTATGCAGAAGGGTCAAATCCCAGAGATCATCGCCGCCGATCAGCGGAGCGCGTCGCGGCCCGTCCTCGGGACCAAGGATGTGTATTGGATCGCGTACGCGGGGTCGGCGTACGAGGTGCGAACCGTATCGAAGTAGGAGTGCACTCCGAGCATGACTGCGTGATGAAAACCTTGCGCGATGAAAGCGCCAGGATCGCGGCGAGCATAGGTCCTTGTATGGCGAAGGTCGCCGTGAGCATCCAGTGACACCAACGCAAGGTGCGGGGCGTCGTCGGCCAGAGTCGGCCGAGGACGCATTGTCGATACAGACGCCACGACCAAAACGCCGCTGCGACCCACGCGATGGACCGGGCCGGTCCAGCCATGACGATATCGTGTGCATGATAGGCGATGAGAACGCCCACGGAGGTCGGCAGCGCAACGCTCGCGACGGCCATGTTGTTGGCAATTTGGCGCGGCACCGGTTGCAAGGTCGAGAATGCCTCGCCGAAGCCGAGCATTCTCGATAGTGCAGGGGTAACGAACGGTTGAATCAGGTGGCTCAGCCCGATCCACCGGATGGCCGCTTCGAGCGTCATTGCCCATCCGCCGACGCGTTGAGATGCAGATAGCGGTCGCCTGCGGGGACTTCTCCGTTGGGGTCGATGATGGCGTCGATGAGAACGGGGAAAGGTGACGCAAGCGCGATGGTCAACGCTTGCCGAAGGCGGCGCGCCGTTCGAACGGTCAGGGCGCGCAGGTTGTAACCTCGTGCGACGAGCTCGAAGCTGGGAGCGCGGTCCCACGTATGCGACGCCGCTGGCGTGTGGAGCCCCTGCGCGCGGACGCCGCATCGAATCAGCGCTCCCCCCGAATTCGACCAAACGACAATGGCGAGCTGTCCGAGACCGAGCGACGCGATGGTATGCAGCTCGGACTGGCCCATCATGAGACCCCAGTCTCCAATCAGCACGACTGTGGGCAGCCCGCTGGCAATCCGCAGACCGATTCCCGCGGGAAGCGCGCTGCCCATGCAGGCGCTCTTCTCCAGGCTGGTCCACAGGCGACGCTGGCGACCCAGGCGCATCTCGCGGAGCACCGTGAGGGTGGCGGACGTCACATCGCAGGCGATACGTGAGCGCCGCGGCAGCGCTAAATCGATCGCAGACACGGCGCTAGCGGGATCGATGGCCCGGCTGGCGGTAGTGCAGGGGGGCCGCGCGGCGAGACGCCTTGATCGTAGATCCAGAAACCACGGCTGTGCGTCGCTGGGGGCGAGCGAGCGGATGAGCGCGCGAGCGACGTGCGCAATGTCGCCGCCGAGCACGATGTCCGGGCGAACAGCGGTCGCCACATCGCGCGGGTCGTCGGCGATTTGGATCACGGCTTTTCCGATGAATGCCTTGCCACCCCGACTGGCGAACTCCCCGAGGTCGGTGCCGAGGGCGATCACCGTGTCCGCGGCCGCAACGACGGCCGTTGCATAGTCGTTGGCACCGAAAGAAAACACGCCAGCCGCGTGGTCTGACGTCTCGTCGATCTGAGACTTCGCTTCGGGCGTGGTCAGGATGGGAGCTCCGCAGCGACGCGCCAACGCCACAACGGCGCGCGTGGCGCGGCGCGCTCCAATACCAACTAGGATCGCCGGTTTCTTCCCTCGGCTGAGGATCTGCGCCGCTTCGACCACGAAGTGCGCTTGGCCGTTCGTCATGCCGCCACCAGCGCGGTGGCGATGTTCACCGGAACGTTCAAGTGGACGGGGCGGGAGCTCGCTGCCGCGATGCGGACGGCGCGCTGAAGCGCTCCAGGTAGCTCGGCTGCACGTACGACGTCGGCGCTCCACGCCGTGAGGGGTGCCGTCACACGCGTCACGGAGGGGCCTCCCACCCCATCGCCGGCTTGAACCGACCCGGCGAGCGACGACTCGCCCGATAGGAACACCAACGGTACGCGGCTTACGCACGCATAGTGAAGCGCCTGAGTCGTGCCGTACACACCAGGCGATGTGATCGCGAGGGCAATGGCTGGTTGCTGGGTTTCCCACGCAAGGCCAGCGGCGATCCACGCGGCGCCGGCTTCCGAGCGCGCGACGATCACACGAAAGCCGAGCAGGTCGGCGACCGCGATCATCGGCATGTCGTACCCTCCGGGGACGACGATGATCGTGGGGTTGACTTCCTTTTGAATGCGCACGAGCGCAAGCTCGATTGCGTTGGGCGGGGCCAACACGGTGGGCAAAGTCATCTTTCCTCCTCGAAGAGGCAGTGAGTTCGGTGCGAGTCGCTAGTGCGATGGGCGCGTGTTTTCGTCTGCGACTTGAACGCGCAGAAAAAAGGGCGTGTCGGCAACGGGCGTGGTGTAGGTGAAGCCGAAGCCGAGGTCAGGCAAAAGCTCGGCGTCCCTTTCAGGTCGGACCGTGCCGTCCGCCAACGAGGGATGCAGAATCATGATGCGATCCGGCCGTGCCTCGTCGGGTCGCCGCTCGCGGTCGCGGTCGCGCGGAGCCAAAAGCGCCAGCGTGAGACGTTGATCCGGACTGTCTTTCAACCGGATGGGACCAAGCGCGGCTCCGGTCCGAATTGCAGTGACGAGCACGCCGACGAATCGACGAGCCTCGTCGTGTACCGGAAAGGAAATCGCGATCTCGTACAAGTCATCCGATTCCGAGCGAAAAACCGATGATACATAAGGTCGGCTCACGACACTTCGGCCGAGCTTCTCGGCCCCGACGAAGTAGTCTCGCCAGGCGTACGAGCGCCCTCGATTGTCGTTGGGCGTCAGGGGGGCGCGTCCCCACATGACCCCCGTCGCGTCGAACAGATACCAGGCATTGAACGTCTCGGCCTTGTGCTCGGCGAGAAGCGCATCGCACATCGCTTGAGCCTGTACTTGGTCGGCGATGGCGCGCGCGACGCGTGCATCGCGTCCGGCAGCCTCGACGACGTCGCTGTGGCGCCTGAACTGCCGGGCAACATCGTCAGCTGCATACTTCGCGGCATATTCGGCGGTTCGAAAGGCCGTTTGCTGCGCGCGCGTCCGCTCGAGCTCGGCGATGGTGGCGGCGCGCTGCGCTCGCATGCCGGAGAGGAGGGCGAAGCAAAAGCCAATCGCGACGCTGAGAAGCAGCGCTGAAAGAACGGCCATCACTGGATGGCGTGTCACGCGTCGCCATCCCCGTGCGAAGAACCCGAGCGGGCGCGCATGCACCGGTTCATTGGCCAGAAAGCGCTCGAGATCCAGTGCCAGCTCGTGCGCGCTGACGTACCGATACGCGGGCTCTCTTTGTAAACAGCGCTGACAGATCGCCGCGAGGTCCGCCGGGATACCCACGAGCGGCGGTGGCGCTTCGCCGCAGATCTTACGTTGGAGCTCTTGCAGGGAAGGCGCTTCGAACGGCGGACGACCCGCCAGCAATTGGTAGAGAATCGTTCCAACGCCCCACACGTCGACGACCGTCGAGGCCGGCTTGGCATCCCATGTCTCGGGCGCCATGTACTCCGGTGTTCCGGCGCGCACCTTCCCGTCGGCCGTCTCTTCGCGCTCCGCGAGCCCGAAATCGGTGACGAAAGGCCTGCCGTCTTCGTCGACGAGGACGTTGGCCGGCTTGAGATCGCGATGCAGAATGCCGTGCCGATGTGCAAATCGCACGGCCTTTGCAATCTTCAGCGTGACTTCGGCGGCCTCCCGCGACGATGCGGCCGGCGTTTTGAGTGGCCCGCCCTCGACTCGTTTCATCGTGAAGTACGAAATGCCGTCGTGTTCCCCGACCTCGTACACCGGCAAGATGTGCTCGTGCTCGAGTGCCGCAGCTAGCTGTGCTTCGCGCACGAGCTGGTCGGGCGCATCGACGCCTGCCGCCAGGATCTTCAACGCCACTTTTTGCCCGGGCCGAATCGCCCTCGGCCGCACGTCGACGGCTTCGTACACAAGACCGACTCCCCCAGCGCCGAGCAGACCTCCCAGTCGATAGGGTCCGATCAGAGTGCCCCCGAGCTCGGGCGGCTCGATGTCGTCGAGCGCTGCGCTGAGAAGGCAATCTGCGCAGAAGCCGCGGGGGGCGTTCTCTCCGCCGCATCGCGAGCAGCGCAAGACGGCGATCATGGTTCGCCTCGCAAGACCTCGAGCAAATGTTGGAGCTCCGCTCGCGCGTCCTCGGGATTTTCCACCGTTTCGGCCGCTTCCGCTTCGACCAACTCGCGGAACCGACGTCGGAGCGCAAAGAGCTTCACCTTGAGCGCACCTTCGCTTTTTCCGAGCCGAAGCGCCGCTTCGCGCAAGGTGGTGCTCCCGTCGCCCCCTTCGAGCCGGTCTCGCAGCGCTTCGAAACATGCGCCGTTTCCCGCACGATCCTGCTCTTCTTTCAAGCGCGCCAGCGATCGGTCGAGCAAGATCCAGGTCCACTTCTTGAGGTAAAGCCGATCGGCGCTGGCGAGGTCGTTGGGCAATTCGTCCGGCTCGGCGTCGACGTGTTCGCCCTTTCTCTTGCGCGCGCCGTCCTTGCTCCGCATCGCCAACATGTGTCGGTAGAGCCCGGCCCGTAGGAAGTTGCGAAACTGTCCGCGCGTAGGGTCCGCCTTGGCAACGGCGTTTTTCTCCACGAGCCTCGTGAGAAAGTCCTGAACGAGATCGTCGGCGCGCTCGGGATCGCGCTCGAGCCACCCCGCGAAGTCCCGCAGGGGCTCGCGGTACGCGCGACAGAGCTCTTCCAGCGCCCGCCGCGACTCGGGCGACGCGATGCCGCCCGCTCTGAGCACGAGCGTCCACCGCGTCTGACCGAAGCCTCTTCGTACGTTCAACGGTTGCGCCTTGGCGGGGAGCTTGTCGGCACGCTGTGGGTGCGATGCGGTCTGCGACGAGGTGCGAGCGACGTCCGTCGTTTGCGACACGCCGCAAGATTCGCCTCTTGGTGGATTCCAGTCAAAGGGGGGCGAGAAGGGACGCTGCGGAGCGGCGGAAACTGAAGCAGGGTCGGGGATGTAAAGGCTCGAGGGAGGGGGCTGGTCACAAAGAGTCGTCATGCGGCCTCCAACCCGTACTAACGAAGTCGCGGGTCAGAGGTTAGCGCGGGGAGGGGACTTTTATTTCGCCTCGGTTTACGTGTCGATGCGTATTGGCCGCTTCAATCCGTTCGCAGCGCGTTCGCCAAAGGCAGCCCCGCGGCGCGACGAGCGGGGAGCCAACTCGCGACGAGCGCGGCTGCCACCATCAACCCCGCGATCAAGAGCGTCGCCTGCGGATCCCACGCGGGCACACCGTAGATGAGGGACGCCAGATATTTCCCCAGCAACGCAGCCACAATCGATCCCAACACGAGCCCGATACCGACGAGCTTCAGCGATCGAACGACGATGAGGCGCACGATGGACTGCTCATCGGCGCCCATCGCCATGCGGACGGCGATCTCCTGGGTGCGTTGTACGACGGAATAGGCCGTGATCCCGTAGATTCCGAGCACGGCGAGAGCAAGGCCTAGCACGGCGAACAGCGACAAGAGCAGCAGGGTAAAACGGCGCGAGCCGAGCGAGGTGTCGACGAGCTGCTGCAAGGGGACCGCGCCATACAGGGGCTGCGTCGGATCGACCGCTGCGATCGCGTCGCGCATCGCGGCGAGGGAAGCGGCGCCGATCTTGGGCGCACGCACCACGATGCCGAGGTAGGGTTGCGAAATCTGGTCGAAGGGAAAGTAGACGAATGGGCGCATGGGCACGTCCATTCCCACCGCGCGCGTGTCAGCGGCGATGCCCACGACCGTGAACGGACGCTCGTCACGTAGGTTGCCCTTGAACAAGAGGCGCATCCCGATTGGGTTTCTCCCGTTGAAAAACTTCCTTGCCGTGAGCTCACTCACGATCACGACCCCGGGGGCGTCGTACGTGTCGCTCGGCGTAAAAGCGCGCCCCGCGACGAGACGCATCCCGAGCGATAGAAAGTAGTCCCCTCCGATCGAGCGAACCTCTGCGTCAGGGCGCGGCGCTGGAGGGATGGGCGGTGGGTCCCCCTCGATTCGAAAGAGCCAATCCTGGTTGCCCGAGAACGGCAGGATGCTGGCGATCCCTACTGAATCGATCCCGGGAATCGTCCGCAGTCGTTCGATGGCCGCTTGGACGAATCGCCTCCGCTCGGGTTCCTTGCCGTAGCGCGCCTCGGACAGCATGACCTGGCCGACGTAAGCATCGCGCGGTTCGAAGCCAGGTGACGTCGAGGTCACGTCGACGATGCTTCGCAAAATCAGACCCGTTCCCACGAGCAAGACGAGCGCGACCGTCACGTGGGCAACGACGAGCGCGCTGCGCAGACGCAGGGCGCCCGCGCTCGTCGCGCGGCCGCGATGGCGTAGTCCGGCGGTCGGAGAAAGGCGCACCGCATGCCAGGCAGGGGCCGAACCCGCAAGAACGCCGGCAACGATGCTGATGGCGAGTGCAAAGCCGAGGACCGGCAGCTGAAACGCGATACCGACGTCGTCGAGCCCGGCGTTGGAGGCGGCGGCCATGAGGCCATCGATGCCCGCCCGCCCGATGACGACCCCCAGCGCACCCGCAGCCAAAGCGAGGATGAGGCTCTCGCCAAGAAATT
>Ga0111539_10012271_pt1 | contig 10743 bp, 11 predicted proteins | sample RhiMethybrSRZTD1_FD_79667 | JGI IMG/M metagenome (GOLD analysis project Ga0111539, IMG submission 79667) | Populus rhizosphere microbial communities from Tennessee, USA - Rhizosphere MetaG P. TD hybrid SRZTD1 (version 2) (version 2) | ecosystem: Host-associated > Plants > Roots > Rhizosphere >... | reverse complement strand
GCTCGCGCCGACGATTGCGCCCGCCGCCGCGCCGGCACCACCGCCTGCGCCCGCACCGGCCGCCGCGCCTCCCACAACCGGCCGAGGCATGCCCGCGGTTGACATCAGCACGCCGCCCGCGCCGACGGCAAGCGCGCGCGTTGCACAGGTCGTCTATCCGGTGCCGAAAACCGCGATGCACGCCGGCGCGAACACCGTCACCGTGCGCATCACGAACAGCCGGGCCGACGGCGGCTTCGTCGGCACGCCCGACATGATGTACGTGCAGGCGGGCCAGGCGCGCACGACGCTGGCCGGCACGTGGAAGTACCGCGTCGAGCGCGCGAACAACACCGGCGCGATCTACTCCAGGCCCGGCGAGCTCGCCGCGCACGTCGCGTTCACCGCTGCGGGAGGACCGGCCGGCGCCGCCGGCGCGTCGCTGCCCGCTGTGGCGACCACACCGGATGTCACGCTGCAGCTGTCGATCGTGCCCGAGCAGCTGAAGTGGGCCACGACAGACCTGACCGTCAACGCAGGACAACTGGTCGAGATCACGATCGTCAATCCCGATCAGATGCCGCACAACTTCGTGCTCGGTGCGGTGGGATCGCTGGAACAGGTGGGCGGCGCCGCCGACCGGCTGTCCACCTCACCGACGGCGGCTGCGCAGAACTACGTTCCTGATGTGTCGCAGGTCGTCTTCGCCTCGAAGCTGATTCCGTCCGGTCAGTCCGTGACGTTCCAGTTTCGCGCGCCAACGGATGCGGGGCAGTACCCGTACATGTGCACGTATCCCGGTCACTGGCGGCTGATGAACGGCATCCTGACTGTGTTGCCCGCGGGCGCCCGCGGACGCGGGGGGGCGCCCGCGCCAGCCGGCCCGACGCCGGCGGCCCCTGCGCCAGCCACCGGCACGGGTCGCGGCGGCGCCACTGGCGCGGGATCGTAGCGCCCGTCTACAGCACGCGTCGCACGCTCAGCATCCGTTCACGCCAATACGGCGTGTCGATCCGGTCGATCCGCACCACGCCGCCCGATCCGGGCGCGTGCACGAATGAATCCCTGTCCAGCGCGATGCCCACGTGCGTGGCACCGGGCGCCGTCGTGGTGAAGAAGATCAAATCGCCGGCTTCGATCTGTCCCGATCGAATCTCCCGGCCGGCGTGGTACTGCTCGTCCACCGTACGTGGAAGATCGATCTGGTGCAATTCGAAGACGTAGCGGACGAAGCCGCTGCAGTCGAAGCCGGTATCCGGAGCGTCGCCGCCGAAGAGATACGGCGTACCGCGCAGCGCGAGCGCGGTGTCGAGAATGTCGCCGGTGCGCGTCGCGGCTGGCGCATCCGCCGCCGGCGCTGGCGCAGGGAAATAGTCGGCGGGCATCGGCGCGTGTGGGAACGGCGAAGGCCGCGCCCCCGTCGTCGTGGTGGCACACCCGACCGCCGCCGCGAGACACAGCCCCATCGCTCCGATCGAGAGCCTGCGACGGGTCGTCATCGCCGGGGCTATCGGCGCGGTACGAGGAGCAAAGTAGAGCGTCGTCAGAGCCTGTTGCGCGGCCGCAGCAGCAACGCACACAGCACGACAGCGGCGACGAGCCAGACGATGGGACGCTCCTGGAACGAGTCCAACGCGTACTGGAACGCCGACGTCGCGCCGAGCACGAGACTGTCGAGCGCGCCTTTTTCTATCGTGGCTTGCGCCAGCATCCCTCCACGATAGGTCGTGGCCGTCCTGACCTCAAGCGACAGTGCTGTACGTGCCTAAGTCCAAGCGTTTCTTAGTGTTACGCGGACGTTTCCTTGACAACCCGCACCGAACCCAGCAAAAATGAGGCGCGGATCATGGAACAGACGCTGCTTCTGAACGCGACGTACGAGCCGCTCCGGGTCGTGCACTGGCAGAAGGCGATTACGCTCTGGTGCCAGGGCAAGGTGGAGATCGTTGCCCACTACGACCGCGAAGTCCGTTCCGTCTCGTTCAGCATCAAGCTTCCGTCGGTCATTCGACTGCTGCGCCGCATCCGGGTGCGGCGGACGGTGGAGTACGTCCCGTTTTCGCGCGCAAACATCTACGCGCGCGATCATCACGCCTGCCAGTATTGCGGGCACACCTTTCCCACGGCCGAGCTGACCTTCGATCACGTGACCCCGGTGGCGCAGGGTGGCCGTAAGGATTGGGAGAACATCGTCACCTGCTGCATCGGGTGCAACCGCCGGAAGGGAGGCCGCACGCCCGACCAGGCCGGCATGCGCCTGATCCGCCATCCGCGCCGTCCCGATCGCGTGCCCGCGATTCACATCACCTTCCGGCTGCCCAAAGCGCCGGAGAGCTGGCGCGACTACATCTATTGGAACGTCGAGCTCGATAACGACGACGCCTGACGTATCGTAGACAGCGTCGGTGACGCAGGCTCTCTCCGCCATTACTCCGCGTTGGACCGTGCCCGGCGGACGTGTGCTCCTCGAGGGCGCCGATCTGCCGCTCGGCGCGGACGCCCCGCCGCGTGTGCTCGTCGGCTCGCACGAGGCCCGCGTGGTCGCCTCGTCGCGTCACTCGCTCCGATTCATCGTGCCGCCGGCCGCTGAAGGCGGAAGGATGAAAATCTCGATCGATGCTCTGCCGGACGGAGCATCCGACGGCCCCACGATAGAACTCGACGTCGCGCGACCGCTCGCGACGAGCGTGCACCACGTCGACAGCCCGGCCTTCGACAGCTTCGGCCGGCTGTACATCACGCACAGCGGCAGCCGGACGACGAAAGTGCCGGTGCCGTTGTACCGCCTCACCGACGATGGAGCGCGCGAGCCGATTGCCGTGGAAGTCGGCAACCCGACATCGCTCGCACTCGGGCCGGACGGCGCGATGTACATCTCGAGCCGTTTCGACGGCAACGTCTATCGCCTGACGCACGACGACCATGCGGAGATTTTTGCGACGGAGCTCGGCGAAGCGACTGGCCTGGCATTCGGCCCCGATGGTCTGCTCTATGTCGGTGATCGTTCCGGTTCGATCTTTCGCGTGATGAAGGACCGTCACGTCGAGACGTTCGCGACGCTGCCATCGAGCGTTGCCGCGTATCACCTGGCCTTCGGGCCTGATGGCGTGTTGTACGTCACGGTGCCCACGCTGGCGTCGCACGACGCGCTTTATCGCATCACGCCGGAGCGTCTCGTCGACGTCGTCTGGGACGGCTTTGGCCGGCCGCAGGGACTGGCGTTCGACGCACGCGGCCGGCTGCACGTGGTGGAGGCGCTGGCGGGCGCGGCCGGACTGTACCGCCTCGACGTCACGCAGCCGAAGCCAGTGCCCGAACTGGTCGTGACCGCGCCGGCGCTGATCGGCGTCGCCTTCGACCCGGCGGGCGGTATCGTGCTCGCGTCGAACGACACGGTGTGGAAGCTCGACGTGGAGGCCGATGCATGAGCCTGTTTCGTGTGAAGCCGCTCGACGCCATCCTGTCCGATACCGAAAACACCCCGCATTCCCTGAAGCGCGTGCTGGGCGGGGGCGACTTGATCATGCTCGCGATCGGCGCCGTGATCGGCGCCGGCATCTTCGGGTCGATTGGATCGGCAGCTGCGGGACAGATTGGACCCAACGGCGAGGTGATTCGCCTCGGCGCCGGCCCAGCGCTCGTGCTGTCGTTCGTGCTGCTGGGCGTGTGCTGCGCCCTCGCCGGCCTCTGTTACGCGGAGCTGGCGTCCATGATCCCGCAGGCCGGCAGCGCCTACGCGTACAGCTACGCAACGCTCGGCGAGTTCGTGGCGTGGATCATCGGCTGGGATCTCATTCTCGAGTACGCCGTTGGCAATGTCGCGGTCGCCATCTCCTGGGGTGACTACTTCAAGTCGTTGCTCAGCGGCTGGGTGTCGTTTCCGTCGTGGCTCACCACCGGCTATCGCACGGCCTTACTGAGCTCTGATCCGGCCGTTCACGGACTGCTGGACTCCGCGCCGCACATCGGCGGCATGCCGATTCTGGTGAACGTTCCCGCGTTCGCCATCGTGATGATCATCACCTGGCTGCTGCTGTTGGGCGCGCGTGAGAGCGCGCGCGCGAACAACATCATGGTGGCCGTGAAGCTGGCCGTGCTCGCGCTGTTCATCATCGCGGGCGGGATGCACATCAACACCGCCAACTACACGCCCTTCGCGCCGAATGGCTTCACCGGCATCCATCACGGCGCCGCGATCGTGTTCTTCGCGTACATCGGGTTCGACGCCATCTCGACGGCGGCCGAGGAGACGCGCAACCCGCAGCGGAATCTGCCCATCGGCATTCTCGGTGGGCTGGCGATCTGTACCGTCATTTACATCGTCATCGGGTTCGTGCTCACCGGCATGGTGCCCTCGTCGGAGCTGGGCAAGGCCGCCGACCCGCTGGCGTTTGCGCTGAACGCGACAGGACTCCAGAACATCTCCAAAATCGTCGCGCTCGGCGCAGTCTTTTCCATGGCCGCGGTGCTGCTCGTCTTTCAGTACGGCCAGCCGCGAATCTTTTTCGCGATGGCGCGCGACGGCCTGCTCCCGCAGTGGGCGGCGCGGGTGGACGCGAAAACGCGCATTCCGTACGTCACGACGATCATTACCGGGATCTTCGTCGCCGGCTGGTCGCTCATCGGCGACGCCGCCGAAACGTACGACCTCACCAACATCGGCACGCTGTTCGCGTTCACGCTCGTGTGCGTGGGCGTGGTCGTGCTGCGGTACACCGATCCTGCCCGGAAGCGGCCGTTCCGCGTGCCGTTCGTGCACGTCGTCGCGGCGGTCGGCGCCGCGTTGTGCCTGTTCGTCATGAAAGGGCTGCCGCGTCTCGCCTGGGAGCGATTCGGCTGGTGGCTGCTGATCGGGCTCGTGCTGTACTTCCTCTACGGCTACAGACACTCGCGGCTCCGCGGGCGATAGGCGGGAAAAACAGCTAAAATGAGAGATTCGGCTGGCCTCTGCGAGGCCCGCCTGAGAGTGCGTCTATGTCCCACGACTGGATTGCCGTCCGCGGCGCGCGTGTCCACAACCTCCGCAACATCGACGTGGACCTGCCACGCGATCGGCTGGTCGTCATCACGGGGTTGTCCGGGTCGGGAAAGTCGTCGCTCGCCTTCGACACGATCTATGCCGAAGGGCAGCGCCGGTACGTCGAGTCGCTGTCGGCCTATGCCCGCCAGTTTCTCGAGCAGATGGAGAAGCCGGATGTCGATCTGATTGACGGCCTCTCGCCGGCCATTTCCATCGAGCAGAAGACGACGGCCTCGAACCCGCGCTCGACGGTCGGGACCGTCACGGAGGTCTACGACTATCTTCGGCTGCTGTTTGCGAACATCGGCGTGCCGCACTGTCCGAACTGCGATCGCGAGATCACCTCGCAGTCGCTCGAGCGGATCATGGACATGGTGATGCTCTACCCGGCCGATGCGCGCATCAACGTGTTTGCGCCCATCGTCCGCGGGCGCAAGGGCGAGTTCAAGCGTGAGCTCGCGGCGCTGCGCCAACGCGGGTTCACACGTGCGCGCATCGACGGCGAGTTGGTGTCACTCGATGCCGAGCTGGCGCTCGATCGACGCCGCAACCACAACATCGACGTGCTCGTCGACCGGCTCATCGTCAAAGGCGGCATCGAGCGCCGCTTGTCGGACTCGATCGATCTGGCCCTGAAGCTTGCCGACGACATCGTGGTGATCAACACGCTCGACGGCGGCGATCGGTTGTTCTCGCGCAAGTTGGCCTGTCCCGACTGCGGCATCAGCATTCCGGAGATGACGCCGCGCGCGTTCTCCTTCAACTCGCCGCATGGTGCGTGTCCCGAGTGTCAGGGTCTCGGCGCCGTCTACGATTTCGATCCGCAGCGCCTGCTGCCCGACGATTCGAAGTCTCTGGCCGACGGCGCCATGCTGCCATGGGCCAGCGGCGACAAGCGGCTCATCGGCGAGATGCTCGACGGCTTGCAGCGGACGTTCGGGATCGATCCGGCCTTGCCCTTCGGCAAGCTGCCGAAGAAGCTCCGTGACATCGTGCTCTTCGGTGCGCCGGGCAGGCGGCGATCAGCACCGAATGCGGAAGGGGCAGGCCGGAAGCCCAAAGTCGTGAAGGATCCCTTCGGCGTGGACTTCGAAGGCGCCATCCCGAATCTCCGCCGTCGATTCGACAACGGCACCTGGACCGATCAGGAAGCGCTCGAGAAGTACCGGGCGCTGCAGCCGTGTCCGGCCTGCGACGGGCAACGCCTGAAGCCTGAGAGCCGGGCCGTGCGCGTCAAGGGTCGCCGGCTGTGGGATTACGTCAGCCTGCCCATCGACGATGCGCTGCCGATGTTCGAAACGCTCGAGCTGACGGAGCGGGAGTTCCTGATTGCCGGCCGCGTCCTCAAGGAAGTCCGGGAGCGGCTGACGTTCCTCGTGGACGTCGGCGTTGGCTACCTCACACTCGCGCGGAGCGCCGCGACGCTGAGCGGCGGGGAAGGGCAGCGCATCCGTCTGGCGACGCAGATCGGGTCCCAGCTGACCGGCGTCCTGTATGTGCTCGACGAGCCCTCGATTGGACTGCATCAGCGAGACAACCGCCGCTTGCTGGGCACGCTGGCCAGGCTGCGCAATCTCGGAAACACGGTCCTCGTGGTGGAGCACGACGAGGAGACGATCCGGACCGCGGACTACCTCGTGGATCTCGGTCCAGGCGCGGGCGAGCACGGCGGCCACGTGATGTTCCAGGGCAAGCCGCTCGAACTGCTCTCCGCACCGGGCGAATCGTTGACGGGACAGTACCTCGCGGGCATGCGCACCATTGCCGCGCCGGCCGAGCGTCGGCCACCGGCCAACGGCGAGATCGTCGTGCGCGGGGCGCGCGCGAACAACCTGAAGAACATCGACGTGGCGTTTCCGCTCGGGACGCTGATCGCCGTGACTGGCGTGAGCGGCTCCGGGAAATCGACGCTCGTGAACGAGATTCTGTATCGTGCGCTCGCGCGCCTGCTGTACCGCGCGACCGATGAGCCCGGCGCGCATGCGGCCATCGAAGGGATGGATCTCGTCGACAAGGTGATCCAGATCGATCAGTCGCCAATCGGCCGCACGCCGCGATCGAATCCGGCGACCTACACGGGGCTGTTCACGTTCATCCGGGAGTTGTTCGCGATGCTGCCGGACGCGCGCGCCCGCGGCTACAAGGCCGGGCGATTCTCGTTCAACGTGAAAGGCGGGCGTTGCGAGACGTGCCAGGGCGACGGTGTCATCGCGATCGAGATGCACTTCCTGCCCGACGTGTACGTGACCTGCGAGGAGTGCAAGGGCCGCCGTTACAATCGCGAGACGCTCGAGATCAAGTACCGCGGCAAGTCGATCGCCGAGATGCTCGAGCTCAACGTCGATCAGGCGCTGCCGCTCGTCGAGAACTTTCCGGCCATTGCGTGGAAGCTGCGCACGCTTCAGGATGTCGGGCTTGGCTACATCAAGCTCGGGCAGTCGGCGACGACGCTCTCGGGCGGCGAGGCGCAGCGAGTGAAACTCGCCCGCGAACTTGCGCGCCGTGCGACAGGGCGCTCGCTGTACATTCTCGACGAGCCGACGACGGGGCTCCACTTCGAGGACGTGCGCAAGCTGCTCGACGTGCTGGGGAAACTCGTGAATCAGGGCAACACGATCGTCGTCATCGAGCACAACCTGGATGTGATCAAGTTTGCCGACTGGGTGATCGATCTCGGACCGGAGGGCGGCCACGGCGGAGGACGCGTGGTCGTGGCCGGCACGCCTGAGACCGTGGCCAGACATTCGTCGTCAGCCACGGGGCGATTCCTCGCGCCCGCGCTCGGCATCGCCAAGCCGGCCAGGCAGGCGACAGCATCCTGACAGCTGTGGTTTTTTTGACACGTGGATATACGTGAAATTGTGGCAGGAATGACACGATACCCCTCCCCACCCGTTTTGCTGCGATCGGTCCAGGTATTTCTAAGTTGACTGTGCACAAGGGTTTACGAGACTATTTCCGCGGCATTCTCCGCTTGGCAGTTCGCTTGCTTACAGGTGGTCGGCTCTGACGGATTCCTTGATGTCCTCGCAACGCACGCTTCGCCGAATGGTCCATTGCGCCGGAATTGGCCTTCATTCCGGGCAAAAAGTGACCCTGTCGTTGAAGCCGGCGCCTGCAGATTACGGAATTCGCTTTCAACGCGCTGACCTCGGCGGTGTCGAGATTCCAGCGCACGTCTCGCACCTTGGCGGGCGTCAGCAGCTCCAGACCGGCCTCGTCTCCAAGAACGCCTCCGTTGATACCGTCGAGCACTTGTTGGCGGCGCTCCGCAGCCTCGGCGTGGACAACGTGTGCGTCGAGATGAACCATCCGGAAGTGCCGATCATGGACGGCAGTTCCGCGCCGTGGGTCTACCTGATTCAGGATGCCGGCGTGAAGGAACTCAACACGCCGCGGAAGACGATCGAGATCCTCAAGCCGATTCAGGTGCAGCAGGGCGACAAGCGCATCGCGGTCTACCCCGCGGACCGCTTCAAGATCAGCTACACCATCAGCTTCGACCACCCGATGTTGCGGCATCAGCAGAAGACGCTGGACCTCAACGAGCAGGTCTTCATCGACGAAATCGCGCCGGCGCGCACGTTCGGATTCCTCAAGGAAGTGGAAATGCTCCGCCAGCGCGGGCTCGCCCTTGGCGGTTCGCTCGAAAACGCGGTGGTGCTGGGTGAGACGGGCGTGTTGAATCCGCTGCGGTTCGAGGACGAGTTCGTCCGCCACAAGATTCTCGATGTGATCGGCGACCTGGCCCTGCTCGGTCACGCGATGGTCGGCCACCTGGTCGTGCACCGCGGCGGTCACGCGCTGCACACGACCTTTGCCGCCGAACTGCTGCGTCAGCGCGACGCCTGGCGTCTGGTCGAGGGCCTCTCCGGTGTGCGCGCGGCCCGCGCTGGCGTCCGCGTCCCGGCCAACCAGCAAGCGCACTGAGCCTTACGGTCTTCGAACTCCGAACTACGCTTCCTCGTCTTTCGCGTCGCCCGCCTTGCGCATGATCGTCATCATTCGATCGTTTTCGAATCGGTTGAAGCTCATGAACAGGCTCTCCTTCAAGTAGATCTTCAACTCGTCCGGGGTGAGCTGCGAGACCAGGTGCTCGAGCTCGCGATCGACGTCGTCGAAGCCGTATTCGAGCTCACTACGCCGCGTCAGCTCGCGTGAGACGGCCTCGATGACAGCCAGCACGTCGTGTTCGTCGACGTTGACCGGGAGGCCGGACGTGGTGGTAATCGTCCGCATGGCTAGCCTCCAAAGCTCGCGAGGGCCGACCCCTCGTCGGGATGGACCTCGAGGAAGTTGTGCGCGCCGGTCATCGTGAGCATCGTCTCGACGCGTTTCTGGACGCCCGAGAGCTTCAGCGATCCGCCGGCCGCCACCGCCTGCCGGTAGAGGTCCATCAGGCACCCGATGGTCGCGCTGTCTACGTACCCCACCGGCGTCACGTCGACGACAATGCGCTTCTCGCCGGCGCCGATGAGGTGCGTCGCCACCGTCGCGAAGTCCGCCAGAATCGGATAGGTGAGCCGGGGTTCGCTCACGCGAATCACCACGGCCCCGCCGATGTGTTCAGTCGTCACGTTCATTTCGGTTCCTCCCCGCGTGGGGGCCGGTGTGCCGGGCCGGCCTGCAAACGTCTGAGTTGTCGGGCCAGCTCGAGCCGGCCTCGATTGATGCGCGACTTCACCGTGCCTTCGGGCAGGCCGAGCCGCTCCGCAATTTCCTGATACGAGAACTCCTGCAGGTCGCGCGGGACCACCGCCTGGCGCAGCGCCGGTGGCAGCTGCGCGAGCGCCTGCCGGATCAGCTGCTTGAGGTCCGTCTGCTCGAGCAGTCCGTGCGGGCCACGGTCGCGCGAGACCGGCATGAGATCCGAGGCGTCCACATCGCGCGCCATCGTCTCGCGCTCCTTGCGGACGCTGCGGTAATGGTCGATGCAGAAGTTCCGGCTGATGCTGATCAGCCACGTCTGAAAGTTCGCGCGCCGGTCGAACGTGTGGAGCGCCTTGAAGATTTTCAGGAAGATATCCTGGGTAAGATCCTCGGCCTCGTCGTGGCGGCCGACGAACTTGTAGGCCAGGTTGAAGACCTTGCGCCAGTGCTGCTGGACGACCAGCTGCCACGCGATCTGGTCGCCACGCAGGCAACGCTCGATCAGCGCGTCCATGTTGTCGACGGGTGCGACGGACGGATCACTCGACATGGGCAGGGACAGCCGAAGCGCCGATGATAACATCTTGGGTTCTGTGCCCGGTTTCATCCTCGGTCCCTCTGGTCTTGCCTGCGACAACCTTCCGCTCGCCGACATTGCACGGCAGGCCGGCACACCCGTGCACGTGTACAGTGGCGCGCTGATCGATGAACGGCTGCGTGACTTCGACGCGCCATTTGCCGATGTGCCGCATCGGCTGCACTACGCGATGAAGGCCAATTCGACGATGGCGATCGTGCGCCGCATGCGGGCGCTCGGCGCCCACGCGGACGCCAACTCCGGCGGCGAGATCGACATCGCCCTGCGTGCGGGTTTCGCGCCGGCCGACATCGTGTTCACCGGCGTGGGCAAGACGCGGCGCGAGCTCGAGCGTGCGGTCGCGCTGGGGTTAGGCGCCATCAACGCCGAGTCGTTCGGCGAGGTCGCGCGCATCGCCGAGATCGCTGCGGCGATGGGCAAGGAAGCGCGCATCGCGTTTCGCATCAATCCAAATGTAGACGCCGAGTCCCATCCGCACATCTCGACCGGCGCGCGC
>Ga0111539_10012270_pt1 | contig 10743 bp, 4 predicted proteins | sample RhiMethybrSRZTD1_FD_79667 | JGI IMG/M metagenome (GOLD analysis project Ga0111539, IMG submission 79667) | Populus rhizosphere microbial communities from Tennessee, USA - Rhizosphere MetaG P. TD hybrid SRZTD1 (version 2) (version 2) | ecosystem: Host-associated > Plants > Roots > Rhizosphere >... | reverse complement strand
TACGACGAGAAACTCAATGCTTTCAGCGTTGCTTCCATAGACCCTAGAAGCTACGCCTTCAACGATCCTGATGGTGATGGCGATGTCGACTTCCTGTTCCTGGATAACGAGGGTATTAAAATTGCCATCAACAACGGTAACTTTGCATTCGTCATTGAGAACACGACCATCTCTAATCCAAACAACTGGCATACTGAAATTCATTGGCAGGATCTCGATCGGGACCAGGACCTTGACATCATATTTGACATTTTCACTTATATGAACGTTGCCGGTGTGTATCATCAGGCACTTCACAACATGCCTGTTTACACGAGAAACCGGTCATGGGCTGACGTTAACAATGACGGATATCTCGACATGGTGGCTACAAAAGGCCAGAATGGAATCGACCCTCTTTTTCTTTTTATTAACCAGGGTGATGGCTTGTTCAAAGAAAGCAAGCTGCTTTCTCCCGGATTCCTGGATTCAGGGGAAACCCAATGGCTGGACGCAGACGCCGATGGGGACCTTGATTTGTTCATTACGGAGGATGGCGAAAAATGTACTTTGTTCGAGAATAAATTTTCGGTGTCCGGCGTCGCTGATCTTCAGCGGGCCGTGTCATTCAAAACATTAAGTAATCCCAAGGCGGATGTGGGCGATCTTAATCTTGATGGGCTGCCTGATCTCATTATCACTGGGCAAGGATTTCCCAGGTTTGAGACCTACTTATATAGTAATTCATCGACCTCGGAAGAGATAAAGTTTGTCGAAACCGATCTGGAGATAAATCCATATTATGTTTCCAATTTTAAGCTCGTCGATATCGACACGGATTTAGACCTCGACCTGTTCGTCTTCGGTTGGAATGATGGGGAGTATTCGGAAAGAACGCAAGAAATTTACAACATCAATCCCGGGAGCACGCGGCCGCAGCCAGCGGTTCCGAGTAATCTCACCAGCATTGTTGGTGAGCAAGTCGCTCTTTCCTGGGATCACAACCCCGATCAAGGCGCTGCTTTCTATGATTTAGCACTCGTTCTTGATGGTGTACCTTTCACATCCGGGGTAGCCCTCCACGATGGATACCTTCTTATGCCCGATGTCATTAATTTTCACGCGGCTAAGCAACTCACGCTACAGAATTTACCTCCAGGAAACTACGAATGGCGAGTGCAGGCCTTTGATCACGCTCATCGTTCGTCGGGCTTTTCGGAGCCTGGTTCATTTACTGTTGTGGAAGCGCCAACGGCATTGGCCCTTGACGTGCTTGCCTATAATAAAGTGGAGCTCACCTGGCAATATGGCGGCACGGCAACAGCTTTTGCCATCCTTCGAAGGTCCACGAACGGTGCGCTCACCGAAATTGGAACCGTCCCGGGCAATACGCTGATTTTCGTGGATTCCGCAGTCCCTCCGAATGAACACGTGGAGTACGTCGTCAAAGCAGTATCCAACGGCAGTTATTCAGCGCCCAGTGCTACCGTTGCTTATTATTCGGCGCAATTTGACGAACTGCCCTTTAATCCAGCCGGCCCCAATGTTATTACCGCGGCCGGTACTACAGCGGACTTTGATCAGGATCAGGATTTTGATATCGGATTTGTGGGACGCATTGACAATTTAGACGGGACATCCAAATTACTTAGCAATAACGGATTTGGTACGTACTCAGGTTTGACGTTTTTACCTGCCGGAGAAGTGTTGGCGGGACCTATTATTACAAGGGATATGGATAATGACGGCGATATTGATGTATGCGTCATTGTTGGAAACGCTGGTGTAGGCAGGAAAGTGGCCGTTTATAAGAACAATGGAAGCAGCTTTACGAAGTCATTCGAAACTTCAGCTTATGAAGAAGTAAGTCAGTTGGCTTCCGAAGATATGAATCACGATGGACTGCCGGATCTCATGATAAAACGTACGGCAGGGAATTCAGAGGGAAGTCCAATTACCTACCAATTATTATATCAGACCACTGCCAATAATTTTATTGATAGCAAAGTTATTTTTCTAAAAGAGCCAAACACGGCGGGTGGCCTCGGCAATTTTTATCTGGCCGACCTTAATAATGACGGTTTTACCGATGTGATTTTTAGCGGTACGGGCCCGGTTAAGGCTAAACTTTTCGTCAGCCTAAGCGGGAATGCCTTTAAGGAAACGTCGTTCGGCCTTTCTTCTTTGGATGACCCCGCATTCTTTGACTTTAACGGGGACGGTAAAATGGACATCATGCAACGGGGCCTTCAAGTCTTGTACTTATACAACGGAATGGGTGGTGCGCAGTTTAGCGAACCGCAGGAAATCTCCATAGCGGGCATTGGCGCCAATGAAAGTATACAGACCATGATTGCGGATATGGACTTCAATGGCTGGCCTGATCTTATCGTGAACGATTTCCATAATACAACCTTGTTGTATAACAAGGGGCAAGGAAATTTTGTCCGAGCAGATTATCAATTCGCCGGCAACCCGGGCACTCATGTATTTCTAACGGACATGGAAGGCGATGGAGATCTGGACCTTGTGAAACAAGGCAATGACGACTATGACCAGGGAATAAACTATTATTATAAGAATCGAAGTATTTCTGCACCCGGTCAGAACGCCTCCCCAACGGTGGTTGCCGGTATTCAGGTGTCACGCAGCGCCAACGCTACTACCTTATCGTGGCAACCGGCTACAGACGATACAACGCCAGCGGCAATGATTAGTTATCATCTTGATTTGATGGATGGAAATGGAAAACACTGGATCCATCGTGAAACGAACGCATCAGGAACTTTTCGCCGCCGATTAGCTTATGGCAATGCCGGATTTCGAACATCCTTTACTATAAATGATCTACCAGCAGGACATTATACTGCGAATATTCACGCCGTTGACGCCACCTTTAAACTTTCAGCGTCCTCGGCGCTGAGCTTTGACGTTACGGCAGGACCCACATTGCTGGCAGTGGAAAGAATCCTTCTGAATAAAGTGAAACTCACCTGGACGGATGGACCTTTGAACGGAACAGCAACAATTGTGACGCGAAAATCATTAACTAGCGATTTTCAAATAGTCGCGGAATTACCGGCAAACGCTACAACCTACACCGACAGCGGCCTTCAGTATGACAACCTATATACGTATCAAGTTTATGAAAAGTCAGTAAGTACAATAACTACAGGCTCAAACGCGGTCAATTGGAATACTGCCTTGTTAGTACTGGAGCAATCAACGATCACCAATGCAACGGGATCACTGGATGTCGGTGACTATACCGCCGATGGCAAAATGGATATGTTAATTTTCGGAGGAAGGATGTTTAATGGCAACACAATTGACTTAACCAGTGCCCTTCTCGAAAAAACATCCGGCGGCTGGACGCAACAGAACGCGGGGTCGGTAACTCTAGCAAACCCTGGAACATCACACTTTTATGATATAAACGGGGATCATCGCCTGGATTTGTATCAGCATGGTTATTCGTTGTTGGAGAGCGAATACGAAACAAATGTCTTGCTGAATAACGGTAACAAAACTTTCACTTCAACAACAAATAGTTTTACTTCAGATTACTTTGGCATTTTGGAAACATGGGATTATGACCGTGATAACGACCTCGACTACTATGTAATGAAGCCCGGTGTTGGAACTAGTCTCATAAAAAATAATGGCGCTGGCGTTTTTAATAAGGACACGGACTTTGCCAAGTGCTGCTCTAATGGATTGGTGTCTGGCGATTTTGATAAGGATGGCGATGAAGATTTAATTCACTTTGATCAGACATCCAATTATTATACCCTCTTCCTAAACAAGGAAGGTTCATTGGAAGCGAATATGAATATCCAGGTCAGCGGCGGACGGATGCAAAAGCTGGATTACAACGGCGATGGGTGGCCTGATCTTCTCTTTGTTCAATACAATGGCTTCAACGTCAAAACTGAGCTGTACAAGAACCTGGGCGCTAATGAATCCGGGGTAATACAATTCAAGGTGATTAAAGATGACTTCCCGGTGGGCGAAGTGTCCGTCAATACTGCGGACTATGACCATGATGGTGACCTCGACATTTTTTTCACGGGAAAGCCCTGTGTCATGTACAACAATGAAGGAGACGACACTTTTAAAGAAAATCTGATTCCAAATTTTTCGGCAGGTACAAATAATACACAATGGGTTGACTTCGACAGCGACGGTGACCTAGACCTTTTCATGACTGGATATTTCACTGTTAACTACGTCGACGACGTAGACCAGCCTTATGGTTACGTTCTCAAGAATCAGTTGATTGTTTCGGGAAAAGGTGTTGGAAACCTGGCTCCAGGTGCTCCTACCAACCTGTCGTCTCACCAGGACACAGAAGGCCTTCATTTGACGTGGAGCAATCAACCCGATGACCATACGGCGCCGACGGCCCTCAGCCACGATGTGATCATTTATAAAGATGGGAAAGAGATAATGAAAGCACCCCTAAATCCCCTCACAGGAGCGCGACTCAAACTACAAGAAGGACGAGCATCCGAATCTTTAATAGTAGATAACCTGGCGTACGGCTCGTACACCTGGAAGGTACAGGCGCTTGATCAAACATTCATGGGATCACCACTTTCAGCGCAGGCGGACTTCATTTTCTTGCCTCAGGCACCGGGTATTAAAGATACAGTGGTTTATAAATGTGATCGGCAGGTCACCCTTACCGCCGAAGGTGCCAATATTGAATGGTACACGGACGGCGCGCTGACTAACAAAGTGGCATCAGGTGTCTACTCACCGCAAACAAGCCAAAAGGTGTACGTAACGCAGACCATTGCTGGTATGCGTGGTGTTGCGCGGCCAGTTCAAATTACGATTCTAGACCGGCCTCCGATGCCAGTAGCGACCCTTAATCCCTATTTCTATTGCGAGAATAGCGCAGGAAGTTCGGCTAACCTGGTAGTATCCGGCAAAAATGTAATGTGGTTTAAAGATGCCGACAAAAAAATAAATGCTGGATCGGGTAATCAATTGTCTATCATGTTATCTGAGCAAAATTTTTATGCTACTCAAAACATTGGCCAATGCGAAAGCTTGCCCGCCATCGTGGCTGTCAAACCCTTGGTTATCGATTCAGAGATAAATTTCGAGGACGACAAAATTTATACAGCTGAGCAGGATGGAAGTTCTTATCAATGGTATAGAAATAATTCCCCCGTGCCGAACAGCAATAACTATATTCTCGAGGGTGCAGTTCAAGGTGACACCTATAAGGTATACATTGAAAAAGGGGGCTGTTCGGAAACGTCGGCCCCAACAATCATAACGGGAATAGAGGATAAGGAGATCAGCGGTTTAAGAATTTTTCCAAATCCAGCACACGACAATTTTACCATTGACATGGTAAGTATAAATGGATTCGTAAGGATCTACGATGCTGCCGGTCGAGTGGTCTTTGAAAAGACCGTTCAAGACAATTCACAAGGCAGTCTATTGGTACCTTCATCGGCCTGGAGCGATGGCGTGTACTTCATTACTATTAACACAGGACAAAATATCATTTCCAGAAAAGTTGTGATTAAATAATCTCGGCGGCTTCCTAAGTAAAATTTAGCTCGACCTTTTCTTGTGGTGTAGGCGGCCGCCTCTTTGCGCAACTTTGCGTCGCTGTGCCACTGTGAAAGTGCATTTTTTTGTTCAGCGCTGTCAAATAGTTTGTCAATCATTATACGACCGGCGAACATTTTATTGGAAGTATTGTATATACTTATGCCTTTAAAATCTAGACCATGATTCAGACCATTAAGCGACTGCTCGTTGTTGTTCTTGTTTTCATTTGGATTGTTGCCCCTGCACAGGATCTTGTCATCGGTAAACCAGAAGAGCTGGGCTTTTCGACTCAGCGACTGGAACGTATCGATCAGGTATTCAATTCCTACGTAACAGAAAATAAAATGGCCGGGAGTGTGATCCTTGTTGCCAGAAAAGGCAAAATAGCCTACTACAAAGCTTTTGGATTTCGTGATAAAGAATTAAGCTCCAAGATGGAAGTGGGATCCATTTTTCGCATCGCTTCGCAGACAAAAGCAATTGTAAGCGTGGGCATCATGATGTTGCAAGAGGAAGGCAAACTATTAATTCAGGATCCTGTTAGTCGGTTTATACCCGAATACAAAGAGACCAAAGTTGCTGTTTCAAAGCCGACCGGGGGATACGAAATTGTAAACGCGAAGCGCGAAATCACCATCAGGGATTTACTGACACACACCGCAGGCGTTGGGTATGGACAGGGTATCGCTGCCGAAGAGTGGAAAAAAGCAGGACTGCAGGACTTTTACTTTGCACATCTTGACGAGCCCGTCGCCGAAACGATCAAGCGTATGGCTGCTTTACCCATGGATGCGCAACCAGGCGAGCGCCATGTCTATGGGTATGCAACGGATATCCTAGGCGTTGTTATTGAACGTGCTTCTGGTTTGCCGTTGGATCAATTTCTAAAAGAACGCATCTTTGATCCGCTGGGAATGACAGATACCTATTTCTTTCTTCCCAAAGAAAAAGCATCCAGGCTCGCAACCGTATATCTGCCCAAAGAAGGCGAACCTCTAAAACCAGCACCCGCTAAAGGAACCGTCAATAGCCAGGGAGAATACGTGAAGGGCCCACGTAAAAATTTTTCCGGTGGCGCAGGGCTAGTCTCTACTGCCAAAGACTACTATCATTTTTTGCAGATGATGGCCAATGGTGGTGAGTTTCAGGGTAAACGAATTCTTTCTTCCAGAACTGTTCACCTGATGACAATTGATCACTTGGACAAAAATATGGAATTTCGTCCCGGGCTTGGATTCGGACTCGGATTTGAGGTGGTGCTAGATCAGGGCCAGCGAGGTATTTACGGCTCACTCGGTCAGTTCGGGTGGGGGGGTGCCTACGGATCCACCTTCTGGGTAGATCCTGCAGAAGAAATGATCGTTCTCTATTTTACACAGGTGAGACCTGGCTCAATAGTTAAAGACCAACTACAATTGCGTGCGCTTGTTTACCAGGCGTTGGTGGATTGAGTCGGCCAGAGAATTGTCCACCATCCCGGGCTATAGCGCCAAAGACTTGATGGAGAGTTGTATATTTCTTGCAAAGCTGTCCTTCCCGAGAACAATTTGTCCGTGGCTCACGTAAACAATTTTGTATTCGAACGATGATGCGGGTGATACGTCCATTCGCCGGCCACTAACAACACTATCAAGTATGAAAAATGTCTCTATTCTAATTCCTGAAGGTGATATAAGTATTGTCAATGTCGAAGGGCTGCACCATATTTTTTGTGAAACAAATAAGGCTTTAAAAAGGGAGGGAAAGGACCCTTTATTTTATTTTCAGGTAGTCGGTAAAAAACGTAGCAGTTTCCTGAAAGATTTCTTTAGTATCCATCCTAATTTTCTGATTGGAGAAAACGTAAAGACCGATATCCTCATCATTCCGGCGCTCCATGGAGATATACAAAAGGCGGTCGAAATAAATCGTGACTTGATTCCATGGATTATCGAGCAACGCGATAAAGGAGCTGAGATTATCAGCCTTTGCACAGGTGCCTTTTTGTTAGCCGCAACCGGATTGCTAAACGGAAAGAATTGTGCCACTCATTGGATACACGCTGGTGAGTTTCGTGAAATGTTTCCAGAAGTGAATCTTGTTGACGATCAAATTATAACGGACGAGAACGGTATTTATAGCAGCGGCGCCGCCTATAGCTATCTCAATCTTATTCTCTACGTGCTAGAAAAATATGTTCGGCATGAAATTGTTGTCTTCATCGCCAAAATATTCGCAATTGATATGGGGCGGAGCAATCAGTCTCAATTCATGATTTTCCAGGGTTATAAGAAACATGGTGATGAATACATCCTTAAAGCACAGGAGTATATCGAAAGGAGCTATCAACAAAAAATCACGATACAACAATTGGCGGAATATGTTTACCTGGGTAGAAGGAATCTTGAAAGAAGGTTCAAAATTGCTACGGCACATTCTATTACGGAATATATTCAACGCGTGAAGGTTGAAGCAGCAAAAAAACAATTGGAAGCAGGGAAGAAAATTGTTAATGAAGTTATCTATGATGTCGGTTACACGGATGTAAAAAGTTTCCGGGATTTATTCAAAAAAATTGTCGGCATGTCACCCATCGAGTACCGGAGCAAATATAAGATGGAGGTTGCCAAGCTGGAGGATTATTCGCTTTGGCCTGACAAATAAGTTAATGCAATAACTCCTTTTTTGTTTCTTTTATGATTGCCGGAACGTGACAAATAAGATAAGGACGATTGTCATCAAGACAAAAAATATAATGAACTGAAAAGGAGGAATTGGATCGCTATTTGGAATCCCAAAAACAAGTTTAATAAAATTCTTTATAATGTTCATTAACGGTTACAATGGGACCAACGTGTTCGATACATGAAACAGATCCGGCATTATTTTTTTATAGTGTCGTGTATAATCTTGAGGTGAAGCTACATCATTTTCTGAATTTCCAACTTTTATAACGTAGTCAAAATCGCAAAATTTCAGTTCCTGTAAAAAAAATAACTGAACTCAGGGAGATAAAAAACAAAACACCCCGGATTTCCGGGGTACCTATGATTCAATACTTTCAGGAATGTCAAAACTATGCTTGCTTTCTCTCTGCTGATATTCTTTTGGCGATACGCCAAATTCTGACTTGAAACATTTTGCAAAATAGGACAAATTGGAAAACCCGACTTCGTACATAATCTCGGATATATTTCCTTTCTTATTTTTCAATAGCAGTGATGCTTTTTTTATACGATACTTCTTGATGATATCCTTTGCGGAAAATGTGTTAATGACTTTAACTTTCGATACAAATGCGTTGGACTCATCCCGATTTCATCACTGATCATCTCAACGCTCAAATCAGCATTTGAAATGTTGCCTTCTACCGGTACCTTTACTATGGATGTTGACGTTTACAACTTGAAGATTGACATGAGTCAATAGATGTTATCCGTTAATCGTTATCCGTGGGGCAATGTAATTCTTACCGAATATTATGTCGCCAGCTTGATTAACGATCAACTGATAGCTGGTCACGGATAACGATTAACGATTAACGGAATATGAGGATGATGATCATGCTTTTGTTGTGCATGCTATGCTACGTGTCCTGTAACGACGATGACGTGGAGGAACCACCCATTGAAGACCCCCTTGAAGAAGACTTTTACTTTGGATCGGATTTATCATATGTAAACCAAATTTTAGATCATGGTGGAGTTTACAAGGATGTAGGAACGGTACAGAGCCCGTACAAGATTTTTAAAGACCATGGCGCAAATGTCATTCGCCTACGTCTTTGGCATAATCCCGTCTGGACAAAACAAGTTTATGGTGCCGCAGGCACTCAGTTGTACAATGACCTTGCCGACGTTTCGAAGTCGATCGCATTAGCAAAGGAGCAGGGTCTTTCTGTTCTGCTTGATCTGCATTACTCGGATTCCTGGGCGGATCCCGGCAAGCAGGAGATTCCTGCGGCCTGGAAAGATATCACGGACATCAACGTGCTCAAGGATTCGGTTTACAACTACACGCAGAAAGTTTTTCAATACCTCGCTGCCAGAGCGCTAATTCCAGAACTGGTTCAGATTGGCAACGAAACTAATTGTGGCATGCTTTATACCAATGCTGCAGCTGGATTTCCAGCTTGTAATGTCTGCAACGGCGAATGGCAACGGCTGGGCATTGTCGTTAATAGCGCTATCAAAGCCGTGAAAGATGCTACTGCAACGGCTGCCGTAAAAACCAAGATCCTCTTACACGTTGCGGATCCAAAAAATGTTGAATGGTGGTTCACCAATATGACCGACGCTACGAAAGGTAACGTTAGAGATTTTGACATTATCGGGTTGTCATATTATCCGCTGTGGCACACAACAATACCCGTTGATCAGTTGTCCAGTAATATCTCAAACTTTAAGAATAAATATGGCAAAGAGGTGATGATTCTGGAAACAGCTTATCCATGGACAATTGCAGCGGATGATAATTATACCAATCTTTTTGGAAGTCAGCCACCAATAAACGGATATCCTTATTCGAAGCAAGGACAGTATGACATTATGGTAAAAATTTCGCAGGAGGTTAAAGATGGGGGAGGCCGGGGTTTAATATATTGGGAGCCTGCCTGGATTTCTTCAGACATGAAAGATCTTTGGGGCACGGGTTCTTCCTGGGAGAATAATGCTTTTTTTGATTTCGATGGGAACACTATTGAGGGAATTGATTTTATGAAATACGAATTCAAGTAAAAAAAACATATGCTTCGATTCACCTCTTGCCAGAACGTTTTACTTTTTACCATTTTTATTTTCTTAGTTCAGCTTCCTTCATACGCCCAACGGTCGGGTAAAGGCAGCAGCGTGTACGTGGATAAAAAAGGTGTTATGCGATGGCGTAAATCAAATGCTGAAGTGCAGGGTTTTGGGGTGAATTATACGGTGCCGTTTGCGCACGCGTATCGCGCTGCTAAAACGCTGAACGTCTCTCCCAAAGGTGCCATTGACAATGATGTTTATCATTTTGCAAGATTGGGATTTGATGCCTATCGCGTCCACGTATGGGATACTGAAATCAGCGATTCTCTGGGAAACCTGCTTGAGAATGATCATTTACAACTGTTTGATTACATGCTGAAAAAAATGAAGGATAGGGGGATGAAATTTATTCTCACGCCGATTGCATTTTGGGGAAATGGCTATCCTGAACCTGACGAAAAAACACCTG
>Ga0111539_10012268_pt1 | contig 10743 bp, 8 predicted proteins | sample RhiMethybrSRZTD1_FD_79667 | JGI IMG/M metagenome (GOLD analysis project Ga0111539, IMG submission 79667) | Populus rhizosphere microbial communities from Tennessee, USA - Rhizosphere MetaG P. TD hybrid SRZTD1 (version 2) (version 2) | ecosystem: Host-associated > Plants > Roots > Rhizosphere >... | reverse complement strand
TATGGTAAGATTCTGGGCAAGCAACTATCCAAGTCAAATGACTTGGTTGTTCTAGGAGAAAGCATTCCTGGTGGAACAACTACAGCTCTTGGAGTATTGACAGGATTTGGAATTGATGCAAATTACAAAATCAGCAGTAGTATGCCAAATAATCCGCATGATCTAAAAATCCACGTAGTGCAAGAAGCCATCAAGAATCAAAAAATATCAGATTTGAATGATCCCTTCAAAATAATTTCATTGCTTGGGGATCCAATGATACCGGCCGTAGCCGGAATTGCAACTGGTGTTATCCAATCTGAATCTAGGGTAATGCTTGCTGGGGGTACTCAGATGGCTGCAGTTCTTGCATTCATGTCTTCTCTAAATGTCTCTTTTGATAAAATTTGCATAGGGACAACTTCCTATGTTACCAAAGATGAAAATTCAGACCTAGAATTTCTAGTAAGGACAATTTCTCCAGATATTCCCATTTTATCCGTAAATCCGGGCTTGGGCAAATCAACAAAAAATGGACTAATAATGTATGACAAGGGTGTCGTAAAGGAAGGGGTAGGATCTGGTGGTGCCTTAATTGCATTAATATTGAAATTAAATAGATCTCTTGATAGAGATACTTTTTTGAGAAATATTGAAGAAGAATATGAAAGGAATATTGAAAATATTATGGTGTGATTGAATAGTAGTTGCCTTTAAGTTCGTATTGAATTCAACTTTAGTCTAAATTATTTTACTGTGACAGATTTTGCAAGATTACGCGGATAATCAGGATTTGCATTGTTACCAATAGAAAGATAATAAGCCAAAAGCTGCAGTGGGATTACTTCGATCAGTGGATAGAGGAATTCACTTATCGTTGGAATAGTTATTTGGTAATCGTATATTTCATTCTTCTTGTTTGAAATGCCAACTATTTTTGCGCCTCTTGATTTTATTGTATGAATGTTTGATAATGTATCATTATAAGTAGAGTCATTTGGATGAATGACTATTACTATGCTATTGTTATCTATTAGTGCTAAGGGACCATGTTTTAATTCACCAGCAGCCATTCCCTCAGCATGAATGTACGACAATTCCTTAATCTTTAGAGCTCCTTCAAGACATATCGGAAAATGTAGAGATCGACCAAGTATGTAGACATCCTTCAAACCTTTTATCTGATTTGCAACACTTTCAATCTGCGAATCCAGTTCTAGTACCTGAATTATTGTTGTAGTCAAAAGCTCCTTACTTGTGGATATTCCATTTGTTTTTCTACCGATAATGTCCGCAACATAGTACAATAGCGTAATTTGACTTGTGAAACTCTTCGTTGCAGCAACACCTATTTCAGGCCCGCAGTTAACTTCCAGGTAAGAATCACTCAATCTAGCAAGAGAGGAAGTTGGAATATTAACTATCGAGAGTACTTTAACTCCCATATTCTTTGCAGATTTTACAGATTGTATTACATCAGCAGTTTCACCACTTTGAGATATCGCCAGTAGGACTGAATTTTCGTCCAACATTTCAGATGAATATTGAAATTCACTTGACATTATAGTTTCAACGTGAATCTTTAATTTTGAAAAAATTTGTTTTGCTAGTAATGCAGAATGATAACTTGTTCCACTTCCAGTAATATAGATATTTTTGGCACCTGTGATGATATCGCAGAATTTCTCTAAATTCTTCTTGTCTTGTTCCATGCTCTTTACTATTGTTTGACGCTGCTCATGAATTTCCTTTAATGTATAGTGGGAATACTTTCCTTTATCAGCATCACCAAGTTCCCAAGCAACTTGTGTTATTTTTCTTGAAATTCTATCTCCATCAAAATTGAAAAAAGAGATATCACTATCGTTGATTACAACTATGTCACGATTATCCAGAAAAATTGCACGGTCTGTGTAATTCAAAAATCCTAGAATATCACTAGACAGAAAATAGTCATCGTTACCAACTCCTACTATGAGTGGTTCATCATATCTAGCCCCACACAAAGTTGATGAGTTAAATACTGCGACAAATGCGAAAGAACCTACTAATCGCTTGCATGTAAAGATCATGGATAATCGAATATCTCTAGTAATCTCAAAATACTCCTCTAAAAGGTGAGCAATAACTTCACTGTCAGTCTCACTACTGAATTCATGACCCGACCTGTGCAGTTCATCTTTCAGTTCATCATAATTTTCAATTATACCATTATGCACAACAGCGATGGTTGAGTTACAGGCAAGATGAGGATGTGCATTAGAGTCAACGATACCTCCATGCGTTGCCCAACGCGTATGTCCAATTCCTAATTTACCAGGTAATTCATCAAGTCTTAAGGACTTGTTGACTTCTGAAACTTTACCGACTCCTTTACGCATCAAGAGTTTCCCTGATTTAATGGTCGCAATACCCACACTATCGTATCCTCTATATTCCATCTTTTTGAGGCCTTCAATTAATACGGAAGAAGCGTGTTCATTGCCCTTGTATCCAATTATTGAACACATAACACTATTCTACAATTTAATTTGGTTTAAAATAATTACTAACATCACAAGTTACCACTACAAAAAAAAATATAACGCTTTTGAAGAATCATGCGCTTCTTAAAAGTAAACAAATTTTACCATATTATGATACCTTACATACCAGACAAGATTAATATATAATAGTTAACCAATCATTGATTGATGAATAGGAAGAGCCTTGTGTATTCTTTGGATGAAAATGCATTTACGAAGGAGATTCTAATTCTCGAAAAACCAAGTGAAATACGAATTTTGTCAAATCCCATAGCGTGGAAAATTGTAAATTTATTGGCAGGTCGTCCTATGTATCCGGCTCAAATCGCAAAGGAACTTAAGATTTATGAACAAAGCGCATATTATTACATAAGGAAATTACTAACCATTAGAGCTATTGGTCAAGTTGAAACATCATTCGTACGTGGTGGCACTGCGAAACTCTACAAAACAGAATATGCAGCGTTCGGAATAGAAATGAATTGGGGAGAGAAGAAATTTGAAAATGTAAAAAATGGAAAAATTAATAGAAACATCCGGAGTTTTTTTGAAGACTTTATTGTTGATGGGTTATTCAATGGTGTGATAGTAGTGGGTGCTCCAGACCCACACGGTCCTTACCGGTCGTCTGCAAGGGATGGCCACTACGCGACACAACTTGCTTTTTTCTTGGGTAACTTTTGTAGCCTACCAGAAAATTTTGTTGTAAAATTAGATGTCGATGCAAAGTCGGAAAAAATATCAAGAACAGAAAATATCATATCTATTGGCGGCCCTGGAACGAATATTATCACTTCAGAATTTAACAGGTATTTACCAATACGATTTGATGAATCCAATTACTGGTCTGGTTTGATAGCTCCACAAGGAAGAACTCATACGCTTGATAATCATGGGTTAATTGCAAAAATCAGAAATCCTTTCTCTGAAAAGGTAAACATCATAATCATAGCAGGAGTGAGATCGGCTGGAACTAAATCAGCTATACTTGCCTTAACAAATCATGGAAACGAAATACTAAAAAAATTCAATCAAGACGACAATTGGGCGGTTGTAGTTCAGGGCTTTGATATGGATTCGGATGGAAAAATAGATGCCATAGATATTGTAGACGAAGTATCTACCAACAGTCGTTGAGTAATTTTTAGATGCTAACTGGCTGCGCCTTCAGATGGCTTGTTTGGTGCTACTACATGGACTAGTATTTTTGGTTCATCATCTTTCTTTACTAGATATCCGGGTAAGTTTACCTTCCTATTTCCGATTGATACATGACCGTGAATTACAACTTGCCTTGCTTGGAAGGGAGATTTCAAACCCATTTTTCTCATCACGATTGTCTGCAATCTTCTATCAAGTATGTCCTCAATTTTCAAGTTCAAAATATCATCTAAAGAAGCAGTACTGGTCAAACCTAGCCTATTTAGGAATGACAATAGAAGCGATTCCTTTTCCTGTCTATCTTCAAGGGTCAGCGCAAGCAGTGTTCTTGCTTGATTCCTAAAATTTGCAACTTTTGTTTGTGCCTTCCACAATTCTCTTTTGTTCCTGAGTCCATAAGAACCGATAATATACAATTCCGAACTTAATTGGTCAGAATTCCATATTCGCCTTGGCCTTCTGTAACTTTTTCTTGGTTTTCTTGGATCTCCCATTCTGCCTCACTATTCTTTAGTTTCTGGAGATTTAGGTGCACTGCTTTGTGGAGTCGAAGCCTCTGTAGTTGCAGATTCGGCTGAAGGTGCAGCAGCACCGGCTTCCTTTGCTTCGCCAGGAGCACCGGGGCCACCGGCTGTAGGTCTCATTGTAACCTTCTTTACTCCAACTGCGCCGCCTTTTCTACCAGTTGTTCGAGTACATTGGCCTCTGACTCTAAGTCCAAACATGTGTCTATAGCCTCTCCAACTATAGACGGTTTTTTCTCTTTCAATATCATTTGATATAGTAAAATCAAGATCTGATGTTAACAAATGCTTGTCTGTGCCTGTGTCACTATCTTTTCTTCTGTTCAAATACCAATTTGGAATTCCTATCAAAGAGGGATTTTTTATTGCAGATTCAATATCGCTCACCTCTTTTTCCGTTAAAAATCCTATTCTCATATTAGAACTGATATTCAACGATTGTAGAATTACCTGGGACAAATTATAACCTAAACCCTTAATTTGACTTAGGGCAATAATGATTTTCTTGCTGCCCTCAATGTCTTTCCCTGCTATTCTTAGGATATGCCTATATTCGGATATCGACAATATTTACGTCCATCATTTTCCGAAATAAAAACCATGCTGACATATGCGAAAGGAAACTACAAGAGTCAAGGTATTATGACAAAACCAAAATAAGCTTTGAAAGCTTTAAATTTGTTGGTAGATCGAGCTGATGAATAATTGATTACTGAAAATTTTAAGGATATTGTTCATAAAAGTTATAATTCAAATCCTAATTATCTCGAAACAGTTCCAGGTTTACCTGAAAACTATAAGGATATAAAAACACTCGAAGATTTACTATCAATCAATTACAAACATGTATCTTCAAATGATCAACTTAGAGGAAATTTAATCATAAAACTGAAAAGGCAACAGTTTCCATATTCAGGAATCATTGGTTATGATGAGGACATAGTTCCGTCTCTTAATAGAGCAATACTTTCTTCGCATGATATACTACTTGTGGGTCAAATTGGACAGGCAAAGACCAAGATTGCAGAGACTGTAGCAAAAAATTTACTCTCTCCAATTCCGACTGTGGAAGGATCTATTACAAATGATATTCCAACTCTAATTCCAGAAAGTGAACTTGTATCATTATTAAACGACAAGGAGATCACACGAGCTAGACCAGAATTTTATGTTTCTACTGAAACCGAGGACAAGATAAGAAATAACAGACTTGATACCAAAATAATCTGGATTGATGGACCCAGTCGCTTCAAATACCTTCTCGCTACACCAGATATTTCTGTAAAAGATCTGGTGGGGCAGATTGACGCAATAAAAATAGCAAAAAGAGGAGTAGAGATATACAATATGGAGTCATATTCACCTGGTCAGCTACTCCTGGCCAGACACGGTGTATTTTGTATTGACGAATTACCTGTGCTTGACCCCAGAAAACAGGTAGCCTTACTGAGCGTCTTGCAAGAAGGTATCTACACTACTGGTTCCTATCCTGTGATATTCAAACCAGATACAAGAATAATCTCTACTGCAAACCCAATAGATTATACCCATTCGGGCAAAATAATAGAACCGCTTTATGATAGATTGAAGAGTCATATCATTACTAGATATCCAAAAAAGGTTTACGATGAAATGATGATAATGGTTCAAGAGGCAAACATTTCCAAGATACGGAACATAGTGTTACCGATATTTATCTTAAGAACTCTAGCTGAAATTACTAGGATTGCTCGGGGACATCCCGAAATAAATCATGAAAAGGGAGTAAGTGTAAGAATGTCTATTCATTCATTAGAGATCTTGATATCAGAAGCTGAACGAGTAAGAGGCATAATTAATAACATCAAAGCTGTTCCTCGTTTTAGTGACATTTATTCAATTCGTCAAACTTCAAAATTTGAACTTTCAGAGATAGATGATAGTTATGAAAACAGAATGAATATTTTGGATACTATAATATCTGATGCAGTCAAAAAAATATGTGCGCACTATGTCACAGACCTTCCTCCTGAAAAACTAATAAGTCTAAAGAATGAATTCAAAATCAATAAGACTTTTCATGTCTCTCAAGACATCACCAGTAACAGCAAGGGTCCTAAAAGCTATCAGGCACAGGTAAGTAAGTTTGATTCATTAAGGGGAATAATGGATATTGTGGCAGTTAATATAGCACAAGATCAAAAGCATTTTGAAGTGGCTCTAAGAGAAAATGCAATAAATTTTGACACTCTTAGAGACACGAAAGATCCTGAGTATCTCGCATCAGTAACTGAATTAATTCTAGAGGGCCTTAGGTTTACAGATCCACCAATATTGGATAGGAAGGAGGGTATCTATGTCCACATATAGTAATAACATCAAGAAATTTACTTACCATAATATCATTGACTTTCCAGAAGAAAAGGAAGACAAGGCTCCAACAAAATCAATTCCAAAGAGTTTACTCCAAGATTTTCTTAAAGTCTTGGGCAGGGAAATAATGAAAGAAGATCAACCAAAACTGGAAGAAATTGAGCAGGAACTACAGAACCTGAAGAAGGAGAGAGAAAATAGTCAGAGTGATTTAGATAAATCTAAATCCAGTAGGACGGAATCATCAATAATAGCCCAACTCCAGCAGTTGGGGTATATCAAAGATTCAAGAAAATGGCTAAGTAAAAAAGGATTTTTTGCAGTAGGAGGAAAATTGCTAGAAGATGTAATTAAAGCTCTTAATAAAGGAACTATTGGACTGCATGAGACTACATTTAGTGGTAGCGGTTCGTTAAATTTAGATTCGACAAAAAAATACGAACCGTCTGACGACCTGAGATTAATTAATGTTCCAAGATCATTATTAAATGCTATTCAAAGAAGATCTGGTTCCAGATCATCTATTCAATTGCCAATTGACCTACAACCAGATGATTTGGAAGTTTATGAAACAAAGAGAGAAGTTAGTGTTGCAGTTGTTTACTGTATTGACTTGAGTTCTACTATGAGATATTCAACAATGTTTGGGGACATGAGTAGAATAGAGGCAGCAAAAAAAGCATTATGGAGTTTGTTTTTATTAAACCAAAAATTTTTCCCGTCAGATTCAATTCGTATAGTAGGTTTTGGGGCTTTGGCCTCAAAGATATCACCATACGATATACCATATCTCAAGACTTTTGATTCAGGCGTAGGCTTTATGCACTATACCAATTATCAGGCCGCTTTTAGACTGGCAAAGAAAATTCTACAAAATGAAACCACTGTTAACAAGAAAATTGTCCTTGTGACAGATGGCCATCCTAGTGCCTGCTTCATCGATACAGAACAAGAACGAAATAAAATATTATGTGAAAGACCCTATTCCCAATTTTATGCTCTTGATAAGGAAGCACTAAATTCAGCAAAGCAAAAACAGGACTTATCACTTGATACTAAATCAGGGAAATTAGTTTACCTTTGCTATAGATATAGACAGGTTGACCAATATATCGGTGAAAAGACAATTCTGGAAGCACGAAAATGTCATAAATTAGGAATTGATATAGATACAATCATGGTTAGTGAGGAAGATTCTTTGTTAAGCTACGTAAATGAGTTGGAAAAGTATGTCAAGGGGAGATCATATTATATCAATCCAGCTGAAATAGATAAGATTCTAATTACTGATTATCTGAATGACAAAAAATCTATATTAAGGTCTAAATGAAAATCAACAATTAGTTTTTATTTACATGTTCTAAAAATAGATAATGAATGACAAAATACTCATCCAACTCCAATTATTTTGATTGGAATGATTCGTTTAATATAATTAAGAAAGCATATGATTCGTCACTTTTTGTACTTATAATAGGACCAAAAGGCACTGGTAAAACTAGTTTGGTTAGAAAATTTGCTTCGGATAATGAAAAGCCACTTTATTCAATTAATTTCAGTTTAAGAACCCGCGAATCGCATTTGGTTGGAACTAAAACCATGAATCAAGGAGAAGTTACATTTGTAGAAGGCATCTTGATCAAATCCATGAGAGACGGTGGAATTCTATATCTTGATGAACTTAATGCAGCAGAAGCTGATGTACTTCTGCGACTTGATGAAGCACTTGATGATAGACGACAGATTGTATTGAAAGAAGCCGATGGTCAAGTAATCAATGCATTGGATAATTGGTTTGTTTTTGCTACGATCAACCCACTATCTCATGAAGGAACAAAGGAATTACCGCCACAAATACTAAGCAGATTTCCAGTAAGACTACGACTCGAATATCCACCCAAAGAAATTGAGAAGCAGATTATAAAATACCACGTAAACTTTGACTCTTCACAAGAGAGTGACATTGACAATGCACTTAAACTGGCGAATAGTCTGAGAGAAGCGGCCTCATTGGAGGAGCTATACTACAGTCCCAGCATAAGAGAGTCTATAGCATTTGCAAGACTGTTGACAAATCAAGTATCGCCCAAGAAAGCTGCAGAAGTAGTATATGCTAATGTTTATGATCAGTGGGGAGAAGTAGAATATAGAAAGGTAATGGACATGATAACTTCAATTTTTGTGTAAGAAAATGTCCTTCTCTTATGTTCAAAACTTTTCTTTGCGAAATGATGTACTAATAAATCTAGGTACGTTTCTTTCCAGAAGATGGTCTGGAAATAATAAGGCAATTATTTTATTGATAGAAGACAAGCCTCCCACTACAAATTTAGAAAAAAACACCATCTCCATGCCATCATTAAGATATTATAGCGGAACAGAATTCCAAAAATATCGTCAGTGGCGCGTTTCTTTGTGGTATGAATCGATGCGATTGGCACACTCAACTAAAGCTCTAAGTAATGACCATGCTTTTGGATTTATCCTAAACTCAATAGAATTGAAGAGGGTAGAGATATTAGGATTAAGAGAATGGAGAGGCATGGAGAATGAAGTAATCTTTAATGAAGGAATTTCTTGGTTATCGCGTCCTTTATTGAATTCGTTATATGGTAAGCATAAGGTTGTGGAGGCATTCTCTCAATCCCTTATTACTGGTTATGTCAAGGGTGAATTGTTCGGATCAGAATCAGATAGGGTACAGAGTGCAGTGAACATTGCCATAGAATTAATTGATGAATCAATAGAAAAAAACCACAGAACCGAATGGATAGAACGGCAAATTCCCAAAATAATCAAGACCCTTCAAATTGATTCTCTTTTTACTATACCAATTGTTACCCTCAGAAGTAAAATTGGATTATCAATGACAGAAAAAAATCTGCTAAAAGAAATAGAAAAGATGATAAAAATTCGAAACAAAGAAATGGAAAAATCCTCAAATGACATTATAGCTGGCGCCCAGATATTAGGAGAGTATGAAAGTCTTGTAAAGGAGAGTAAAAAAACAGACAATAAGGGTTACTCAGCAATGGAACAATTTGGATTGGAGGTTCCCGATAGTGTTGGTATAGATGAGAGCATAATTTATGATAACGATTTGATTACAAAGCTGAAATCAGTCATTAGATCTTGGAAAAGAGGATGGAGAGAAATACACGATATGACGGGAGATGAGCTGGATGTAGAATCCATAATTGAATCTCAGCCCAAGCCATTTCTCACTGATTTCAAAAATACGATAAATACCAAAATTGCACTGTTATTAGATCATTCTAGTAGCATAGATGAATACGAACTGGAGTACAAGAAGGCTACGGTTGCCCTTTGTGAAGCTTTGAAATTTTTGAATGTGAAATTTTCTGCTTATGCGTTTAGTACTAAAAACAAAAAAGTAACTTGTTGGGTTATAAAGCATCCAGATGTGAAATGGACTTCTATAAACGCACGTAATTTGGTTCAAATTAAAGCAAGCGGAGGGACACCACTAGCCGAAATTTACAATTTGTTGTTACCGTTGATGAAAACATACAAACCAGACATAATGATAACATTAACTGATGGTGAACCTTCTGACTATAATGCTGTACGCTCTACAATTAAGACCTACAAGTTAAATGGAATTCACATGGTTGCTGTGGGTATGGGAAAAACTGTAAACAATGCAATCAATATTGGTTTGAATTTGAAATACCTAGAATATGAAAGGACCTTGGTTGTTAGCCAACTTGATGAAATCCCAAAGAGAGTCCTATCACTTTTACAAGTTTAAGAAGCTCGCGTCACGATTTTCCTATTAATTCTAATCCCGAGAACTAAATTTATATCGTGTACTTGTGTTCTTTCTTAACTTTTTCCCAATCTGAAAGAAAAAGAGATAAGCCCTTATCAGTAAGAGGATGCGTTAGCATTTTGCCCAATATATCAGGTGGAAGAGTTACAATGTGTGCGCCCAACTTGCCAGCCTCAATAACGTGAATGGGATGTCTCACACTAGCAACCAAAACTTCAGATTGATAGCCATAATTGCCAAAGATCTTAACTATTTCCTCAATTACTGTCATTCCTACTTGACCAGCATCATCCAGTCTTCCTATAAAAGGACTAACATATGATGCCCCAGCCTTTGCGGCCAGCAATGCTTGATTTGATGAAAAGATCAAAGTTACATTTGTCTTGATCTTATTCTCGCCAAGTTTTCT
>Ga0111539_10012267_pt1 | contig 10744 bp, 10 predicted proteins | sample RhiMethybrSRZTD1_FD_79667 | JGI IMG/M metagenome (GOLD analysis project Ga0111539, IMG submission 79667) | Populus rhizosphere microbial communities from Tennessee, USA - Rhizosphere MetaG P. TD hybrid SRZTD1 (version 2) (version 2) | ecosystem: Host-associated > Plants > Roots > Rhizosphere >... | reverse complement strand
GCCGGGGAGTGGCGCTGCGGTACTTCTGGAGACGGAGTATGGGGCGGTATACCTGGGGTACCCGGCAGCGGTGGAACCGCTTGCGTTCGTGCTGAACATCGGTCCAGGTGGCTTACGTGCCACCGCGGCGACGTTCGATCGGGTCAAAGATGGGCAGATACTTGCCGCGCTCGTGCCCGAGGCCGTTCGGGTAACTGCCGCCAACAATAGATTGGGGTGGCTACGGGCGAACCCTTGGCACTGACCCTCTTCGGGTACACCCGTCCCAGTCGCGCCAATGGGGAGGTTCATGAAACCAATTCGGGGCCCCCTTCAGGTCGCGGTCGGAATGTTGTTATCGTTGTCGGCCGCAGCGCAAGGATCCACCGCGTCTGATCAGCCGGCTCGGAGTACCGGCCCCTTGATGCAGCCGACGATGATGCGGGTTGTTCCCTATCCAGACGAGATGTACCCGTCGCCGGGAGTCGCACCTGAAGTTCCATACTCGTGCTACCGCATCGGACGCTGTTCCGCGTATGACCTCTACCGCTTCAGGGATCGGCCGAATAGGCTAACGAGGCTATCGCCAGAGGCGCCCCCACAAACTACCGCACTACCGCCTTCGAAACATTATCTGTGGGTTTTCGTCCCAACCACGCCCGAGGAAAACATTCTTCCCGAGTATCAGACTGCGAGCCGAGTCCGTGACGAGTACAGCGCAGTTGGCAGACGGATTGACGGCCCCCATCGACCGGCTGACGAGGGACATCGGAAGCTTCAGCACTAACGCCGCTGCCACGGACGTCGAAGGCGATTCATCCTTGACTGATTTTGTTCGGCACCGACTGTCCCCAAAGGGGGTGAGTGCAGTCGTTGGCGCGACGCGCCTGCACTGATCCGGGCCTCCCCCGCGAACCGCCGAACGGCTAGGGTCAGTCTGGCTGCGGGCTGGGACCGGTCGCGCCTATCGAAGCGTGACTCTCTGCGCCAAGCACCCGGTCGTCGTACGCGGCGCTTCGCGTGTCTACGAACCGCTTCGTACCTCTTACGGAGTACTGGCCACCTTGTACGACGTGCTGAGAACTCGGTGGTCGGTACTGAATATTTCGAACGTGGTGCACCGCGCCTGGTGCTGCGTACAGGGGACAGGTACGTCGCACCTAACGAGGCGTTGCGACTTGGCAGTTGGCCGCTCTCGGCAGAGAGCGGATTAGCTCGGAAGTCAGCCCGAACAGCGTTGCAGATTATTCAGGGCGCCGGATGTGCGACGCCTTTATGGCAGTCAATGCAGGTCGCCTTGCCCTCGAGCACCGGCGCGTGAATTGGCCGCACCATTTCCTGCTGCTTCGCGAGCACTTCCTTCGAGAACTGGTGGCAGCCGCGGCACGCGCGCGAATCGTTTTCCTTGTATTCCGTCCACACTTGCCCGGCCATGCGCATCCGCTCCTTCCTGAACTTCTCCTCCGTGGAAATAATGCCGCGGATCTCCCCAATGACATCCTTGGTGCCCGCCACCGCCTTGTACCAGAGCAGCTCGGGGTATTCCCTGGGAATGTGGCAGTCATGGCACGTCGCGCGCATGCCGGTGCGGTTCGCGCCATGAATGCTCTCCCGGTGCTCCTTCGCGACCCATTGCATCGAGTGACACGCCGCGCCGCAAAATTCATCGGTGCCCGTGACATGGACCATCACTTCGGTGCCAATTACGGCGATGGCGCCAACCACTAGGCCCAAGAGCACGAGCGCCAGGACCGACCAGCGCGTGCTCGGTGTGCGCACCCGGTGCCACGCGCGCTTCACCGGGCCGCGCTGGCCGCCTGTTCCATCCGTTTGTGGGCGTGCGGCCACCGCCCTCAGGGCTTCGCCGGCGGGGGTGGAGGAACGTTGACCACGGGCACGGTCGGCTTGAAGGTCTGGTCACGCAATGCGATCTGGCCTTGGCGCGCAAAGTCTATCGACTCGCCCAGGATGCGCGCAGCCTCCTGCGGCGCGTGGAAACCCGTGGAATTTTCCGCCTCGACGAAGTCCAGGTAAAACTGCGAGCGCCGCTGCAGATAGCGAGCGGCGAGTAGGTCCGCATCCTTGCGCCCGGCGGCCTTCGCCGCTTTCAGGTCGTCGATCAGTGCGACCACGGCCGTCATCGCCTTCTCGCGAAGCGCCCAGTGCCGGTCCTGGATTTGGTAGACGCGGGCCTGCAGGTCCTCGGCAGTCACCTTATCGTCGTGCTTCATGTGGCAGCTGACGCATGCAGCCTGAACGTTTAACAATGGGCTGCGCACCCAATGATCCGTGTAAGAAGAAGAAACCGATGGCATATGGCAGTCGGCGCAGGTGACACCGGCGCGCGCATGCGGGCCCTGGCTCCACGTCTCGAACTCGGGATGCTGTGCCTTGAGAGCGGGGGCGCCGGTATCCTTGTGGGTCCAGTCACGAAAGCCTATCTCATCGTAGTAAGCGGTGATTTCCTCGATCTTGAGACCCTTTGCACAAGGATAGACGAGGCGCTTCTCAGGACCCTTGAAGTAGTACTCCACATGGCACTGGCCACACACGTAGGCGCGCATTTCGGCGGACGAGGCCTGCTTGTTCACGTCGTAATCTTTCACGCCCTGCGACGCCTTATAGGCACGCATGCCTTCGATGAACGCCGGGCGCGTAACTCGCAGGGCGAGTGTGCTGCCATCGTGGCAATCAATGCATGCGACCGGATGGCTCACCAGCTTCGTCGCCTCCGTGTAAGGCATCGCGTTGATCTTCTCGAAGCCCTTGGTGATGTCCCCGTTGCCCGCCTTCTTGTACGCGAGGTACATCGACGCATGGCAATTCACGCACGCGCCTGGCTGCTTCACGACCACTTGGCGCTTCGTGAGACGCTGGTCCTCCAGCATGTAGGCGTGGCCTCGCTCTTCTCGGAAATCTTCGGAAAACGCGTAGCCCTGCCAGATGGCCTTCAAGCCCTTGTCCTCTTCGCTCTTGGAGCGCGCGACTACAGAGCGCGGATCGGCCTGGGTAGGCGTGTGGGGCACGGCCTCACTGCCGCCATGCTTGGTGCGCTGCATGTCTGTCGACTTCTTGTAGTCCTCGTACTGCTTCGGAAACGCCTTGCCCCAGGCGGCCGGGTCTTCGATGTTGTCATTGAAGGGTGGGCCTGCATCCTTGTTCACGTCGGATTGTGGGACGGCGGGCGCGGGAACGAGCAGGAGCACGGCCGCGAACGCGGCCAGGATCATGGCGACGAGGGCTCGCAGTGGGGGTGGCTTGATGATCATGTGGGTTTGCTCCTCAAAGCCGACGATGCATCCGCGGACATTCTATTCCCGAGCGTGGAATTCGGGAATCCGGGCAAGGGTGCGATGACGGCGGTTTGCTCAGGTTAACGTAGCGGCTTCCAAGTACCGCCAGCGTCCCCAGCGCCGTATCTCGGTTCGGGCTACGCATTTACTTCGAGCTAAGCACGAAGTGCTAGGTGCTTCGAGCGATGTGCTGGGCACCGGAAGCGTTGCTCCAGCCTAGTTCTGGAGCACCCAGAACTGCGTCCGAAGCACCACGTCCTCGCTCTGAGTACCGGGGTCGAGACGGTGTTAGCGACTAGGCCGCAGAGGTACCGGGTGCGAGGTACTTCGAAGGCACGGCTACGCGGCTTCAACGAGTCCTCGTACGGGCGGTAGCGGGTGTTTGGCGCCTCTGGGCGCTGCGTTGCGCTACGGCTCGATTAAAGTTCTGCGCGATCACAGCCGGCAGCGCATCTGCACATCCGCGCCGTTCCGCCCGGTTTCATTACACGGGTGGGGCGCGGCTCCGGCCCGTCCAGTCAGTCCAACCTAAAATGGGACTCATGGACAAGCAATTCGACACCATCCCCCACCGTGAGAGAAGCAAGCCTGCATTATTCAACTCAGCGGTGTTCCGGGACACCTTGGACCGACTGGACTGGCGATCGCGGTCACCGACCGCAACCGCCATCGTCGTTACTCAATCGGCCAGTCGATGAGACCCTGCGCAAATCGACTTTTCGAATGCCTTGCGCATGGGGTCGACTTCGGGGAAGTCAATGCATCTTTGACGTCACTTCCCGTCATCAACAGTGGGGCGGCGATCCGTGAGTCCGGGTATCAGCTTTTTGAGCTTCTTGAAAAAGACTGAGCTGGACTCCGGGTACCGCTCTTTTTGCCGTTCGCACTGTAAGCGTTGTGGACCATGAATTTGAGTTGGCCCAGATGCCAGACATCTTCTTCAGCTAAAACACCGCCGACGTTGGTGATAACCTGCCCATGCAAGCGCCGATCCTGCAAGCATTCATAGATCCAGCGCGTTACGGTATCGGCGCTCCGAAGTTTCATGTCCACGCCAAACGGCGAGCGTGGCTTGTCGCGCGGATGGAAATCCCGAATATCTTCCTGCAGCAAGTCATGCATCAGCGCCTCAAGTCCTCCGCCATCCATTTGTTTGCGGATCGCAGCGAAATAGGGTTTGTCCGCCCGGCGGCAGTTTTCCAAGTCAGCAGTCGTGAAGGAACGCCAAAAAGCCGTTCTGGATATGCGTCCCGAGGTTTCTCGGGCGCCACTTCATCCAAATGGCTTTTATGTTATCTACAACTGCTTCCTCATCCGGCACTCGCTTTCTGACGGTCTCCCAATGGACCGAGCAACATTCTTGGCCGCCACTCGGCGGTCTGCGCTCCCTAATCTTCCACGCCGCGTCGAATGGATTTGACGCGGTAGTTCGGCGCATCGGGCGCCGCGTACACTCCGCTATTTTTGACGGCGTGACCGTGCCAGGTTGAGATCACCCAGCTGTGAACGCCACCAGTCGAGCTGCGGGCGGAGGTTCTTGGCATTCTTCGGAATGCGCGGAACTACCTCGCGTTGGTATCTCGCAACGAGTTCGGACAGCGTGCGTTCGGGCGGGCCGTCGCCGGGGAAATGCCTGGCCTCGCGGAGATGCGTCTCGGTAGCGCTGGCCCAGCGCGTCGCATCAGATTTACGCACGAAGGTCTCGGTCTTGCAGGGGAAGCCTCTCAGCCGCACCTTGACCTGATACCTAGATACCTAGTGCCTTTGCCGTGCTTACGTACAACGATTGTCGCCATGTGTGCCTTTCGATGAACACAGATCAGCGGCGACCAAAGTTCGCCGCACGATCTGCTTCATCTCCGAGGCACCAGCGACCTTTGACAGGTAGCTGGGCGGGATCGAATGTCCCACCGCTGTCCCAGATCCACAGGGAAGAGAGGCTCTTATGCCATAAGCCTCTGATTTTTTGGTGCCGGCAGTAGGAATCGAACCCACGACCAACGGTTTACAAAACCGCTGCTCTACCAACTGAGCTATGCCGGCGTGCGGGAATTGTAACGTGTACGCCGAACGCCGGCTGACGCCGGGCGGATGCGCGCGATGCGCGCGCTGCGCAACGCGGCGACTTACTTGACGACTTGCAGGTGCGAAGGGCGCTTGCGCGGTGTCTCGGTCATCCGCGCCGTCAGGTCGGCTTCACGCGGTACGGTGCTCGATGCCAGCGCCGCGACAGGATCGTCGGGCGCCGTGAACGAAAAGCCGTAACCGGTTTCCTTCGCGAAGATGCCGATCACTGCGCCGATGGGCACGGCGACTTCCTGCGACGATCCGTTGAACCGCGCGGTGAACTGGATCCACTGATTGTCGATTGTCAGCTTGCGCGTTGCAGTAGCGCTGACGTTCAGCACGATCTCGCCGTTCTTCACGAACGCGGCGGGCACGCGCGTCTGCGGATTGACGCGCACGGCAAGATACGGCGTGAGGCCGTTGTCGGCGCACCACTCGCAGATGGCGCGAACGAGATAGGGTTTTGCGGACTGCTCGGACATGGAGAAAGATATTACGCTCCGGCCGGACGCGGTCAAGACAACGGCTTTACCGCCCGTCCGCTCGACACGTCAACCGTTGCGAACGACGCACCGATTACGCGCGACTGTCCGTTACAACTGCCGAAATCGTCGAAACTCTTTACGCTCGACGATGCGTGTACATCACAATTGCGCCGATTGCGATTGATCGACGATCACTTGCGCATCCCGCGCTCAGCCGATGTCAGTGCTTCCGAAAACGCGGGACGCGCGAACAGCCGCTCGGCGTATTTCATCAGCGGCGCGGCCTGCTTCGGCATCTGGACGCCGTAATAGTCGAGGCGCCACAGCAGCGGCGTGATCGCGACGTCAAGCATCGAATAGTCTTCGCCGAGCATGTGCTTGTGCTTCGCGAACACCGGCGCGATCTGCATCAGCGCGTCGCGAACGAGGCCGCGCGCTTTGTCGATCTGCTTCTGATTGCCCGTTTCGAACGCATCGATGTGGACGAACAGCTCCTTCTCGAAGCGGTGCAGGAACAGCCGCGCGCGCGCGCGCATCACGGGATCGGCCGGCATCAGCTGCGGATGCGGGAAGCGCTCATCGATGTATTCGTTGATGATGTTCGACTCGTGCAGCACGAGATCGCGCTCGACGAGCACTGGCACCTGGTTGTATGGGTTCATGACGGCGAGGTCCTCGGGCTTGTGGTCGAGGTCGACGTCGATGATCTGGAAATCCATCCCTTTCTCGTGCAGCACGATGCGGCATCGCTGGCTGAACGGATCGGTCGTACCGGAATAAAGGGTCATCATTTCGGATCTCCTGATATTGCAAAAGGCATCGCGGCGCGGGATGCGAGCGGCGCGCACATTTCTGGAAGCTATGGGACAGGAGGATCGCTCCTGCCGGGCCCTGAACCGTTAGATGGGCGGGAGACACGGCCGACGCTGCAGCCACGCCTCCGATACGGCGCTAGTGCAGGTCTTTCCAGTATTCGCGCTTCATCCAGTACGCGAAGAAGAACAGCACGCTGAGAAACAGCAACACGACGATCCCGAGATGGATGCGCTTGTTGCGCACCGGCTCGGCCATGTAATCCATGTAGTTGACGAGGTCGGCGACGAACGTCTCGTACTGCACGCGGCTCATCGTCCCCGGTACGTCGGGCGCGACCTGCAGCACGGCGTACTTGCCACCCGGCAACGGTTCGATCGCAGAAAGTCCCTTGACGGCGATCGCCCCGGCGGTCGCCTTCTCGTGATCTTCGTACTCGGTCTCGACGAGCTTGTTGACGCCGGACAATTCCCACAGCACGTGCGGCATGCCCACGTTGGGAAACACGATGTTGTTCCAGCCGCTCGCCGACTTTCCGTCACGATAGAAGCCCAGCAGGTAGTTGTACAGCCAGTCGCGGCCGCGAATGCGCGATTCGACCGAAAGGTCCGGCGGCGCCGCGCCGAACCATGCAGTCCCGTCGGCCTTGGTCATCGCGACGGTCATCGTGTCGCCGATCTTGTCGCTGGCGAACATCAGGTTGGCCTCGATCTGGTCGGGCGTCAGGCCGAGATCGGTGAGCCTGTTGTAACGCATGTACTTCGCCGTGTGGCACGAGAGGCAGTAATTGACGAAGTTGCGCGCGCCGCGCTGCAGCGATTCCTCGTCGAGGCGATTAACCGGCGCGGGCGACAGCCGGATGTCGGCGCCGCTCGCCAGCGCGATCCCCGACGCACCGGACATCAGCCACAACAGCACGCAGACAAATTTTGTCATTTCCAAACCACCCTCGCCGGAACGGGCTTGGTCTTGTCGCGCGCCGTGTACCACGGCATCAGCAGGAAGAAGAGGAAGTAGACGACGGTCAGCACGCGCGCGACGACGGTGGCCTTGTCGGCCCCGTAGAACGGGAACGCCTCGCGGAACTGCCCCCAGACCGTGACCGGCACGACACCGAGATAGCCAAGGATCAGGAACGCGACGACGAACGCCGCCAGCCACGCCTTGTACAAGCCGCCGCGGTAACGGATCGACTTCACCGCACCCCGGTCGAGCCACGGCATGGCGAAGAAGATCATCACGGACACGCCCATGATGATCACGCCCCATACCTGCGTGCCCATGAACGACGGGACGGCGCGCAGCATCGCGTAGTACGGCGTGAAGTACCAGACGGGCGCGATGTGCTCGGGCGTCTTCAGCGGATCGGCTGGAATGAAATTGTTCGCCTCGATGAAGTAGCCGCCCATTTCCGGCAGGAAGAACACGACGATCGAGAACACGACGAGGAATACGATGACGCCTACGATGTCCTTCACCGTGTAGTACGGATGCGAATAGATGCCGTCGAGCGGAAGTCCCGTCACCGGGTCCTTCGGCTGCTTCTTGATCTCGACGCCGTCCGGATTGTTCGAGCCCGTCTCGTGCAGCGCCATCAGGTGCGCGGCGACGAGTCCCACCAGCACGAGCGGCAGCGCGATCACGTGGAACGCGAAGAAGCGATTCAGCGTGATGTCCGATACCGTGTAATCGCCACGAATCCACACGGCGAGATCCTCGCCGATCACCGGGATGGCCGAGAACAGGTTGACGATCACCTGCGCGCCCCAGTAGGACATCTGGCCCCACGGAAGCAGATAGCCGAAGAACGCCTCGGCCATCAGCGCGAGATAGATCAGGCAGCCGAAGATCCACGTGAGCTCGCGCGGCTTGCGGTAGCTGCCGTACATGAGCCCGCGAAACATGTGCAGGTACACGACGATGAAGAACATCGACGCGCCGGTCGAGTGCATGTAGCGGATCAGCCATCCCCACTCCACGTCGCGCATGATGTACTCGACGGACTCGAACGCCTTCGTCGCGTCGGGCTTGTAGTTCATCGTGAGCCAGATGCCCGTGACGATCTGCAGCACCAGCACGAATGCGGCGAGCGATCCGAAGTAGTACCAGAAGTTGAAATTCTTCGGCGCGACGTACTTGCCCCACTGGCTGTTCCACAGCTCGGTCAGCGGAAAGCGCTCGTCGATCCAGGTCAGCAACTTGCTCATTCAGCGTCCTGTTCCGTGAATACTCTCAAGTCACGCGCGCTTCGCATCTTCGCCAATGACAACGCGCGTATCGGACAGATACTTGTGCGGAGGCACGACCAGGTTCGTCGGCGCCGGCACGCCCTTGTAGACGCGGCCCGCCAGATCGAACTTCGACTGATGGCACGGGCAGAAGAAGCCGCCGAGCCAATCCGGCCCGAGATCCGCCGGCGCAAGCTCCGGCCGGAATGTCGGCGAGCACCCGAGGTGCGTACAGATGCCGACGGCAATCCATAGCGACGGTTTGATCGACCGCGTCTCGTTCTTGCAATAGGGGGGCTGCTGCGGGACGTTGGACTGGGGGTCCGCGACCCGGTCGTCGAGCTTGGGCAGCGTTGCCACCATTTCCGGTGTGCGGTTGACGAGCCAGCACACCTTGCCGCGCCACTCGACGTTGATCTTCTGGCCGGGCTCGATCTTGCCGATGTCCACCTCGATCGGCGCACCCGCTGCCTTGGCGCGCTCGCTCGGCCACAACGACATCACGAACGGTACGGCGGCGGCCACGGCACCCACGCCGCCGACCACCGATGTTGCGCCAATCAGGAATCGACGCTTGTCCTTGTTCACTATCGCTTCGGTCCCCATCCCCGCCTTTCGCCGCGCCCTGAGCCACGATGCAAAACCTTCGAATTATACGTGATTCGACGTGCTCTGTTGAAGCCCGTCGACGAGTTTCTCCCTGATTACGCAGCAGAAACAGCAGGTTGGCATGCTGGCTCCGCAGGTACGGACCTTGCGAGCAGCGCGGCCGTCCGCCGGGTCCGGCTTGCGGCGGCGTCTATAATGACGGACTTCCTGGGGAAATCCGTTCGTGGCGAGAAAGTTCTGGCTGCTGTTCGCTCAGGCGTGCACGCTGTGCCTCGGCGCGCTGTTCGTCGTCGCCACGCTGCGGCCTGATCTTTTGCCGCGGCTGAACGCCGGCAAAGGCAACAACGTCGTATTGCTGCGCGAGGCCACGCAGGGTCCGCAGATGCCTGCGTCGATGCCGGGCGCCAGCACGTATGCCGACGCTGCGAAGAAGGCGATGCCGGCCGTCGTGAACATCTACACGAGCAAGGCCGTGCGCTCGCGCAACCCCTTGCTCGACGATTCGATCCTCCGCCGTTACTTTCCGGAGCTCGCCGAGCGGGCGCCGGCCCGGCGTGCGACGAGCCTGGGCTCGGGCGTCATCGTGTCACCCGACGGTTACGTGCTCACCAACCATCACGTGATCGACGGCGCCGACGACATCGAAGTGGTGCTGGCCGATGGTCGTGAGATGGCCGCTCGCATCCAGGGCGTCGATCCCGAATCCGACCTTGCCGTGCTTAAGGTCGATGGGGACAACCTGCCGCCGATCACGTTCGGAACCGTCGACGGCTTGCACGTCGGCGACGTCGTGCTCGCGATCGGCAATCCGTTCGGTTTCGGCAACACCGTCACGCACGGCATCGTCAGCGCACTGGGCCGCAACCACCTCGGCATCAACCGGTTCGAGGATTTCATCCAGACCGATGCGGCGATCAATCCCGGCAATTCCGGCGGCGCGCTGGTCGACAGCAGCGGCAACCTGATCGGCATCAACAGCACGATCTTCTCGCAGTCGGGCGGATCGATGGGCATCGGCTTCGCGATTCCGGTGTCGCTCGCGCGCACGGTGCTCGCGCAGATCATCAAGGACGGCTCGGTGACGCGCGGTTGGCTCGGCGTCGAGCCGCAGGCGATCACGCGCGAGGCAGCGCAGGCGCTCGCCGCACAACGCTACAGTGCGCGCGAAACGCACATTGAGGCGTCGCCTCGCCGCACGCTATGATGGTCTGCAGTGCTCACAATCGGGGATCGATATGTCGTCGAAGAACGGCTAGGGGAAGGCGGCATG
>Ga0111539_10012266_pt1 | contig 10745 bp, 9 predicted proteins | sample RhiMethybrSRZTD1_FD_79667 | JGI IMG/M metagenome (GOLD analysis project Ga0111539, IMG submission 79667) | Populus rhizosphere microbial communities from Tennessee, USA - Rhizosphere MetaG P. TD hybrid SRZTD1 (version 2) (version 2) | ecosystem: Host-associated > Plants > Roots > Rhizosphere >... | reverse complement strand
GCTCTCCCAGGTGAAGCTGATCGCCGAGCCGTGGGACGTCGGCCCGGGCGGCTACCAGGTCGGGAACTTCCCGATCCTCTGGTCGGAGTGGAACGGCATGTACCGCGACACGATGCGCGACTTCTGGCGCGGCCACACCGCGGTCGCCGAGTTCGCCCGGCGCTTCACGGGCTCGAGCGACCTCTACCAGTCGGACGGGCGGCACCCCTCGGCGTCGATCAACTTCGTCACCTGCCACGACGGCTTCACGCTGCGGGACCTCGTCTCGTACGACCGCAAGCACAACGAGGCGAATCTCGAGGACAACCGCGACGGGTCGGACGACAACCGCTCGTGGAACTGCGGCGTCGAGGGCGAGACCGACGACCCGGACGTCAACGAGCTGCGCGACCGCCAGACGCGCAACATCCTTGCGACGCTCCTGCTCTCGCAGGGGACGCCGATGCTTCTCGCCGGAGACGAGCTGCGACGGACGCAGCGAGGGAACAACAACGCCTACTGCCAGGACAACGAGCTCTCGTGGCTCGACTGGGACGTGGACGAGCGCGGGCAGGCGCTGCTCGAGTTCACGAAGCGGCTGCTGCGCCTGCGGGGCGAGCACCCGGTCTTCCGGCGCTCGGCGTTCCTGACCGGGGAGGCACTGCAGGGCTCGGGCGCCCCCGACGTCTGGTGGTTCCGGCCGGACGGCCGGCGGATGACGCAGACCGACTGGTCGCGCGGGGACGCGTTCACGCTCGGCGCGTTCCTGAACGGCTCGGAGATCCCGACGCTGACCTTCGACGGCGAGCCGGTCGCCGACGACTCCTTCATCGTCCTCTTCAACGCGTGGCGCGATCCCGTCACGTTCGTGCTGCCGCCCACGCGCTTCGGCCGCCGCTGGGCGCACGAGCTCTGCACGGGCGAGCCCGAGCTGCCGCCGAACGGCTCGACCCTTCCCGCGCGGGCGCAGGTGCCGCTTCGCGGTCGCGCGCTCAGGGTGCTGCGGCGGGTCGGCTGACTCAGCTCTCGGTGCGCGGTGGCTGCTTCAGGACCCGCAGGCAGACCTGGACGACCTCGGGGTCGAACTGCGTCCCGCCCGCGCTGACGAGGCGACGGAAGGCCTCGTCGACCGGCAGCGCCTCGCGATAGGGCCGGTCGGTGGTCATCGCGTGGAAGGCGTCGCAGGCGAAGATGATGCGCGCCTCGAGCGGGATCTCCTCGCCCTTCAGGCCGTCCGGGTAGCCGAGGCCGTCGAAGCGCTCGTGGCACGCACGGACGATCGGTCGCACGGCCTCGAGCTGGTCGATCGGGGCGAGGATCCGCTCGCCCAGCTCCGGATGGCGCTCGATCATCGCCCGCTCCTCCATGGTCAGCGGCCCGGGCTTCATGAGGATCGAGGCGGGGATCCCGATCTTGCCGATGTCGTGGAAGAGCGCGCCCAGCTCGATGCGCTTGAGTCGGACGGCGTCGAGGCCGAGGGCCCGGCCCACGTCGATCGCCGTGTCGCAGATCCAGCGCGCGTGCGACGACGTGTACGAGTCCTTCGCCTCGAGCGCGTTCGCCAGCGCCTCGACCGTCGAGAGGAACGTGCGCTCGAGGGTGGCGAAGCTGCCGGCGTTCGTGATCGCGAGGCGGGCCTGGCTCGCGATCCCGGCGAGCAGCTCGAGCTCCCGCGAGCGCACGGCCGACTCCGCCACCACGGCCAGCATCGCGAGGCCCTGGTCGAGCGGCACGAAGACGATCGCGTGCGTCGCGGCCGCCGCCTCGAGGGACACGGCGCGAGCGATCAGCGCCGATTCCTCCGGGGTCGTCACGAACGGTGCGCTGCGCGGAGAGAACCGCGCCACGAGGTCGGGGGGGAGCACGCGGCCTTGCACCGCCGCGTAGCCGGTGTCGCCCACCGCCGAGGTGCAGATCAGGCCGCCGTCGTGGGTCGGCAGCCAGATGGAGCAGCGGGCCGAGCCCATGATGCGTGAGGCGCCGCGGACGACCTGCGTGAGCACGCCGTCGAGGTTCGTCACGGCCGAGAGCTCGTGCGTGAGCTCGAGGAGCGCCTTCGCGCTCTCCGCCTCGCGGCGCTGCGACTCGTACAGCCGCGCGTTGACGAGCGCCACCGAGACATGACCCGCCAGCACCTCGAGCAGCCGCAGGTCGTCGGAGTCGAACTGGTCGAGCCCGAGCTTCGAGACGACGATCACGCCGACGACGGTCGCCCCGTAGCGGAGCGGGACGGCGAGCAGCGACTCCTCGATCTGCGGCGTCCCGCGGATCTGGACGCCGATCCCGCAGTTCGCCGCGTCCCCGGTGAGGAACGGCTCCGCCGTCAGCGCGACGTGCCCCGTGACGCCCTCGCCGACACGCGTCTGCAGCACGTCCATCGCCGAACCCGAGGCGGCAAGGTCGCCCCGGAAGGCGATCGGCCGCAGGTCCTCGCCGTCGCGGACGAAGACGCGGCAGTTGTGGTAGTCGATCAGCAGCCGGAGCTCGTCGGCGATCGTCGCGCCGATCTCGGCGACGTCGTTCAACCGGCTGAGCTTCGTCGAGACGCCGTGGAGCATCTTCAGGTGCGCGATCGAGCGGAACTCGGCGCGACGCGAGTCGATCGTCTCCGCGGGCCGCTCACGGCCGCCCTCCTGGAAGACGACGATCTCGCCCTTGCGGCGTGCCTTCGCTGTCATCATCGCGACCTCGGCGCAGGCGACGAGCTCGCGCGGGTTGGCCGCGTGCTCCGGCCCGGAGGCGATCCCGATCGAGAGGCTCACGGGGCCGACCGGCCCGAAGTCCGCCATGGCGACCTGCTCCTGGACGCGCTCGGCGAGCCGGAAGGCGTCCGCGAGGCCGCTCGTCGGCGCGATGATCGCGAACTCCTCGCCCCCGATCCGGCAGACGCAGTCGCTCGAGCGCACGGCGCCGAGCAGGATCCCGGCGACCTCCGAGAGCACGTGGTCGCCCGTCGCGTGGCTGTAGACGTCGTTCACGCGCTTGAAGTCGTCGAGGTCGAGCATCACGAGCGCGACGGAGGACTGGTCGGTCGAGGCCGCCACGAGCTCCTGCCGGAGCCGCTCGTGGAAGGCGCGGTGGTTCCAGAGGCCGGTCAGCGGGTCGGTCTGCGCCTGGCGCTCGAGCGAGGCCCTGATGTGGGCGTTGTCGATCGCGAGCGCGGCGGCATCGCCGAACCGGACGGCCAGCAGGAACTCGTCCTCCGTGAACTCCTGGAACCCGGAGCGGTAGATGTTGACCGTCCCCTTGAGCCGCCCGCGCGCCACGAGCGGCACGACGATCAGCGACTCGGGGTCGGGCGGGGTGTCCGTCACGAAGCGGACGCGCGGATCGAGCTCGGCGCGGTTCGCGAGCACGGGCTCGCGGTGCTCGACGGCCCAGCCGGTGATCCCCACGCCGTACGAGAACGGCTCGTCGGCGAGCACCTTCTCGGCGTCCCTGCCGGAGGCGAACACGGCCTGGAGCTCGCGTTTACCCTCGTCCGCCTCGTAGAACGTGATGTCGTCGTACGGGATCAGCTCGCCGACCGTGCCCGCGATGCGCTGCAGCAGGTCGTCGAGCGACTGCTCCGAAAGGAGTTCGTGAAAGACGTCCGCGAGCTTGCGGTACGACTCGACCAGCGGGTCGAGCGCAGCCTCGGCGTCGGGGCGTGCCTCCGGACTCGCCGCAGTGATGTTCGTCGGAAGATTCACTGTTCTCGGACAGAATCGGCGCGCGGAACCCCCACCTTGAGCCTCCGAGGCGGTGTTCACGATCCGCGGGACGGCCGGATTCGCAATGATCAGGGCCATGGCGGGCAGGATCGTGGTCGGGATCGACGGGAGCGAGCACTCCTCGGCCGCGCTCCGCTGGGCGGTGGAGGAGGCGAAGCTGCGCGGAGCGACGGTCGAGGCCGTCCACGCCTGGGCCTACGTGCCCGTGACGACGCCGGCGGACTCGGGGCTCGTACCGGTCGCGTGGACGGACAGCATCGACGCGCTCCAGGCGTCACAGGAGGCCGCCGAGCGGATCGCGTCCGACCAGGTGCGCGACGTCCTCGGCGACGATCACGACGTGACGGTCTCGCTGGTCCAGGACGACGCCGCGGACGCGCTGACCCACGCCGCTGCGGGCGCCGACCTCCTCGTCGTCGGGAACCGCGGGCGGGGAGCGCTGAAGGAGGCGCTCCTCGGCTCGACCTCGGGACGCGTGGCCGACCACGCCCCGTGTCCCGTCGTCGTCGTCCGGGCGCCGAAGAGCGACTGAGCCGCACGCGCTCTCAAGTGACGCCGCCGTCGCGCCGAAGTGCGTAGCGTGCGACAAGGAGTGGGGGCAGGACTCGACGGCCGCATGCTGAACTCACGGCGGGTGGCGCGCGCGTCGGTCCTCGTCATCGTGCTCGCGGCGCTCGCGGTCTGCGCTCCTGCGGGGGCGAGCAGCGGCTCGCTCTCGAGCGACGTGTGGTTCCTCCAGGACGGTCGGCCGACCGCGGCGGCGCGCTCGGCTCCGGGAATCCCGGGGATCGTGCGCGCGCTGCTCGCCGGGCCGAACCGGAAGGAGCGGGCGCAGGGGCTTCGCACCGCGATTCCGACGGGCACGGCGATCCGCGATCTCCGGATCTCGCGGCAGGTCGTCACTGTCGATCTCGCGGCGCGGTTCACGTCCGGCAGGGACGCGACGTCGCTCCAGGCCCGCGTCGGCCAGCTCGTGCGGACGCTGCGCGACGTTCCGGGCGTGCGCGGCGTCCGGGTGCGGATCGAGGGCGGTGTCCCGATCGGGCTCTTCCCCGGCTACGACCTGCGGCGCATCGTCCGAGAGGCGGTTCCCGAGGAGACGGCATCCGGGCTGCGCGACGTCCAGGAGCTGCTCGCGGCGCTCGGCTTCATGGCACCGACGGGCGTCACGGGGCAGCCGGGCGACGAGACGTCGGTCGCGGTGCTCGCCTTCCAGAAGTGGTCGGGGCTCGCGCGCACCGGCGTCCTCGACGCGCAGGTGACGTCGGCACTCGACCGGGCGACACGTCCCGTGCCGATGCTCGACCGGCCCGGAAAACGCGTGGAGATCCTGCTCGGGCGTCAGGTCGCGCTCGAGATCGTCGACAACCGGGTCGAGCGCGTCTTCCACATCTCTTCGGGCGTGGCGGGACGGACGCCCAGCGGAGCGTTCCACGTCTACCGCAAGGAGCGCATGTCCTGGTCGGTGCCGTTCTCGACCTGGATGCCGTGGGCGAGCTACTTCACGGGCGGGATCGCGCTGCACGCATATCCGTCGGTGCCCGCGTACCCGGCCTCCCACGGCTGCGTCCGGATGATGGCCCGCGACGCACCGCTGATGTATGCGTTCGCGACGTACGGGACGCCCGTCGACGTCGTGCGGGAGTACGCGTGAGCCGTCTCGCCGCATCCCTCGTCGTCCTCGCAGCGCTCGCGCTTCCGGCCGCCGGCCTCGCCGACGACACCACACCCCCGGTTGCCCCCGGAGCGCCGCCGACGTCGCTCGTCGTCGGCCTGGGCCTCGACGACCCCGCGCTCCAGGCGGGCGTCCTGCGCGGGCGCGAGGTGATTCTCGCGCGCGGCTTCGAGGTCGAGCTCGCGAGAATCCTCGCCCGCCGGCTCGGCGGTCGGGTCGAGCGCTTCGTCCACGTCTCCTCGCCGGGACGGCTGCTCGCCTCGGGCGCAGCGGACTGGCAGCTCGCGTTCGCCGGGATCCCGGCATCGAGCCGCACGGTCGGCGCCGACCTGAGCACCCCGTATCTGACCACCGACGTCGTGGTCGTCGTGCGCCGAGGGCTCGATCGCCCGCGCGGCCTCGCGGACCTGCGCAGTGCCGTCCTCTGCGCCGTGCGCGGCGACGGAGCCGAGGCGGCCGTGGCCCTGCACGCGAAGCGCGCTCCGTCGCTCCTTCCGAGCGCCGACCGCCTCCTGACCGCAGTCCGCACGGGTGCCTGTGACGCGGCGCTCGTCCCCGCCGACGAGGCGGGTCGCTTCGTCGCCGGCCACAAGCGCGTCCTCGGGCCGGTGGTCGGCCGGATCCGGCACGGGAAGGGGCTCGTCGTCGCGGTCGCCCGCGGGGGAGGCCTCGCCGCCGCGGACGTCGATCGCCAGCTGGCGCGGCTTCGGCACGACGGCACGCTCGGGCGACTTGCGCGCACGTGGCTCGGGCTCGACCCCGCCGCCCTGCCCGTGCTGCGCTGACCGGCTCAGTCCGGCTCGCGACGAGGCGGCCCGTCCCCCGGCCGATCCCTTCCCAGCCAGAGGATCACGCCGAGCGTGGCGAGGGGCAGCACGACCGCCGCCGCGATCCACCCGACGGGCCCGACGAGCGCCAGGCCGACGATCACGAGGGGCACGCCGACGAGCAGTGCCGTCACGGCCGCGAGTGCCCGCGCGAAGGCCACGACGCCAGCGTACGCCCCTCTCGAAGGGGCTCTGCGCCGTGGCCCGATGTCCGCGGGGCGCCGAACGAAGGCCCACCGTAGACTCGTTGCGGGATGTCGATCATCCTCCGCGCATGAGCCATGGCCGGACCCCCGCGCGGCTCGTCGCCGGCGGCGCCCTCGCGGTCCTGCTCCTCGGCCTCGGCTACGCCGTGAAACAGGGCCTCGACGACGGAGGCGCCTCGTCGGCGGCGGCTCCGGCCCCACCGGTGACGACCACCCCGCCGAAGAAGACCCCGCGGCCGGCTCCTCCTCGCCCCGCGCCGTTCGTGAAGCTCACCCCGGCCGGGGCGTTCGACCCCGAGGGGGACGGGCACGAGCGCGACGAGGAGGCGCCGCTCGCCGTCGACGGGCGGCCGGACACCTTCTGGCGAACGGAGCGGTACGCGCGCTTCTTCAAGACCGGCGTCGGGCTCGTGCTCGACGCCGGGCGGCGCGTTCGCGTCGAGCAGGTCGTCGTCGACTCGCCGACCCCCGGGATCAAGGCCGCAATCCGGCTCGGCAATTCGCCGCAGGGGCCGTTCAGCACCGTCGCGAAGGCGAGGACGCTCAACGCCCAGACACGGTTCGCCGTGGCGAAGCGCCCCGGCCGCTACGTCGTCGTGTGGGTGACGTCCCTGCCGCCCGAGAGCGCCGGGGAGATCGGCGAGGTCCGCGTCCGCGCCCGCTGAGTGCGCAGAATCCCGGAACCGCGTCCGGGCGCGGTTCGGGTCGCGCAGTCGTGCAGCGTGTTGTGCGGCGCCACACCGCGGGTTGCGTAGCCTAGGGTCGTGGAGGCGGTCCGGCTCGGAAGCTCCGACCTCGAGGTCTCGCGCGTCGGGCTCGGGTGCAACAACTTCGGCCGTCGGCTCGACCGGGAGGCCACGCGCGCCGTGATCGACGCGGCACTCGAGGTGGGCGTCACGTTTCTCGACACCGCGGACACCTACGGCTCGGGTGAGAGCGAGCGTTTCATCGGCGAGGTGCTCGCCGACCGGCGCGACGACGTCGTGCTCGCGACGAAGTTCGGGCAGGACGCCTCGGTGCCCGGCCCCGGCGGCTCCCGCGAGCACGTCCGCGCCGCGATCGCTGCCTCTCTCGGGCGCCTCGGCTTCGACGTGATCGACCTGTACTACTACCACCGCCCTGACGGCGTCACGCCGCTCGAGGAGACGCTCGGGGCGATGCAGGAGCTCGTGGACGAGGGACGCGTGCGGACGCTCGGCCTCTCGAACGTCGACGCCGAGCAGATACGGCGCGCGGCCGCGAGCGGCGTCACGGTCGTCGCGGTGCAGAACCACTACAGCCTCCTCCGTCGCGACGACGACGCGGAGGTGCTGCCGCTCTGCCGGGAGCTCGGGATCGGCTACATCCCGTACTTCCCGCTCGCGAGCGGCCGCCTCACCGGCAAGTACCGCCGCGGCGAGCCGCACCCCGCCGGCACCCGCCTCGCCGCTGACGACATCGCCGACGACGACCTCCGGCGCGTCGAGGCGCTCGAGCGCGAGGCCGGGCGCCACGGCCACTCGATCCTCGACGCGGCGATCGGCGGGCTCGCCTCGACTCCGGGAATCGCCTCGGTGATCGCCGGTGCCACGAGCGCCGAGCAGGTTCGAGCAAACGCCGCCGCTGGCGAATGGCACGCGTCCGCCGAAGAGCTCGCCGGCCTCTCCCGCGCCGCCTGAGGCTCACCGGTGAGAGCGCTGCTCGTGCGCGTCGGCGCCGACTGCACCGAGGCGGGGGGCCGCTGGAACGGGCCGGTCGATTCGGTCACCGGAGCGTTCGCGTACGTCCCGATCCCCGAGCCGGAGCCGGTCAGGCCGGGTCTCGAGACCCCGTATGCGCGCTGGGCGCCTGCGGTCGGCCGTCTGGGCGTGGAGCTCCCGGCCGCGTTGCGGGACCGCCCCGCGCACGCCGACCCCGACTTCGAGCACCTGACGTACGGCGACCGGCGCGAGCGCGGCCGCCAGATCCGCGAGAAGCTCGGCGCCGGCGACCTGCTCGTCTTCTACGCCGGGCTGCGCGATGTCCGCCACCGCGGTCTCGTCTACGGGCTGATCGGGCTCCTCACCGTCGACGGGATCGTTCGCGCGCGTGACCTGCCTGCCGAGCGGTGGGCCGAGAACGCGCACACGCGGAGGGCCGAGATCGGGGAGACCGACGTCGTCGTCCACGGCACGGCGTCCGCCTCGGGGCGCTTCGACCGCTGCCTTCCCTTCGCCGGCTACCGCTCGGGCGCCTATCGCGTCCACACGGAGCTGCTCGACCGCTGGGGCGGGCTCGGCGTCAGGGACGGCTACGTCCAGCGGAGCGCCCGGCTGCCCGAGCTGACCGACCCGCCGCGGTTTCTCGCGTGGCTCGACGCGCAACGCGTCGCGCTCCTGGCGCGCGGCAACTAGTAGAGGCCTGATGCGGGTTGCAGGCACGCACGGATGGGGGCCTGCGCGCGGCGCATCGCCGTCGTCTCGGTCGGCATCCAGGCGTCCAGCCTGCACGCCGCCCGAGCCGACGCCGCTGCTTGGCGCATGCCCTCCCCGCACGCACCTCCAACCCGCATCAAGCCTCTAGGCGTGCTGCTCGCCGGGAACCACGCCCTGCGCGAGGCGGTCGCGCAGGGACGTCGCGAGCGACTGGGACGAGGGCTGCTCGCCGGCCGCCTGGATCGCCGCCGCCCGCTCGTTCCAGATGTCGGCCTCGAGCCGGTCGATCTCCTCGATCAGCATCAGGATCGCCCTGCCGGCCGCCCGAAGCTCGTCCCGGTCGCTGGTCGAGAGCCCCGCCCCCCAGCTTCGGAGCATCTCGATCCGCTCCTCGTCGAGCCGCTCGACCACCGTGGGAGCCTATAACCGAATCGACCCGGAATGGACCCGACGAAGGGTCTGGACCACCTCCCGCTAGGTCGGGACCCGACGCAATCCGTGCCGGCTACGGAGGCGTTGCCGTAGTTTCGGGCATTCGTCGCCCCGCCGGGTTCGGCATGCTCGTCGGGATGGCAGACACCGCTATGTCCGCCTCGGCTCCGGCGGCAGCTGCCCCGACCGGGCTGACGGCGGGCGAGGCGGCTCGCCGCCTCGCCGCGCGCGGGCCGGTCGAGCAGGACCGGTCGAGCCGCTCGTACGCGAGCATCGTCCGCGCCAACGTCTTCACCGTCTTCAACCTGATCCTCGCGGTCTTCGGCGGGCTGATGCTCGCGTTCGGCTCGTGGCAGGACGCCCTCTTCCTCGGCGTGCTCGTCTCGAACGCGACCATCGGGATCGTCCAGGAGGTACGGGCGAAGCGGGCGCTCGACCGCCTCTCGGCCCTGGTCGTCCCGACCGCGACGGTCCTCCGCGACGGCGAGCCGAGCCGTCTCCCCCGAGAGAACGTCGTCGCAGGCGATGTGGTGCTGCTCCAGCCCGGCGACCAGCTCGTCGCGGACGGCACGCTCGAGGCGAGCGAGGGGCTCCTGCTCGACGAGTCGATCCTGAGCGGCGAGTCCGAGGCCGTGGGGCATACGCCCGGAGACGAGCTGCGGTCGGGATCGTTCGTGGCGGAGGGAACCGGGCGCTACACCGTCACGGCCGTCGGCGAGGAGAGCTATGCGGCCCGGGTGACCGGCGAGGCGCGCACGTTCCGGCATCCGCGCTCGCCCCTCGAGCGCTCTATGAACCGGCTGCTCTACATCCTCGTCGCGGCGATGATCCCGCTCGGAACGCTCCTCGGCTACGCGCTCTGGGAGCGCGAGGAGCCCATCTCCGACGCGGTGACCACCGCGGTCGCCGCCGTCGTCACGCTCGTGCCCGAGGGGTTGATCCTGCTCGTCAGTCTCACGTTCGCCCTCGCAGCCGTGCGGATGGCCCGGCGCGGCGCGCTGACGCAGCAGCTGAACGCGCTCGAGTCGCTCGCATCGGTCGACGTCATCTGCCTCGACAAGACGGGAACGCTGACGGAGGCCGAGCTGCGCGTGACGGAGGTCGTGCCCGCGGCGGGGAGCGAGGCTCTCGAACACGCGCTCGGGGAGTTCGCCGCGAGCGCCGGGGTGAGGAACACCACCCTTCGCGCGGTCGCCGACCGGTTCCCGGGCGATGGGCGCACGCTGGAGCAGGAGGTGCCGTTCTCGTCACGGCGCCGCTGGAGCGGGGCGCGGATCGAGGGCGTCTCGTACGTGCTCGGCGCGCCGGAGCTGTTCCCCCTGGGAGACCTCGGACCGCGGGCGGACGAGGAGGCTCGAGCGGGGCGCCGCGTGCTGGCCTTCGCCCGCACCCGCACATCGTTCGCGGACGGCGAGGGCGAGGGCGAGGGGAGGTTGCCCGACGGGCTCGAGCTGCTCGGCCTCCTCGTCCTGGCCGAGCGGTTGCGACCCCACGCGCGCGAGACGATCGAGTTCTTCCTG
>Ga0111539_10012263_pt1 | contig 10747 bp, 4 predicted proteins | sample RhiMethybrSRZTD1_FD_79667 | JGI IMG/M metagenome (GOLD analysis project Ga0111539, IMG submission 79667) | Populus rhizosphere microbial communities from Tennessee, USA - Rhizosphere MetaG P. TD hybrid SRZTD1 (version 2) (version 2) | ecosystem: Host-associated > Plants > Roots > Rhizosphere >... | reverse complement strand
GCATCGATGCGAGCGCGACGATGACCGACAGCATCCTGAACTACGAAACCGTGAAGTACTTTGCGGCCGAGCGCGTCGTGCAGGAGAAAGTCAGCCGCGCACTACGGAAGACTGAGCGCGAGTGGGTCAGCTTCTATCGGCTCTACTCCATGAGCGGGTTGGCAGTCGCCACGACCTATGCCGCGTTCCTCGCGCTCACGATCCTCTATGCAGTCAAGCAGGTGCAGATCGGTGCGATGACCATCGGCGGCTTCGTGCTCGTCAACACCTACATGCTGCAGATCATCCGGCCGATCGAGATGCTCGGTTACGCCGTGCAGGGGTTCAGCCAAGGGATCGCGATGCTCGACAGCATGCTGAAGCTGCTGCAGGAGAGACCGGAGTCCGACGACGCAGCCGCGACTGTCGCAACGACGGGTCCCGGTAGCCTCGAGTTCGACTCCGTGTCAGTGTCCTATCGTTCTGACCGTACCATTCTCGACGGCGTCAGCTTCCGCATCCCTGCAGGCAAGACACTCGGCATCGTCGGGACGAGCGGCGCCGGGAAGTCGACAATCGTCCGACTCGTCACGCGCCTGCTCGAAGCGGATTCCGGCCGCATTCTGCTCGATGGCATGCCGATAGCGCAGATGCCGTTGTCCGCCGTGCGCCAGGCGATTGCCGTGGTTCCGCAAGACACCGTGCTGTTCAACGACACGATCGGCTACAACATCGCCTTCGGCAAAGAGGGCTGCACGCAGCAGGAGATCGAGGAGGCGGCCCGCTTGGCTCACCTCCACGAGTTCATAGTGAGCCTGCCGGACGGCTACGAGACGCCGGTCGGTGAGCGCGGCGTGAAGTTGTCGGGCGGCGAGAAGCAGAGAGTCTCCATCGCGCGGGCTGCGCTCAAGCATCCGCGCATCTATGTATTCGACGAGGCAACCTCGTCACTCGACAGCAAGACGGAGCGACAGATACTGCACAATCTCCGCGAGATCTCCAGCGAGCAGACGACTCTCGTCATCGCGCATCGCCTGTCCACGGTCGTGCATGCCGACGAAATAGTCGTGCTCGAACACGGAACGATCGTCGAACGTGGCACGCATGCGTCGCTGATCGAGCACAACAACCGGTACGCAGCGCTTTGGCGTGCTCAGCAAGTAGCATCGCCCTTGGGCCCCGCGATGCAAACCGTGGTAGTCGTCGAAAACGGCAACGTCCCTTCATCCTGAAACGACGTCTCCGCAAATACCGCCGTATATCCCTCGGGTCCGCGCTCCGCCGAGCACGCGTAGCCCTCGCTTCCCTTCATGCACTGCCTCGCCGTCCACTTCGCGTCCCGAAAATCCTGCGTCGGGCTCTGCGCGCTCCACACCAGCACCTTGCGTGCCTCTCGATCCGCTTTGACCTGAACCCTCAGCTCACCCGGCGCAGACGCAAACGTCCACGTTGTATTCGGCATCGGCTTCGCCGCGGCAGCGTACCGATGCACGGCGCTCACACTCCCAATCACACGCTCGGCATCACGCAACCCATGCCCCTGGTTCGGCACGTACAACACACGCTTCGGCTCCGGCAGCTCCGACCAATACAGCTTCAACGCATCGAGCGGCCAGTAGCGATCGTTGGTGCTCAACAGGATCATCTTCGGCCGCGTCAGCTGCTGCCGGTAGCTGAACGGATCGACCATCGCCAGCAGCTCCTGCCCACGCTCGGTCTTCAATCGCGTCGGCAGGTCCAGCGCCGCGTAATCGCGAATTTCCTCCGACACCTCGCCCCAGGTCTCGCGCTGATGATCCATCTGCGCGCCCATGTTCAAGACATCGATCACCATCGGGGCAACGGCCATCACGCGCTTGTCGACCGCCGCAGTCAGCCACGCAGTCCAGCCGCGCTTCGACGCGCCCGACACAGTGAAGGAATCGATCGGTGCACCCCAGCGCTCCTTCACGATGCTCTGCATCGCATCCATCGCACGCACCGCGCTCTTCACCATCGGCAGCAGCAGCGGCCAATCCTTCTCGCCGGTCTGCAGGTACTGATCGAACGTGTAAGCGATCAGCGCATCTTCGGTTCGATCGAACATCGGTGCGAACGGCACCTGGCGCAACACGCCGACCGGCGCGTGGATCGATTCGGCGAGACGAGCGAACAGCAGCGCTTCGCTCGGCAGCTGAGTCCTGCCGCGCTCGCCGTCATACTCCGCCTTCCAGCGCCCGCCGTGCACGAACAACAGCGCATGGCGCTCGTCGCTCGGCATGTTCGCCGGCCGCAATACGAACAGCTGATGCTTCCACTCGATGCCGCGCCACGTTTGCGACGTCAGGACGTACTCGACGTAGTCCGCCGTGCCGACTTTGCCGGCATCGACCTGGTGCCACGCGAGGCTTTTGTCGGAGCGCGCGACATAGCTCGCGAGCGCATCCGAGGGCGGATTCGCGCGCGACGTCGCCAGGGCAAGCGCGCAAGCGAGCGCAGCGCCCAGGACGACGGCGCAAGAGAGGACTCTTACCTTCGTCATCGGAAAACTTCGGAAACCTGCCCCAGTGGCGGCCATCGTAGCGGCACGACTGCTGCCGCAACATAGGCAAAAGAACCACCGCGCCGCGCGCGGCTGTCGCCGTCAAGCGACCGCTTTGTCGCTCGGCTCGATCAGATGCGCAATCGACGCTCGCAGGCGATGATTCGGCACCGGCTTGTGCAACAGCAGGAAACCGCTTTCCTGCGCTTCTTTCAGGCGATCCGCCGCGGTGTCGCCGGTGATCAGCATCCCCGGGATCTCGTCGTTGTACTCCGAGCGCAAGCGCTCGATCGCATCGATGCCGCTCGCGTTGTCGCGCAACCGGTAGTCGCTAATGATGAGTCGCGGAGCTTTGCCATGCGTCGCGATGCGCTCCAGCATCTCGTCGCAGGACCCCGCGGTGATCGCCTCGTAACCCCAGCTCTCCAGCAAGCTCTTCATCGCGATCTGAATCGCCACTTCGTCGTCGATCACCAGAATCAAGCCGACGCCGTGCGCCAGGAACGGCGAGAGGAATTCGCCAGTCTGACTGGCCGCGATGGCTGCAGCGTCGGCGTGCGGCGCGCGGATCGCGAAGACGCTGCCTTCGCCGACCTCCGACCGTACAGTCAGCGTGTGGCCGAGCAGCTGCGTGAGGCGGCGCACGATCGCGAGTCCCAGGCCAACGCCCTTGGTGCGATCGCGCTCGGGATTGCCGAGCTGATAGAACTCCTGGAACACGTGTTCCAGCTCGTGCTGCGGAATGCCGCGACCGGTGTCCCACACCTGGATGCTCAGCTGCCCGCGTACGCGGCGGCAGCCGACCACGACCCGACCGTGGTCCGTATAGGTGACCGCATTGGCGATGATGTTGCGCACGATGCGCTCGAGCAGCAGCGCATCGCTCATCACCGATAGCGAGCACTTGTGCAGCACGAGTCGCAGGCCTTTCGCATCCGCGAGCACTTCGAAGTCGCGGCACACTCTTTCGAGCAGCGGCTGCACGGCAACCGGGCCGCGGCTCGCTTCGACGACGCCGGCATCGAGTCGCGAGATGTCCAGCAGGCCGTTGAACAGGCCGCTCATCGCACGCACCGAGTCGTCGATGTGATCGAGCAGCTCGCGTGCCTCATCGTCCATCGTGCGCGGACGCATGGCGGCGACGAACAAGCTGAGCGCGTGCACGGGTTGACGCAGGTCGTGGCTCGCGGCCGCCAGGAAGCGCGACTTCGCGGCATTCGCCTGCTCCGCTGCGAGCTTCTCGCGCTGCAGGTTCTCGACCAGATCGAGATTCTCGAAGCGCAGCATCACGGACTCGGTGAACGATGCGGACGTGCGCCGCGCGAGCTCGACGACGGCGCCGAACCAGATCACGTACATCACCGCGAGCGAGCTGTACAGGACGCCGCCGTGGACGATGAGCCAGGCCATCGGCCCGATCGAGGCCGCGATGAAGAACCAGATGAACGCCGGCAGATAGGCGCCGAAAGCGACGACGGCGCCGCTGGTGAACGCGCACACCATCAGCAGCGAGATCGCCTGCACGTCGACCCGCCCGGTCGACATGATCCAGGAAATGCCGCCGCCGATCGTGAGGCCGCCGACGATCGCACCGGCGGTGAAACGTCGCGCCCAATCCCGCCAGTACCGGTCCACCTCGGCGCTGCGCCGGTGAGTCCGAGCCAGCAACAGCCGTGCGACCGTTTGCGCGACAATGACTGCGATGAGGACTGCCGCGCCCTGCACCGACACGGCATCGATATACGCGAGCACCGCAGTGAAGCCGCCCAGCGCAACCGACGTTGCCAGCAAGCCTGGCGGCGTGTTGCGGTAAATCGAGCGGATCTGCGCCGCCCGGACGCGGTCGGGGACGATCATCGGCGAGGAGCGTCTACTTATATATGACGCCTGCGAGTGTACGGCGAACTCGCCTCCCGCGCCCAGAGATTGGAGCTAGACCAGGTTGGCTGCGCGCACGGCGTGCGCTGCCTGCGTGCGATTGACGACGTTCAGCGTCTTGAAGATGGCAGCTACGTGCGCTTTGACCGTCTTCTCGGCGATGCCGAGCCGCGCGCTGATTTCCTTGTTGGACAGTCCCGTGCACAGGTGGCGGAGCACGTCGATCTGCCGATCCGTGAGCTGGCTGATCGCAAGCGGCGGCTGCGGCGTACTGTTGTAGTCGGGCTGCGGCTGCGTCGCATGCGCCAGCAGCGGCGGAATATAGATGTTGCCGCTGAGTACGAGCTGCAGAGCGCTCAGTAGCGTCTGCGGGCTCGCGCTCTTCGGAATGTAGCCGAGCGCGCCGGCTTTCAGCGCGCGCCGGACGTCGCTCGGATTCTCCGAGCTGGACAGCACGATCACCGGCAGCTCGGGCCGCCGCTTGCCGAACTCGCGCACGGCCAGATCGCCGCTCAGGCCCGGCATCATCAGATCCACGAACACCGCGTCGAGATCCGCATGCTCGGCGGCGACCTTCAATGCAGTCGCGCACTCCGGCGCCTGCAGGATGACTGTGTGGTCCGCGGCCTGGCGCAGCAGCGCCGCGAGGCCATCGCGGAACACGGGATGATCGTCCACCACCAGCAGCTTCATGAACAAACTATCTGTCAACCGCACGGGTCCGGCAAGTCCCAACCCGGTGCGCCTCGCACCGTCAAACGACCTAGGACCAGGCTTAGGGACACCGCTGCATTTACGCGGGCCCGGCCTCGGCGCTGCAATGCGGCCTGCGGGTACAAGAACAAACGGACATAACTATGGATGCCAGGTTGATCGCGGCGACGCTGGTTCTGCTGCTCGCTGGGTGCGGCGGAGGGGGCGGAGCCGATATCGCTGAGACTCCGAGCCCGGCCCCCGCCGGCGCGCTGGGAACTGTCCAGCTCAAAGCCATGGCACCCGCGGTTTCCGAGGGCGCGGGCACTGTCAACATCGCCGTCACGCGCACTGGCGGCAGCACTGGAGCCGTCTCCGTCGCCGTTGCTACGGAGGCAGGCAGTGCCACGGCGGGCCAGGATTTCGTGGCCACGTCCACCACCGTGCAGTTCGCCGACGGCGATGCGGCCGACAAGATAGTCGCCATTCCCTTGGTGAACGACGGCATTCCGGAAGGCACCGAAACCTTCAAGGTCAGCATGACCTCGGCCGCGAATCCGTTCGCGCCGCCGCTCACCGTCACGATCGTCGATGACGACCTGGCCGGCACGCTGGAGCTTTCGAGCGCCACGTACAGCGCGGGCGAGGGCGGCGGCTCGATCGCAATCAACGTAACGCGCAGCGGCGGCAGTGCCGGCCCTGCAAGCGTGACCGTCTCGACTCGGGACGGCTCGGCCGTTGCCACACAGGACTACACCGCGACGACCACCACCGTGACGTTCGCCGACGGCGACGTCGCGCCCAAGACCGCAACGATCCCGATCATCAACGACGCGCTCGCCGAGCCCGACGAGACGTTCGAAGTGACGTTGTCGAATGCGAGCGGCGCGGTGCTCGGCTCGGTTACGACTGCCGCCGTCACGATTCCGTCCAACGATCAGCCGGTGCCGCCGCCCGCGAACGGGCAGCCCGGCATCTTGCAGCTCAGCGCTGCCGCGTACGCCGTCGACGAATCGAGCGGCAACCTGATCGTCACCATCCAGCGCATCGGCGGCACCAGTGGCGCGGTCGGCGCCACTCTGACGATTTCTCCCGGTACTGCGGTCGCCGGCCAGGACTATGTTGGCAGCAGCTCGATCGTCGCGTTCGGCTCGGGTGATGCGGCGAGCCGCATCGTCTCGATCCCGATCGTCAACGACACCACGGCCGAGCCCGCAGAGTCGTTCACAGTAACGCTGTCGGCGCCGACGGGCGGTGCCACGCTCGGCGCGCCGATCGCCGCGGTTGCGTCGATCCGTGACAACGATCCGCCGGCGTCGCCAGTGCTCACGTTGACGCCGCACACCAAGCGCCTCGATGTCAGCTGGAATGCGGTGGCGACGGCGCTCACCTACAAGGTCTTCCTCAATCCGGACGGCATCTCGGGATTCGCGCAGGTCGGCGCCGACGTGGTCGCGCCGGCGACGAACGTGTCGCTCGACGTCTCGGTGCACACGTTCAAGTGGCCGGCCGCTCTGTTGCGCGTCGAGGCATGCAACGACACCGCATGCACGGGCTCCGTAGCGCTGAGCACCGCCAGCGCGATGTTGCCGGCGATCGGTTACTTGAAAGCAGCAGGCGTCGACGCGAACGACACATTCGGCACCAGCGTCGCCGTGAGCGGCGACGGCACGACTGTCGTCGTCGGCGTGCCGGGCGAGGACAGCAACGCGACCGGCATCGACGGCAACGCGGCCAACAACTCGACTGCCGGTTCCGGCGCCGCTTACGTGTTCGCACGCGTCGCGGCCGAGTGGTCGCAGCAGGCCTACCTCAAAGCGTCCAACACAGCCCTGGGCAACGCCTTCGGCAAGGCCGTCTCGATCAGCAGCGACGGTTCGACGATCGCCATCGGCGCGCCGAACAGGAACACGAGTGCCGGCGCGGTCTACGTGTTCGTGCGCAATGGCGCGAGCTGGGCGCAGCAGGGTGCCGCGCTGACGGCGAGCAATACCGAAAGCAACGACAGGTTTGGTACTGCGCTCGCGCTGAGTGCGAACGGATCGATCCTCGCGATCGGCGCAACCGGCGAAGACAGCGACGGCACCGGCTCGGGCAACAACTCCGCTGCCGACGCAGGCGCTGCGTATGTGTTCACTCGCAGCGGCGCGCTCTGGACGCAACAGGCGTACATCAAGGCGAGCAACGCGCAGGCGGGCGATCTGTTCGGCGGAGCTCTGGCACTGAACGCAGCAGGGAACATGCTGGCCGTCGGTGCGACCGACGAAGACAGCGCGAGCACCGCGATCAACGGCGATCAGGCCAACAACGGCGCGCTGGGCGCTGGCGCCATCTACGTCTTCTCCAACAACGGCGTGACTTGGGTGCAGGGCGCCTACATCAAGGCGCCGAACGCAGAGCCGATCGACCATTTCGGCGCCGCCGTTGCGCTGAGCGCGGACGGCAACACGCTCGCGGTCGGCGCGCCAGATGAAGATGGCACTGTCACCGGCGCACAGCAGTTCCCGATTGATCCGCCGCCGGTGCCGGCATCCGATCCGAACGCGCCGCCGCCGCCGCCCGGGTCCGTGCCCGATCCGCTCCCGACGACCTTCCAAGGTCTGTGCGCGGCACCGGTGTTGGATCCCAACTACGTGCTCCGTCCGACGGTCGGCTGCGAGTCCGGCGCGGTTTACATCTTCGTGCGCACGGCAGGTGTCTGGTCCGCAGACACCTACATCAAAGGCTCGAACAACGAATACGAAGATCGCTTCGGCACGTCAGTGGCGCTGACAGCGGACGGCAACGTCGTCGCGATCGGCTCGCCCTCCGAGGACAGCAGTGCTCTCGGCATCGAAGGCAACGAGACCGTCGACGATGCTCCCGGCGCCGGCGCTGCTTATCTCTATCGGCGTGACGCCGGCATCTGGACGCAGCAGTCGTACGTGAAAGCGTCGAACACCGACGCCGGCGATGCGTTCGGCACCTCCGTGGCGGTGAGCTTGGACGCCGCCGCCCTCGTCGTCGGCGCCACCGCCGAAGCGAGCAATTCCGACGATCAGAACAACGATGCGGCCGCCAATGCCGGCGCGGCCTATCTCTATTGATGAATCAGCGGGAGCGATCGATGACCACGAACGTTCAAGGACGCAGTCAGACCCTGCGCGCGGCTATCGTCGCGGTGCTGGCAACGGCAGCGCTGAGTCAGGTGCCGATGCGCAAGGCGCAGGCGGCCTGCTCCGACACAATCAACGGCGTCATCACCTGCACCGGCGATCTGTCCGGAGGCGTGAACGCTTCGCAACCCGGCGATCCCAACGACTTCAATGACAAGACGACGACGACACTTCGGGTAGAAAGCGTCACGACGCCCATCGCGCCCGCGCCACTCGTCAACGGCGTGCGCATCGAGGAGCGCCGCCCGTTCGCGCGGGACGGGGACCCCGAGATGCAGGACGTCACGGTGCACCTGACGGGTACGGCCGGCCAGCCGCTGACGATCTCTACGACGGGCAATATCCTGTTTCCCACTGCGGCGGTCTCACTGGTGACGACCACCGGCGAAGCATCGGACGGTGCAGATGCCACGAGCGGCTTCCTGTGCGCGGGATCCGATAGCGCGGAGGTCGGGCATGACGGGCTCGATGGCAATCGGCTCATTGCCAACGTCAGCAACGTCAGCATCGTGACGCTGAATGGCGCCGGCATCAGGCTGGAGAACGCAGCCGGCATCGGCGGCTACGGCGGTCACGGCAACGCGTGTCACGGCTCCGAGGCAGGCGGCGTCGGCGGCGGCGGCGCGGTCGCGACGCTCACCCTCACCAACTCGTCGGTCAGGACATCCGGTGCCGGCGCAAGTGCCATCACGGTCAGCAGCGCCGGCGGCAAGGGCGGCCACGGCGGCGACGGCGGCGCGTTCCGGTACGGCTCGCGCGGCGGCGTAGGCGGCGACGGCGGAACCGTCAATATCACCGGCTCCGCGACGCTCGAAACCAATGGCCACCAGGCGCTCGGCATCCAGGCAGTCAGCCTCGGCGGCGATGGCGGCGACGGCGGCGATTCCTCCGCGTTCGGCGGCGGCGGCAACGGCCCGCTCGGCGCGGGCGGCGGCACGGTGACCGTCGACGGAACCTTCAACATCCATACGCACGGCACTGAGTCGCACGGCATCGGCGCGTACAGCATCGGCGGCCGCGGCGGACAGGGCGGCGACGACACGTTTTTCAATCCCGACGCTGGCGAGGGCGGCGGCACCGCGGACTCGGGCGACGTCTTCGTTACCAACCGCGGCACGATCGAAACCGACCAGAACGAATCGCACGGCATCGTCGCGCAAAGCGTCGCTGGACACGCCGGCAGCGCCGGCGACAGCAACAGCATCGTCGTGTTCGGTGCCGGCGGCGGCAGCGCCGGCGATGGCGGCGAAGTCACGGTAGACAACAGAGGCGACATCCTCACGCATGGCGAGCGCGCGCATGCAATCTTCGCGCAGAGCATCGGCGGTGGCGGCGGCTCGGGCGGCGGCGGCTTCAGCGCCTTCTATTCGGGCGGCGGCAGCGGCGGCGCCGGCGGCAACGGCAGCACGGTGCGCGTGACCAATTCAGCGACGCTCACGACCGAAAGGCTCGACAGTCGCGGCATCTATGCGCAGAGCATCGGCGGCGCGGGCGGTGACGGCGGCGACTCCGGCGGCATCGTAGCGATCGGCGGCCGCGGCTCGAGCACCAGCGACGGCGGGCTGGTGCACGTCGAGAACTCTGGCGACATCCACAGCCGCGCGCACGCGATCTTCGCGGAGAGTATCGGCGGCGGCGGCGGCAACGGTGGCGACAGCTCCGGCTGGTTCTCGATCGGCGGTACTGGCGGAGCCGGGGGCGCGGGCGGCAAGGTCGAGGTCACCAACAGCGGCAACCTCACCACGGCGCAGAACAACTCCACCGCGATCTTCGCGCACAGCATCGGCGGTGGCGGCGGCAATGGCGGTCATGCGGTCTCCGTAGGCGTCGTTGCGTCGATCGCGATCGGCGGTGACGGCAAAGAAGGCGGCGATGCCGAAACTGTCTCGGTGCACAGCACGGGCGGCACGATCGAGACCGGCGTCCTGTTCGACGCTCCTCTTCCCGACCGCGCAGCGGGCGACGGTTCGCACGGCATCTTCGCGCAGAGCATCGGTGGCGGCGGCGGTAACGGCGGCTTCGCGACGTCGGTGTCGGCTGGCAACGTCGCAGTTGGCATCGGCGGCGAAGGCGCGGGCGGCGGCAACGGCAAAGCGGTCGACGTCGCGAGCGCGAGCACGATCACAACGCATGGCAACGACGCGCACGCGATCTATGCAGAGAGCGTAGGTGGCGGCGGCGGCTCCGGCGGCTTTGCAGTAACACTCGCAGTAGGCGAGGGCACGACAGCATCGCTCGCGATCGGCGGCAAAGGCGGCGGTGGCGGCACCGGCGATATCGTCGACGTCGTCAGCAGCGGCGCGAATCTGCAAACCTCCGGCGATCGTTCCTACGGCATCCTGGCGCAGAGCGTCGGCGGTGGCGGCGGCAATGGCGGATTCGCCATCGCCGGCTCGTTGTCGATCGCGAGTCCGAGCGGTGCGTTCGCCCTCGGCGGCACCGGCGCAGGCGGCGGCGGTGCTAACGACGTCACAGTCGACAGCAGCAGCAACATCTCCACCGCAGGTGTCGACGCGCACGG
>Ga0111539_10012262_pt1 | contig 10748 bp, 12 predicted proteins | sample RhiMethybrSRZTD1_FD_79667 | JGI IMG/M metagenome (GOLD analysis project Ga0111539, IMG submission 79667) | Populus rhizosphere microbial communities from Tennessee, USA - Rhizosphere MetaG P. TD hybrid SRZTD1 (version 2) (version 2) | ecosystem: Host-associated > Plants > Roots > Rhizosphere >... | reverse complement strand
TTTAGATTTTTTTATTCCATCCACATTGAAATTTTCATTTTCAATATTTTATTTTATGCGTTCGTAAGTAAAGATATGTTTGTAAGTCTTAAGACTTACGAACATAATAGGTCCGAGTGTCGCTTCGCGCAGGCCCACGCTCAACCTGCCTGCGGCAGGCCGGCCCTCGAACCAGTCAATACGCTATTTTGATTTAGTGAGAAGACCCGGACTGGGGATAGCGTACATAAAACGTTATCGAAGGATTGCATAAGATGAAATCTAAAAAAAAATGAATACTTCAATTCCAAAAATTCCGCCTCCTGTATTTTTCCTGATTGCATTATTTGCCATGATTCTGCTCAATTCATTTGCCCCGATCGGCCATTGGATATACGATCCGTGGAGGTATCTGGGTATTCTAATAATAGTTATTGGATTCTCTCTTAGCCTTGGCAGTGGTATCTACTTTCGCAAACTAGGAACAAATCCTCGTCCTGGTACTCAAGCAAATTTGCTTGTAACTACAGGCCCGTTTCGATACACAAGAAACCCAATGTATTTGGGACTAATAACCATGCTGATCGGTGTCTCTATACTTTTAGGGTCATACTCACCTCTTTTTATAATTCCGGTCCTCTTCGTGATTCTTCATACTCAATTTGTACTTCGGGAAGAAAAATGGATGGAGGGCTGGTTTGGTGAAAGATACTTAGAGTATAAGAGTAAAACTTCAAGATGGTTGTGGTAGGAGGCTAAGAGCTGGACTTGTAATTTAATTTTCGTGGAAACATTCGGACCCACTAATGTTTGACAATAAAATATATTTGTATATCCTAAGACTTACAACATGAAGGTAACCTACGCTCAACCTGCCTGCGGCAGGCAGACACTTGAACCAGTTACCGCAGTAGACAACAAATAAATTACAAATGGCTGAAATAAAAACAAAACCAACCTCCGCAAGCGTTGATGATTTTATCAATACTGTTAAGGATGAACAAAAGCGCAAAGACAGTTTTGTGATTTTGGAAATGATGAAAAAAGCAACTGGGGAAGAGCCAAAAATGTGGGGCAGTTCAATTATCGGTTTTGGTAATGTACACCTGAAAAGTCCTAATACTGGGAGAGAAGTTGATTGGCTACGGATAGGTTTCTCCCCTCGTAAAGCAAATCTATCGTTGTACCTTACCGGAGCTGTTAAGCAACATGCTGCTGCCCTTAAAAAATTAGGCAAGCATAAGACTGGTGTTGGTTGCATCTACATAAACAAGTTGGCGGATATCGATATGAAAATTCTTAAGGAAATGATAGAGGCATCATTAAAGATGGAATACTTTTCCAAATGAGGCAATTTTTTATTCGGCGCGCCCAAAGCAAGACTTAGACGACCATGAAATCCCACCCAAACGAGCATAGTGATACCGTTATAACAGTTAACAGTCATTTGGCAAGGCGGTAAAACAAAAATCAGGTTGGCGATGGGATTAGTGTTAATCTTTTAAAGCAAATCGAATCCATGTTGCGCGACTTAACAATTATCCTTCAATTTAGTTTCGGTTATCCCCAAATTCAGGTACTTATAATTTTCATTATGTTAAGTTTTCGATTGCCACAATCACGGCAATAAAAAAAATAGTTTTTGAAAAGTTGAAAGGAATCAAACAATAACTATCTTCGGCCACGGTCATAAAATTCTCTTCAGAACAGAGAATCTTGACCTCCTTGTTATTAGGGATTAATCGTTAATTGATTCTACAAAATAATAATCCCTCCAAAAGTAAAGTTGCGTTTCGTTAATGTATGAGGACCTGCATTTTGCATGACCTTATCATTCTACTCAGTTGATCGTCGCGGGGTAGGTACGTGCTCTTGAGTATTTCTTGTATTCGGTTCGGAGGTAGCTCCGGAAGAGTTTGGTGATTTTACCGTTTACACATGTTGCGAGAATCCTTTCAGTTTTTTGCTGATGAGTTAAATAAATACCTCATCCAAAAAAATGTTGTATCCCTCGATTTACCAAGGGTGGTATTAGGTAACGTTGCACGCGCCTATGATACCGATACTCTTACTGGCTCGGAGCCGATCGTTAATAGGGTAATTTTGTCGCTGGTAAACATTGAAGAAGATCGTGTCGCCAAACAGCAGGAGAATTATGTAAAGACCGACACCAGCGTCAAGTATAAAAATCCGCCTATCTTCCTCAACCTGTACATGCTAGTTTCGGTAAACCGGAACAACTATGGGCAATCCCTCGCCTGGCTGGGACACATCATTCAGTTCTTTCAGTTCCAGAACGTGTTTACTCCTATTACCCATCCATCGCTCGACAGCCGGATCCTGAAACTTATCGTGGAACTCCACTCACAAAGCTTTGAGCAGGTGAATAACTTGTGGAGCGTACTGGGAGGAAAGTATCTGCCTTCGGCGATGTATAAAGTACGGCAAGTTATGCTTGATGAAGACTTCACACTCAGTGAAAGCGGATTTATTCGTGAAATCAGACTCGACGATAAATTGAAACAACCTGTTGCCGAATGACTACCTGCTTCAAAATATTGTTCATGGTCGATTTGCTTCATGACTATTTCGCAAATCTGCAATGCAAAGACCTGGAGGTGGTCGCCTCCGAACCAACTGCCAGACTGTTGAAAGGCCGGCAGATGATGTACAAGGTGGTCGGCAACAAATTGGTGGTATTGGTGAAAGTAAAGGTGGATAGTGGTGCCGACGATGACAAACCATTTATAGACATCGACCCTAGGGACAAGTTTATATTTTATCTTCAACCGGCTACCACATCGTTTGTTACCATCACAAACCTGGACGAAGATAAACTTCGCGCTGGGCAGCGTTACTACTTTTCAAATCTTCAGCAAAATAAGCTCGATGGGGAATTGAGCCTGACACATAAGCTGGAGCCGATCGTTGGCCCAGCCGCCTACAAGCCAGGCGACCTCACCGCTGATGCAGGAGGAACTGTGTACGAATGTATTAGCACCACAACCCAGGCAAACAATCCACCCAATGCCGCGTTCTGGCACGACCGCGGCAAACAGCAATATGTGTCACAGCGCGATATGCTTCCCGTGATTCGAAAAATTGAAGAGTTCGTAATTTCCCCGAAGGCCAAGACGTTTTCCATCAAAGCTTTTGCCCTCGACCTTACAACAAATCAGTACACAAGGGAAATTGCATTAAAGGAAAATGTCTTTACCAGCGATACGGATACCGACCGTGTCCAGGTGAACCTTGCTGAACTTCCACCAGCACGATACAAGCTGAAAATAAATGCAAAAGAGTTCGACCTCTTCGTCGATGACCAAGTAGTCTTCAATAATGTGCTGGGCATCGTGGAAATCTTCTCCCATTTCGCCAACGGAACCGACTTTGCTTTTCTGGATATTAACGGCAAAGTGAAAGACACCGGCACCGGTCCCACGCTGACTTGGCTTCACTACAAAATAAAGTTTGCCAACCGGTTAGCATACTGGAAGTACAATACACCAAAGCACGGCGTAGTGGGCATCGATGGCGGCGCCTCCTATACTTTTGCACCCACACCGGCAGGACCATTGATAAATTATTTCACGTCCAGCAAACCGATACCACTGCTTGAGGCCCCCTGGAAATTTAAAGTCAATGTTCAAGTGCTGGCGGCCACGGAAGATCCCTTTGCACCGAACCCTAACCCGAACCAGTCTGGCATGCTTAGCCGCACAGCCACAGACTATTACTGCACGATTAATCTGAACTATTAAACATAAAAAATTATTAACATGGCGATCAGTTATAAAACCCCGGGCGTGTTTGTGGAGGAGATCCCCAAGCTGCCTCCGTCTGTTGCACAGGTTGAAACGGCCATTCCGGCTTTTATTGGCTACACCGAAAAGGCAGAAAAAAACGGTGAACCCCTCACGAATATCCCAACCAAGATCTCGTCGCTGCTGGAGTTCACAGTATACTTCGGCGCCGACAAAAATCCAACGAGCTACGATGTGGAGGTTGACGCCAACAACAGCTATGCCGTTACCAAAGTGGCGGTGAGCAACACCGAACGATACCTGCTGTACGACAGCTTAAGGCTGTTTTATGACAATGGTGGTGGCGAATGCTACATCGTTTCGGTGGGCAAGTTTGGTACAGCGCCAGCTGCCGGAGATCCCACCGCGGGCACTGGGCTAATGGGCGGGATCAAAACTTTAGAAAAGGTTGACGAGCCCACCATACTTCTTTTCCCCGATGCGTGCTCGATGGTTGTCAATGGCAACGATGATCCCACATTCTATTCCGTACAACAAATGGCTTTAGCACAATGTACCAAGCTTCAGGATAGAGTCGCATTGCTCGACCTCAAGGAAAACATCACCAACGGCCAACCCGCGGCCGCTTCGAACTTCAGAAACAATATCGGCATCAACGACCTGAAGTATGGCGCTGTGTATACCCCCTGGCTCTACACCACCTTTCCAAAGGACATTGACTTTACCACGTTTAGCGGGAATGTAAAACAAACCGGGACTACGACGGTCATTGCGCTGGATACTATCACGACAGACACTGTCTTAAACAGTCTCGTGAAAGACACCAATAGTGCTATCGGAGAGATTGCAAAAATCGACGCGATTCTGGATGCGATAAAAAAAGCCGACGAAACCACAGGCGACCTGAACACGGCGGCAACCGCTGCACCTACGATGTTGGATAAGTTCATTGCCATCAAAAACAAAGTCGACAACGAATCTACTCCTGGCAATGCAGCGACTGTATTTAATGCACTGATGAATTTTTCGCGGAAGTCGCTATTGGAGTTTCAGAAATTAAAAACACAATTGATCCTCGGTAATCTTCTAAACGATGTGAACTCGTATGCCACATCCGCGTCGTTGTGGAGTGGTGCTGCCCTAAAGTTGATCGGCATCGATCGTAACGACGACGCTATTGTCCTGACAGGATTGACCGACACGTCCGGCGATATTAACGGCGCCTATCCGGGCATCGATACCACTTGGTTAGGGAAGGCTCAGGCTTTTGACGCAACAAAATCGACAACAGATTATGGCGACCCTACCACGGATCCCCTTGCCGTAGCCCGCCTCATCGCGATAGACCTTCGGGCAGTGTTCAACATGATCTCTGCCTTTGCCGACACGATCCTCTCTTCTTCGAAAACCTATCAGAAATCTGCACAGGATCAACTGTATGAAAAACATCCCGTTGTTGGCAACGTCGTAAAACATATCCGAAAACAAATCAGCAAGGTGCCACCCAGTGGCCCGGTTGCAGGAATATATGCACGCGTCGACAATGCACGAGGTGTTTGGAAAGCCCCGGCCAACGAAAGCATCAATTCTGTGTCGGGTCCGACCTACCTCATCACAGCCGAGGAGCAGGCCGGTCTGAATGTAGATCCGGTGGGAGGTAAATCTATCAACGCGATTCGCACCTTTACGGGCCGTGGCAATGCCATTGTGTGGGGCGCTCGGACGCTGGCCGGCAACGACAACGAATGGCGTTACATCAGCGTGCGTCGGTTCTTCAACATGGTGGAAGAATCCAGTAAAAAATCTACGGAACCTTTTGTATTCGAACCCAACGACGCTAACACCTGGGTGAAAGTACAAGGGATGATCGAAAACTTCCTCACGACATTATGGCGCCAAGGTGCCCTGCAGGGAATAAAACCCGAACATGCCTTTTATGTAGCGGTAGGGCTGGGCAAAACGATGACCTCCCTCGATATTCTTGAAGGGCGTATGATCGTAGAGATCGGGATGGCTGTAGTACGTCCTGCAGAATTTATCATCCTGAGATTCTCGCATAAGATGGCTGAAAGCTGATGTCTTGAAGGATCGGCGCAAATATTTTCAATTTAAAACTTTACGATCATGGCAACATACCCACTTCCTAAATTTCATTTCCAGGTGCAATGGGGCGGAGCACGAATTGGCTTCACCGAAGTAACGGGCCTCGACATCCAGGTAGAGGCCATCGAATACCGCGAAGGTTCGAGCCTCGAATACCACAAAATAAAAATGCCTGGTATGCACAAGTTCAGCAACCTCACGTTGAAACGTGGCACGATCACGAGCGACACCGATTTTTACAAATGGATCAACACCATCAACCTTAATACCGCGGAACGCCGGGACATCATTATAAGTCTTTTGGACGAAACCCATGCGCCGGTTATTACCTGGAAGGCAAAAAATGCTTTCCCGGTTAAACTGCAAGCCAGCGATCTGAAGGCCGACGGCAACGAGGTAGCCATTGAAACACTGGAGATTGCACACGAGGGACTTAACATTCTGAACTGACAATACTCAGAAATAATTTAACGCATGGCATCACCTTCAGCCGGCGGATACTATCCGCCTGTGGGCTTCCATTTTAAAGTGGAGTTCGTCAACATCGGCAACGACAACGACATACGCTTTCAGTCGGTGTCGGGCCTCAACGTAGAATATGATGTGGAATCGATCAAGGAAGGCGGCGAGAATCGTTTCGAACATAAGCTGCCTGTCCGCAGCAAATATCCAGACCTGGCGTTGAAGCGCGGCATGCTGGTGGACTCCAAAGTAATCCAATGGTGTCTGGATGCTTTTCAGAAAAGATCGTTTCAACCTGCCGAGATTAACATAATGCTCCTCAACGAACAGCATACTGCTATTAAAACGTGGCACGTGCACAGGGCGTGGCCGCGCAAATGGACGGTCAGTGATTTTAACGCACAGGAAAATTCCGTCGTCATCGAAACCCTGGAGCTAAGCTACACTTACTTCACGCTTAACTGAATTTATTTATGCCGCTAGAGATCAAAGAACTACACATCCGGGTGAATGTAAACCAGCCTCAGCAAGGCCAGCAAGCAAACGCCGTGTCACCAGCGCGCGGGAAAAAAGAAGAAGACGAAAAAGAAGCCCTCGTGAGCCAGTGCGTGGAAGAGGTGCTCGAAGTAATCAAAAGAAAAAAAGAACGCTAAATGGCTGAAGAAGGAAAACTCCAGAAGATGAAGATCATGGCGTATACCGACCCCGGTATGGCCGATGACAAACGAGCCGATCCGCCATTTCGGGAGTTCGAAGCAATGGTGAATCCTGAGACATACGCGATGGACTACAAGGTGGAGATGAAAGATGGGCAGGGCCAGGGCACCAGTGGCACCCAGCAAAAGTTCACCATGAAACTGCCCGATGAAATTTCTTTTGATTTTCTTTTTGATAGCACGGGTATTATAGACGGACTCAAGTATGACGCAGCAGGCGTTTTCGAAAAGGTTCATACCTTCAAAGAGATGCTGATGGGTCTCGACAGCGGCACGCATGAGCCCCGACACATTAAGTTGAGCTGGGGCCAGTTGTTATTCAAAGGCCGTTGCATTGCCTTGAATGTTTCATACAAACTATTCAACCCTGATGGAACTCCCATTCGATCTCTTGTCAAAGCCACGTTCAAAGGCAGTATCGAGGAAACACTTCGTGTTGCCATTGAAAATTTAAAGTCGCCCGATCTGACGCACTATCGCATCGTAAAAAGAGGCGACACCCTCCCGCTCTTATGTTTCCGTATCTATGGCGATTCAAAATATTATATCCAGGTAGCGGCCGTCAATAAGCTGAGCAACTTCAGAGATCTCACAGCAGGCGATGAGCTTTTCTTTCCACCCATTTCCAAAACACCTTAACATTTATGCCAAACGAAAGGACCATTCCCTCAGAGGCATCCAAGTCGGTTGCCACTTTCACCATCCTATCCGGTGGCAATCCGGTTTCGAAAGAATATCATGTGCTATCGATCGTGGTTGATAAGGAGGTGAATCGCATCACTTGCGCAACTATCATCATCGTAGATGGAGAAGCGTCCAAACAGTCATTCGAGATCAGTAACAAAGCGGACTTCGAACCGGGCAAAGAAATCGAGATAAAAGCCGGATACAGGAGCAATGAAGAAACGATCTTCAAAGGCATCGTGATTCGTCATGGCATCAAGGTCAGGAGTAATACATCGGTGCTGGTGATCGAGTGTCGCGACAAAGCCGTGAAGACCACCGTCGCTTGCAAAAATAAATACTTCAAAAACATGAAGGACAGTGAGGTGATGGAAGAGATCATCGACACCTACGGTGTCGACAAGGAAGTATCTGCTACCACCATTACACATAAACATCTCGTGCAATACAACAGCACCGACTGGGATTTTATGTTGTGCCGCGCCGACGCCAACGGATTATTATGTACAACGGACAATGGAAAAATAAAGATTGGGAAGCCGAATTTTTCCGCCGCTACCAAACTAACCATCCAGTACGGCGCCACCATACACGACCTCGATGCGGAAATTGACGCACGCCTTCAGTATAAATCAGTAAAGGGAAGTACCTGGCGACACACAGACCAAAATCTCCTCGATAGCACCGAAGCGGAAGACCCTTCCGTACCCGATGCCGGAAATCTAACGGCTGCGACACTTGCCAATGTTATCAACGAAAAAGAATTCCGGTTGCTCCATAGTGGCCAGATGGATGAACCTGAATTGCAGGCGTGGGTAAACGCAAAAATGCTCCGGCATCGCCTGGCGAAGATTCGCGGCAAAGTACGAACCGACGGTACGGCCGTCGTCACACCTGGTGACCTCATCCAACTTAATGGAATTGGAGAACGTTTCCAGGGGAAATTATTTGTAACCGGTGTAAGCCATCGCATTGAAAAAGGAGTTTGGCAAACAGTGTTTCAATTCGGGGTAGACCCCGAGTGGTTCGCCCAAACCTACAATGTACAACAACCATTAGCCGGGGCGTTGCTGCCGGGTGTTCAAGGTCTACAAGTTGGTATTGTGACCCAACTCAAAGACGACCCCGACGGCGAGGATCGTATCCAGTTGCGCATACCCGTCATTCATAATGCTGACGAAGGAATATGGTGTCGCGTGTCTTCGCTGGATGCCGGTAAAAACCGGGGAATGTTCTTTCGCCCCGAAATTGGCGACGAGGTGATCGTCGGTTTCGTCAACAACGATCCACGCCATGCTATCGTGCTTGGCATGCTCAATAGCAGCGCCAAGCCTGCGCCGTTGAAAGCAAAAGACGAAAACCATGAAAAAGGATACGTGAGCCGTGGGGACCTGAAATTGCTCTTCCATGACGAAGAGAAATCCATTAAAATCTCGACGCCAGGTGGAAACAAGCTGATCCTGACCGAAAGCGACAAGAAGATCCACATCGAAGACCAGCACGGCAACAAGATTATTCTCAGTCAAGACGGGATCGCCATTGAAAGCATAAAAGACCTGACGCTAAAAGCGGCGGAAAATATTAAAACCGAAGGCAATAACATCACCGTAAAAGGAAGCGCGCGAACAAAAGTAGAAGGCGCCGCCGGGGCCGAGCTGTCATCGGGAGCGACTACTATTGTAAAAGGATCTACTGTGATGTTGAACTAAAATAAAACTGTATGCCCCTAGCCGCACGAGTTGGTGATATGCATGTGTGCCCGTTGGTGAATGGCACCGTGCCCCATGTTGGTGGGCCGGTAATTCCCCCGGGCCAGCCCAATGTATTGATTGGCGGGCAACCGGCTGCGAAAGTGGGCGACTTTCTCACCTGCGCCGGTCCTCCCGATTCGATAATAAAAGGTTCTGCTACTGTCATGATCGGTGGTATGCCAGCAGCCCGCCAGGGCGATAGCACGGCCCATGGCGGTACCATTGTAGCGGGATGTCCTACAGTAATCATTGGCGGATAACAAAAAGACAAATGGCAAAAGAGTTTATCAATGATGATTTTTTGGGACGAGGCTGGAGCTTTCCTCCCAGTTTCAAACCGGACCTCCCGGGTGTATTGATGACGGAAAAGTCGGACGACATTGAAAAGAGTCTGCAGATCTTGCTCACTACCACGATCGGCGAACGACTGATGGAACCCCGCTACGGGTGCAACATGGAAGAATACGTGTTCGAATCCATGAGCACTACTACTAAAACATTGATGAAAGATATGGTACAAACTGCCATCCTTTACTATGAACCACGGATCGACGTCACCAGTATTGAAGTCGACGACAGCAGTCAGCTGGAAGGCATCATCCTGATCAACGTGGAGTATGTGATTCGGACAACAAACTCGCGTTTCAACTTTGTTTTCCCTTATTATAAAAATGAAGGAACGGAGATTGGCCCCGTTTGAGTAATCAAATTTAACAGAACAGCATGGCGAATTGCTGCGATAAAAATCCACTGCAACGAAGCGGTATCAACCAGGCACAACGGTTGCTACCGGCGCTAAAGACTAGTTATATACTTGTCGATGAGCGCGAGTTTGCTGATTGGATTTTTTTTGCCGAAGAGTTTTCACGTTACCTCAAGTACTACAATCTGTCAAACGAAGTTGCCGGCGACTGGAAACCCTTCTTCACCAACGACATCTCTGCAATACTCGGTTCAATTGCCGTGCAACGCGTGGACGAATACCGTCACGCAATAAAACAACGCTTCGACTTCCTCCGGGACAATGACAATGCCGGCGATTCCACTGGTCTAAAGCGGAATCTGAACGAGCTTTATGCCGCAGTTTTTACCCTTACCAAATCACTGGACAATTATTTACAAAAACTGCCCCTCAAAGATCCCGACGAAGAAAAAGATTTTGCATTCCGAGCGACACTCGTCAATATAGTTCAAACAAAATTGCTTCCGGTGTTAAAGCGATTGCTGGCATATTATAAAGCGATCGATGGATCCGGCACGACGGATTTTCGTCAGACATCAGACCTGGA
>Ga0111539_10012261_pt1 | contig 10750 bp, 10 predicted proteins | sample RhiMethybrSRZTD1_FD_79667 | JGI IMG/M metagenome (GOLD analysis project Ga0111539, IMG submission 79667) | Populus rhizosphere microbial communities from Tennessee, USA - Rhizosphere MetaG P. TD hybrid SRZTD1 (version 2) (version 2) | ecosystem: Host-associated > Plants > Roots > Rhizosphere >... | reverse complement strand
CGGATTCCTGACAGATCGGTTGCGGGCATTGCAGGCCCGATTCGCGACGTTGGAGTCGAGCGCCGTGCGCGGACACAAGGTCGTGCCGGGGCAGATCCGCACGTTGCACGCGGAGATCCTGTATGCGCTGGTCCGCCACCGGCGCCCGGCCGTGGTCGTGGAGACCGGCGTCTGCAATGGGCTCTCGACGGCCGTGATCCTGCAGGCCATGTCGCTGAACGATTGCGGGAAGCTCCATTCCGTCGACTTGCCCGAGTTCACGGATCCGGCGCTGAACGTCCAGGAATTCTGGAAGGGAAAGGCAGGGGCAGCCGTCCCGGCGGGGAGCCGGCCGGGGTGGCTCGTCGAGGGGGCGCTGGCCGATCGCTGGTCGCTGAGCCTTGGCCGCTCACAGGAAGTCTTGCCGCGCGTGCTGGGCGAAATGCAGAGTGCCGTGGACGTGTTCATCCACGACAGCGAGCACTCATATGAAAATCAGCTCTTCGAATTCGGGCTCGGGTATTCGGCGCTTTCGCCTGGAGGATTGCTGGTTGCCACCGACATCAACTGGTCGCGCGCTTTCGAGGACTTCTGGTCCAGCATACGCGAGCAGAACGCTCGTCGTGCATACGTCGACGCCGGCTGTGCTGTCGTCCGGAAGGGCATCCAATGATCGGTGCGCGATGGCGTGCGCGCCGGATGGCTGGCAGCCTCGCTGCCTATCGCGCGATCTACGAGGAGAAACGGGCGGAAAGGGACTCATTCCAGCTCCATGCTCTGGAGACGGCGTGGACGGAAAGCCTGAGGCGCTCGCCGTGGGCGCGCGTCTTTCGCGAGCGGTTGGGACTGCCCGACCGATTCGCCTCGTGGGAGCAATTCCGCGACCTCGTGCCGGTCCAGGCGAAGAAGGACCTGTGGTCCGTGGTGCAGGCAGGCCCCCGCCGCGATGCTCCGCGCAACGAAGACCTCGTGTGGCGGGCGACGGGAGGGACAACCGCCGAACCACTCAACTTTCCTGTGTTCCAGGGCGAACCGGAATTCAGCACCCTCGACTTTTGGACCGGCCGCGCGCGATTGGGAGTCACGCCGGAGGATCGGGCGTTTCTGCTCTGGGGACACAGCCACCTGTTCGGGTCGGGATTCGGCGGATTGAAAGCGCGTGCGCGGCGCGCCCTCACCGACCTTGCCCTCGGCTACACGCGGTGGAGCGCCTACCGGCTCTCGGCGCGAGACCTGGAAGCGGCGCTTGCGGCGCTGCTTCGGAGCAGGGCCCGATATGTCCTCGGATATTCCACCGCGTTGGCGCGGTTTGCCGAGGCGAACCTGGGTGCCGCGGAGCGCATCCATCAGCTGAAGTTGAAGGCGGTCATCGCAACCGCCGAGAGCTTCCCATCTAGGGATGCGCGGGAGCGCGTACACGCGTGCTTCGGCTGCCCCGTCGTAATGGAATACGGAAGCGTGGAAACCGGGCCGATCGCCTACGAGCGCCCTTCAGGCGGATACGACGTGTTCTGGGCGCATCACAGACTCGAGGCGGTGCCTTCCTCCGTAGCGCACGAGCGTCACGAACTGGTAGTGACCAGCCTTTACCCGAGGGCGCTTCCGATCATGCGATATTCCATCGGCGACCTGGTGGAGCTCGGGACAGGAGAGGATGTGGCGTCGACCTTCTCCAAGGTGATCGGGCGCTGCAACGACATGCTCTACACTCCCACAGGGCGGCCGTTCCATTCGGAAGCATTCACCCACGCGATCCGCGACATCGAGGGTGTGCGCGGATTCCAGATTGTGCGCGGGCCCGGTGGTGTCGCACGCTCCGTTCGCTACGAAGCGGATGGACCGTTGCCGGACGAGAGACTGGCCGAAATTCGGCGGCGACTTGGGCTCCTCGATCCGGCGTTCGCGAGCATATCCGTCGAACATGCGGCGCGACTCGAGCGCAGCATCGCCGGCAAGAGCCGGATGGTCGTGAACGAGCCATGAGGAATCGGGCCGGAATGGTGCGATAGGGAAGCGATGAAGATCCGGGTCAACAACGAAGAGATCGACCTCACGCGCTACGAAGCCTTCCATCAGAAGCGCTTCGATCGGACCCTCGGGGAGGTGCGGCGCCTCGGCGGCGGCAGTGTCGTGGAGTTCGGGGGGCATCCGTGGGCGATGACCGCGCGCCTGCTCGACGAGCCGCGTGTGGACCTCCGCGCGACGGTCAGCGCCGAGGAAGTATCCGCCTGGCCGGATGATCTGCCAGTCACGAAACATCGATACGATATCGAGCTGCCACCGAGGCCATCCCGGTCAATCACCAACTATTCCGCCAACATCGAGCGTACCTTGCTCGCGCTCGACCTCGAGGTCGACCTCGTGCTCGCCTGCGAGATCCTGGAGCACATGACTCGCGCCCCTCACATGTTGCTTCTCAACGCGAATGCGATGCTCAAGCCCGGTGGCCGCGTGCTGGTCACGACGCCCAACGGCGCCCAATTCCGCAATCCCTTGCGAGTGCAACCCGCAATGCCGGCCTTCCGGTACAGCTCGTACAGCCGCCACAATTATGTCTTCGCCATGGACGGGTTGGCTGACCTCGTCTCGTGCTGCGGCTTCGAAGTCGAAAGCATGGAGCGATTCTCTCCTTACCCCCGCGGCGGGCTGGCCCGAGCCTACCTCGCCCTCGGGAAGCTGCCCTTCGGTTACGCGCAGGAAAAGTTCACGCAGTCGCTACTGGTCGTTGGCCGCAAGGTGGCTGCGGTCGATGCGGCGACGCGCCTTCCGAAGGTCTACGTGCCCAGCCTGCAGTGGGAACGCGTGACCCAAGGGGGCGGAGCCGGCAACGGCCCGGCGGTCGCACCGCTGGCCGAAGAGTGAAATTCAGAATGGGCTGGCACGGATGCGACTGAGCACGAGATTGAAACACGCGCTGAACGCCGCGCTCGGCGCCGTGAACCTGAAGGTCGAGACTCTGACGAGCGATCGGGCAGAAGCGAAGCGGCTGAACGACTACGCCCGGGCCGTGGGCTTCGATGTTCCCGTCTATGCACTCTCCCCCGGCATGGCGGAGTTCAGTACGGCGCAGCTCGAAGGCGAGTACGACCGGCATCGCGCGGCCCTCGAGCGGCTGCGGGACCCGCTGCGCAACAATACCGGTTATGCCCCGGGCAACAACTACTTCGAAAGCCCCGATGCGGAGATCCTGTATCTGATGATGCGGCGCCTCGAGCCTCGGCTCGTGATCGAGGTGGGATGCGGAAACAGCACGCGCGTTGCCCGGCAGGCGATTCTTGACGGCGGGCTCGGCACGAAGATCGTGGCGGTCGACCCGCAGCCGCGCGCCGACATCGCGCACCTGGTCGACCGGTTTGAACAGGCCCGGCTGGAGTCACTCTCCCGCTCGGATTTGTTCGCGGGCATGGGGCCCGGAGACATTCTCTTCATCGACTCGAGTCACGAGGTCCGCGCCGGCGGCGACGTGGCGCATCTGTTTGGGCGTGTAATCCCCGTCCTTCCGCCTGGTGTCGTGATCCACATCCACGACGTCTTCCTGCCCTACGAGTATCCGGAGAATTTCATTCGCAGCTATCCCTCGTGGGGCGAGCAGTACGTGCTGCATGCGCTCCTCGGCGGGGGCGCCTTCGAGATCCTCTGGCCAGGCCATTACCTCCAGCGCGCACGACCAGAGGCGCGCAAAGGGCTTCCCTTCCTGAGCCTCGGGAAGGCGCAGAGTTTCTGGATCCGGAAGGTAAGATGAGCGGATTGCCGGCGGCCGCATCGCAGGCGCCGTTGCGATCGATCCATGTCGTCGCGGGTCTGGATGCGCAGTACGGAGGGCCGTCGTACACGGTGCCGCGCCTCTGCGCAGCGTTGGACTTGAATGGTGTCGAGGCGTCGCTTTTGTCCGTCGCCGGCGCGTCCGAGCCTCCCAGTGATCGCGTGCGCGAGGGCTATCGCGAGATTCACGCGCGATGGAGTTGTGCGCGCGTACCGGTGTTATCGCACCTACGTCTCTCGACGGGACTCTCGAGTGCCCTTCGTGAGTTCACGCCCTCGATGGACCTCGTGCACGGCCACGGGTTGTGGCTCATGCCCAACGTCGCCGCTTCACTGGCCGCGCGGCGCGCTTCGAAGCCTTTTGTCCTGTCGCCGAAGGGCATGCTATTGAAGGACGCGCTCGTGATCTCTTCCCGGCGGAAGGCGCTCTTCTGGCGGCTCTTCCAGGGCCCTGCACTGAAGGATGTCGCGTGCATCCACGCCACAAGCGAGCTGGAGTACCAGAGCATTCGCGACTGGGGGCTCACGGCGCCTGTAGCGATCATTCCCCATGGCATCGACCTTCCTCCAGCCGGGAAGGCGCTGGACACACCCAGCGGCGACTTGCGGGAGGTGCTCTATCTGGGACGGCTTCACCCCAGGAAGCGCCTCGATGCATTGATCGAAGCGTGGGCGCAAATCGACCCGAAGCGTCGCTCCGGCTGGCGCCTGAGGATCGTTGGTCCCACCGAGGATGGGTACGACCAGGCGTTGAAGGCCTTGGTCGGCGCGCGGAGTCTCACCGACGTGAGCATCGAAGGACCGTTGTATGACCAGTTCAAGTTCCACGCGTATCAGCAGGCCGATCTGTTCGTCCTCCCAAGCCAGAACGAGAACTTCGGCATTGCCGTGGCCGAGGCGCTTGCTTCCGGAACACCAGTCCTTTGCACGCGCGGTGCGCCTTGGAGCGGCCTGGTGTCCGAGCGGTGCGGGTGGTGGGTGGATTTTGCGACTGTGCCGCTCCGGGAAGCGCTGGCGGCCGCGATGTCGACCCCGGTTGAAGACCTTCGCCAAATGGGTCAGCGCGGCAGGGATTGGATGTCGCGCGAGTACTCCTGGATGGAAGCCGGGAGGCGAATGAGAGTCGTCTATGAGTGGCTGAAAAACGGCGGAAAGGCTCCAGCGGATGTCGTGTTGGATTGATGCCCGGGATGAAGGGTCATCATCCGTGCTCTCGTACACGCGGGACTGCAACGCTGGCCGCGCCAGGAGCGAACGCGAGGAATCCCGGGTTGGTCAGGCCTTGCTTGCCATAGGAAAGGACCGCGCCGTCCAGGTCCGTGACCTCCCCTCCGGCCGCAACGAGCACTGCATGTCCAGCGGCCGTATCCCATTCCATCGTTGGTCCGCAACGCGGGTAGAGATGAGCCTCTCCCGAAGCCACGAGGCAGAACTTGAGGGAGGATCCGATTCGCACGTGGTTGGCGACATTGCATTGCGAAAGGATTCGGCGCTCGGCGACCTCTTCCCGATGCGAGCGGCTGGACACGACGATCACGCCGTCCACGCAGGAAGCCGCGACCGTGATGGGCTTGCGGCCATGCGGATCCTCCAGGAAGGCACCCAGGCCGGCTGCTCCGTAGTAGAGCCGGTCCATGGCGGGCGCAAACACGATCCCGAGCACGGGCAACCCGTCTTCGATCATCGCGACGTTGACCGTGAACTCGCCGTTGCGGCTCGCGAACTCGCGCGTTCCGTCCAACGGGTCCACGAGCCAGAATCGGCGACCGAGACGCGGCTGAGACCTTCCCTCCACGGCCTCCTCGGATACCAGGACGACGTCCGGTGCAAGCTCGCGCAGGCCCGCGATGAGGACGGCCTCCGACCGTTCGTCGGCGCACGTGACCGGACTCGCGTCGGCCTTTTCGCGAACCTCGAAGTCCGTGCAGTAAACCCCAAGGATCTCTTCGCCCGCCCTGCGGACGATCGGGATCAGCTTTTCGAGCAGGCTCGAGTGGTCCAACGCTCCCCCCATCAGGATTGTCGATGACGATACTGTCACAGCCACGGCCACCATTCACCTGCGGCCTGGAAGGCGCCGGGACGAGGACACTCATCGCTCGTCTCTCGGTGGTGGCGACGTGACGGAAACGGCGGACCAGTTCGAGGCGACGGTCGTGTGGGCGAGCGACGTTCCCTTGTTCCCGGGTCGGACCTACCTCATGAAGATCGGCGCATCATCCGCGTCGGCTACAGTCGCGCCGCTGAAGTTCAGGGTGAAGGCGGAAACGCTGGAGCATGTGGCAGCGACGAAGCTCGAGCGCGACGAGATTGGCGTGGTACAACTCGAGCTCGATCAGCAGGTCCCCTTCGAACCATTCGAGCAGAACCGGGAGCGGGGTTCCTTCACGCTTCTCGATCCGCTGACCGGCGATACGGTTGGGGCCGGAATGCTGCATTTCGCGCTCCGCCGCTCACAGAACGTCCATTGGCAGTCTGTGGATATCGATAGGGCCGCGCGCGCCGCATTGAAGGGCCAGAGACCGTGCGTCCTGTGGTTCACGGGCCTGTCCAGTGCTGGCAAGTCGACCATCGCCAACCTGGTGGAGAAGAAGCTGCACGCCATGGGAAAGCATACTTACCTGCTCGATGGGGACAACATTCGCCACGGGCTCAACAAGGACCTGGGCTTCACCGAAGCAGCCCGTGTGGAGAACATCCGCCGCGTCGCGGAGGTGGCGCGATTGATGGCGGATGCCGGCCTGATCGTCCTTTCGGCTTTCATTTCGCCGTTCCGCAGCGAACGGCACATGGCGCGACGCCTCCTGCCCGAGGGAGACTTCCTGGAGGTCTTCGTGGATACGCCCCTCGCTGTGGCGGAGGCCCGGGACCCGAAGGGCCTTTATCGGAAAGCGCGCCGCGGAGAGCTCGCGAACTTCACCGGCATCGACTCGCCCTACGAGCGCCCGGAGGGCGCGGAGCTCACGCTCGACGCAGCCCGTCATTCGGCGGAGGAGTCAGCGGCGCGTGTCATCGAGGAAATGCGTGCCCGCGGCTTGCTCGAGCGGGAGCCGTGAAGAAGCAGTTGGGACGTTACCGCAACAGCACCTTCGCAAGCCCGCGGCAACCATCCTCGATCATTTCCGCCGCAAGCACGAACCCCTCGTCCTTGCCGCCATACGGGTCGGGGACTTCCCGGCCGTAGTAATTGTCCCCGTACTCGAGGAGGAGCTCGATCTTCTGCTTGCTCCGCGTGGGAGCGATCGAGCGCAGGTGGGCGAGGTTGGCCTTGTCCATCGCAAGGATGAAATCGAAGTGGTCGAAATCGTTCGAGCTGATCTTGCGCGATACGCACCCGGCGATGTCGAAGCCTCGCCGTTTCGCGATCGCGACGGCCTTCTCGAAGGGGGGCTCGCCCACGTGGTAGTCGTGTGTGCCGGCCGAAGCGATCTCGAACTCGCCGGCCTTCTCCGAGCCGGCGAGGATCCCACGCAGGATTCCTTCCGCGGTGGGCGAACGGCAGATGTTGGCCGTGCAGACGAACAGGACGGAACGCATCGGAGGGCGGTGCTACTTGGCCGGCAGCGGCTCTTCGTCGACCTCGTAGGGTTGGGGCGCGGGTGCGCTATCGAGGACGGCCCAGGCGTGCTTGATCCAGACGTGGTACGCGAAAAAGCCGAAGAAGAACGGCCAGAAGAGCCAGGCCTCGGGCACGCGCAGCTTCCATCCGATGAATCCGACCGCGCCGAACACCGCCGAGGCGCCCACGAGGATCGCCACGGTCTGGGTGGGATTGAATCCCCGGCGCATGAGGTAGTGATGGATGTGATGGGCATCGCCCACAAAGGGGCTCTTCGCGGCCCGCAGCCGCCTCGCCATGAGCGATACGCAGTCCGCCAACGGGAGCAGCAGTACCCACAGCGCGGCGATCGGCGGGAAAGTGCGACCTTGACCCTGGGTGAGGTCGATCGCAAACCAGCCGAGCGCGAAGCCAATCATGAGGCTGCCCGCGTCGCCCAGGAAGACACGCGCGCGAGGCTGCCACGGGAACCGGAGGTTGAAGATGAGGAACCCGCCGATTGCGCCGCAGAAGATAACCGCCGTGGCGAACTGGGTCGTGAGCCCGGAATCGGCCGCGACGAGCGCATACCAGGCAAAGGCGACGAGCGCGACCGAGCCGCCCAGACCGTCTAGGCCATCCATCATGTTCACGGCGTTCACGACGCCGACGACGGCGAAGACGGTGAGGGGAAGGGCCAGGATCGACAGTCCGATCGGACGCCAGCCAAGCAAGTCGCCTACCGAATTCAGTTGCACACCCGCGCCCCAGATCATGACGGCCGAGGCTGCGATCTGGATGGCGAACTTGAGACGGGGCGAGATTTCGGCAACGTCGTCCCAGCAGCCCGCCGCGATGACGATGGCGAGGGCGAGGAGGAAGTAGCCGATGCTGGGGGCGAGCCCCAGGAGCAGGGCGGTCACGATGAGCGCACAGAAGATCGCGATGCCGCCCACCAACGGGACGATGCGGCCATGGGCCTTGCGTCCGCCGGGCTCGTCGAGCAGGCCCAGCGCGGGCGCGAAGCGCGCAAGCACCAACACCGCCCCGGCGGATACGCTCACCGCGGCGGCCAGGAAGAGCGCGATCTTCGCTGCGTCCAGGGCCACAAGCCTCCCTTATGAATCAACAGTATAGCGACGAAACGTGAGAAAGTCAGTTTACAGCGGTAAGACGGCGTTCCAGCGCTCCATGGCGTGGGGCCTGTCCCAGATCCGCTCGAACGCCGAGCGGGCTCGGCCTCCCATGGCCGCGGCTTCCGCCGGGTCCGCGCGTAGTGCGCGGATTGCGGATGCCAGGCCCCTCGTATCTCCGGTTCGGACGGCCGTGCCGCAGGCCTCGCGCGACAGGTGGCGGGCGATCTCGCCGTCTGGATCCCCGATGAAGATGGTCGGGCGACCGGCGGCGGCGACCCCGTAGAATTTGCTCGGAACGATGAGTCCCTCGAGCCCCGCCTGCAGGGTCACCAGGTGGACGTCGGCACTGGAAAGGCTGGCAGCCAACAAGTCGCGAGGCTGGTAGGGCTGGAACACGAGGTTTCCGAGCCCCATTCGCGCGGCCTCGCCCTCGACCCACGCCCTCTGCCGCCCGCCGCCGATGAACAGGAAGGCGAATTCGGGCTCCCCGCGCAGCATCTCCGCCGCGCCGAGGATCGTGTCGAACTCGTGGGCGCGGCCCAGGTTGCCCGAGTACCCGACCACGAAGCGGCCCTCGAGTCCCCATTGCCGCCGCAGGACATTGCCGGCGGCCTGGAGCGGCCGGATCACCGCGCCATCGGCCCAGTTCTCCACGACCTCAACTCTGGAACGCGGTCCCACGCGTTCCGTGACCACCGCCTTCATTCGCTCTCCCAGCACTACGTTTACCGCCGCAGTCCGCAGCGAGGTGTCGCGCAGCCTGCGCGCGAACGCGCCCAAGGGACCGCGGAGCACGGCTACGTCGAGTCGCTGTGCGATTTCCGGGAATACGTCATGCAGCCAGTTCACCAGCCGCGCGCCTCGCAGCCTCGCGACCCAGCCGGCCACCACCGAGACCAGCGGCGGGTCCGTGTTGGCGACGATCACGTCGCCGGCGCGTGCGAGTGTCCAGAGACATCGCGCCGCGGAGAGATAGAACGTGGCGTAGTCGAGGGCGCGCCCGGCCAGGTTGTGACGCCCAAAGGTGCTGGTTCGCACGCGATGGATGCGAACGCCCTCGTGCTCGCCTTCCGCAGGAAGGTCTGCAGCCGGGTCCTCATAGAGCTGGCGGCTGGTGACCACGTGCACCTCGCGTCCGCGACGTGCCTGGTCGGTCGCAAGGTCCATGAGGGCCTGGCTCGTCGCCGAGATGTCGGGGTGGAAGTAGCGGTTTACGAAAACCAGCTTCAATTCAGTGCCTTCCAAGCTTCTGCCCGTAGAATGCCCGGGGTCATGAGTCGAAACCTCAACATCGACGCCTCCCGAGCGAGTCGTCCCTACACACGCGGCGAGTATGCAGCGCGCGTACTGTGGGCGATCGCCTTTCCGTTGTTCCGCTACAGTCCGCGCCCGATGTTCGGCTGGCGGCGAGCCTTGTTGAGGCTCTTTGGCGCACGCATTTCGTCAAACGCGCACGTTTATCCAAGTGCGCACATCTACCTTCCGTGGAACCTGACGCTGGGCGCCAACGCCAGCATCGGTGAGTGGGTGCTGATCTATAACCTGGGCCCGGTCGTCATCGGTGATTCCGCGACGATCTCCCACCGCGCTCACATCTGTGCCGGAACGCATGACTATCACGATCCGACACTGCCGTTGCTCCGCTTGCCCATCGAGATTGGCAACCAGGCATGGGTCTGCGCGGACTCTTTCGTTGGCCCCGGAGTAAAGATTGGCGAAGGCGCCGTGGTCGGTGCTTGCGCCGTCGTTGTCAAGGATGTGGCCCCATGGCAGGTCGTCGCAGGAAACCCGGCGGCGTTCATCAAAGTGCGGCAATTGACCTAGCTGTCATGGACGACGTGTGCAAGGTGTCCGTGGTCGTCCTCACGTTCAATGAGGCGATCAACATCGAGCGGTGCCTGGAAAGTGTCGCTTGGTCAGACGACGTCGTTGTGGTGGATTCCGGGAGCACTGATGGAACCGGCGAGATGGCCGAAGCGCTGGGGGCTCGAGTCGTCACGCGGCGCTTCGACAACTTTGCCAATCAACGAAACTTTGCCCTCGATAGCGCGAATCTGAAGCACGAGTGGGTACTGCATCTCGACGCGGACGAGATCGTCAGCAGCGAACTGCGAGCGGAGATCCGGGGGGTAGTTCGCGGCGCTTCGGGAATGGCAGCCTATTTCGTTCCATCAAGGTTGATGATGGGAAGCAAGTGGCTGCGTCACTCCGGCATGTATCCCTCATACCAGGCCCGATTTGGAAGACGTGATCGCCTGCGCTTTCAAATGATCGGCCACGGTCAACGCGAGGTCCTGGAACTGGCGGAGATGGGCACCTTGCGGGGACACCTCCT
>Ga0111539_10012260_pt1 | contig 10750 bp, 7 predicted proteins | sample RhiMethybrSRZTD1_FD_79667 | JGI IMG/M metagenome (GOLD analysis project Ga0111539, IMG submission 79667) | Populus rhizosphere microbial communities from Tennessee, USA - Rhizosphere MetaG P. TD hybrid SRZTD1 (version 2) (version 2) | ecosystem: Host-associated > Plants > Roots > Rhizosphere >... | reverse complement strand
CAAGCGCAAGCTCTATCCGAACGTCGACTACTACAGCGGCATCATCATGCGGGCGCTCGGCATCCCGACGAACATGTTCACCGTGATGTTCGCGATCGGCCGCTTGCCGGGCTGGATCGCGCACTGGCGCGAGGTTCGCATCGGCGGCACGCAGCGCATCGACCGGCCGCGTCAGGTCTACACGGGCGCGACGAAACGAGGCTACGTCTCGATCGAGCAGCGCAAGTAGCGGAATGAAGATCCTGATGGTCTGCGCGGAGTTCGCCCCGTGGGCGAAAACCGGCGGACTGGCCGACGCGGTGGCGGGGTTGAGCGACGCGCTCTGCGCGGGCGGCCACGACGTTCGCGTGCTGCTGCCGCGCTACTCGCATCTCGACGCTCCCCGTGGCACTCGCCAAACGGTCGAGGGCCTCGGCGGGCCGTTCCGCATCACGGAAATGGAGCCCTCGCGATCAGCCGAGCACACGGGCAAGCGGCGCGCGGGGCCGCGGGTCTTCTTGCTCGAGCTCGACGAGCTGACCGGAGACTCCGTCTATACCGCCGATGCGCGCGACGCCGGCCGCTTCCTGCGGCTCTCGTCCGCCGCCGTCGCGCTGAGCGCCGCGGACGGCTGGCGCCCCGACGTCCTGCACTGCCACGACTGGCACACGGCGCTCGTGCCGGTATTCCAGCGCCTCGCGCCCGGCAGCCGTTCGCGCAGCGTGCTGACGCTGCACAACGTCGGCTACCAAGGCGTCTTCGCCGACGAGATCCTCGAGGAGCACGGCTTCGCGGCGCTCGAGCAGGTGCTGCCGGCCGACTCGCGCCTCGGCGGCGGCACGAACTTCCTGCGCGCCGGCGTGCGCGCGGCGGATCGCGTCACGACCGTGAGCCCAACCTACGCCGAGGAGATTCGGCTGCCCGAGTTCGGCATGGGCCTCGAGGACGTGCTGCGCGCGCGCGGCACCGACCTCGTCGGCATCCTGAACGGCGTCGACTACCGCGTGTGGTCGCCCGATCACGACCCGTTCCTGCCGCACCGCTACGACGCGACGGACCTGGCCCCGAAGCGCCGCCTCAAGGCACGGCTCGTCGAGCGCTTGAAACTGGCTCCCGACCTCGACGCACCGGTGATCGGCGTCGTCAGCCGTCTCGTCGACCAGAAAGGCGTCGACCTGCTGCCGAGCGTGATTCCGCCGCTGCTTCAGGACACGCCGGCGAAGTTCACGCTGCTCGGCGCCGGCGACGCCGCCATCGCCGCCGAGCTACGTGGGATCGCCGACACGCACCGAACGCGCGTGTCGTTCATCGAAGGCTATGACGAGCAGCTCGCGCACGAGATCTTCGCCGGGGCAGACCTCACGGTCGTGCCGTCGCGCTACGAGCCCTGCGGGCTCACGCAGATGTACGCGCTGCGCTACGGCACGATTCCCGTCGTGCGCGCGACGGGCGGGCTCGCCGATACGATCCAGCACTTCGATCCGGCGACGGGCCTCGGCAACGGCAGCGTGTTTCTCGACGCCGACCCGCAGGGCGTGCTCTGGGGCGTCCGCACGGCACTCGGCTGGTTCGCAGACAGCGACGTGTGGTCGCACTTGATCCAGAACGCGATGGCGGCCGATTTCTCCTGGCCGCTCCAAGTCCCCCTCTACGAAAAGCTCTACCGCTCTCTGGTTTAGCGGGCGCGACCGCTGCGTATCGCGCGCCCGCGCGAGACCGCGGCGAGGGACTCCGGCACGTCGGGCCAGGCGAAGCGCCAGCGCCAATTGCCGACGACGGTGCCCGGCGTGTTCATGCGGGCGCCCGAGTCGCGCGCCAGGAGATCCTGCATGGGCAGAATCGCGAGCGCCGCGTTCGACTCGTAGGCGGCGTGGATCAGGAACTCGGGCACGCGCGGCCTCGGTCCTACCCCGAGCATGCCGTGGACGATGTCGCGCGCGCGCGGATCGAGCGCGTGGTACCAGCCGACCGTCGTGTCGTTGTCGTGCGTGCCGGTGTAGACGACGGCGTTGTGCCGATGGTTGGTGGGCAGATACGGGTTGTCGAGCGAGCCGTCGAACGCGAAATGCAGCACGACCATGCCCGGCAACTCGAAACGGTCGCGCATCGCGCGGACCTCGTCGGTGATGATGCCGAGATCCTCGGCGACGAGCGGGATCTCGCCGAGCTGCGCGCGCAGCGCCGTCAGCAACGCGTCGCCGCGGCCCCGCTGCCATTGACCGAGCCGCGCCGTCGGCGCGCCCGCGGGGATCGCCCAATAAGACTCGAGCGCACGGAAGTGATCGATGCGCAGGATATCGAAGCGCGCGAGCTGTGCGCCGATTCGGTCGAGCCACCAGCCGAAACCGCTCTGCTCCATCGCATCCCAGTCGTAGAGCGGATTGCCCCAGAGTTGCCCGTCGGCGTTGAAGTAGTCGGGCGGCACGCCGGCCACAGCGAGCGGCTCGCCCTGCGCATCGAGCGCGAACAGACCGCGCTCCCACCAGACGTCGACGCTGTTGCGATCGACGTAGAACGGCAGGTCGCCGAAGAGATAAACACCGCGCGCGTTGGCGTACCGCTTCAGCGCGCCCCACTGCAGCTCGAACAGGTACTGCTCGAACACGAGCGCGCGCAATTGCTCGCGGCAAGCGGCCCGGCACTCGCGCAGCGCTGCGGCATCGCGATCGCGGTACGGCGCGGGCCACTGCCACCAAGGCGTCTGGCCGAACCGCTCGGCCAAGAGCTCGAACAAACCATACGGCTCGACCCAACGGCGATGCGCGCGAACGAATCGCGCGAACGCCTGCTGCTGCTCCGCGCTGGCGAGCGCCGCGAACGACGCGTAGCGCGCGGCGCGATCGCCGCCGGCTTCGAACCGCGCCGGCAGCTCGGGTGCGACGCGGAGATCGGCGACATCGATGAACCGCGGGTCGCCGGCGTGCGCCGAGCGAAGCGCGTACGGTGAGCCGTACGCATCGGTGACGCCGAGCGGCAGCGTCTGCCACACGCTGAATCCGCCTTCGGCCAGCCAGTCGACGAAGCGCCGCGCATCGGCGCCGAACGTGCCGCGCGCGTGCGGGCCCGGCAGCGAAGTCGGATGTAACAGGACGCCGGCCCGGCGCTCGGCGAGTAGCTTCATTCTCGAACCGCTCAGGAACTCCGGCGCAAGCCGGTCAACATGCGGCGCGTAACGAGCACGACGCCCTGGTCGGTGACATGGAAGTGCTCACGATCCCTGTCGCGATCGCGGCCGATGACGGTGCCGTGCGGGATGCTGCAGCCTTCGTCGATGATCGCATTCGCGATGTAGCAGCTACGGCCGATCTCGACTTCCGGCAGCACGACGGACCGGCGCACCTCCGTGCCTTCGTCGACGAACACGCTGAAGAACAGCATCGATTCGCGGACGACGGCGCCCGACACGATGCAGCCGCCGGCGATCATCGAGTTGATCGCGAGCCCACGGCGGCCGTCCTCGTCGAGGATGAACTTCGCGCCCGGCACCTGCTGCTGATAGGTCCAGATCGGCCACGCCTCGTCGTAGAGGTTGAGCTCGGGGCTCACGTGAATGAGCTCCATGTTCGCGTTGTAGTAGGCGTCGACGGTTCCGACATCGCGCCAATAGCGCTGCGCCTTCGTCTCGACGTCTTCGAACGGATAGGCGAACACGCGCCGATTCTCGACGGCTTCCGGCACGATGTTGCGGCCGAAGTCGTGCTGCGACTCGGGGATCGCGGCGTCGCGCTCGAGCGTCTCGCGCAAGAACTCGGGGTTGACGACGTAGATGCCCATCGAAGCGAGCGCGACCCCTTCGCGCCCCGGCATCGGCTTCGGCTCCTTCGGTTTCTCGTCGAAGGCCACGACACGGTGCTCGGCGCCGAGCGTCATGACGCCGAACTCATGCGCCTGAGCAATCGGCACTTGCACGCCGCCGATCGTAATGTCGGCGCCACTTTCTTTGTGGAACGCAAGCAACGGACCGTAGTCCATCTTATAGACGTGGTCGCCTGCGAGGATGAGAACCGTTTCGGGACGATGTTGATGAATGATGTCGAGGTTTTGATAAACGGCGTCGGCCGTGCCGCGATACCAGATCTCGCCGAGCTGCTGCTGCGCGGGAACGATGTCGATGAACTCGCCGAGCTCGCCGTGCAAGTAGCCCCAGCCGCGCTGCACATGCTGGATGAGGGAGTGCGCCTTATACTGAGTCAATATGAAGATTTGGCGGATGCCGGAGTTGACGCAATTCGACAGCGAGAAATCGATGATGCGGTACTTACCGCCGAACGGCGTGGCCGGCTTGGCGCGTTGGTCCGTGAGTTGCATGAGACGTTGACCGCGCCCGCCCGCCATGACTACGGCGACGGTACTGCGAGTGAGCTGACTGACGAGACGACGGCGAGGAATTTGTCTCATTCGCTACACGCTACTACTGAAGGACTCCGCCTGTCTAACCGAGAGCCGTACGCATGCCAATGCCGACTAACCGCGTGATCAAACCGGATTCCGCACCGCGCCATCCCGATATCGAGCGCCTGCTGAAAGGGCAGCTCCACGAGCCGCGAAACGTGCTCGGCGTCCACGCGGTTGGCGATGGCGAGGTCGTCGTGCGCGTGCTGCTGCCGAACGCGTTGCGCGTGAAGCTCGTCGAGCCGGCCGGCGACTTCGAGCGCGTCCCCGGCACCGCACTGTTCGAATGGAAGGGACCGCGCACCAGCATTACCGCGCCGTATCGATTCCGTTTCGAATCGGGCGACGGCCGCTGGCACGAGCGCTACGACCCGTACTCGTTCCCGCTCGAGATCGACGAGAGCGACCTCGGGCGGTTCGCGGCCGGCACTCACATCCACGCCAACCGCTTCCTCGGCGCGCACGAGCGCACCGTCGCCGGCGTGCGCGGCATCCGCTTCGCGGTCTGGGCGCCGAACGCCGAGCGCGTCAGCGTCGTCGGCACGTTCAATCACTGGGACGGGCGCTATCACCCGATGAGCGCGCGCGGCAACTCCGGCGTTTGGGAGCTGTTCATGCCGGAGCTCGGGCCCGGTGAGCTCTACAAGTACGAGATCTTCACGCGCGAAAGCCGTGTGCTGCGGCTCAAGTCGGACCCGTACGGCGCGGCCTACGAGCAGCGGCCCGCGACCGCGAGCGTCACGACGGCCCCGTCGACGTTCCGCTGGGACGACGCCGCGTGGCTCAAGCAGCGCGCGCATCACGACTACCTCGCCGAGCCGATGTCGGTCTACGAGGTGCACTTGGGCTCGTGGCGCCGGAACGCCGCCGGCAACTTCTTGGGCTACCGCGAGATCGCGGAGCGGCTCGCCGCCTACGTCAAGGACCTCGGGTTCACGCACGTCGAGCTGATGCCGATCACGGAGCACCCGTTCGACGATTCGTGGGGCTATCAGTGCACGGGCTATTTCGCGCCGACGAGCCGCCACGGCACGCCCGACGATCTGCGCGCGTTCGTCGCGGAGCTGCACCGCAACGGCATTGGCGTGCTGCTCGACTGGGTGCCTGGCCACTTCCCGAAGGACGACCACGCGCTCGCCCGCTTCGACGGCACGGCGCTCTACGAGTACGGCGACTGGCAGAAAGGCGAGCACCCCGATTGGAGCACGCTCGTCTTCAACTACACGCGCCACGAGGTGCAGAGCTTTCTGCTCTCGAGCGCGATCTGCTGGCTCGAGGAGTTCCACTTCGACGGGCTGCGCGTCGACGCGGTCGCCTCGATGCTGTATCTCGACTATTCACGAGAGCCGCACGAATGGTCGCCGAACGTGCACGGCGGCAACGAGAACCTCGAGGCGATCGCGTTCTTGAAGCGCTTGAACGAGACGACGCACGTGACGTGTCCCGGCACGATCACCTTGGCGGAAGAGTCGACGGCATGGCCGAAAGTATCGCGGCCGACGTACGACGGCGGGCTCGGCTTCACGTTCAAATGGAACATGGGGTGGATGCACGACACGCTGAGCTACATCACGAAAGATCCCGTGCACCGGCGCTTCCACCACAACCTGCTGACGTTCGGGCCGATCTACGCGTTCACCGAGAACTTCGTGCTGCCGCTGTCGCACGACGAGGTCGTGCACGGCAAACGCTCGTTGCTCGACAAGATGCCTGGCGACGAGTGGCAGCGCTTCGCGAATCTGCGCCTCCTGCTCACGTTCCAGTGGACCTATCCCGGTAAGAAGCTGCTGTTCATGGGCGGCGAATTCGGTCAGCCGCGCGAATGGAACCATCATGGCTCGCTGCCGTGGCACTTGGCCGACGAGCCGCGGCACGCCGGGGTGCGCACGCTCGTACGGGACTTGAATCGCATCTATCGCGCGATCCCGGCGCTGCACCGCCACGATCACGACGGTGCCGGCTTTCATTGGCTATCGTGGCAAGACGACGCGAACTCGGTGCTGAGCTTCTTGCGCAAGGATGGCGCCGACCATGCCGTCGTCGTGCTGAACTTCACGCCGGTGCCGCGCGAGGGCTATCGCGTCGGCGTGCCGAGAGCGGGGCTCTACCGGGAAGTCCTGAGCTCGGACTCGCGCTACTACGGCGGCTCGAACGTCGGCAACGACGCCGTGCAGGCCGAGCACACGCCGTGCATGGATCAGCCGTGCTCGATCGTGCTGAAGCTGCCGCCGCTCGGCGGCTTGGTGCTCGTGCCGGCGTAGCGGTCTAGAGCTTGTAGAAGAAGCTCAGCGCAACCTCTTGCGCGTTGGCTGCTGCGAAGGCCAGAGCCGCCTCGCCGCCGAAATCGAACTTCTCATAGCTGAGACGCAGTGCGACGCGGTCCCAATCGTATTGAGCGCCCAGGTAGAACGCGAGCTTGCCGGTCCTGTCAACCTCACCGCCAAAGAACGGAGTGCCGTTGATGCTGAGGGCGATGGTCTGCTCGAAGCTGACGAACGCGACGCCGGCCATCAGCGAGAGCCCGTTGTCGAACGGGAACGTGCCGAGCGCTCGGAAGCCAAGGATCTTGCTGATCTCGGTTTCGAAACCGAGCTCGGTCGAGGGCTGCAACCCTCGCGCCGTGTCACGGACCGTGTCGGTTTTCCCGTAGGTCCCTTCGAACGCGAAGTGCTCCAAGAACTGGTAGCCGATCGTGACCCGCCACGAGCTCGCCGAATCGCTGAATTTGTCTCCTAAGCCCGCGGCGCGGTCGGAGTACTCGAATTCGCCGATCGACACGCCGTAGTACGCCGACTCGGGCTGCGCTTCGATCGCGGGTGTCAGCGCCCAAGCGAGCAACGCGAAAGTGAGCAGCCGTCTTCTTGTTATGCGGCGCGCTCCATTCAGGCTAAGGAACTAGAGCTTGTAGAAGAAGCTCAGCATCGTCTCGTTGGCGTCGCGGCCGCTATCGAGATCGAACTGCTCGTAACCGAGGCGCATGGCGAAGTGGTCGAAGTCGTACTGCACGCCGGCGTAGTAACCGAGGTTGTTTTCGTCGGCATCACCCGAGACCGAAGACTGACCATCCGTGAGGTCGAATTCGAACTTCATCTGCGAGTAACCGAGCCCGCCCATCAGCGAAAGGCCGCTCTTGAACGGGAGGACGCCGAGCATCCGGATCAACAAGATCCGGCTGTACTCGGCCTTGAAGTCGAGATCGACGGTGCCGATCGGAAACGACGGGACCGTTACCCTGCTTTTAAAATCGCCCGTCTGGCCGTACGCGCCTTCGACGGCGAGGTGGTCCAGGAACTGATAGTTGATCATCAGCTTCCAGGAGCTTGCGGTGTCATCGATGAAATCGCCGGTTTCGCTGTAGTTGAACTCGCCCAGCGAGACTCCGTAATACGCAGAGCCGTCTTGCGCATGGATGGCTGGCGCGACGCCGAGAGTCAGAAGCGCGAGCAATGCGATGGCTGGATTTTTCATGCGGGTCACTCTACCACGAAGTGGCTGTTCTCGAAGATGGCGATGCCGTGCGGGCCAAGGATGTAGTGTGTGCCAATCACCGCTAGACCGGCCGGCACCACGTCGTCCGGCGCGACGAGCGTCGTGTCGACGATGCGGCGCCAGTTGCGCGCCACGGGATTGGGCAGCGGGAGCGTTCTGGCCGACGGCGCCATGTTGATCATGACGTGCAGCGCAGGCTCCTGCGGCACGACGCCGGCCAACGTGAAGCACAGAGCGCTGGCGCCGGCGTCGTCCCATTTGGGCTCGGCGAGGCTCTCGCCGTACCACTGAACTTCGGCCGGGGTTTCCGGCGAATGACCGTTCAGGAAGCGCGGACGCCGCAAGCTCGGATGGCGCTTGCGCAGCGCGATGAGCTCGCGCGTGAAGCGCAGCATCGCGCGCGCGGCCGGCGTAAACGACCAGTCGACCCAGCTCACGTCGTTGTCCTGACAGTACGCGTTGTTGTTGCCGCGCTGGGTCCGCAGCACTTCGTCGCCGGCTGTGAGCATCGGCACGCCCTGCGAGAGCAGCAGAAACGCCATGAAGTTGCGCGCGCGCTGCTCGCGCAGTCGCAGGATTCGGGGCTCGTCCGTCGCGCCTTCGACGCCGGAGTTCCAGCTCCAGTTGTCGTCGCGCCCATCGCGATTGTGCTCGCCGTTCGGGTTGTTGTGCTTCTTGCCGTAGCTGACGAGGTCATACAGCGTGAACCCATCGTGGCACGTGACGAAGTTGATGCCGTTCTGCGGCGTCTTCCCCGCCCACGCATAGAGATCGCTGCTGCCCGCGAGCCGCGTCGCCACTTCGCCCAAGTGACCGGAGTCACCGCGCAAGAATCGCCGCACGACGTTGCGATAGCGATCGTTCCACTCGGCCCATTTGAAGCCCGGAAACGAGCCGACCTGATAGATGCCGCCGGCGTCCCAAGCTTCGGCGATCAGGTGCACGTCGCGGAGCTCGGGAGCGAGCTCGATCGCCGAGATGACGGGCGCGTGCGCGAGCGGCTTGCCTTGCTCGTCGCGCGACAACACTCCGGCGAGATCGAACCTGAATCCGTCGACGTGCATCTCGACGGCCCAGAAGCGCAGGACTTCGACGAGCCACTGCGCCACGAGCGCCTGGTTCGAGCTCACCGTGTTGCCGACGCCCGTGAAGTCGAGATACTTCGAGCGGTCTTTCGCGTCGAGCAGATAGAACAGCTCGTTGACGAGGCCCTTGTAGCTGATCGTCGGCCCGTCGGCGCTGCCTTCCGCCGTGTGATTCAACACGACGTCGAGGATCACGCCGATGCCGGCCGCGTGCAGCGCCTTGACCATGTCGCGGAATTCGCGGCGCGCGTCGCCGGTCGCCGCATACGAGCCGTGCGGCGCGAAGAAGCTGACGGGGCTGTAGCCCCAGAAGTTACTCAAGCCCAGCGCGGCCGTGGACGGCGGCACGTCCTGCTCGTCGAACGCGAACACGGGCAGGAGCTCGACGTCGGTGATGCCGAGCGCCTTGAGATGCGGGATCTTCTCGATCAGGCCCTGGAACGTGCCAGGGTTCTCGACGCCGGCCGACGGATGGCGCGTATACCCCGCGACGTGCAGCTCGTAGATGACGGCGTCCTGCAGCGGCCGGCGCAGCGGCTCGTCGCCGCCCCAGTCATAGTCGTCGGGCGCGGCGATCTCGGCGCGGAACGCCGCGGCGGGATCGCCCTTGATAGAGGCTTCGCGATCCCACACCGCGTCGCTGACGAGCCGCGCGCAAGGGTCGAGCAGCTCGCGGCGCGCGTCGAAACGCAAGCCGGCCGCGGGTTCCTGCGGGCCGTCGGCGCGCCAGGTGTAGAACCAACCGGCCCGAGCGCCGGCGACGAACACGTGCCAGAAGCCGTAGGTGCGGTGAGTGGCGGCGTCGAGCTCGAGCTCCGCGACTGGCTTCACGTCGGCCGCGCCGCGATAAAGCCGCAGCCAGACGCGCGTCGCGCGCGGGCTGAACACGGCAAAGTTCACACCGCCTTCCTGCACGGTGGCGCCGAGCGGCAGCCGCACGCCGGCGCTCGTCCCGAGCTTCGGCGACACCGGCTTCGACAACAGAGAGTCGCGGCTGACGCTCAAAGCCGTCGCATCAAGCCGAGCTCGTACGGATGCGACAGGTGCGGATGATCCGGCACGCCGCGCACTTCGTACTCGAGCGTGCCGGCCCATGGCGGCTCGAGCTCGAGCCGGTAGCGGCAATTGCCGGCGCCGTCGACGTCACCCGGCGTGAACGGCTCGAGCTGTACCGCGCGCCCTTCGAGATAACTCACGCCCTGCTCCGGACGCCGATTCTCGGCGTAGCCCTGCACGGGCACGACGAGGTCCGACCCGAGCACGCGCCGCACCTGACACTCGACGCGGACGTCGCTCGGCGCCAAGCCGTTCAGCGCGACGTCGACCTCGAGCGTGACGCGCTCGGCGAACGAGATCTCGGTCTTCGGCGTGCCGACCTGCTTCAGCGTCACGCCGGGCCACGCGGCCCTCACCTTTTCCTTCCATGTTCCGAGCTCGCGCGCGGCCGCGAAGTTGTCGGCCGCCAACGCGCGGCTGTTGCGCGCCGCCGGCGCGTAGAACTCGTTGAGGTAGTCGTCGAGCACACGTTCGCTGTTGAATGCCGGCAACACGCTCGCCATCGAGCGCTTGCAGATCCGCACCCACTCCGGCGAATAGCCGAAGCCTTCACCGCGCGCGTAGTAGAGCGGAATGACTTCGTCCTGCAGGATCTCGTACAGCGTCGTCGAGTCTTGGCGATCGCGGTCGGCGTCGCCCAAATCGTCGCGCCCCGGCGGAATGCCCCAGCCGTTGCGAAAATCGCGGCGGCTGTCGTAGGCCTCGGCCCACCAGCCGTCGAGCACGCTGACGTTGACGGTGCCGTTCAT
>Ga0111539_10012255_pt1 | contig 10753 bp, 11 predicted proteins | sample RhiMethybrSRZTD1_FD_79667 | JGI IMG/M metagenome (GOLD analysis project Ga0111539, IMG submission 79667) | Populus rhizosphere microbial communities from Tennessee, USA - Rhizosphere MetaG P. TD hybrid SRZTD1 (version 2) (version 2) | ecosystem: Host-associated > Plants > Roots > Rhizosphere >... | reverse complement strand
TTCTCGGATGGTGGAACCACCGTCATAGCAGTTAAGTAAGCAGGTAGCTGGCTGAAGATGGGGCTGACCAATTCAATAGAGCTGTTCAAGCCACGATTCGGTCACACGCAACCCGAAGCCACCCTTCGCTTCGGGTTGCCGCCTTCGAAATGTTAAGGGATAACCCACACCGGCAATGGTTGAGATGGAACAGAGAAGATCGACTGAGAGGTCGTTATGAACGCGAACACAGAAAACTCAAGCACGACTTTCTACTTCGGCCTGCCAGTGGAGGTTGTCCACAAGATGAAGACTTGCAGTCTAGTCCGATTTTCCGGGCGAGACTCGATTGTCGACACCGATGACCTCGCCCTTGTCCAAGGATTCCAACTAACCAAGCCTCATTCACCGGAGGAGTCGCGTCCAGAGTTTGTTCGCCTTCCGTATGCACGGGTCGCGACAACTCGGTGATGTCTCGATTTGACGGCCTGGCATGACGATCCGCACCACATCACCGTACTCAACCAGGACGTTGGCTTGATCGGCACGAGAATCGGCGCCGTCCGGGGACACAATGCGATTGGAAGTTCAACAGGGCAACGTCCAACTTCCAGTTGAGGTCCCCAGCCCTGCGAGGGTCACCAAGCGAGGGTCACCAAGCCCCACACCTCTTCAATGCTGCTTCTGAAACCCGCCGCGCCAACCTGTGCGCGAACCATCCAACACCGCGTCATGCAGTGACGACGCCCTGCTGCACAGAAGGAGGACTCGTTGAGATGTGAATTCCACGAAACGTTTTTCGCTTCCCGTCATAAGCAGACAAAAGCGTCTCATGAGAATCCAGATCGGGAGGGCATTGATTGCGAGCGTTGATTCCGATCGACGGTGTGAAGCAATTGGTTGCTCAACCAATCCACCGGATTCAAGTCAGGTCTGCGGCGAGCTTCAGCCAAAACCAAGACAAGACCTTTAAGGAGGTCCCATGTACAAGCAGCTCTATCAAGTGCTCAACGTACTTACTCTCGTTGCTTGGCTGATGGTTCCAGCGACTCACGCACAATCCATCATGCTAAAGGCAGATATCCCCTTCAAGTTCACCGTGGGGGATACACAGCTTCCGTCAGGCGAGTATTTTGTGAAGAAGCTCCACTCCGGAGTGATCCAGGTTCAGGGCAAATCGTCGGCATTCGTGATGACCACGGGCGGAGACGGAGGGAATACCTCGGGTGGCAGCAAGCTGGTGTTCAATCGCTATGGTGACCAGTACTTCCTATCCAGGATCTGGGCGCCTGGCATGGGTCACGAGCTTCGGAAATCTCGGCTTGAGCGCGAAGTGGCCCAGCGTTTGTCGAACGGTGGAACCACCGTCATAGCAGTTAAGTGACCGTCAATAGTTGGTCTGAAGATGGGCACTGACCCGTTCAGAGCTGTTCAAGCTACGATTCGGTCACACGCAACCCGAAGCTACTTCGCTTTGGGTTGCCGCCTTCGAAGGTTAATGGATAACCCCCGCTGGCAATGGTTGAGATGCAACAGACAAGATCGACTGAGAGGTCATCATGAACGCGAACACAGAGAACTTGAGCACGACTTTCTATTTTGGCCTGTCAGTGGAGGTTGTCCACAGGATGAAGACTTGCAGCCTAGTCAGCTTTTCTGGGCGAGACTCGATTGTAGACACCGATGACCTCGCCACTGTTCAAGGATTCCAGCCAGGACTGACCAGAGCTTTTCACCAGAGCAGTCGTGTCCAGAGCCTGTTCGCATTCTGCATGCCAGAGTCGCGACAACGCGGTGAGGTCTGGATTTTAGAGCACGGCCTGGCATGGCGATCCGCACCAAAGCACAGCACCTAGCCAGTACATTGGGCTTGATCGGCAGTCGGACCGGTTACGTCACCGTCCGGGCGACATGCGATTGGACGCGCAACAGGCAACGTCCAAGTTCCAGTTCAGGTCCCCAGTGATGCGAGTGTCCACCAAGCCCGCACCTCTTCAATGCACAGCTTTTTGAAGTCTGCACGTCAACCTGGATGTGAACCATAGCCGGTGAAACGGCCGTGAAGACAATTGCCACTCAGGTTTGACTTCGGCAGCTAAGGAAATCTTCCTCGTAGCACTGGTCAGAAGAAAACCACAGGCCGAGTGAACACCTCGACTGCGGGTCCAACACCGTGCCACGTGCAGACGACGTGCAGCTCTCGCCCGACGAGACTGCACGGAGCGAAGGACAGGCACTGAGGTGAGCACGACGAAACGTTTTTCGCTGCCCGTCATAAGCAGACAAAGGCGTCTCATGAGAATTCCAGATCGGGAGGGCTTGACTGACAGAGTTGATTCCGATCGACGGTGTGAAGCAGTTGGCTGCGCAGCCAACCCACCGGATCTAAGTCAGGTCGACGGCGAGCTTCAGCCACGAACCAAAACCTTTAAGGAGGTCCCATGCAGAAGTATGCCTATCAAGTGCTGACAGCACTCACTCTCGTTGCCTGGCTGATGGTTCCAGCGACTCATGCGCAATCCATCATGTTAAAGGCAGATATTCCCTTCAACTTCGTCGTGGGGGATACACAGCTTCAGTCAGGCGAGTATCACGTGAAGCAGCTCCGACCGGGAGTGATCCAGCTTCAGGGTAAGGTTACAAGCTCGTCGGCAACGGTTCTCACTATGAGTACGCAGGCCAGACAACTCCCTGATGTCGGCAAGCTGGTTTTCAATCGCTATGGTGACCAGTACTTCCTATCCAAGATCTGGGCGCCTTCGAGTGGCACGGGTCACGAACTGCGGAAATCTCGCCTTGAGCGCGAAGTGGCCGTGAACTTTGCGTTGGGTCAAACCACCGTGGCAGCTATTCCAGACTCCAGGAAGTAAGCTCCCCGAAAATGGACAGAGAACAGTTCGACAGAACCGTTCAAAACCAGAATTCGGTTACAGGCAACCCGAAGCTTCATTTCACTTCGGGTTGCCTTTCTGCGTCATGCCCAGAAGGCACACCACTCCCTTGGCAAAAAACCAGGGAGTGGCGCGAGCTTGAACTTTTGGGGCTGTAGTCTTAGAACCTGAGACTATTTCTTTTTCGGCGGGACAATCGCATCTTTGACAATCTTCGCAACCCGGAATTTCACAACTTTTTTTGCGGGAATCTTGATCGCCTCGCCTGTCGCTGGATTGCGGCCCATCCGGGCTTTGCGGTCCACACGAACAAGACGGCCGATGCCGGGTATGACAAAGAGACCATTCTTCTTCGTCTCTCGAACGGCGATTGCGGCGTAGTTCTCGACAAACGTCTTCGCGACCTTGCCGTTCGTTCCTGTTGCTTCTGCGAGTTCCTTAACCAGCTGTGACTGAGTCATCTTTGCAGCCATATTCCTCCTTGTATTTGGACCTGTTGATGAAGTTGAGAGATTCCTGCACGCATAGACGCTTCGGCGGCTGCATCCCGCGCATGGAGTCAGCACGCCCGCAATCATATTGACCTCTGGGTTTGCTGTAAAGATGGTAAAAAAGAGGCCACACCTTAGATAGCAGCGTGGCATGTTGGGGCAGCGTCGAGGCGATCTCCACGAGCCTCGCGCTAACGGACCCGTTTTGGGAATTCTCTCCAGTCCGCATCCAGCCTGTGGGTGCCGATCTTAATGAAGCGCGTTGTTCAACGATGAAGCGCTCTATGAACGTTGGGACCGAAAGGGAAGAAGCAGCCGCTAAGCATCGCGAGGCGAGACGGGAAGTTTCTCTCCACAGCAGCGCCAACCGAATGCCAGCGATCTTGCCAGGATGATGCAGTAGACATCGGGCTGAATCCTGGGATATCCGATCCAGAAAGTCTCACGTATTTGCTGAAAACTGCTGCCGAACATTTTCTGGAATGCCATCTCGTGGAGAAGAGTCTGTTGAACTCAGGTCTCACCGACACGCCTAAGTGTGCTGACAACGCCGTCTGGATTATGCGCCATTGTTGCGCAAAGGAATGTGACTGGTCGCTTTCGCACCTGGTCTCGGGGCTCGGTGCGTCACAAATGAAGAGGCCGAGATCATCGATGATTTCCTGCTCGTAAAGTGTGCTGATTCTGATATACTGAGTTTCTATCTCAATGGTTGGAGCTACTTAATGGAAGACAATGATCGGTTGAACCCGGAGGGTGAAGTGAACTCCGAGGAGGATTTCGCAAGTCTGCTTGCCCAGTATGAGGGGGCCAGCACACGACTTCGGCCAGGCAAAGTGGTCCAGGGGAAGATTGTCAGCGTTTTTGACACAGAGGTTCTGGTGGATGCGGGAGGACGCGCAGAAGGAATTCTGAAGAAGGAAGAAATTACCGCACCGGATGGAAGCCTGCTCTATAACGTGGGCGATTCCATTACAGTGCTCCTGGAAAGTGGCACCGGTTCTGATCAGCAATTAAGGGTTTCCTACAGAAAAGCCAACCGTGCCCGGCAACAGGCGGCTCTTGAAGAGTCGATCAAGTCGGGGCGGCCCGTGGAAGGGCGAATTACCGAAGTGGTCAAAGGCGGCTTGCTGGCCGACGTGGGAATGCGCGGCTTCATTCCGGCGTCTCAGATTGATGAACAATATGTTGAAGACCTGAGGCCGTATATCGGTCAGACCTATGTGTTCAAAGTCATTCAGCACGACCTTCCGAACGGAAAGTTGATTTTGTCGCGCAAAGCCATTTTGAACGACGCCAAAGCTGACCGGAGAAAGGAAACTCTGGCGACGTTGGCTGAAGGCCAGCGCATCGTGGGTGTCGTCAAGCGCATCATGGAATATGGTGTGTTTGTTGACATCGGCGGGTTGGAAGGCTTGCTGCACATTTCAGAGATGTCGTGGAAACGGATCAAGCATCCTGCCGAAATCTTCAAACTTGGTGATCAGATTGAAGTCGATGTGCTGAAATTTGATCGGGAAAAGAATCGAATTTCGCTTGGCTTCCGTCGCGCAGAAGAGGATCCGTGGCTGACCGCCGGTGAAACCTATCCCGAAGGATACATCGTCCGCGGAGTCGTCAAGAAGGTTGAGAACTTCGGCGCTTTCATTGAATTGGAGACAGGTATTCACGGCTTGATCCCGGTTTCGGAAATGTCCTGGACCCGTCGCATCAGTCATCCCGATCAACTCCTGAAGATCGGTGATGTAGTGGAAGCAGTTGTCACCCGGATGGATCCGCCAAATCGCAAGATGTCACTGAGCCTGAGACAGGTGACGGAGAATCCGTGGGATGTGTTTGGCCGCGAGCATCAGCCAGGAGAAGTGATTCGAGGCAAGGTGACGCGGGCTGCCGAATTCGGTTTGTTTGTGGAACTCAGCGAAGGCATTGAAGGACTGATGCACGTATCTGAGTTGCCAGAGAGCGCCGGCAAGAATCCGCTGGCGAGTTTCCAGGCGGGTCAGGAAATCTCTGCCAAGATTCTCGCGATTGACCTTCAGAACAAGAAGGTTTCACTGAGTGCACGCGCCATCACCGACGACGAATCACAGGGTCATGTACGAGAGTACATGGAAGCGGCTGTCAACAGCGGCAGCCACAGCCTCGGCGAAAGCTTCCCGGAGCAACTGCGGCAAAAATCCCACAAAGCAGAGTAGCTTTTTCGATTAGACCCGGATGCACTTCATCGATGCATCCGGGAACCCTTCCCCGTCTTCGCAGCCTCCCCCAGATATTTCAGGTCTTTGTGCCGCCTGTGTGAGCAAGAAACAAAAATCCATATTGTAGCCGCATGATGGATTTATTCTCTGTCCAGTCTGTAGGACGGACATGAAAACCGAATCTCATGATCCTCCACGTGTCGATTTACCAACTCTAGGTTACGCTTAACCCCTAACCGTAAGGCCTATGGAGGGATTGTGTGGACCAACTCGACTGGAACGATCGATATTCAGACGAAGAATTTGTCTACGGTAAGGAACCAAACGAGTTTCTTGTCGAACACGTAAGCATGCTTATCGGCCCAGTACTCTCATTGGCCGAAGGCGAAGGACGCAACGCCGTATTTCTTGCTATGCGTGGCTTCAATGTCCACGGTGTTGACGGCTCCGACGTGGGGCTTGCCAAAGCGCAATCGTTGGCCCGTGCAAGGGGCGCACAAATTCAAACTGAAGTGGCTGACCTGGCGGTGTTTGAACCTGCAGCACGCTCTTACGGGGCTGTGATTTCGATCTCAGCACATCTGCCAAGTGTGATTAGGAACCGACTATATCCCTTAGTCGAAAATTGCCTGTTGCCCAATGGGATCATACTTCTTGAAGCGTATTCGGAGAACCAACTTGCTCGAGGTACCGGTGGTCCAAAAGATTCAGACATGCTGATGACCGTAGCTAAGATCGAGCGCGAGTTCCCGAACTGTGAACCGATTCTTTTGCGTGAACTTGAGCGAGAGGTTCGCGAGGGAAAATACCATACAGGAATGGCGTCAGTCGTGCAGTTCATCGGCAAGAAGAAGGCCTGACCGCGCAATGCACGCGAGCCGCGAAGTCCCGCGGCCGGAAATCCAAAATCTCTCTTCGCGGCCGGGTGATTGCAAACGTTAGGTGGCGCATCAATCCCATGGCTTTAGAAGCGGTTCCACTCCCTGTCCTTGCCCGAACACCAAAGAATCGGGAGGTCCCTCCAAGTGAAAACATCTGTCTTCGTCGGCACCAGTCTTGACGGCTTCATCGCGAGGCTCAACGGCGCCTTCGACTTCCTCTCCGCTGGCGGCGAGGTGGACGGCGAATCAAACGGCTACGACGCGTTCTTCTCCACGGTTGACGCAGTGCTCATGGGTCGCAACACCTACGAAGTCGTCTTACCTTTTGCCAAGTGGCCTTATGGCACGACGCCGGTGTTCGTGCTCAGTAGCCGGCCAATCCCGCCGTCACCGAGGGCTGCGGTCGTCGAACACATCTCGGGCTCGCCCAGCGTGGTTCTCTCACAACTGGCGGGACGAGCGTTCCAGCACTTGTACATCGACGGTGGTGTCACAATCCAGAAGTTTCTCCGGGCAGGGCTTATCAACCGCATCGTGGTAACGAAGGTGCCCGTGCTCATCGGAACCGGGATCCCACTGTTTGGCGCTCTCGACGCGGATATTCCCCTGGAGCACATCGCCACTCGTGTCTTGTCCGGTGGCGCGGTACAAAGCGAATACGTCGTCCGAACTGTCGCGTGATCAAGCCCGAGGGCGAGCCGTTCGTCGCAACCGGGGACTTCTCTGAGTAACCGTGCGGACTCTGCCTCGACTGTGTCTTGGTCACTGGCGGAGTCCCGAGGTCATGCGCGTAGCGGCGCTTCGTCCCGAAAGAACTGCCGCAGGCGGCGTGCGGCTAAGATCTCCTCGCCCTCGACCATGGTTCGGGTCTGCAGAACCCCACCTTCGCCATCGTCGTAGTAGACGAGGCGCGGCTGCCCGTTTTTCAGCTTTTCGGCGGCCTGCTTCCCGGTCAGCGGGATCTTCGCACGGTCCCAGCTGATTCGAATCTCTCCAAACCCGTAGGCGTTGATGCGGTATTCGGCGTTGAGGCCGGAGATTCCCTGAAGTTGCTCCGCAATGTAGCGGGTCTTCTTGTTCCAGCCCTCCTGCACGACCTCGTGATCGAGCCGAAGGTAGCGGTTGAGGGCCGTTATCACTCCGACGATTTCCTCTTTCCCCACCTTCATGCCACGCCCAATGGCAGTGTTGGGAGAGTGGTTCAGCGATGCCGCTTCGATCAGGTCCTTCCGGCCCGCCAGAATCCCGGTAGACTGTGGACCTTCGAGTCCCTTCCCACCACTGATGACCACCAGGTCGGCTCCCATGGTCGTGTAGCGCGTCAGAACGGATTCCGGAGGGAGCTCCGAAGCCGCATCGATGAGCACCGGCACGGCGGCCTTCCTACCGATTTCTACGAATTCCGCAGGCAGCAGGACGCCGGGCTTCGCGTTCCGTTCCACGCTCGCCAGCACCGCCAGCATGGCGGTCCGCTCGCAGATCGCGTTGATGAGCTGTTCCTTGGTCTCGACGTCCACCATCGTCATCCCTGCGGCACGGTAGGCACGGTCGTAGTCGAACCGATGGGCCTTCTGAGTGAGACATTCCCGTTTCGCCCAGGTTGGGTGAGGTAGGGCGTCTATCCTGGAGCGGTCGGTCCCGGTCAGGCAGGCGGCTGCGCCCAGGATCATGGCAGAGAATGAGCCCGCGGTTACCAGCGCCGCTTCCGCCTTCATCACTTCGGCGATCCGCCTGCCGGCGGCGGCGTTCAGTTCGTGCATGTCGACAAAGTAGTCGTTGGCTTCCGCCATCGCCCGCAAGACCTCGGCTGGCATCCGGGAGCCACCGATGATGGTTGTATGGCCGCGAACGCTCAGCAGCGGCCGGACGCCCAGCAAGCGGGTGTAGATGTTGTCCTCGCGCGGTGGGCTTGCTCCCGTTCCTGTCTTGGCAGCGAACACTCCCGAGGCCCCCGCAAGCGCTCGAAAGAGACTGCGACGAGTCAACCCTACCGGTGCTTCCGCTGCTGGTTTCATGGTGTCCTCCCAGTCGTTGAGGCATCATAAGCCCGAGTGAGCTTGTTCCTCAAGAGTGATAGTCCCCTGGAAATTCCCCTTAAAAAAGGGGGAAGAAGGCGAAACGACAGCGGTCGTGGAGCGACAAGGGTCGCGAAGCCTTCAGGGGGTTGTGGTGAGGGGCTCCGAAGGCCGACCGGACAACCCCCGGCCACTCCGCGACCACGCTTCTCAAGACTTCACCTCCGCGGCGCGCCCTTTGTTAAGTTTGTTAAGGGGGGAATAGCTTCATCCAACGTTGCGCGGCCACGCGGACAGAACACCGTTTTCATGCTCTATGGTGCTCTGCAGGAGCATGGATGGATCCTATGAACATCCCGAGTTAGGAAGTAAGAATGAGGAAGTCCACGTCGAGCGGAAGCGAGGAAGGAAGCGGGCAGGAAGTGATGCCCTTGTGAATCAAATATGAAAGTATGGAAGGTAGATGAGATTTGATATTTAAGACGGACCCAATTCTCAGAGCAGGAGGTCCACCATGCGTCTAGCGAACAAGGTCTCGATCATCACCGGCGCGGGCGCAGGGATGGGCTACGCTGCAGCCCATCTTTTCGCGCGCGAGGGCTCGAAGGTCGCAGTCGTCGATTGCGACGAAGCGGCTGGCCGGGCAGCCGCCGAGTCAGTTCGCGCGGCGGGAGGCGACGCCGAGTTCTTCCCCTGCGATGTGGGCGACCCCGCCAGCGTTGAAGCGATGACGAACGCTGTGGTTGGCCGCTTTGGCAAGCTCGACGTGCTGTACAACAACGCCGGGAGCAGCCATGGCGTCTTCGGCCCGATCCACACTCTCGATATCGAGGGCTTCGACCGGGTCATGCGCACCAACATCCGGGGAACGTTCCTCTGCAGTAAGTTCGGAATCCCGCACCTCCTGGCAAACGGGGGCGGCTCGGTGATCAATGTCGCCTCGGCTGTCGGCCTGGTGGGCTGGGCAGGAGGCGCTGCGTTGTGTACGGCGAAGGGTGGCATCGTACTCATGACGAAGGCGGCGGCGCTCGATTATGCGCAGCAAAACATCAGGGTCAATTGCCTGTGCCCCGGCTCGACCCGCACGGCACAGACCGAATCGCGCCTCAAGGATGCTCCTGATCCCGACGCCGTGATCGCACCGCTGATCGCGAACCACGCAATGAAGCGGCTGGCTCAGCCCGAGGAGATCGCGGCAGCGGCGCTCTTCCTTGCCTCGGACGAGTCGTCGTTCGTCACGGGAGTGGCATTCCCGGTCGATGGCGGCTGGACCGCGATGTAGGGGCAGCCGGCACTCCAAAGAGCTTTCAACCGGACGTTCTTCCAAACCCGTACAGCCGGTGCGCCGTGCGCCCGAGGATCCACTCCTTGTCCTCCGCCGTAAAGAACGGAATCAGGTCCTTCATGATCTGATACTCGAAGAAATTCGCCCACACCATCCGTCGCGGGCCGAAGCGGTCATACATGCGGCGGAGAAACGGCCACACATCGCGGTAAGGTATCTCCTTCGTCTTCGATGGATTATGCAGCGAGGTGCGCACATACACGTTCGGCAACTTCGCCAGATCGAGTAACGGCCCAAATCCTGCCGAATCGTCAGCCGTTATGTCGATCATGGCGATATGATCGATCACGACGTTCACGCCTGGAAACCGGGCCGCCATGTCTCCCACCTGTCTCACCTGATGCGGCGCCAGGAAAATATTGAAAGTGGCGCCAAGCTGCTCGGCCTTCTTCCATAGCGGGTAGCAAACCGGATCGTTGAGCCAGACCACCTCGCGATTGTAAATCGGGCTCAGCCGCAGCCCGATCAGGCCATCCTCCTTGATCAACCGCTCCAACCTCGAGGGATTCTCCCGGTCGTCGGGAGCATGCAGACGGTGCCCCACCAGCAGGCCGATAGCGGCAAATCGCCCCGGATACCGCTTCACACAATAGCTCGCGTACGAGTTGTCACGCCCGTAATAGCAGACATGAGAAATCACGACGTGATCCACCTTGTAGGTTTTCATCTCCGATAGCAGGAACTCCGCCGAATACTCGTGATCGGGCAGGCTGTTGGGGCACACAGCCATTTCTTGCGTCATCGGGTACTTCGAGTTCAGCACCCACGCGTGCTCAGCGCCGTTCACCACCGGCACTTTCGATTGCGGCAGCGGAACCACGGCAGCCATACCGGCAAGCAGCAACTGCCGCCGGCTTAGTGAAAAACTGTTCATGAGAGGCTTTGTTTGCATGAGAGGGTCGCGGTGAGAGTCAGTCCTCAAATATTACCTTAGCGGCCGTGCCATATCTGGG
>Ga0111539_10012253_pt1 | contig 10754 bp, 9 predicted proteins | sample RhiMethybrSRZTD1_FD_79667 | JGI IMG/M metagenome (GOLD analysis project Ga0111539, IMG submission 79667) | Populus rhizosphere microbial communities from Tennessee, USA - Rhizosphere MetaG P. TD hybrid SRZTD1 (version 2) (version 2) | ecosystem: Host-associated > Plants > Roots > Rhizosphere >... | reverse complement strand
GGTGCCGACCGTGGGGCTGGCGGTGGAGCGGCCGGCGGCGCGGATGGCGAACTGACAGCAGGCCGGGCTTCAGGCTTCAGGTCTGCGGCTTAAGACCTAAGACCTGAGACCTCAGACCTCTGGCGCTCTCTCGACGAACTCCAGATCTTCCTCCGCCTCCGGCTCGCTGAAGAACACCTGTCCGGGCGCGCCGTTCTCCGCAACCATCACCCCGGCGCCGTACTCCGCCACGTACAAGCTCAGTTGCGCGGCGTCGGGATCGGCCACGAATTCGATCTGCGCCGGCCGGCCGTCGAGCCGCACGCGATCGCCGGCCTGAATCTCCTCACCGGAGTGATAGCGGAAAACCATTACGGGCTACACCGGCCCTTTGGCTGCCAATCGGAAGGCGTGACTCTCGGTTTCATGGCATCGTGAACAACCACAAAGAAAGCATCGCGCCTCGATGAACCGGTAAAAGATCTCCGGTCCTGGGTGCGTGTGGACTTGCTGCGCCACTTGCGCTTTCGTCTCCGGGCCGAAATTGGCTTCGTTGACGTCCAGCACATAACTTGCCGCCGGCGGTACATCGGGGACGGGTCCAATCTCCGCGACGAGGGTCCCACCGAAAGAGCGCCCGCCTTTCGGTCCAAGCGTGAGCAACCACACCTTGCCGGCCCATTCGACCTCGGCACTCGCCGGGGTGGCGGCGTCCTGCGCCGCCTTTGTCGTTGAGAAGTTCTCGAGACGCAGAAACAGGACGCCTCTCGGCAGCGTCGTGAATCGTTTCACAGCGAGCTGGCGTACGCCGGGAATGCCGACCGGTGGATGTTCGTGATCGATTGAACGGCTTTGACTGGTTTGAACGACGACGTATCCCGCCAGAATCAGAGTCAACGACATGCCGGCAGCACGAACACAAGACCGCATAGCAACCGTCCCTCCAGAGCGCCGCCGATCATAGATCCGGATCGGAAGGCGAGGCGCGGCGTCAACCGAGGTGCATGCGTGCGAGCAAATCGGTCCAGCGCGGGTCGTCGTACAGACTTTCGAAATCGGGATCGGCCTTGATGAAGAGCAGGCCATCGCCCGGGTGCTCGACCTCGGCGAACAGCAGCGCGAACGCGCGGTCGCGCTCGCCGAGCGCCGCGTGCACCGCCGACGCGCTGCGGCCGTTGAGGCTGGCGAGCAGCGCGCGCGCTTCACGTTCGCGGCCCATCCGCGCGTAAGTCCGCGCGATGCGGCCGCGATTTCCCTGACCGGCGCTGGCGCCGCCGCCGAGCGCGCCGGCTTTGTCGTACATCTGCAGCGCCTCGTCGTAGCGTCCCGTGAACGTGTAGACATCGCCCAGCCGGCCGTAGGCGGTCGCGTTGCGGGGTTCGAGCTCGATCGCCCGCCGCAGCCGCGCGATCGCCTCGTCGAAGCGGCGGGCCCGATAGAGAATTCGCCCGAACGTCGACTGCACCTGCGCCGATAGCGGATCGAGCTGCGCCGCGCCCTCGATCGCCGCGAGCGCTTCGGAGAGACGTCCGGTGGCCATCAACAGCAGCGCGCGGACGTAATGCGCGTCGACGTTGTTCGGCTCGCGCGCGATGGCGCGCTGGACGGTCGCCTCGGCGCCGGTCCAGTCCCAGTCGAGCATGCCCTGGACCCACGCCGCCGCGGCGTGGGCCTCGGCCAGCTTGTCATCGAGGGCCAGGGCCCGCCGCGCCGCGTCCCGTGCCGCCGGCGCGGTCTCGCGAAGGCTGAGGTCGCCGAAGACACCGCGCATCCACCACGCATGGGCGAGGCCGGCGTACGGCGCGGCGTAGTCGGGCGCCAGGCTGACGGCGCGTTGAAAATGCTCGATGGCGCGCTGCCGATCGTCGTCGGTGACTTTCCACAGGAGATAGCGGCCGAGCAGGTACTCTTCCTGCGCGCTCTGATTGACGCCGACCGGCTGGCCGGCCGGCGGGCCCGTGACGCTGGCCGCCGGCACCTGCAGGTGCGCCGCGACGGCCCGCGCGACGTCACTGGGCAACTGCAGCAGCTGGGTCGAATCGCGCTCCAGTTCTGTCGCCCACAGGTGCGCCTCGCTCCTGGCGTCGACCAGGCGGACCGACATCGCCACGCGGCCGTTCTCGTGCCGGACCGTTCCCTCGACCGCCGCGTCGATGGCCAGCTCGCGGGCGATCGCCGGCAGCGAGACCAGCCGCCGTTCGAATGCGGCGGCCGAGGTGCGCGACGTCACGCGTAATCCCGGAAGCGCCGCCAGCCGCGCGGTCAGCTCGTCGGTCAGGCCGGCCGCCAGGTAGGCGTGAGCCGGATCGATGGACACGTATTCGAGCGGCAGCACGGCGAGCGAACCGATGGCCGTTCGAGGCGTCGACAAGGGCGCGACGCGGCCGAGACCGGCGGCGATCGCGGCCACCGCCGCCACGGCGGCGCCTCCGACGATGGCCCAACGCCACGGAGGCGAGTCGGTCTTGTGCCGGGGTTCCGATGCGGCCGGTGTCGCGGCGGTGGCGGCCGCTTCGTCCGCGGGCCGCGAATCGCCCGCGGCGTCGAGCTCCGGCTCGGCATCCAGGCGGTCCAGCTGGTCGCCGCGTCCGCGGCGCCAGTCCTCGAGCTCGTGGCGGAACGCGTAGACCGATCCCAGCTTGTCGTGCACGTGGCGGTGGATCGGCAGGCCCTCCTTGCGCTCCCACCGCTGGACCGTGCTGACGTCGCGCTGGACGTAGCTGGCAATCTGCTTCCACGAGTCGAGACGGTCCGAAGGGTCGGCGTCCGCCTGTCCGACTGATTCTGGCGACCGGTTCGGCGCCATGCTCCCCTCCGTTACGCGACCCCAGGCCGCTCGACCCGGATTCTAGCGAGGGCGGGAGCCCCTGCAAAGCGCGGCATTCGACGGCATCCGGTTCAACGCGGCCCTTCACAGCTTGTTCGATCCGGCAGGCGTCGTCACCCTCCAGAGCGTGCGGACGTTGAACGACCGCGCAGCCATTGAAGGAGGACCACGATGCGAAACAACGTGACAACCTGGATGATCGGGCTCGTGCTTTCGATTGGTGGCGCGGCCGCCTTCGTCACGAGCGTCAAGGCGACGCCGGCCGCCGGCTTCACCGGCACGACCGTGGCGGTCGGCCGCTTCGGCAAATTCGACGTGCTCAACACGGCGATCATCGAACGGGAGACCAAACGCGGCCCGCGGAAAGACGTCTGGCTGTCGTCGCAGAAGACCCGCGGGGAATCGGATCTCTATGTCCAGAACAACGTCTGGACGCCCGGCGGCAGCACCGGGTGGCACAGCCATCCGGGGCACAGCCTCATCATCGTCACCGCGGGCACGGTGACGGCCTACGAGGGCGACGATCCGGACTGCGCGCCGCACGTCTACACCGCGGGCCAGGGGTTCGTCGACGGGGGCGGTGATCACGTGCACGTCCTGCGGAACGAGGATTCGGTCGAAGCGCGGACGATGGCGGTGCAGCTGGTTCCGGCGGGCGCCGGACGGCGGATTGACGCGGACGGGAACCCGAACTGCGCCTTCTGACGCGTGAACGTTGGATTGGGGACTGTGGGTTCGGGGATGGCGAAATCCCGAATCCCTCAATCCTCACCCTACAATTCAGCCATCGCGCCTCAGTGGAATTTCGGTCTGGGGTCTGGCGCCGGGCGATCACTGCGGCTGGCCCCGGAATCCCCGCCAATCGAAGACGTCGCATCACGCTGTGCGTGCAGCGGGCCGGCAATCTGCGCGCTGAGCATCTCGAGGACGCCTGGGGCTACTCCGAGAACGCGGCTGCTTGACTGAGTACATCGATGGCCCTCGCGATTATCGACTCACAGGCACGAGCCTGATAAATTGGTTAGGCTGTGAATAATCTTGAGCCAGCAATTGGGCGGTGCGCGATGGTCGTGGCATGCGATGACGCTGACTGAGGTGCTGGAACGGGCTGCCGAGATGGGGCCAAAGGATCGGTGGGCTCTGTTCGTCCAGTGTGGACCCCACGACGTCAAGCTTCTGATGCGAACCCGGACAGGCGGCGACCCTGGCCCACCCTATTACTGTCCTGTTTGCTTCACAGTTTTCAGTCCCGTCAGCTATCGAATGTGGAACCCACCGAGGACGGCTGAGTGACTTCTGTTGCAGGCGCGGTCCGTGTACTTACTCGCAAGCCCGCGAGAATTCAGTGTATCGACTGACCCCCCGAGCGCGTGTCGCGTGATCCTTGTACGGGCCGTTCAGATTTAGTCGCGTCGGTTGAATCTCCGCGGAATACTGATGCCACAAGTTGAGCTACCGTCTCCATGATTCGACGGTGGTCGTCAGTGAAGTCTTCTACGGACGATGAGTAGATGGTGAGCACGCCGACCAGCTGGCTACCCGCCATCAGAGGTGTACTCAGACACGTGCGAAGTCGCGGCGTGGCAGCCTTGGCGATTTCCCCCAAGTCCAACATCGCGTCCGAATTGACGATAGTCTGCTGATTCGCCGCCACCCACCCGCTAAGTCTCTGAGCAATGGGAATTCGAATCCCGCGAACTAGGGACGCGCTTTCTCCCACAGCGTACATCGCCACCACCTCGTCGGTCTTTGAATCGTACGAATAGAAAACCACTAGAGCGAACGGCACGAGCCGTCGCATGCGAGATGCAACAGCCTCTGAAACCTGCGCTGGACTCGGGTGCTCAGTGAGCGCTTGTGCAAGGTCGAACAAAGCTCTGGCCTCACCGGATCCCGCGGCTATGTCGTCGAATCCGACGCTGGGATAGTCGCTCTCTCTCAGCACAGAAGCAGCCGTTGTGATCTCATTCAGGACGCTGGTGGCGAGTCCTTTCGTGTCTGCGCCTTCAGGGACAATCTGCGACTGAATCTTGATGAAAGTGTCTACGATTAGCGGGTCGTACATCACGCCACGCCTTTGGAGAAGTATCGCGACTGCGTCATCGTCTGGCAGCCGTGGACGATACGGCCGGTCAGAGGTCAGCGCATCAAAGCAGTCGACGACCGCGAGAATCCTTGCACCTATTGGAATCTCAGTACCGCGTAGACCAGCCGGGTATCCCGTTCCGTCCCAGTTTTCGTGATGATGACGAACTATCGGCACGACGGGATAGGGAAATTCGATTGCTGAGAGAATGTCCGCACCTACTGATGCGTGCAGTTTCATCTTCTCGAACTCAGCTACTGTAAGTCTGCCAGGCTTGTTCAAGATGTACTCAGGAACCGCAAGCTTGCCCATGTCATGCAGAAGCGCCGCTGCTTCGATTGCTTTGATCAATTTTGGATCGGAGACGCCGACTTGGGTTGCCAAGCTGACTGCGTACGTTTGAACGCGGCGGATATGCCCGTGGGTAATTTGATCCTTCGCGTCAATTGCCATCGCCAACGTCTCGATGGTCGACAAGTACAGCCTATTCAGCTCGCTGAGATGATTGTTGCTGTCTTCAACCCGCCCCATCGCAGTTCGAAATGTCAGATAGGAGACCACAAGGAGCGGTACGATGATTCCGAGGATCCGAATGTCAAGCTGTCGTGTGTAGGTGACTAGAAGAGCGGCGACGGAGGCTCCACTAAAGTAGTTAACCGACAGCCAAGTGAAGTTCGTCCACCAGATGTAAAGCGCAGAGCCGCCTGTCTCGAAGCCTAGCGCGATAGCAACCAGGGAGCTGTTCAGTAAAAAGTAGAGTGCCGTGAACAACAGCAGGGGAAAGAACAAACCCTGGAGGCTGGTTGTTTGACGAGAATAGACGTCAATTCCTGATAGCACGTAGAACAGCGTTCCGGAGCTCCAAATCGCAATCGACGGCGCCGCCAGGTTGAAGAGGATTCTGTGAAATGCGCGGCCCTTCGGTTTCATCCAAAACAGGATGACCAGACACTCCAAGACGACGGTGACTGCACCTGCCTCGGGGCCGAAGAGAAGAACGGACGTAAAAACGAAGGTCTCAGAGACCGACAGGCTTGCGTTGGTCGAGGGAACCTTGACGGTGAAGGAGCCTGTTAAAAGCGTGAGACCGGCGAGAATAAACCACTGAGAACTGATAGGGCTCACATACAGCTGGCGAAACGAGTACGCCAATGTGAGCCCGCCCAAGAGCACGACACTTACAACGTACGCACGCGCTGCAGGTTTGAGCTTACGGAATGCGTCCATGGGGCCGCGCACCAGCGGCGCTCGAAGTTATCGGCTTAATTGCCCCAGACAATCAGTCCACGCATGACGTCCTCCTCTTCGCTCTTGCGAGCGGAACGGAATCTACTGTCCCCAGACGATCGTGTCGTTTGATTGCCCCCAGATGATGGTGTCCTGAAGTCCCTGACCCCAAACGATAGTGTCCGCTGCGCCCTGACCCCAGACGATCGTGTCCGGGGCACCCTGGCCCCAAACTATGGTGTCTTGTGAGGCTTGTCCCCAGACGATCGTGTCTTGTCCAGCCTGACCCCAGACAATCGTGTCGCTGTTCGTTTGGCCCCACACGATCGTGTCATTCGCCGCCTGACCCCAGACGATTGTGTCGTCGGCTTTCTGTCCCCACACGATGGTCGCGCCCTGACCCCACACGATGGTCGCGCCTTGCCCCCACACGATTGTGGCCCCTTGGCCCCAGACGATCGTGTCTGACTGTTTGGCGGCAGAGATTGCGCGAATCAAGCTGAGGTCCTTCGCAACGCTGGACGTCAAGGTGTGAGTGTTCAGAGCATTCGTCGATGTCAGCTGGGGAAACCACGACGAATCGGTCAACCGAGCTGCGGTTACAGCGTCGAGACTGCCAGCGCCGCTGGCGACAAGGCCTGCTCCCGGCATGAATGACGCCGTCGCCTGCAGCACGATCCGCGCGTCGGTCGGTGACAGGTTCGGCCGGCGATCCGCCAGCAGCGCCACCGCGCCGCTCACCACCGCCGTCGCCATGCTGCTCCCCGACAGCGACATGTACCCCGCCGTCACGTGCCGCTCGGGATGCTGCGCCGCCAGCAAGGACTCCGGCGCTTCCGCCGACACCACGTTGCGCCCCGGCGCCACCAGATCCGGCTTCAGCGCGTAGTCGAACAGCGTCGGCCCCTCCGAGCTGAACTTCGCCACCTTGTCGTCCAGCCGCGTCGCCGTCCCGTTGGTGTCGAGCGCCCCCACCGTGATCACCGCCGGCGAGTTGCCCGGCGACGTGATGCCGCCATACACCTTCAGGCCCTCCGCGGTCAGCCCGAAGTTGCCCGACGCCGCCACGACGACCATCCCCGACGCCACCGCCCGCGCCGCCGCCTGACACAGCGGATCGTCGGCCGCCGGCTGCAGCACCGCCGCGCCGAGCGACAAGTTGATCACCTTGATGCCGTAGACCTTCTGGTGTTCGATCGCCCAGTCGAGGGCGTCCACGACCGCGCTCATCTGGCCGGCGCCGTTGGCGTCGAGCACCCGCAGGCTGACGATCCCCGCATCCGGCGCGATGCCGCCGTAGCCGGCCGTGTCGGGCGTCTTGCCCGCCGTGCCGGCGATGAGCGCCGCGACGTGCGTGCCGTGGCCGAAGCGATCGACGCCGTCGCCGCCGGTGAAGTCCACGCTCGCCACGACCTTGCCGGCCAGCGCCGGGTGCGAGAAGGCCACCCCCGAGTCGATGACCGCCACGCTCACGCCCTTGCCGGTCAGCGCCTTCAGCTTGCCCACCCCGGTCCACACCTGATCGGCGCCGATCGTCTGCCGCGTGACGTCCGCCGCGACCGCCGTCGATCGCACCGGCGCGTCCGACGAGAGATGCGTCACGGACTGGTCGGCCTGCAGGGCGTCGAGCTGTCCCGCGTTCACCCGCAGCACCGCGCCGCTCCTGAGGTATCGTTTCACCCGGAGGTTGTAGCGGCCGGCCACGGCGTCGACCTCGCCGCGCGATCCCTCGACGATGACGTCGATGTCCTGGTCGCCGCGCGCCAGCTTCTCGGCCAGGTCGGTGCTGAGGCGCGCGTGCCGTTCGGCCGCCGCTGGCGTCGCCGCGGCCAGCAGGCAGGTGGCAGCCGCGAGGGTCAGCAGCCGGCGAAGGGTGGACGTCGGAATCATGGGGCCTGGGCTCCGATCTCCCGGCGGCGGATCGCACCGCCGGGCGCAGCGACACGGTCAGTTCTGCGAAGGTTCGTTTCCGTTGTCGGAGCGGGCCGGCCGCGACGGCCGCCGCCAGGCCGACAGGCTTTTGGCGTCCTGCATCGAGCCGATGAGCACCCGTTGCGATCCGCCCGGCGTGCGGATGGTCTGCAGCCGTCCATCGCGGATGCGGTTGTAGATCGTCCGGCGTGACACGCCGAGCAACGCCGCCGCGTCATCAAGCGACACGCTGCGGCCGATACGGGGCTCGGAGTTGGTTTCCGTTTGAGTCTCGGGCACCGTGGAAAAACCTCCTGCAGGAAGACAATCGCACAGGTAGTGCCAACTGAACCGCGGGTCGCAGCCGCGATTGAAGTGATTGACGGTGAAGTACTTGCGTGAAACGGTTGGGATTAAGATGTGGCCGGGCTTGATGGGCCAACGGATGGAAACTTGGCCGATCCACGTTCGGAACCGCGGCATGGTGCAATTTGCGCTGTGAAATGGCCCGAGCCTCTGAAAACAGAACCCGCTTGCGGCGGCTAATTTTCTGGCCGCCTGGCTAGCTTTTGACTGTGCAGATGCGCCAACCCGCCTCAGCGTTTGCCGCCGCGATCGCCCTCGCTGCCGCCACGGCGTGCTCGACCGACTCGAGCCGCACCGGCACCCCCGTAGCCGCCGGCGCGGACCCGGGCACGCTCGCCAGCGGCGGCAACCTCGTTGTCTCGGTGCGCACCGAGCCGCAGTCGTTCAACCGCTACGCGCGCCGCGACTCGCCGACCGATCTCCTCTCGCTGCTGCTCAACGCCAAGCTGATACGCGTCAACCGCGTCACCCAGGAGATCGAGCCGTGGCTGGCCGAGAGCTGGACCCGGTCCGAAACCGGGAGCGAGGCGGGGAAGCGTTACACCGTGAAGCTGCGGTCCGGCATCACCTTTTCCGATGGACATCCGTTCACGGCGGACGACGTGGTGTTCAGCCTGGCGGCGGTCTACGACGCCAAGGGCGGGAGCGTGCTGGGCGACGCGCTGATGGTGGCCGGCAAGCCGCTCACCGCCACCGCGCTCGACGCGCAGACGGTGGTCATCGATTTCCCCGAGGTGTTCGCGCCCGGCCTGCGCCTGTTCGACAACCTGCCGATTCTGCCGAAGCACAAGCTGGAGACGGCGCTGCGCGACGGCCGCTTCGGATCGGCGTGGAGTCTCGGCACGCCCGCGGGGGACATCACCGGGCTGGGGCCGTTCGTCCTCAATGAGTACGTGCCCGGCCAGCGGACCGTCGTCACCCGCAACCGGCGCTACTTCCGGAAAGACGATCGCGGCATCCAGCTTCCGTACCTCGATCGCATCGTCGTCGAGGTGGTGCCGGATCAGAACGCCGAGCTGCTGCGGCTCGAGGCAGGCGAGCTGGACCTGACCGGCGCCGAGATGCGCGCCGAAGACTACGCGCCGCTCAAGCGCGCCGCCGGCGAGGGACGGGTGCAGCTGCTCGATCTGGGCGTGGCCTACGACGCCGACAGCTTCTGGATCAACCTCCGGCCGGGCGCGTTCGCGAAGGATCCGCGCGGCGCCTGGATTCAGCGCGACGAGCTGCGGCAGGCCATCTCGCTGGCCGTCGATCGCCAGCGCTTCGCCGACACCGTCTATCTCGGCGCGGGCGTGCCGGTCTTCGGTCCGGTCACGCCGGCCAACAAGCGGTGGTACCGCGACGCGGCGCCGGCAACGCCGTACGATCCCGGCCGGGCGCGGTCGATCCTCGCCTCCATCGGCCTCACCGATCGCAACGCCGACGGCACGCTCGAGGATGCGTCCGGCGATCCGGCGCGGTTCACGCTGTTGACGCAGAAGGGCCGGACGCATCTGGAGCGCGGCGCGGCGGTCATTCACGACGAGCTCGCCAGGGTTGGCCTCACCGTCGACGTCGTCAGCCTCGACGGCGCGGCGCTGGTGCAGCGGTTCATCGGCACGCGCGACTACGACGCGGTGTACTTCAGCATCCTGACCTCGGACACCGATCCGGCGACCAGCCCCGATTTCTGGATGAGCCGTGGCTCGGCGCACGTGTGGAACCTGCTGCAGGCGCAGCCGGCGACCGGGTGGGAAAAACGGATCGACGATCTGATGGATCGGCAGACGCACACGACCGACGAGCGGATGCGGAAGCAGCTGTTCGATGAAGTGCAGCAGATCTTCGCCGAGCATCTGCCGATCGTGCACTTCGTGGCGCCGAAGGTATTCGTCGCGGCCTCGTCTCGCGTCACCAACCTGACGCCGGTCATCTCGCGGCCGCAGCTGCTCTGGACGCCGGACACGATCGCGGTGAAGACCGACACGAGACGTTAGCTGTCGCCATGACCGCCCTAGCGTTCATCAGGGTCGCCACCGTCGCGGTGCTGTGGGTTGACAACGTCATGGAAGCCGAATTGTCGGGGAGTGTGGAGGCGGAGCTGACGATTGTCGTGGAGGACAGCACTCGGCGATAGGTCACGGCTGTGGTTCATATGAAGATCGTGGGAATTGCGATGGTAGCCTGGGCGCTGGGCTGCGCAGCTTACGTTGTCACCCTGCGGACGATGTTCAACCAGGGAATGTCGAGCGGTGACTTGCGTGCTGTCTTGTTCTGGTCGGCTGCGGCCGCACTGATCACAGCACCACTCGTGTTCGTACCCGTCATGTTTCGACTGCGGGATCGATCGGCAACCTGGATCGTCTTCGTCTTACGTGG
>Ga0111539_10012251_pt1 | contig 10755 bp, 8 predicted proteins | sample RhiMethybrSRZTD1_FD_79667 | JGI IMG/M metagenome (GOLD analysis project Ga0111539, IMG submission 79667) | Populus rhizosphere microbial communities from Tennessee, USA - Rhizosphere MetaG P. TD hybrid SRZTD1 (version 2) (version 2) | ecosystem: Host-associated > Plants > Roots > Rhizosphere >... | reverse complement strand
TGCACGACCCGCAGCTTGCTGCGCAACCCCTCGGGGATCGTGAGCACCCGGCGGTAGAACGAGCCGCCGAAGGCCAGGAGGAAATAGACCAGGAGCAGCACCTCGAGGATCCGCAGCAGCATCACCCGCGCCACGTCGACGGCGCGCACCGCAATGGACGGCTCCTTGACGGTCACCTCCGCCGGCGGGGCCGCGCCGTCCACGCTGGCCATCTTCTCGACCGACTCGGCGGCGGCGCGGGCCTCCGCCACCGACTCCTTCAAGGTGCGCAGCCGGAGCTCCACCTCGCGCATCGTCTGCGGCGCCCGCTCCACCCAGTCGAGCGCCGGCTCCGACAGGGCGTAGATCCCGTAGCCGATGCCGCCGGCGAAGAGTGCGACGACGAGAAAGGCCCCGGCGGGGGCGGGGATCCGCAGCATCCCGAGGACCCGCACGAGCGGCGCGAGCACGACCGCGATGAGCCCCGCGAGGACGATCGGCAGAAGCACCGGCCGCGCCAGCTGCATCGCCCAGGCGCCGGCGAAGATGGCGAGCACGGCCAGGCCGATGCGGCCGGGCCGGGTCCCCCACCAGGGGACCGGATCCGCGGGCTCGGGCGGGGCGATGCGTGGGACGACGCCGCCGCCGTCGGCGGCGCGTCGATCCTCCGTTCCGCGGCGGGTGTCGCTCATGATCGCGATCCTCTCCTGATGTCCATGCGCCTCCTCGCTCCGTCCAATTCCCGTTCACGCTTGCGGGGCGCCGCGTCGGCCGGCTGACGTCTCCGGGCGCGCGGTTGTGCGCCGAAATCATGCACCTATATTCGGGTCGATGGCGACCATCGGCCGGTACATCGTCGAGCGGGAGCTGGGCCGCGGCGCGATGGGCGTGGTCTGCCTGGCGACCGATCCGCATCTCGGGCGCAAAGTGGCGGTGAAGACCTACGCGCTGCCGGACGGGGTCTCGCCGGAGCTGGCGGCGCAGTTCCACGAGCGCTTCCTGCGCGAGGCGCGCGCCGCCGCCTCCCTGTCGCACCCGGGGCTCGTCACCGTCTTCGACGCCGGCGAGGACCCCGCGAGCGGACGGCCGTTCATCGCCATGGAGTTCGTGGACGGCCACAGCCTGAAGGAGCGCCTCGAGCAGACGGGGCGCCTCGACGCGGCGTGGGCCCTCAGCATGGGGGCGACGCTGGCGGAGGCGCTCGGCGTGGCGCACCGGGCCGGCATCGTGCATCGCGACATCAAGCCGGCCAACATCCTGATCCGCGAGGAGGACGGCGCCCCCAAGCTCGCCGACTTCGGGGTCGCGCATCTGAAGTCGTCCGAGCTGACCCAGACCGGCACCGCTCCCGGCTCCCCCGGCTACATGTCGCCGGAGCAGATCACCAGCGGTGCCGTGGACGGTCGCAGCGATCTCTTCTCGCTCGCCGTCGTCCTCTACGAAGCACTGACCGGCCGGCGGCCGTTCCGCGGCGACGACCTCGTGGCGCTGACCTATGCGATCGCCCACGAGACCCAGGTGCCGCTGTCGCGGCATCTCAAGGACTGCTCGCCGGCGCTCGATCGGTTCTTCGATCGGGCCCTCTCGAAGGATCCCGCGAAGCGCTTCGGCGACGCGAAGGAGTTCCGCAGCGCACTCGTCGAGGCGGCGCAGGCGAAGGGACCGCACGCCTCGGAGCGGACCCTCCTGGAGCCGGAGAGCGGCGCCACCACGCCGCTTCCCGGGCTGACCATCCCGCTGCCGCCGGGTGCTCGCGCCGCCGCCGGACCGTCGCGGGCCGCGGCGACGCCCGGGACCGCCCTCCCGGCGCCGCGCCGCGGCCGGCGCGTGGCCGCGTTCTCCGTCGTGGCGCTGATGGTGCTCGGCGCCGGAGCCGTCGCCGTCTGGTTCGGGCTCGGGCGTCCTGAGCTGCTCCGCGCCTCGACCCGCGCGGCCGTGGCTCCGGCCGTGCCGCCGGCGGCATCGCCGGGCGCCGCGAGCGGCACGCCGCTGCCGCGCCGCGAGGACATCCTGCAGGAAGTGACCCCCGTCCCCGAGCCGGCCCGGGCGCGCGCGCCCGAGCCGGAGGCGCGGCGGCCAGCGCCGGCCCCGCCGCGGCCGCAGCCGCAGCCGCCGCAGACGGTGCGCGTGACGCTGCCCGCCGGGACCGCGATCGAAGTGACGCTGCCGTCCACGCTCGGATCCGCCACGAGCCTCACCGGCGATCCGGTGACCGTGACGGTCGCCCGCGCGGTGACGAGCGGCAATCGGGTCCCGATCCCCGCCGGCAGCCGGATCCGCGGCGCGGTGAGCGCAGCGACGCCGGCGCACAAGGGGCTCAAGGACAAAGGGGGGTCGATCACCCTGGCGTTCGATCGGCTGCTCGCGCCGGGTGGCGGCGGCATCCCGCTCGCGGCGTCCTTCACGAAGGCCGGCGCATCCGGAGGCGGGAAGACCGCCGGGGCGATCGGCGGCGGGGCCGCGGGGGGAGCGCTCCTCGGCAAGGTGCTCGGAAAACGCTCGAAGGACGCGGCGATCGGCTCGGTCCTCGGAGCCGCCATCGGGACCGGCGTCGCGGCCGGGATGCGCGGCGAGGACGTGACGCTCGCGGCGGGCTCGTCCCTGACGCTGGTCCTCGACCAGCCTCTCACCCTCTCCATCCGGCCCTGACGCCCGGCCCCGGCGATCCGCGTCGAGGATCGCGCGCGGTTAGTTGGAGTCGGTCTTGCCCGGGGCCTGCGCGTCCGCTCCTTCCGGGACGGCGGCGGGAGCGGGGGGCGGCGCGGTGTCGACGAGCCGGCCGTCGGCGAACCTGAAGCGACGTGCGAGACGCTGCGTCGGGCAGCAGGCGGGATCCCCCGGGCCGTGCTGGGTCACGTCCACGACGACCTCGCTCCCTTCGATGGACACGCCATGCACCTGGACCCGGTCGCCGAGCGGGGCGGAGGCCGCGTGCACCGGGACGCCGTTGCGATCGAGGACGATCGCGAGATCGACGAACACGCCGCTGCCGCCCCCCGAGCCCATCAGGACGACGGCGGCATCCTCGCGGCCGTCGCCGTCGAGATCGCCGTGGGCCCGGTCCTTCCCCAGCTCGAGCGTCTGGCGCCCTCCCTCGTCCTCGGCGCTCCACTGCCCGTTCGCCAGGCGCACCGGCCCCTCCGTGATGATGTCGGAGGAGCAGTAGATGCCGTTCTTGAGCGCCTCCTCGCTGAGCGACGCGGGCGCGGCGGCGCGGGGGACGGGAGGTTCTCCGCCGTTCCCCATCCCCCGGCAAGCGACGCCGAGCAGGGCCACAAGGAAAAACACGCGTTTCATGTCGAGCGCCGGCCCACGATAACACGCCCGGAGTGTGTTAGAGGTGCGTCATGACCGGCACCCCCTGGCCCGATCGCGGCCGGCTCAGCGAGGCGCTGCGCCGCGAGACCGAGCGCTTCGTGGAGGCGCACCCGCGCTCCCGCGCCCTCTTCGAGCGGGGGCGGCGGTCGCTCCTCGCCGGCGTGCCGATGAACTGGATGGTGCGCTGGCCCGGCGGCTTCCCGGTGGTCGTCGCCGAGGGATCGGCGGGGCGCATCCGGGACGTGGACGGCCACGAGTACGTCGATTTCTGCCTCGGCGACACCGGCGCGATGATCGGCCACGCCCCCGCGGCGGTGACCGCGGCGGTGACGGAGCGGCTGCGGCGCGGCGCGACGTTCATGCTGCCGGTCGAGGACGCGCTCGTGGTGGGGGAGGAGCTGCAGCGGCGCTTCGGGCTGCCGTTCTGGCAGTACGCGGTCAGCGCCACCGACGCCAACCGCTTCGCCATCCGCATCGCCCGCCACCTGACCGGACGGCCGAAGATCCTGGTGTTCAACTGGTGCTACCACGGCACCGTGGACGAGGCGTTCATCACCCTGCGCGAGGACGGCGCGGCCGGGGCGCGGCCGGGGAACATCGGCCCGCCCGTCGATCCGGCGACGACGACGCGGGTGGTCGAGTGGAACGACGTGCCGGCGCTTCGCGCGGCGCTCGCGGCGGAGGACGTCGCGTGCGTGCTCGCCGAGCCGGCGATGACCAACATCGGCATCATCCTGCCGGAGCCCGGCTTCCACCAGGCGCTGCGCGATCTCACCCGGCGCGCCGGGACGCTCCTCATCCTGGACGAGACGCACACCCTGAGCGCCGGGCCCGGCGGCTGCACCCGCGCCTGGGGGCTCGCGCCGGACATCCTGACCATCGGCAAGGCGATCGCCGGCGGGATTCCCGGGGCGGCGTACGGCCTGTCGGCGGCGGTGGCGGAGGGGATCCACCCGCGCATCCGCGAAGACGAGTCGGACGCCGGGGGGATCGGCGGCACCCTCGCCGGCAACGCGGTGACGATCGCCGCGATGCGGGCGACGCTCGAGACGCTCCTGACCGAAGAGAGATTCGCCGCGGCCGCGACGCTCGCGGCGCGCTGGGCCGCCGGCGTGGAGGAGGTCATCCGGGAGCGCCGCCTGCCGTGGCACGTCGTCACGCTGGGCTGCCGCGCCGAGTACTGGTTCCGCGCCGCGCCGCCGAAGAACGGCGGCGAGGCGGCCGCGTCGGTCGACGCCGATCTCGATCGCTACATGCACCTCGCGGCGCTCAACCGGGGAATCCTCATGACCCCCTTCCACAACATGGCGCTGATCGCGCCGGGGACGACCGAGGCGGACGTGGACCGCCACACCGCCGCCTTCCGCGACAGCGTCGAGGCGCTGCTGTGAGACGCCACGAGGTCCTGGTGCTCGGGGCGGGGGCGCAGGGGAACGTCGTCGCGACGCTCCTGGCGCGGGCCGGGGACGTCTCCCGGATCGTCCTCGCCGATCTCGACGCCGCCCGCGCCGCGGAGACGGCGGCGAGCATCGGCAGCGACAAGGTGCGCACGGCCCGTGTCGACGTCACCGCCGTCGAGGCGACCGCGGCGCTGATGCGCGACGGCGGCTTCGACGTCGTGGTGAACGTGGCGCCGCCGCAGTTCATCCCGCAGGCGATGCACGCGGCGCTCCTGGCGGAGCGGAACTACCTCGACCTCTCGTCGGTGGCGCTGTACGAGATCGACGGGCTGCCGTACGAGCAGCGGCAGGAGGCGGACGCGTGGGAGCGCTCCGGCCGCCTCGCCCTGATCAACGCCGGCAGCGCGCCCGGTCTCACCAACATCATGGCGCGCGACGCCGCCGACCGTCTCGACGAGGTGGAGCGGATCGCCATCAAGGACTACGCGCTGACCGAAGGGGAGGGCTACGTCCCGCTCTGGATCCCGTCGGTCTACGCCATCGACTGCGCCACCGAGCCGTACGTCTGGGAGGACGGCGCACCGCGGCGCGTGCCGATCTTCAGCGGCGAGGAGATCTACGACTTCCCGGCGCCGCTCGGCGTCCGGGGGAAGGTGTACCTGCACGCGCACGAGGAGCCGGTGACGATCCCGCTCCACCTGGGACGTCCCGTGCGCCACTGCGACTACAAGATCGGCGAGCCGGACATCGACGCCTGGCGCTTCATGGTCGAGCGGCTGCGGCTGATGGACGCGGCACCGGTCGCGCTCGGCGGCGGGAGCGTGTCGCCGCGCGATCTTCTCTTGAAGGTCCTCCCCCCGACCCCGTCGCCGCAGCGGCTGATGCAGCTGGTGCGGGAGGGGCGGATCGCCAGCCGCTCGATGCTCGTCGTGGAGGTGACCGGGCGGCGCGGCGGGGCGCCGGTGCGGATCCAGACCTTCACCGAGGCCCCCGACCTCCGGGCATCGTGCGCCATCGTCCCGGGGGCGAGCGACATCTCGCTCGTCACCTCCGCCCCGGCGGCGGTCTTCACTTTGATGATCCTCCGGGGCCAGATCCCCCGCCGCGGCGTCGTCCTGCCGGAGAGCCTGGATGTCGGCACGCGGGCGCTCCTCAGGGAAGGGATCGCCGCCCTGGGCATCCGGATCGCCTCGCGCGAGATCCCGCTCGAGACGCCGGCGACCGGCTAGTAGCGGATGCGGCGATCGGGCGGCGCGGGGCGCGGCGCCGCGACGCGGACGCGCGCGTCGAGCGCCCGGGCGCCCCGTGGGAGCACCACGAGCGGGTTGATCTCGATCTCCCGGACCTCGGGACAGTCGCCGACGAGCGCCGAGAGCCTCAGGAGGACGTCCACCAGCGCCCCCTCGTCGGCCGGCGGCGCCCCGCGCGCGCCACGCAGCAGGGGCGCGCCGCGCAGGGCCGCGATCATCTCCTGCGCGTCCGCCGCGCCGACCGGGTGCAGGCGGAACTGGGCGTCGGCGAGGATCTCGGTCAGGGTGCCGCCGCTGGCGCAGGCCACCACCGGTCCGAACGTCTCGTCCTCGACGGCGCCGGTGAGCATCTCGACGCCGCCCTGCACCATCTCCTGCACCAGCCCCCCGGTCATGCGGGGGCCGAGGCGGGACCGCAGGTCGCGCCAGGCGGCCCGCACCGCCTCCGCGTCGCCGAGCCGCAGCTTCACCGCCCCCGCCTCGGTCTTGTGGACGAGATCGGGCCCGAACCCCTTGAGCGCCACCGGGAACCCGATCGCCGCCGCGGCGCCGACCGCCTCTTCCTCCGTCGCCGCCGCCTCCGCCCGCGCCGCCGGGATGCGCAGCGCCGCCAGCAGCGCCTGCACCTCGGCCGCGGTCATCCAGCCGCCGCCGCGCCGGAGCGCGCCCGCGACGATCTCCCGCGCCGCGTCCCGCTCCACCTCGGGGAAGGCGGGAGGGACGCTCTCCTTGCCCGCCCGCCAGGCGCCGTACGAGGCGACCCGCGCCAGCGCCAGCGCCGCCGCCTCCGGGAAGCGGAAGCAGGGGACCGGCGCCACGAGCGCCGAGGCCCCCTGCGCCGACATGAAGACTCCCAGGACCGGCTTGCCCGCGGCGCGCGCGGCGACGCGCCGCACCGCCGCCGCCACGTCCTCCAGACGCGTCACGAGCGGCGGGATGAAGATGACGAGCACGCTGTCGATCGCCTCGTCCGCGAGCAGGAGCGCCAGCGCCCGCTCGTACTGCTCCGCGGTGGCCGAGGCGATCATGTCGATCGGGTTCGCGACCGAGGCCTCCCCGGGGAGGAAGGCGCGCAGCGCCTGCACCGTGGCGTCGGAGAGCGGCGGGAGCGCCAGGCCGTGCGCCTCGCAGGCGTCGGCGGCCAGGATGCCGGGACCGCCGGCGTTCGTCAGGATCGCCACCCGCCGCCCCGCGGGGATCGGCTGCTGCGACAGCAGCATCCCGGCGTCGAACATCTCCTCGATGGTGTCGGTGCGGATCACCCCCGACTGCCGGAACAGCGCGTCGACGATCGCGTCGCGCGAGGCGAGGGCGCCGGTGTGGGACGACGCGGCGCGCGCCCCCGCCGCCGAGCGGCCCGACTTGACCGCGACGATCGGCTTGGTCCGGCCGACGCGGCGCGCGATGGCGCTGAAGTTGCGCGGGTTCCCGAAGCTCTCGACGTACAACAGGATGACGCGGGTCCGCGGGTCGGCCGACCAGTACTGCAGCAGGTCGTTGGTCGAGACGTCGGCGGCGTTTCCGACCGACACGAAGCTCGACAGCCCGAGCCCGAGCGAGCGGGCGTAGTCGAGGATGACGAGCCCGAGCGCGCCGCTCTGCGTCGACATCGCCAGGCTCCCCGCGGGCGGGGAGACCGGCGCGAAGGTGGCGTTCACCGGCCGATCCGGGTCGGTGCTCAGGAGCCCCATGCAGTTCGGGCCGACCATGCGCGCGCCGGCGCGGCGCACCTGATCGAGGAGGGCCGCCTCCCGCTCCCGTCCGTCCGCCCCGGTCTCGCCGAACCCGGCGGTGATGACCGTCAGCGCCCGCACTCCCGCGGCGACGCAGTCCTCGACGACTCCCGGCACCGCCGCGCGCGGCACGCTGACGATCGCCAGGTCCACCGGTCCGGGGACGTCGGTCACGCGCGGCACGGCGGGCACGCCGCCGATCCGCGCGGCCTCGGGATGCACCGCGTAGAGCGGCCCCGGAAAGCGGTGCGACACGAGGTTGTCGAGGATGGCGCGGCCGATGCCGCCCGGCGCGCGGCCGGCGCCGACGACCGCGATGCCGCGCGGCGCGAAGAAGGGGCGCAGCGACGCGGAGGCGGCCGACACCGAGCGGCGGGCCGCCCGCTCGCGCGACGCCGCGGTGGGGCGCAGCGACAGCCGCAGCCTCACGGCGTCGGCGTCGCGGCTCTCCTCCACCGCGAACCCGGAATCGAGGAAGAGGCGCAGGCGCCCCTCGGCGCCGCGCGGCATGCGGGTGACGAAGGATCGGATACCGCGCTCCCACGCGGCCGCCGCGAGGATCTCCAGGGCCCGCGTCCCCAGCCCGCGTCCCTGCAGCGGCTCCGCCACCGCCACGCCGACGAAGGCGCGCTCCGGGTCCCGCGCGTCGCGGGTGTACCGGGCGATCGCCACGAGACGCGCGCCGGCCTCCCCCACGAGGGTCCACTGGCGGGCCGGATCTTCCGGGGCGTCGGTCGCCGGTGGTTCGGGGGGCCAGCCGGGCCCCCGCTCCACCTCCGTGAGGGGGGCGAGCCGCGCCGCCAGATCCTCGAGCGCCGCGGCGTCGTCCGGCCTCAGGGCGCGCAGGTGAAGGGTCGTTCCGTCCCTCAGGACGACGTCGGTGTCGGAGGACGCGGGCGGTGTCACGCGGTCGTATGGTAGCGCGACCCCGGAGAGTCCTGACCCGCCGGTCGGGGGGGCGCTGCCCGCGCCGGTCGAATCGACTGAACGCCGCGCCGATCAAGCATTCGAACGGAAATCACCGCGTGGCATCGGCCTTGCTGTCTTCCGACGTGCGAAGGAGGACACCCGATATGAAACGTTCGTCTCTGTTTTCCCTGGTGCTGGTCGCCGGCCTCGCGTTGAGCGGCGCAGCCCTGGCCCAGGACCCGACGCCGGGCACCGACCCGGATCCGATGATGCAGTCGGCCACCGGCCAGCCGGAGTCGCAGCCGGCGAATCCGACCTACGATCCGAACCGGCCCTCCGCCGATCCGTACCGGCCGGCGGAGCCGGGCACCCCGTCGGGCACCGACCCGGACCCGACGGCGGATCCGAACCGCACTTACGACGCCAACCGCAACCTGCCGGCGACCGCGAGCAACGCTCCGGTCCTTCTGTTGATTGGCGCGGTGGCGCTTGGTACGCTCGCTTCGTTCCTGGTGCTCCGCCGACGCGGTGTCACCAATCCTTAGGACCGGTCGTGAGACGGCCCCGCGGTTCCTTCCTCTTCGCCGCGGGGCCTTCTCCGATCCCGGATTTCGCTCCGGAACGGCCGGCCATATGGACCGCATCGAAAGGAACGGTGGTGCAGCGCTGGCTGGCACTGGGTCTCCTGCTCATCGGCCTCGGCTTCATGGGAGCCTGGACCTGGGAGCAGGTGGACACGCGCCTGTACCAGCGTTCGGCCGGGTCGAGGCTCGCTGCGATGCAGGCACGGGCCGCCTCGACCGCGACGGCGGAACGGGGATCGGCCCGGACGGGGACGCCGGGGGCCCGGTCGCCGATCCGCGCGGGCGATCCGATCGGCCGGATCGACATCGACCGGGTGGGGCTTTCGGCGATCATCGCGGAAGGGGACGACCCCCGCACGCTGCGCCGCGCCGTCGGCCACGTCCCTTCCACTCCCCTCCCTGGTGACGACGGCAACGTGGTGCTCGCCGGCCACCGCGACACCTTCTTCCGGGCGCTGCGCACCGTCGAGGAAGGGGACCGCATCCGCGTGACGACGCCGGACGAGCGGCTGGACTACGAGATCACCTCGATCGAGGTCGTGGGTCCTGAAGAGACCGACGTGATGTGGCCGACGAAGGAACGATCGTTGACGCTCATCACCTGCTACCCGTTCCACTACATCGGCCCCGCGCCGGACCGCTACGTCGTGCGCGCGCGCCAGGTGGACTGACGACATCGCTTCAAGAGAGCCCCCTCCCCGGAGTTCAGGAGGTCCACACCATGTTGCGGAAATCGCTCTTCGTCCTCGCGCTCGTCGGCGCGGCTGGGCTCGGCGCCTGGCAGCTCCGCGCCGCCGAGCCCCACGACAGCAACCACGGGAAGAAAGAGGCCCAGTCGCGGGAGACCATCCGCGAGGCCGACGCGGTCCTCAAGGCGGCCATGAGCGCGCCCGACCAGGGGATCCCCAAGGAGCTCCTGGCGCGGGCCGAGTGCATCGGCGTGTTCCCGGGCGTCAAGAAAGGGGCGTTCGTCGTCGGCGGTGAGTTCGGCCGCGGCGTCTTCACCTGCCGGAAGGAGGACAGCGCGATGGGGGCGCCGGCCATGTTCACCATGGGCGGAGGCAGCGTCGGCTGGCAGTTCGGCGGCAAGAAGGTGGACGTCGTCCTGCTCATCATGAATAAGGAGGGCCTGCGACACCTGCTCCAGGACAAGGTCACCCTCGGGGGGGAGGTCGCGGCGGTGGCCGGCCCGGTGGGCCGCACCGCGCAGGTGGCGACCGACGCCCAGATGCGCGCCGAGATCCTCTCCTGGTCCCACTCGCGCGGCGTGTTCCTGGGCGCCGCCTTCAAGGGGGCGGTGATCAAGCCGGATGCGTCGGCGACCGAGGCGCTCTATGGCGAGCCGAGGACGGCGACGGAGATCCTGGTGGCGGAGAACGTCGAGCCGCCCGACACCGCGAAGCAGTTCGTCGCGACCGCCACCGAGTCGTCGCGGCGATCCGCCTCGTAGAGAGACGAACCGCCCTCAAAGCACGGTCGCGGTCGTCAGCAGCCTTCGTCGACGCCCCCGGAGCAGAAGCGTACCCTTCCACGCACAGGTCCGAGTCGGGCCCGTCGCAGGCGGTCGCGTTCTGGGGGTCTT
>Ga0111539_10012250_pt1 | contig 10755 bp, 12 predicted proteins | sample RhiMethybrSRZTD1_FD_79667 | JGI IMG/M metagenome (GOLD analysis project Ga0111539, IMG submission 79667) | Populus rhizosphere microbial communities from Tennessee, USA - Rhizosphere MetaG P. TD hybrid SRZTD1 (version 2) (version 2) | ecosystem: Host-associated > Plants > Roots > Rhizosphere >... | reverse complement strand
TGAACAAGTTTGAAGCATAGATGCCAACGCAGCAACCCCATTTGATCCAAATCCGTACCCTATAGAAGTTGGAACTCCAATTACTGGTATGTCAGTTACTGAAGAAACAAAAGAACCTAATGCACCCTCCATTCCAGCCACTACGATTATTATGTGAACTTCAGAGTTTATCATCTTCGCGATGCCCTTTAGTGTTCGATGAATTCCCGCAATACCTACGTCATACTCTACAACAGTTTCGCTGCCCATTACTTGCGCCATAATTTTTGCTTCCTCAGCAATCTTAATGTCCGAAGTTCCAGCACAAAGTATTCCTACTTTGCCATTCTTTGTAGGAAATTTGTGGGATTTGGAGGACACTAATATCGTGTTAATTCCCATTTCAACTTTCAGATTTTCCTTTACAAATTTTTTACGTAACTTCTCCATGTATTCTGGCTTAACTTTACTTATGACAGCAAATCTTTTTTTGGATACCGTAGCGAGAATAATTTTATAGAGATCTTTCAGCTCCTTTCCTTGAGCAAGAATAACTTCTGGTATTCCGCTTCTTAATTCCCGCAATGGATCTATTTTTGCTAAATTTTTTTCTACGTACTCAATTGAAAAGAGTCTTAATTCTTGTTCTGCCACACGAACAGATATTTCGCCCTTTGCTAGCTTTTCTAAAATTTCTTTAAGGTGCATTTCTCTGTAATGTTGTTTTTTGTTTCCAAGTTCATAGTGAGAAACTCCTTATTGCATTTTTTACACTCTGCACTCCCAGATCAAAGACTTTCATTTCATTTTCATTCAGCTTTAGTTCAATTATTTTCTCCGCACCATCATGACCCAAGACGCAAGGTACTCCTATACATACATCGTGATATCCATATTCACCTTCAAGTAAAGCCGATACTGGTAGAATTGTTTTTTTGTTTTTTACAATACTTTCTACCATTGTTGACACTGCGTTTCCAGGAGCATAGACTGTCGCGCCTTTCAATGAAATTACTTCAGCTGCTATCTTTTTAGTCTTGTTCGCAAGATCTTCTGACTGTTCTGCGGATATGAATTCAGTTAATGGTATCCCACCCAAGCTTGAGAATCTAACAAGTGGTAGCATGTTCTCGCCATGTTCGCTTATTACCATAGCTTGAACAGAATTTCTAGATATTCCAGTGATGGTACTTATGTGTTCCTTAAATCTCGACAAATCTAGCATTCCGCCCATACCCATTATCTGGGTTCTTTTTCCACCAAGTGACTTTAGTACGAGATATGTCAACGGGTCAAGCGGATTTGTTACTACAATTATCTTTGAATTTGGAGCATAACTCTTAATTTTGTCGCACACCGCCACTACTATGTCAGCATTTGTTTTGAGCAGATCCATACGCGTCATACCTGGCTTTCTGCCAACTCCCGCAACAACAATTACAAAGTCAGATCCCCTCATATCTTCATAATTATTAGAACCCTGTGCGATACAATCTATTCCGCGTTCTGCCAGTTGATGGTTAATATCCATTGCCTCACCTTGAGGTAAACCCTCCACAATATCAAGAAGCAAGGTATTCCCTAGTTCTCTCAGTGAGCAATTCAATGCCACTGAGGACCCTACCCTTCCGGCTCCTATTACAGTAATTTTCATTTAAGAATCAACGAAGTTTGAGATTATTTATAAATTTTCAACATGCGATGAAATCTAAAACGACATAATTTAGTTTTCATATGATAAAAAAACACCGCCAAATCCATTAATCTTCGTAAAATGTGGATATTCGTGATGCCACATAGGCATAGTTAATAAAGAGTACCTTACTAGATCAAATTTTATATAGTTTTCCTAATTGGAACAATGTTTGCATGGTCTTTTGTCAAAATAAACATCAATTCCATAATGTTTTTATGCACACACGAATTCTATTTTTTATGGAAGGATACTGTGTAAAGTGTAAACAGAAAAGGACTATGAATGATGAAAAGAAGATAACAATGAAAAATGGAAAACCGGCAACCCAAGGGATATGCTCAACTTGTGGTACTAAAATGTTCAGAATAGGGAAATAATCAAATCTGAAATTTGCAGATCCTTAGAAATAGTGTTTTCCATCTAATTTTTCTTATCTAGTCTGATGATGTGAAATTTCTAAGCGGATCCTTTTTGTTGGTTACTTTCTGGTTACTTGATTGATCCAAATTCTTTTCTAAAATCTTCTCATCCCCTGTTTGTGCTGATTTTGATTTTGATTTTGATTTTGATTCTGATTCTGATTTTGATTCTGATTTACTGGATTCATAGCTATCAAGTTTTTCAAGCGCTTGAGTAATTTCATGCTCCAAATTCTTTATCTTTTCTGCCTCTATATGCAGTGACTTTTCCAGGTTTCCCTGACCCAATGAGATACTAGCAAGATCTTGATATGTAGTATCAGGACTTGATTGTTTAGGTTGTCTCGTCAACATCTTGACATTACCGTTTGAGATCTCACCCAATCTTGCGTCTATAACTTTGATCTTGTCCTCTATTATAGAAACAAGATTGTTTTTTATTGAGCTTAATTCGTAAAGATCAACAACTGATCGAGTCTGCTCAATTTCTTGTTCACATTTTCCTAAATCTTCAGCATATTTTATCATTAGTCTATCAAACTCCAATTGACTGAGCTTGCCTTCTCTGAAAGTTTCGTGTATTTTTCTCACAGAACTAGTAATTATTGATCTTTCAACTTCCAACGAATCCAACTCATTTTTCATCATTTGAAGATCGGAACTATTTTTATTGCTATCAAAATAATAGTCCTTCTTATTGTTTTTTTTCTTAGTCCGTGATTTCACAATTCTATGTTTTCTGATTTGACGAAAAACTAATGAAGATATTGCACCTAAACCGATTGAAAATGATGCAATAAACAAGTCCAATTTAAAGTATTAAATTACAACATACTGTTAAGTTTTGTCCTTAGACTATCTAAATTACTCTACGTTTAATCCAATCATATTTTCTTATTTTTGGATTAGGATATCCGCATTTTGCGCATCGCTTGTCCCTTTTGTGAAACGCGTGATGGCCGCATCTTCTGCATCTAATATGGGTACTCTTTCGAGTGAATTTCCCCATTGATGTTGTTCCTTTTGTCATTCTAATTTCCCTCCAAATGCATCAAATTTACTCTATCAGACTGGTGGTGGAGATATCATAACAACGTTATCTCCCCTTACAACAATAGTCCCTATTTCATTTGACTTACCTTCGTCTAGTAATTCTACTGAATTATCTAGTAACAAATTCATATGTTGATCAAAACCATGTAAATTCCCCCGAATTACCTTACTTCCTTTCAGTTTTATCAGGACTATTTTACCCAAACTCTCATCAAGTATCTTTACAGCCATGTCGACAGACATCTATATCATTACCTATGGTATTCCTTGATGAAGGTCTATATTAAAGTTAATAATAATTTGGCATTCCATACATGAATACTTTTTTTCTATTGTTTATTTAACATTTTCAAATTTACTGGTATCAAAAATAAATGTCACATTTAGAATATATCTACATAATTAGCAGATCATCTAGTTCTTTTAATGTTCTTTCAAGATTCTTCATTGTGATTGATATTATTTTCCTGCCCTCTTCTTTAGTGGCTTTTCTGGGATCCCCCAAGACACCATTTCTGGTGATCTTAAATGACGAGGTATTGCTCAGAAAAGTTGTATACGTAGAATGCAACTTTTTTTTGTTCAAATATCCGCTCTTGGCCTTATGCATTTGAACTAATCTTGGTGCAATGGCCAGCATTAGTGAGGTTTCAACAAGACCGCCATGATCAAAATCTCTTTCTATTAATTGCCAGTAGTTGATTCCAAATACTTTTGCTTTTGAATTAATTCTTTCTACTTTTTGTGGAATATATTGCACAACCCCCATATTTCCGCGATGGCCATTTATTATTATTATTTGATTGAAACCATTTTCTCCCAACGAAACACATATCTGAGTTAGCAGTTCTGAAAGGAGATCATTGCTTATCGAAATATTGAAAAATGGTCGGTGTTCGAATGATACCCCAGAAGGAATACCTGATAGGGAATAAGATGGTATTTTTTTCGTGAGTTGATTTGCAAAATACTCTGCAATTATTGTGTCTGTACTTACTGGAAGGTGTGGCCCGTGTTGTTCTGTTGATCCTAAGGGAATTATTATCTTCTTGTTTCCTCTCTTTATCTCATAATTACTGAGATGATATAAGGACATTAGTATAACAGATAGTCTACTGAGTTATTAAACTAATGAAATGAATCTTCAAAGTATCGAGTAATCTGGAATTCAAAGTTTTAGATCCTATTTTTTGTCTTTAATTACTACTCTTCCCCAGTTGACCTCTATGCGATCTTCTAGAAACAGCGTTACTGCTTCAAGCAATGTTACTGCTTCAAGTTTCTGTCCCCTTCTTTTTATGGATTCTACGCTATCTTCCGGTCTGACCCTAAATGACTCTTGACATATTATTGGTCCTTGGTCTAGGTCTTCTGTTACAAAATGCGCAGTGCACCCTACAATCTTGGCCCCTCTTTCATATGCCTGCACATATGCGTAGGCACCGGGAAATGCAGGTAGTAATGATGGATGTATGTTAATTATTCTATCTGGATATCGCCATACAAAGTTTGGAGTCAAAATCCTCATGTACCTGCCCAGTACTATCAAATCTACATTGTAGCGATCCAAAATATCCAGTATTTCATTCTCTGCGTCTATCTGTTGTGAATGTGCAATATGATAAAAAGGGATGTTGAATTTTTCTGCAATAGAATTTGTTGTATTCTCACTTCCTACTATGACAACGATATTGGCTTTAATTTCCCCGGAACTTTTCGCGTCTAATAGTTTAAGAAGACAATGAGTTTCTTTGCTAACAAATATTGCAATGTTCCTTAATCTTTTAGATTCTTGGTAGTGGATTTTTATCTCCATCATTAGTTTTTTTGCCAGTGCTTTTAGTTCGTGATCAAAAGTTACTTTTCTAAAATTTCCCTGCTGGAATGACGCTTCCAGCTGCATACCAAAAAGCCCATTGATGACATCTTGATTTATTTGTTCAATATTTCCATTATTCTTAAAAATAAAATTAGTTATATCAGCTACTACTCCCTTCCTATCCTTTCCTACAACTGTTAACTCAATTATCAGTCTGTCACTTTTGTTCATGAATACATTGGATTAAAATGCCTCAAAATTAAAGGATTCTAAAATTTAGAACGTTAATGCTTAAATAAGCTGATTCCGATTGTAAAGCGATGATAAATACACTTTTAGTGAATTTATGTCTAAAAGACTAGCAAGGATATGTTCTCTACGTTAAATCTTTTCAATTTGGTTTGCAAGAAATGAGTCCGGAGCAGAGACAGAAAATTTTCAAAAAGTCAAGAAGGGATTTTGATTATAATAACCCTACACGAAAATGTTCAGTTTGCTATACGCTGTCAGGATGGCATTGTTACAAATGTAATGCAGATTTTTGTGATGTCCATTTTCATGATGAAAATCACAAGAAAATATGCAGCTCTTGATTGAATTGAATCATTTCGGTGTTTTTTCCAGCGATAATAAAATGACTAATTGAAACCAAAGTATAATGAACAATTAATAATTTATTCCTAAATTTGTGTGCGGGGGGTGGGATTTGAACCCACGAATCCCTAAGGAACAGGGATCTAGGAATGTGAATGTTATCCATTCTAAGCATCGCACTCGCTTTTTGCGAGACCTGCGCCGTTGACCTAGCTTGGCAACCCCCGCATCTAATTGTCTACCGAATGAAAGTCAGCCGACCAAATTTATCTATTATTTAGAATATATTGGTGTTTAGTTATGATGAATAAGAAATGCCACTATTTGGTACTAACGGAATTAGAGGAGTTTTTGGTCAAGATCTTTCTCTTGATTTCTTACTGGATATTACTCGGTCACTTGCAGCTTATTACAAAGAAGGTTCCATTTTAGTCGGAAGAGATGGCCGAAACTCAAATAATATCATGTTTAACATTGTTACTGCCGTCCTGAATTCAAATGGTCTGGATACGGTGGATGCAGGTGTTTTGCCCACACCTTGTCTTCAGTATGCAACTAAAAAAAATCAATATGTAGGCGGCATTATGATAACAGCATCACATAATCCTCCGGAATACAATGGTGTAAAACCAATAGCCAATGATGGAGTAGAATTATCAAGAGAAGACGAGTTAGTGGTCGAACAGATTTTTGAAAATAAATCGTTTATTAGTTCAAGCACGTTAGGTCGAAATTTCAAGGAAGAAATGATAGTTGATGACTATATTAATGATGTTTTAAAATTAGTAAACGCGGACAAAATTAAAAAACGAAAGTTCAAAGTGACTATGGATTTAGGAAATGGAGTCCAAGCGATAGTCGCACCACAGCTGGCCAAAAAACTTGGATGTACTGTAATAACTGTTAATGGAACTGTCGATGGAAATTTTCCTGGAAGAGGATCAGAGCCTACACCATCGAACCTCAGTCTACTAAGTTTTATTGCAAAGGAAACTAAATCTGATATTGGCGCTGCCTATGATGGAGATGGAGATAGATCCATATTTTGTGATGAACAGGGAATCGTTCATTGGGGTGACAAGACAGGAACCTTGTTGGCCAAATACTTGATCTCAGATAAACACCCGAAAGCGAAAATAGTTTGTCCAGTAAACACCACTCATATTCTGACAAAAATTGCAGAAGATAATGGTTCAGAGATTATTCATACGAAAGTTGGAAGTGTTGAGGTCTCTCGGGAAATGGTTAAGAAAGACGCTATCATAGGAATGGAGGAAAACGGGGGTTTTATGTATGGAGTACTAAATCAGGTGAGAGATGGCGCACTGACAACCGCATTGATGTTGGATTTGTTGGCATCAGAAGGAAAGACCCTCTCAGAACTACTCTCTTCTCTTCCTCAGGTTTACCAATACAAGTCCAAATTTCAATGTGCTGAAATGGGATTGATTCAAAAAGTGATGGATACATTGAAAAATCATGGTAGTCCGATGAAGATTGAAACACTTGATGGGGTGAAGATTTGGTTTGATGAAGAAAGCTGGTTGATGCTTCGCCCCAGTGGTACTGAACCTTTAATCAGAATTTATGGAGAATCTACTGATGAATTACTCATTAATTCCAAAGTTAATGAATACACGCGACTAGTTAAGGAAGCTCTAGGTGAAAAATAATATTTTGCTCGGGAACATTTTTAATACGCCTCTACTTTTATTCAGTAGATTAAAGATGATCCCAATGGGTGATGGATTATAAAATGAGTAAACCGTTTTATGTAAAATTTGAAACTCCAAAAGATCTTGTGAATGCGGTGTACGAGGCAGTTAGAGTAGCCAAACAAAGTGGAAGTGTTAGAAAAGGAACCAATGAAACCACAAAGGCAATAGAAAGAGGAATTGGCAAACTAGTGGTAATAGCTGAGGATGTTCAACCCCCGGAGGTCGTCGCACATCTCCCTATTATATGTGAAGAGAGGAACACTCCGTACATTTTTGTACCAAGTAAGCAACAATTAGGAGAATCACTGGGAATTGAAGTTGGGTCTGCTGCAGCAACAATAATTGATGCAGGTGAAGGTCAACATATTGTCGACCAGGTAGTTGGAACATTATCTAGTATTAAAGACAAGAAGGAGTGATATTATTATTGAGTAAAGCTGCAGAAGTAAGAGTAACCCCAGCAGAAGTTATCCAAATAGTTGGTAGAACAGGCATCGCTGGTGAAGTAATCCAAGTAAGGGTAAAGGTCTTGGAAGGAAAAGACAAAGGTCGAATTCTTACTAGAAATGTTAAAGGCTCCGTTAGAATGAAAGATATCCTCATGCTGAGAGAGACTGAAAGAGAGGCCAGAAAGATAAAATAGTGTTATCCTATGAGTAAAGCAGCCACTTCTCTTCGTAATTGTTTCTTTTGTGGAAAACATATACCTACGCATGAAGGTATGATGTTGATAAAAAACGACGGGTCTATTCAATGGACGTGTTCCCCAAAATGTAAGAAAAACATGAGGTTAAAACGTGATCCCAGAAAATTCAAGTGGACACGTAAGTACGTCAAGGGCGGAATTAAGGTTAAAAAATAGGAATAATGATGTCTAAATTAGAACAAACCCTCATTGTTGTAAAGCCTGATGGCTTTAAAAAGGGGCTGGTTGGAAAAATTATTTCAAGGTTCGAGGAGAAAGGCTTCCAGATAGTGAGTCTCAAATCATTTCAATTTGATGAAAACACAGCAAGAAAGTTTTATGAGGTTCACAAAGACAAGCATTTTTTTAATGAGCTAGTTTCATTCATTTGTTCTGGCATGACTGTTGGGTGTATATTAGAAGGAACAAATGCAATTTCAACTGTAAGGCTGATGGTTGGAAACACTAAGTCAACAGAAGCCCTTCCAGGAACTATCAGAGGAGATTTTGGGATCGGCTTTACCGACAACATAATACATGCTTCTGACTCGGCTGAAAGCTTCATAAAAGAGTCTAAAATCCTTTTTAATTAAGTGGAACTTCGCCAACCAGTTGTAGTAGTTTTGGGTCATGTAGATTCTGGTAAAACATCGCTACTTGATAAGATTCGTGGAACAGCAGTTCAATCCAGAGAAGTAGGTGGGATAACGCAGCATATTGGTGCAAGTTATTTCCCAATTGAAACGATCAAAGATATAACAGGAAAATTATTTGATAAATTATCAAAGTCAGAAAATCCTGTTCCCGGTTTACTTGTAATTGATACTCCCGGTCACGAAGTCTTTGCAAATCTTCGCATGAGAGGTGGTTCGGCTGCAGATATTGCAATAGTTGTGGTAGACGTAAATAAAGGACTTGAAGCCCAAACAATTGAAAGTTTGGATATATTAAAAAATAGAAAAGTACCCTTTGTGATCGCACTTAATAAGATAGACCAATTATCTGGCTGGAAAAAAAACAACTCTATTCTAATTGCAGAACAATTGAAAATACAAGACCCAACAATTTTGTCGTTTCTGGATGAAAAAGTCTACACTGTGGTTGGTGCTCTGTCTCGATTAGGATATAGTTCTGAGGCATTTTGGCGTGTCAAAGATTTTACAAAGGAACTCGCGATTGTTCCGGTAAGTGCTGCAAAAGGAACTGGGATACCAGAGCTATTAGCCGTTCTTGTTGGGTTGACTCAACAATATATGTCAAAAAGATTAGAACGTCATGAAACCGAAGCAAAGGGAATTGTTCTGGAAGTTAATGATGAAATTGGATTAGGGCCAGCAGCAAATATTATCCTTCTAGACGGTACCCTAAAACAAGGGGATAGAATTGTGGTTGGTAAAAAAGATAGTGTTACCACTACCAAAATCAAGGCCTTATTGTTACCAAAACCGCTCGATGAGATGAGGGATCCAAGGGATAAATTCAGACATGTGGACAAGGTTATTGCAGCTGCGGGGTTAAAAATCACTTCTCCCGACCTTGAAGGGGTACTTGCTGGTAGTCCGCTCTATGTTGTCAAAAATCCAGAGGATGAAGAAAAGCTAAGATCTAGTATTGAATCTGAGATAAGATCAGCAATAATACAGACAGAATCAAATGGGATAATTCTAAGATGCGATACGATAGGATCTATTGAAGCTATTACTGAACTATTGAAAAAGGAAAATATTCCAATTAGATCAGCGGATCTGGGTAATATTATACGCAGAGATATTCTTTCTGCTTCTGCGGTTAGGGAAAAAGATCGTTACCTTGGAGTGGTGCTAGGATTCAATGTAAAGGTCCTTGAAGATGCAGAGAAGGAAGCATTTGAAAGAAAGATAAAAATTTTCAATGAAAAAATAATATATAACTTAGTAAGAAGTTACTCAGAATGGGTAACATATGAAAAGGTTCATGAAGATTCAATTATATTTAATGAAATACCCCCAATCTGTAAATTTCAATTCTTGAAAGGTTATGTTTTCAGAAGAAATAACCCTGCTGTATTTGGTGCCGAAATTTTGATCGGTAAACTGAGACAAAAGATTTCTGTGATGAATGAAAAAGGTAAGAAAATAGGAGTAATACATCAAATACAAGATGAAGGCAAAAATCTCGAAGTTGCAGATAGAGGAACGCAGGTTGCACTCTCCATAAAAGGACCTACTGTCGGTAGACAGATAAACGAAGGTGATATATTTTATACTGACCTTAATAGCAGGGAAGCAAGAATTTTACTCGAAAGATTCGCGGATAGGTTTAATGAAGAAGAACTGCAAGTTTTTAATTTCATATTGTCCAAGAAACGTGAAGTAGATCCTGCGTTTGGATATATATGAGATAAGGTTCTTTAATATACAACTAGTTACATGCGTTGGAATTTGTAATTACTTCTATTACTGGTACTTTTCCAATAATCCTTCTAGTCCTTTTTCACCAACTGCGCCTACAGCTTTTTCAACAAGTTTTCCATTCATAAAGACAATGAACGTGGGAATTGCATAAACGTCAAATCTCATTGCGACTCCCTGATTATCATCTACATTTAGTCTGCCAAAAATAACTTTTTCTTCATATTTTTTTGCCAGCTTGTCGAAGATAGGAAGCATGAACTGACATGGGCCACACCATGTTGCCCAAAAATCTACAAGAACCGGTTTATTACCACCAATAACTTCGTCAAAGTTCTTTTCAGACAATTCAACTAGTGCAGGTTTATTGGGATTTGAACTCATTGTTACAATTTATGATCG
>Ga0111539_10012248_pt1 | contig 10756 bp, 11 predicted proteins | sample RhiMethybrSRZTD1_FD_79667 | JGI IMG/M metagenome (GOLD analysis project Ga0111539, IMG submission 79667) | Populus rhizosphere microbial communities from Tennessee, USA - Rhizosphere MetaG P. TD hybrid SRZTD1 (version 2) (version 2) | ecosystem: Host-associated > Plants > Roots > Rhizosphere >... | reverse complement strand
TGGAGCGCGACGCCGCGGCGGCCGGCACCCCGGTCGACCAGTTCGAATGGGGCGTGCCGTACCTGCCGATCGACCCGAAGGACGTCGGGCGATCCTACGAGGCCGTGATCCGGGTCAACTCGCAGAGCGGCAAGGGCGGCGTGGCCTACATCATGAAGGCCGAGCACCAGCTCGACCTGCCGCGGCGGCTGCAGATCGAGTTCTCGGCGGTCGTCCAGCGGCACACCGACGACGAGGGCGGCGAGGTCTCGCCCGCCGAGATGTGGGACATCTTCGCCAACGAGTACCTCACCGACCGGCGGCTGGCGCTTCGGGGCTACACCGCGTCGACCGGGCCGTCGGGCGTGACGCTCGCTGTCGAGATCACCGTCGACGGCGTCGAGAAGTCGTTGACCGGCACCGGAAACGGCCCCATCGACGCGTTCGTCCGGGCACTGTCCGCTGTGGACATCGACGTGCGCGTCCTCGACTACGCCGAGCACGCCCTCACCGCGGGCGAGAACGCGCGGGCGGCGGCGTACGTCGAGTGCGTGGTCGGCGGCGAGACGCGGTGGGGCGTGGGGATCGACGAGAACATCGTCACCGCGTCGCTACGGGGGATCGCGAGCGCCGTCAACCGCTGACGTGGGGTAACCGCACGACGGCGCGCCGTGAGTGAACGGCGCGCCGTCTGGGTATCGACGCCGGTGTGAACCATTGTGGACGGATGCGGTTCGCGCTCCCCGTGGTCCTCGCTGCCGCCGTCCTGTTGGGCGGCTGCGAACCCATCGTCGGCGGCCCGCAGGCGTCCGCGCCCGCGCCGGCGGCCAGCGCGGCGGCCGCGCAACTCGACGCGCTGACGGTGGCGAGCCCGCACTCGATGAGCGGCTACTCCCGGGACCGCTTCCCGCACTGGCGCCGGGTCGACGAGAACTGCGACACGCGCGACGCGGTGCTCAAGCGGGACGGCACCGACGTCCAGGCCACGAAGACCTGCAAGATCACGAAGGGCTCCTGGTACAGCGCGTACGACGGCAAGACGTACACCGACCCGGACCTGATCGACATCGACCACATGGTTCCGCTCGCCGACGCCTGGCGCTCCGGCGCGGACACCTGGACCGACGACCAGCGCACGGAGTTCGCCAACGACCTGACGCGGCCGCAGTTGCTGGCGGTTTCGCGGGCGACGAACCGGGCAAAAGGCGACCAGGACCCGTCGCAGTGGAAGCCGGCGAACCGCGACTACTGGTGCGAGTACGCGACCCGGTGGATCGCCGTCAAGTCCTACTGGAAGCTGACCGTGACCTCATCCGAGAAGAGCTCACTACGGGAGATGCTGGGACGATGCCGGGCGCAAAGCAGCGGACCACCGACATAACCGCCGGACCCGGCGGGATCATGACCGACGAGGTCGGCGTGGTCACCGGGGACCTGACGCTCCGCAGCGAGCTTCGCGGTGGCGCGTACGTGCTGATGGTGCAGTACAAGGGCGCGAACGAGTGGTACCACGTCACCGGAACGAAGATCCAATCGGCCGACGGCCTGGACGCGATGCACGCCCAGGCCGTCGCCCTGTTGAACCGCCCCGAGAGCTGAGCCGCGATCCGCGGCCGCGGCGGCCGCGGTCACAGCGGCCGGGACCACTCCCGCGGCGGCCGCGATCTCAGCGGCCGGGACCGCGCCCGTGGCCGGCCGGGCCACCGGGGCCGCCGTCGGGAAGGACGCCGTTCTCGGCGGCCTTGTAGATCGCGTCGGCCTCGGCCTGAGTGAGCTTGCCGTCCTTGACGGCCTGGTCCAGCCGCTGCTTCAGCGCGGCGAGCCGGTCGGCCTTCGCCTGCGCCTGCTGCTCGGACGAGATCTTGTCGAGCGCCGCCTGGACCTTCGCCTGGTCGACGCCCAGCTCCTTGGCGAGCTTCGCGGCGAGGTCGGCCTGCTGCTGGGCGCGCTTGGCCTCCCTGTCGGCCTTGCCGCCGGGCGCCGCCGACGACGACGCGGACGGCGAGGGTGTCGGGTCGGCCTGCGCGAGGCTCGCGCCGCCGAGCGCTACAGCGAGTACGGCCCCAGTCGCCGCGACTCCGATCGCGACCTTGCGCCGAACGTTCATGTCTCCTCCAACAGGGTGGGTCGACCACGCACTATCCGGCCCCAACCTGTCGGGAGGCTGTGGAGAGGTTAGGAAATCTTGGTGTCAGAAGCCCGGGCCGGGCATTTCGTCCATCCCGATCGCGTCGGGGACGGCGACCGCGCCCGCCTGCGGCTGCGTCAGCGTCGTCTCGACCTCGTGCGGCTGCAACCGGCCGCTCGCGATGTCTTCGGCCCAGTGGCACGCCACGCGCTGGTTCGGCCCACCCTCGGCGATCGTGCGCAGCACCGGACGCTCCTCGACGCAGCGGGTCGGCTGCGCCCACGGGCAGCGGGTGTGGAACCGGCAGCCCTTCGGCGGGTTGGCCGGCGAGGGCAGGTCGCCGGCCAGCAGGATCCGCTCGCGCCGGTCCTCCACCTCGGGATCGGGCACCGGCACCGCCGACATCAGCGCCCGGGTGTACGGGTGCAGCGGCGTGACGTACAGTTCGTCGCTCGTCGCCTCCTCGACCAGCGCGCCCAGGTACATCACGCCGACCACGTCGGCGATGTGGCGCACCACGGCGAGGTCGTGCGCGATCACCAGGTAGGTCAGGGAGAGCCGGTCCTGCAGGTCCTCCAGCAGGTTGATCACCTGAGCCTGGATCGAGACGTCCAGCGCCGACACCGGCTCGTCGGCCACGATCAGGTCCGGCCCGAGGACGAGCGCCCGGGCGATGCCGATGCGCTGTCGCTGGCCGCCGGAGAACTCGTGCGGGTAGCGGGAGAGCGCCCAGCGCGGCAGGCCCACCGCGTCGAGCGTCTCCGAGACGCGATCACGCCGGTCGGACCGGTTGTCGCCGATGCCGTGCGCCTGCAGCCCCTCCACCAGGATCGATTCGATGTTCTGCCGCGGGTCCAGGCTGGAGAGCGGATCCTGGAAGATCATCTGCATCCGGCGGCGGATCTTGCGCAGCGGTTCCGGCCCGAGCGTGGTCAGCTCGACCCCGTCGAACGAGACCGACCCGCTGGTCGGCGGCGTCAGTTGCAGGATCGCGCGGCCGAGCGTCGACTTGCCGCAGCCGGACTCGCCGACCAACCCGTACGTGCGCCCGCGCGGAATCGCCAGGTCGACGCCGTCGACGGCCTTCACGTGCCCGATCACCTTGTCGAAGATCACGCCGCGGGTGATCGGGAAGTGCACCTTGAGATCGGTGACGGACACCAGCGGGGTGGCGTCACCGATCGACGGCTCGGGCGCGGCCTCCTTGGACAGGTTGGTCACGGCCGCACCTCGCTCCGCGAGGTGTGGCCATGCCGCCGATCCGCAAGCGGATCGGCTTTGCTGCGCCTGATGATGATCTCGCTCCGCTCGATCATTTCGCCGCTACCTCGCGGTCGAGCACCGGGTTCACACAGCGGTACGCGTGCTGGCTGGTTGTCCATTCCAGGTTGGGCGGGCTGCCCACGCACCGGTCGATCCGGTTGAAGCAGCGCGGCGTGAACGCGCAGCCCTCGGGCCAGGGCAGCACGTCGCGCACCGACCCGGTGATCGGGGTCAACCTCTCGCCGCGCGGCGCGTCCAGCCGCGGGATCGACCCGAGCAACCCGACCGTGTAGGGGTGCCGGTGCCGGCTGAACAGCACCCGGCGCGGCGCGCTCTCCACCACCCGGCCGGAGTAGAGCACGTTGATCGTCTCGCACATGCCGGCCACGACGCCGAGATCGTGAGTGATCATCAGAAGCGCGGTACCGGAGTCGCGCACCAGTTCCTTCAAGAGCTCCAGGATCTGGGCCTGAATCGTGACGTCGAGCGCGGTCGTCGGCTCGTCGGCGATCAGCATGCGCGGCGCGCAGGCCACCGCCATAGCGATCAGCGCGCGCTGCCGCATCCCGCCGGAGAGCTGGTGCGGGTACTCCTTGAGCCGGCGGCGCGGGTCCGGGATGCCCACCCGGTCCAGCAGCCCGGCGGCCTCCTTGCGGGCGAACTCGCCCTTCATGCCGCGGTGGCGCTCCAGCACCTCGGTGACCTGCACGCCGATCGGGACGACCGGGTTCAGCGACGACAGTGGATCCTGGAAGATCATCGCCACGTCACGGCCGCGGATGTCGCGCAGGGTTTCCTGCTTCAGCTCGAGCAGGTTCATGCCGTCGAACTCGGCCCTGCCGCTCACCTGCACGCCGCGCTTCGGCAACAGTCCCATGATCGCGAGCGACGTGACGCTCTTGCCGCACCCGGACTCGCCGACCAGGCCGACCACCTCGCCGGCGTCTATCGAGAACGACACCCCGTCGACGGCGGTCACCGCCCGTTCGCCCTTGCGGGCGAACCGCACCGACAGGTCGGTCACCTCCAGCAACGCCACCCGGACGACCTCACTTCCGCAGCTTGGGGTCGAGGGCCTCGCGCATCGACTCACCGAGCAGCGTGAAGCCGAGCGCGGTGATGATGATCGCTACGGCCGGATAGATGGCCAGCGCCGGTCGCACATCCAGGTAGCCCTGTGCGTCGGCGAGCATGACGCCCCACTCCGGCGCCGCGGAGTCGGGATTGCCGAGGCCGAGGAAGGACAGCGCGGCCGCTTCGATGATCGCGGTCGCCAGCGTGAGCGTCCCCTGGACCAGCACCGGGGCGAGCGAGTTGGGCAGCAGGTGCGACACGGCGATCTTCTTGCGTTCGACCCCGAGCGCCGTCGCGGCCAGCATGTAGTCGCTGTTCGACTGGGCGAGCATGGAGCCGCGCAGCAACCGGGCGAAGATCGGAATCGCGATCGTGCCGACGGCGAGCATCACCGTGAGCAGACTCGGCCCGAGGATCGCCGCCACCGTGACCGCGAGCAGCAGACTCGGCATCGCCAGGAACACGTCGGTGACCCGCATCAGGAGGGAGTCGATGCGTTTGCCCCACAGCCCGCCCAGCGCGAATGCCGCCCCGGCCACGCCGCCCATCAACGACCCGACGGCGAGGCCGAACACCGTGGCGACCACGCCGACCCACAGCGTCTGCCGGGCGCCGACCACCATCCGGCTGAACTCGTCGCGGCCCTGGTGGTCGTAGCCCAGCCAGTGCTCGGCGGACGGGCCGGGGATGATGCCGGCGCCGCTTCGCACCTCGCCGTTCTCGATACCGATCGGATCGGTCGGGTCGTACGGGACGAAGAACGGGCCGATCAGCGCGATCAGCACGAACAGGAGCAGGATCGCGGCGCCGACGAGGGCGGCCGGGTTGCGGCGCACCCGTCGCAACGCCTCGACCCACAGGCTGCGCCCCTGCTCCTCGGGCGCGCCGGCGAGTTCGCCCAGCCGGTCGATGCGCTCCTTCTTGCCACCGAGAAGCGTCATCGCACTCTCACCCGCGGATCGATGATCGTGTACGAGACATCGACTATCAGATTGATCAGTAGGTACACAATCGCGATCATCAGGATGAAGCCCATCAACACCGGATAGTCGCGGTTGTCGATCGAGGTGACAAGGAACGCCCCGATACCGTTGAACGCGAACACCGTCTCGGTGAGCACCGCGCCCGACAACAGGCTGCCGGTGAGCAGTCCGATCGTGGTTGCGACCGGCAGCATCGCGTTGCGCATGATGTGCCGGCCGCGGATGACCCGGTTCGTCAACCCCTTCGACTCGGCCGTGCGCACGAAATCCTCCTGAGTGACCTCGAGGACACTGGCCCGGGTGATCCGCATGATCACCGCGAGCGGGATGCTGGCGAGGGTCAGGGCGGGCAGGACCAGGTGCATGAACGCGTCGGCGGCGGCGTCCCACTCGCGGGTGAGCAGGCCGTCGAGCACGAAGAACCCGGTGATCCGGGTGGCGTCGATGGTGACGTCCTGGCGGCCGCTGGTGGGGAACCATCCCAGGTTGACCGCGAAGATCTGCTTGTAGATGTAGCCGAGGAAGAACACCGGTGTGCAGATGCCCAGCAGGCTGACGCCGACCGACACGTGGTCGCGGGCCGTTCCGGCCCGGCGGGCGGCGTAGTACCCGAGCGGGATCCCCACGCCGATCGCGATCGTCATCGCGAGGGCGGTCAGCTCGACGGTGCCGGGAAAGCGCTCCAGGAACTCGGTGGTGACCGGGCGGTGGGTGCTGACCGACGTGCCCAGGTCGCCGCTGAGCAACCGTTTCATGAACTTGCCGTACTGCACCCACAGCGGCTGGTCAAGGCCCATGTCGTGCCGGATCCGGGCCCGCAGGGCCGGCGTGCCGCGTTCACCGAGGATTGACGTTTCGGGGCCGCCCGGGAGCCGGTGCAGCCACACGAACAGCAGCAACGTCAGCCCGAAAAGCGTTGGAACGAGCTGAAGCAGCCGCCGCACGATGAACCGGAACATCGCACCCCTCTGAAGTGAATCTTGGACTGCCGTCCCCGCCGGTCATCGGCGGGGGCGACAGTCCAAGACCTATATGTGGTGGTGCCCTACTTGATCTCGGCCGTCGAGTAGTGCTCGTCGGTCAGCGGGCTGGCCTTGACGCCCGTGACGTTCTTGGCGAAGACCAGTGACGACGGACCGTGCGCAACCGGCAGACCGGGCAGGAAGTCCATGATCTGCTTGTTGAGGTCCTTGTACAGCTGGGTCCGCTTCGCGGCGTCCGGCTCGGCGTCGGCCTTGGCGAAGTCGCCGAACAGGGTCGGGTTGTTGAAGCCCCACTCCGGCGTCTGGTGGTCGAAGAACGTGCCGAGGAAGTTGTACGCGTCGGCGTAGTCACCCGTCCAGCCCAGCAGGTGCAGGTCGTGGTCGGTGCCCGTCTGGACGCCGTTGAGGTAGTCCGGGCTCCACTTGGCCGCCACCGGCGTGACCGTGATGCCCACCTTCTGCAGGTCGGCGGCGATCAGCTCGTGGATGTCCTTCGGCGCCGGCATGTACGGCCGGGTGACCTCGGTCGGGTACCAGAACTTCAGCGTCAGGTTCGTCACGCCGGCCTCGGCGAGCAGCTGCTTCGCCTTGTCCGGGTTGTACTCGTACTTCGTGACCGCGTCGTTGTAGCCGTCCAGGCCGGGCGGCTGGAACTCCAGCGCGACCGTCGAACCCGACGGGTACTTCGCACTCACGATCGCGTCCCGGTTGACCGCGTACGCGAGCGCCTGCCGGACCTTGAGGTTGGACAGGGCGGCCTTGGCCGGGCCGTTCTGGTTGAAGGCCAGGTAGAGGATGTTGAAGGCCGGCCGGGTGAGCACGTTGAAGCCCTCGTTCTTGAGCGCGTCCACGTCGGCCGGTGCGACCAGGTCGTAGCCCTGGATCTCGTTGTTGCGCAGCGCCTGCTTGCGGGCGTTCAGGTCACTGATCGTCTTGAAGATGATCGTCTTGGTCTTGGCCTTCTCGCCCCAGTAGCCGTCGTACCGCTGGATCTCGACCGTCTTGTTCGCGGTGTCCCACTTGACGAACTTGTACGGACCCGTACCGGTCGGGTGGGTGTTGGCGTACTCCGGGTACTGGATGTTGTCCGCGGTGCCGCCGACGTTGTCGGCGTTGTACTGCTTGAGCGCCGTCGGGCTCTGGATCGAGAACGCGGGCAGCGCCAGGGCCGACGGGAACTTGCTCGTCACCTTGGTGGTCTGCACGATCGCGGTGGTGGCGTCCTTGGCCTGGCACGACTTGTACAGGCTCTCGCCCAGGTCGGCGCTCTCGTTCTTGGCGAACCCGCCGAAGATCGTCTGGTAGTAGTACATGACGTCGGGGTTCTGGAGCAGACCCTTGGCGTTGTACCAGCGATCGAAGTTGTAGCAGACCGCCTCGGCATTGAAGTCGGTACCGTCGTGGAACTTCACGCCCTTGCGCAGGGTGAATGTCCAGGTAGTACCCGCCGCGTCCGGCTCCCACTTCTCGGCGAGGCCGGCCACGAGCTTCGCGCCGCCCTCCTCGGGGCGGATCAGCGTCTCGTACATCTGCCGCGCCACCCGGAACGACTCGCCGTCGCTCGCGAGAGCAGGGTCGAGCACCTTGGCATCGCCCGCTACACCGAAAACAAGCGTCTTGTCGCTGGTGCCGCTGCTCGAGTCGTCCCGCTTGCTCTCAGCACAGCCGGCGACGGCGAGCGTTACAACCGCCGCAACCGCGATCCCAGCTCGCAGCCTTGGTGCACGCATCGAGTTTCACCTCTGACTTGTGGTCGTGACAATGTCACCGTTGGGGGCACCTTAATCCGCGTTCGGTGCCAGGGAGAACGGTGCCCCTGCGCCTGGTATCAACTCGTGTCCTACCGCCGTCCGGTCCTTACTTCGCCGCCGTGGATCTTGGTCCTTAATAGGCTGAATTCGACCCCATTAGCGACCGTGCTCCGCCGCCCGGGCCGTCAGCATCGAAACGCCTGCCAGCCTGGCCTCTTTCGGCAGGTCCAGGCGGCGCCAGCGGCCGCCGCCGGGCGGCGGCGGCCGTCGCGGTGCAGCACGTCGACGGCCGCGCCGCCCGTGACGTGGACGATCGGACGCGGTGAGCCGACCTCCGCGAGCCTTGGCAGCCGCGCGGCACTGGCGGCGGCTAGCCCGTTCAGGACGGCGGCGAGCAGGTGCTCGCGGGTGATTACGGAGAATCCGCCGCGCGGCTGGTTCAGCGCTGACGTTCCGGCGTCGGAGCCGGCGACAGCACGAATGAACTGCCCTGGTCGATCAGTCGGCTAGATCGCGCGGCGGCCCTCGAAGGCGCGGCCGAGCGTGATCTCGTCGGCGTACTCGAGGTCGCCGCCGACCGGCAGGCCGCTCGCCAGCCGCGTCACCGACAGGCCCATCGGCTTGACGAGCAGGGCCAGGTACGTCGCCGTCGCTTCGCCCTCGGTATTCGGATCCGTCGCCAGGATCAGCTCCTTGACCTCGCCGCTCGAAAGGCGCGTCATCAGCTCGCGGATGCGCAGGTTGTCGGGGCCGATGCCCTCCAGCGGGTTGATCGCGCCGCCGAGCACGTGGTACCGGCCGCGGAACTCGCCGGTCTTCTCGATCGCGACGACGTCCTTGGGCTCCTCGACCACGCAGATCGCTTCGTCGTGCCGGCGCGGGTCGCGGCAGATGCGGCACTGCTCGCTCTCCGCGACGTTGAAACAGGTCGTGCAGAAGCGGACCAGTTCCTTGACCCGTTGCAGGGCAAGGGCGAGCCGCTTGACGTCGGCGGGGTCGGCCGAGAGGACGTGGAACGCGATGCGCTGGGCGCTCTTCGGGCCCACGCCGGGCAGGCGGCCCAGCTCGTCGATCAGGTCCTGAATGGCGCCTTCGTACACCGGGGGCTACATCCCGGGCAGGCCGAGCCCGCCGGTCATGCCGCCGAGGCCCTGCGCGAGCGGGCCCATCTTCTCCTCGGCCAGCTTGCGCGCGTTGTCGCCCGCGTTGGCCAGAGCCGCCACGATCAGGTCTTCCAGCGTTTCGACGTCGTCGGGGTCGACCGCCTTCGGGTCGATCTTGACGCTGCGCACCTCACCGCCGCCGGTCATGGTGACGGTCACCAGCCCACCGCCGGCCGTGCCGGTGATCTCGCTCGACGCCAGTTCGGCCTGCGCCTCGGCCAGCTGCTGCTGCATCTTCTGCGCCTGCTGCATCAGCTGTTGCAGATTCGGCTGTCCGCCGCCACCACGCACGGGGGTCTCCTTCGTCAGCGTTGTCGCGTTCGAGACTAGTTCGTCAGTCGATGCGCTCCGCGCCGAGGTGCTCGCGGAGCAGCCGCAAGGCCTGCTCCTCACTCGACTCGCGGACGGCCGGTGCCTCGTCGTCGATCGGCTCGTCGCCGGGATCGAAGCCGTACTCCGTCTCGTACGGAGGCGGCTCCTCGTCCCAGGTGGGCCGCTCCGGCGCCGGCCGCGGCGCTGAGGCCGGCCTTGCCGCGGCGGCCGGAGCCGCCGCCGGCGCGACCGGAGCGATCGCGGCGGCCGGTGTGGCAGGGGCGACCGGACGGGCCGGCGCGGCTAGCGGGGGCGCCGGGGCCACCGCGGTCGCGGTCCGCACGCCGCCCGCGCCGGAGTTGCCAGCAAGACCTGCCTGGCCGCCGCCGGGCACGGCCGCCGCCGGCCAGTCCTCCTCCGCCTGCACGCGCGACTGCTGCGGCGGACGCTGCACCGGCGCCACCGGCGGCGGCTGGGCCTGTGCGGGCGGTTCGGCCCCGGCTACCTCGCACCGGACGTTCCACCGGCCGCCGAGCAGTTCGGTGACCGCGTCGACGAGCGCCTTCGGGTTGTTGGACAGCATCGTGGCGTGTACCTGGTGCCGGAACAGCAGGACCAGCGTGTTTCCCTCGACCTCGCGCACTGTCGCTTCCCGGGCGACCGCCCAGTCCTTGACGCTGCGCCGCCGCACCGCGGTGAGCACCTCGTCCCAGACCCGGCGGATGGCGGCCGCGTCGAGCGACCCGGTGGGGGCCGGCTCGGCGGGCTCGTTGGCGGCCACCACGGTGGCGCTGGGGCCCAACGGTTCTGCAGCGCCTTGAGTGTGGCCGGCGCCGGGCGACGGCTCCGTTGCCCCGCCGGATCGGGGCGGGGGCTCGGCGCCGGTTCGCGCCGATGATCCGGCCGGGCGTGCCGGGGCGGCCGCGACTGGTTCGCGCCCGGGACCACTGCCGGTGGCGCCCGGCGTGGACGGCGCGGCAGATGGGCCCGAACGGGCCGACCCCGGCGCGACGGCCTGGCCCTCCCGCAACGGCGCGCCTGCCGGCGTGGCCGGTGCGGCGGGTGCGCGCGGGCCGGCGGGCGGATCAGCCGGTACGGCCGCAGCGGGCGGCACGGCTGC
>Ga0111539_10012247_pt1 | contig 10756 bp, 8 predicted proteins | sample RhiMethybrSRZTD1_FD_79667 | JGI IMG/M metagenome (GOLD analysis project Ga0111539, IMG submission 79667) | Populus rhizosphere microbial communities from Tennessee, USA - Rhizosphere MetaG P. TD hybrid SRZTD1 (version 2) (version 2) | ecosystem: Host-associated > Plants > Roots > Rhizosphere >... | reverse complement strand
TTCTCGCCGGGACGTCACGAATTCGCGCAGTGTCTCGGCGTGGGCCCGGTCTTTCCCGTCGTCGCCCTGCTCGGCGCGCTCGTCTTGCTCCGCGCGCTGAGAGACCGCGAGCAGCGCGCGGTCGCGCTGTTCGCGGCCGCGATCGCCGTGCTGACGATCGCGGCGACGCTCGGCGAGGACAACCTCGCGCTCCGCACGCTGTGGGCGCAGACGTACGCCCGCTTCACGATGCCCGCCTTCGCGCTGGCGATCGTCGCGGCGTCCGCGACGAGCTCTCGATGGAGCCGCGCCGTACTCGCCGCGCACGCCCTCGTGGGCGCGGTGCTCTCCTGGCCGCACGGTTGGTCGGCCGTCGATGCGAGTGGTGCTTCGCGCGCCCTCGTTCCGGTCTCGGCCGGAGTTGCGCTCGCGTGGATCGCGGGGAGATTCGCGAGGACGCGAGCTCCGGCGCTTCGGATCCCGCTGATCGCCCTCGCCCTCGCGTTTCCTCTCCTGATGCTCCTCCCGTCGATCCGTGCCGACCTCCGCTACGCGATCTACGAGCGCGCGTCGCAGCCGACGCCCGCGTTCGACATGCACGAGCTGAACCGTCAGTACGTGGGCGCGTGGCCCCTCTGGCGCGCGCTCGACGACGGCACGCCCCACCGGATCGCCGTCGCCGCCGGCTTCGACGGGACGGGGCACAACGTCTATCTGTTCCCGGTCCTCGGGAGCCGGCTCCAGAACGAGATCGTGTACGTGCCGCCGTCCTCCGACGGGCGCGTCCTCGATTACCGGAGCGAGGGACCGATGACCGCCGCGGCCTCGCACGGTGCGTGGACCGCCCGGCTGATCGAAGAGCGCGTGGACGCGTTCCTCGCGCTCGCCCCGCCGCCCCCCGAGCGCGCCGCCTGGGTCGAGCCGGACCCCGCGCGCTTCGAACCGCTCGCGCGAAGCGCGGACGGCGAAAGTGCCGCGTGGCGGGTGTATCCTCCCGCCCCTTGACGACGCTTCTCCTGTCCCTGTCGCTTCTTCTCTCCGCGGAAGCCGCGGCGACGCCCGCGCCCGCTCCTGCCGCCGCACCTCCCGCCGAGCTCACCCTCGCCAATCGCCCGATCGCGACCTTGCGGGCAAGCGTCGCGGGGATCCCGCCGGCGGGACGCGTCACGGGCATCACCGCGCGATTGAGGGATCTCGCCGGGCGCGCCTCGCGGGGTCCGGTCGAGGCGAAGCCGATCGACGAGGGGTACCTGATCACGATCGGCGGAGAAGGAGCGTTTCGCCTCCTCCACGATGACGTCGATCCGCTGAGCGACGAGACCCTCGACACGCTGCGCGATCGCACCGTCGCGAATCTTGCGCTCGCGCTCGCCGAGATCGACGAGGCCCGCAGCCTCCCGGCCCTCCTGCGCGCCATCGCGTACACGCTCGTCGCGACGGCGCTGCTCGTCGCGTTCCTCTACGCGCTCCGCCGGCTCGGGAGATGGATCCGCCCGCGGATCGAGGCCGCGGGAGTCAAGGGGATGGCGCGCGCGGGATCGGCGGAGCTCGCGGAGCAGGCGCTCGGGCATTTCCGCGGCATTCTCGGCGCGGTCCTCATCCTCGCGGGCTGGGCCGCGGGACTCGTCGCGCTGTACGCGTGGCTCGTCGCCGTGCTCAAGGCGTTCCCCTACACGCGGGCGTGGGGCGAAGCGCTCGGCCAGCACCTCTTCGGCACGCTCGGCGACATCGCCAAGGGGATCGGGCGCGCGCTTCCCGGCCTGATCGTCGTCGTCCTGATCCTCCTCGTGACGCGCTGGCTCTCTCGGGGCGTCGCACGCCTCTTCGATACAATCCACAGCGGCAGCTTCGAGATGCGCGGCCTCCACGCCGACACGGTCCCCGCGACGCGGCGCATCCTGACCGCGCTGCTCTGGCTGTTCGCCCTGGCGCTCGCCTACCCGTTCCTCCCCGGCGCCCGGAGCGCGGCTTTCCAGGGCGTGACCGTCTTCGCGGGGCTCATGATCACGATCGGATCGGGGGCCTTCGTCGGCCACGTCCTCGCGGGCTACATGATCATCTACTCGCGCATGTTCCGGGTGGGGGACTACGTCCGCATCGCGGACATCGAGGGAACCATCGCCTCGATCGGGATGTTCACGACGAAGGTCCAGACGCTGCGGCGGGAGGTCCTCAGCATCCCGAACTCGGTGGTCTTCTCGGGCCCGGTGATGAACTACTCCCTCGCGGGCGGCCCCGGGACGATCGTCCAGACGACCGTCACCATCAGCTACCGGGCGCCCTGGCGGCAGGTCGAGACGCTGTTGCTCGAAGCCGCGTCGCGGACCGAGGGGCTCGAGCGCCAGCCGGCCCCGTTCGTGCGCCAGCGCGCCCTGTCCGAGTTTTCGATCGAGTACGTGCTCAACGCCTATCTGAGCCGGCCCGAGACGAGGTTCGCCGTGCTCTCGCGCCTGCACGGCGAGATCCAGGACGCGTTCAACGCCGCCGGCGTGCAGATCGTGGCGCCGCACTACGAGGACGACCCCGCGGAGCCGATCCTCGTCCCCAAGGAGCGCTGGCACCCCGGCGCGGGCGGCGAAAAAGCCTGAATCCGGCGCGGTGACAGCGCTGTCACCGCGAGACGACCGGCGCGCGACCGGGTCCGTCGCTAGTCTTTCCCGTCGTGTCGATCGCCCTCGAGCACGTGACCAAGCGTTACGCCGACCACGCGGTCGTGAGGGACGTCTCCCTCGAGATCGCGTCGGGGGAGCTGTGCGTGCTGCTCGGTCCCTCGGGGAGCGGGAAGAGCACGATCCTCCGCATCATCGCCGGGCTCACCGATCCCGACGCGGGCCGCGTCCTCCTCAAGGGGAAGGACGTGACGCGTCTGTCGCCGCAGAAACGCGGGCTCGGGTTCGTGTTCCAGCACTACGCGCTCTTCCGGCACATGACGGTCGCGGAGAACGTCGAGTTCGCGCTGCGCATCCGCGGGACCGCGCGCCCCGCACGCGCGAGGCGGCGCGACGCGCTGCTCGAGATGGTCGGCCTCGCGGGGCTCGGGGGGCGCAAGCCCTGGCAGCTCTCGGGCGGTCAGCAGCAGCGCGTCGCCCTCGCGAGGGCGCTCGCGCACGAGCCGGAGGTGCTCCTGCTCGACGAGCCCTTCGGTGCGCTCGACGCCCGCATCCGCGCGGAGCTTCGGCGGACGGTGCGCGAGATCCACCGCGAGCTTTCGGTGACCACGGTGTTCGTGACCCACGATCAGGACGAGGCGTTCGAGCTCGCCGATCGCCTCGCGGTCGTCGATCGCGGGCGCGTGCTCGAGACGGGATCGCCCCGGGAGGTCTACCTCCATCCTCGCACCGAGTTCACCGCGACGTTCCTCGGCGGCGCGAACCTCGTCGTCGGCCAGGTCGCGCCGCGCGGCGTCCGGCTCGGTGAGCTGGAGATCCCCGTGGGTTCGTCCGCCGGCCCCGGCGTGGACTCGGAGCGCGTGCAGGTGCTGTTCCGCCCCGAGGACGTCGCGGTGAAGAACGCCGACGAGGCGCAGCGCTGGCCCTCCCTCGGCGAGGGAACCGTCGTCAGCCGCTCGTTCCTCGGGCCGATCGAGCGCCTGAGGATCCGGCTCCCGCTCGAAGGCGTGCGCTCGCTCGCACCGGTCGCGCCGTTCGGCGAGGACGCCGTGCTCGTGGACGCCGTCCGCTCGCAGCACCAGGCACGACGCTTTCCCCTCGGGCCGGGCGACGCCGCGTGGGTCGGCCTGCGCCGTGTCCACACGATCGCGCACCCCGGCCTCGGATTCCTCGCGGCGGACGACAGCCCCGAGACCGGGCGCCGCGCCGTCGCGATCGGGGCGGCGCTCGCGCGCGCGGCCCGCTCGCACGTCGTCGTCGTCCGCTGCGGCGAGCGGGCGGAGGACGAAGGTCCGCTGGAAGGCGGCGAGGGGCTCGAGGTTCGCCGTATCCGTCAGGACCTCCCCGACGCCGTGGCGGTCGAGGCGGAGCGGATGCTCCCCGACGTCGTCATCGTGGGCGTCGGGAAGGGCGACGCGCGCGAGATCGCGGCGTCGCTGCTCTCCGAGGGCTCGCATCACCTCTTGCTGCTGCCGCCGGGGGCCGTCGCACCCGCGCGCCTCCTGATTTGCTCCGCGGCGGGCGAGCCGGGGAAGGGAGGCATCCGCTTCTCCGGCCGGCTCGCGCGCCACCTCGGCGCCTCGGCGACGGTCATGACGGTCGTGCGGCCCGACGAGGCCGCCAACCGCGAGCAGGTCGAGCGCCATCTCGCCGCCTGCGTGCGCACGCTCCAGCCGCTGGGCGTTCCTGCCACGACGCTCCTGCGCGAGGGGGAGCCGTCCGCGGAGATCCGCGCGGAAGCGGCGAGCGGCCGGCACGATCTCATCGTCGCCGGATCGCCGCAGGGCGGCTCGGCCGCCGACTTCGAGGGGGACGGACCCGTCGCGACGCTCCTGCGCGACCTTCCCGCCCCGCTCCTCATCGTCCGCTACCGCGAGATGGAGGGATGACGATGCTCGCCGTGATCGCGCTCGCCGCCAACCTGACGATCCTGAACGTCTCCTACGACCCGACCCGCGAGCTGTACGAAGACGTGGACCCCGCCTTCGCCGCCGCCTGGAAGGCGAAGACGGGACAGACCGTCACGATCGAGCAGTCGCACGGAGGCTCGGGGAAGCAGGCGCGGGCCGTCATCGACGGGCTCGAAGCCGACGTCGTCACGCTCGCCCTGGCCTACGACGTGGACGCGATCGCGAAGGCGGGATTGATCGCCCCCGACTGGCAGAAGCGGCTCCCGCACAACAGCGCGCCGTATACGTCGACGATCGTCTTCCTCGTGCGCAAGGGAAACCCCAAGGGGATCAAGACGTGGGAGGACCTGGCGAAGCCCGGGGTTGCGGTCGTGACCCCGAACCCGAAGACCTCGGGGGGGGCGCGCTGGAACTACCTCGCCGCTTGGGGGGCGACGCTGCGCGCCACCAAGAGCGAGGACAAGGCGAGAGCGCTCGTCGCCGGGATCTTCAAGAACGTCCCCGTGCTCGACACGGGGGCGCGCGCCGCGACGATCACCTTCGTCGAGCGCGGGATCGGCGACGTGCTCATCGCGTGGGAGAACGAGGCGCTCCTCGCGGTCCGCGAGCCCAGGGCCAAGGGGGGTGTCGAGATCGTGACCCCGGCCGAGAGCATCCTCGCGGAGCCGACCGTCGCGGTCGTGGACAAGGTCGCGGCACGCCGCAAGACAACGGCCGTCGCCACCGCGTTCCTCGAGTACCTGTACACGAAGGAAGGGCAGAGGCTCGCCGCGAAGCGGTACTACCGGCCGTCCGACCCCGACGTCGCGAAGGAGACCGCCGCGACGTTCCCGAAGGTGGCGCTGTTCACGATCGACGAGGTCTTCGGGGGGTGGGCGAAGGCGCACGAGCGGCACTTCGCGGACGGCGGCGAGTTCGACAAGATGTTCTCCGGAAAGAAGCCCTGACCGCGTGAGGCGCACCCTCCCCGGCCTGCCGCTGGCGCTGGGGACGACGCTGACCTACCTGGGGCTCGTCGTCCTCATCCCGGTCTCGACGCTGTTCGTCGTGTCGTCGTCGATGACGTGGGCGCGCTTCGTCGAGGTCGTCACCTCGGAGCGGACGCTCGCCGCGTACCGGCTGAGCTTCGGCGCCGCGTTCCTCGCGGCGATCGTGAACCTCGTCTTCGGCGTTCTCCTCGCCTGGGTGCTCGAGCGGTACCGCTTCCCCCTGCGGCGCCTGGTGGACGGGATGGTGGACCTTCCGTTCGCGCTGCCGACGGCGGTCGCGGGGATCTCCCTCGCCTCGATCTACGCGAAGGAGGGCTGGATCGGACGATGGCTGGCGCCCTTCGGGATCGAGGTCGCCTTCACGCGCCTGGGGGTCGTCGTGGCGCTGGTGTTCGTGGGGCTCCCGTTCGTCGTGCGGACCGTGCAGCCCGTGCTCCGCGACCTCGATCCGGAGATCGAGGAGGCCGCCGCCACGCTCGGTGCGTCGCGCTTCTCGGTCGTCACCCGGATCCTCCTCCCGGGTATCGCGGTCCCGGCGCTGACCGGTTTCGTCCTCGCGTTCGCGCGGGCGCTCGGCGAGTACGGGTCGGTCATCTTCATCTCCGGCAACATGCCGATGAAGTCGGAGATCACCCCGCTCCTGATCATGATCCAGCTCGAGCAGTACGACTATCCGGCGGCGACCGCGATCGCGCTCGTCTTCCTCCTCGCCTCGTTCACGCTCCTGCTCGTCGTCAACCGGCTCACCGCGGCGTACGGCGGGCCGCCCGGCGCGCGGGAGGCCTAGGTGGCCGGGGGGACGCTCCGACCGCCGCGCGGGCGGCACGTGAACGAGCCGCGCGCGGCGCGCTTCGGGCTGATCGCACTCGCGGCGGCGTTCCTCGGCGCGTTCCTCGTCGTCCCGTTGATCGCGGTCTTCGCGTACGCGCTGCGTGAAGGCGCCTCGGTGTACCTCGCGGCGCTTCACGAGCCCGCGGCACTCGCCGCCGTCCGGCTCACCTTGACCGTGGCGGCGATCGCGGTCCCCATCAACGTCCTCTACGGCCTCGCCGCGGCCTGGTCCGTCTCGAAGTTCAGCTTCCCCGGGCGGAGCGCGCTGCTGACGATCATCGACCTCCCGTTCAGCGTCTCTCCGGTCGTCTCCGGGATGCTGTTCGTTCTTCTGTTCGGGGCGCGCGGCCTGCTCGGCCCGCTCCTCTCCGAGCACGACGTCAAGATCATCTTCGCGCTCCCGGGGATCGTCCTCGCCACGATCTTCGTGACCTCGCCGATCGTGGCCCGCGAGCTGATCCCGCTCATGCAGGCCAAGGGGAGCGACGAGGAGGAAGCCGCGCTGACGCTCGGCGCTTCGGGCTGGCGCACGTTCCTCCACGTGAGTATCCCGAAGGTGCGGTGGGCGCTGCTCTACGGGACGCTCCTTTGCACGGCGCGCGCCATGGGCGAGTTCGGGGCCGTGTCGGTCGTGTCGGGGCACATCCGGGGCCGGACGATGACCCTCCCGCTCCACGTCGAGGTCCTCTACAACGAGTACCGGACGACCGCGGCGTTCGCCGCCGCGTCCCTCCTGACCCTCGTGGCGGTCGCGACGCTCGCCGTGCCGTTCGTCGTGGAGAGGCGCTCCGGGTCGTCCGGCTAGCTTAGGATCAGAGGCGATGCGACCGCCCCGCCTCTCGCTCGTCCTCGTCCTGGTGCTCGTCGGGCTGATCGCCGCGTCCACCGCCGCAGTCGCCTGGTCGGCCGCGCGGATCCTCACCGCCGAGGCCGAGGAGCGGGCGCTCGCGACCGTCGAGCTCGACGCCGCCTCGGTCGCCGGCGAGGTGCAGCGCGCCCGCGACGCGCTCGACGCCGCCGCGAAGAGGGGGAGTGAGGACCGCACGCTCGCGCACCTCGTCGGCACGGCGGGGCTCGCCGGCGCGCGCGAGGCGTACCTCGAGCGCTTCCGCGAGCAGGAGGGCCTCGACGCGATGCGCGCGGGCCTCGGGCCGGCGCCCCCCTCGTCCGTCGGCCTTCCGGCCGGGACGGGTACGGTGGAGGTGACCGTGGTGCGCGCGATCGCGGGCCGGCCGGAAGCCTGGATCGCCCTGTCGCGCCGGATCGCGCCGCCCCCGGGGCGCCGTGTGACCCTTCTCGATCGCGGCGAGATCGCGTCGCGCATCGAGAGCCCGCGCTCCGCGCTTCGCAACGGGGCCCTGGCCGCGGGGTCCGCCCGCGCCGGCCGCGTCGGTGGATCGCTCGTCGGGGTCGCGGCGATCCGCGACGGCGAGCGCGTCGTCGGGCTCGCCGAGGCCGACGTCTCGCGCGACGCGGCGACGCTTCCGACCCGGCGCTTCACGAGGCAGATGCGGCGCGCGGCGGTGGCGGCGGTGGGGCTGTCGATCCTCGCGGGGCTCGTGCTCGGCCGGCGCCTGACGGCGCCGATCGCGACCCTGGCGCGCTCCGCGGAAGGGATGGGGCTCGGCGATCTCCAAACACCGGTGCCGCGCGTCTCCGGGCGCGAGACCGCGACGCTGTCGCGCGTCATGGAGGAGATGCGCCTGAGGCTCCTCGACTCCCAGGCGGAGCTGAGGCGGCGCCAGGCCGAGGCGGACGCGGTGCTGGGCGGGATCGCAGAGGGGGTCATCGCGGTGGACGAGGACCGCCGGATCCGCTACGCGAACGAGCGTGCGGCGGCGATCTTCGGCCTCCCCGCGGAGGAGGCACGGGGACGCTTCTGCGGCGACGTCTTGCGCCCCGCGCCCGTGGACGGTGAGAGGCCTTGCGAGAATCGCTGCCCGATCCTGCGCGCGCGCGCCGGCGGCCCGACCACGGCGGTCGAGACCCTCCAGCTGGACGGGAGCAGCTCCCGCACGATCGTCCTGACCAGCTCGACCCTCGTCGAGGGGCGGCAGATCCAGCTCCTGCGCGACGAGACCGAGAGGGAAGCGACGCGGCGCCTCCGCGATACGGTCGTCGCCAACGTCTCGCACGAGTTCAAGACCCCGCTCGCAGCACAGCTCGCGTCGATCGAGATGCTGCGCGACCGCCTCGACTCGCTGTCCCCCGAGGAGGCGCGCCACCTCGTGCTCGCGACCGAGCGGGGTGCCTTGCGCCTGACGCGCCTGGTGGACAACCTGCTCGAGAGCGTCCGCCTCGAGGCGGGCGACGCGACGATCCGCCGCCAGCCGGTCGAGCTCGACGACGTGGTCGAGGAGGCGGTCGAGGCGACGCGCCCGCTCATCATCCAGAAGCGGCAGAGCCTCGAGGTCGAGATCCCCCATCCGCTCCCCGCGGTCGTCGGCGATGCCCCCCGCCTCGTGCAGGTCTTCGTCAACCTCCTCGCGAACGCCAACAAGTTCGCCCCCGAGGGCGCGGTCATCCGCGTGGGTGCCGTGGCGAGCCCGCCCCACGTCACGTTGTGGGTCGCCGACGACGGGCCGGGCCTCCCGGAAGGAGAGGACGTCTTCGCGCGCTTCGTGCGGCGGGCCGGCGAGGAGCCGGACCAGAGCGGGATGGGCCTCGGGCTCTGGATCTCGCGCTCGATCGTCGAGCGGCACGGCGGCCGCCTCTACGCGGCCCCCGTCCCCTCGGGCACCAAGCTCTGCGTCGTGCTCCCGGAGCGGACGTGAAGATCCTCGTCGCGGACGACGACCTCGAGCTGTCGGGGCTCGTCGCGTTCGCCCTGCGCCAGGGCGGGTTCACGGTCGTCGAGGCTCCCGACGGTCCGGCGGCGCTCGCCGCCGCGCGCGAGGGGAGTCCCGACCTGGTCATCCTCGACGTGAACATGCCGCGGCTCTCCGGGTTCGAGGTCCTCGAGCGGCTGCGCGCGTTCTCGAACGTTCCGGTCCTCATGCTCACCGTCCGCGCCGGCGAGGACGACCAGGTGCGGGGCCTCGATCTCGGCGCGGACGACTACCTGCCGAAGCCATTCAGCCCGCGCACGCTCCTCGCCCGGGTGCGCGCCCTGCTGCGCCGCGGCGGGGCCGACAAGCCGGGGGCGATCGAAGCGGGTCCGCTGCGGCTGGATCCCTCGACGCAGTCCGTGCGCATCGGCGAGTCGGCGGCGGTCCGGCTCACCGCGCTGGAGGCTCGGCTCCTCCAGCTCCTCATGGCGAGCCCCGACCGGCCGATGACCTCGGAGTCGCTCAGCCGGTCGATCTGGGGGTTGCGGGGGGCTTCCGACCGGCAGCTCCTGAAGCAACTCGTCCATCGGCTCCGTCGCAAGATCGAGCCCGACCCCGGCGCTCCGCGGTTCCTCGTGACCACCGAAGGGGTGGGGTACACGTTGGTTGCCTCCGCGGGAGCCGAGCCCTAACTTCCCCGCATGCCGATCGACATCGACGATGGCCGCCGCGCGGTCGTCCGCTTCCTGGACGGGCGCGTCCTCAAGGGCATCACGCATGATTTCGCGCCGGCCAAGCCGAAGTTCCACCTGGCACCGCGCGGGGGCGCCGCGGTGAAGCCCGTCGAGATCGAGGTCGCGTCTTTGAAGGGGCTCTTCTTCGTCCACTCGTGGGAAGGCGACGCCAAGCGCGTGGACGACAACACGTTCGACAGCGCCGCGGGGCAAGGCCGGCGCATCGTCGTGACCTTCACCGACGGCGAGACGCTGGCCGGGTTCACGATGGGCTACGCTCCCGACAAGCTCGGCTTCTTCGTCGTCCCGGCCGATCCCCTCTCGAACAACGCGCGGGTCTTCGTCGTCAACGCCGCCGTACGTAAACTCGAATGGGTCGGCGCCGTGCACCCCGCGTTCAAGCGCGTGGTCTAATGACACACGTCCTGGGCCGCGGGCCTGGGCGGGGGGCCTGCGTGACCGAGACGACTGCGGGGATGGGTGTGCCGGCCTACGCGCCGGACGGGATCGAGCGATTCGGCCGGCGGTTCAAGATGGAGTACGTGGGGATGGCCTCGGTCTTCCTCACGATCTGGTTGCTGCACTTCCAGGACGTCGCCGCGATCGCCGCGATTTTCTTCCTGTTCGTCGCGCTCAAGAAGAAGACGCGCGATCACCTCGTGACCTCGTTCCTCATGTTCGCGGCGGCGGCGCTCGCGGTGCCGGCGGTCGCGAGCGCGTCGTGGGGGCTGCCGTTCGCGCTCTTCGCGATGCTGGCCTGGGCGCTCGAGGGCTGGCTCGAGAAGCGGCCGGGCCGGATCGTCACGATCCCCTTCGTCCTGGGAGCGCTGGGCGCGACCACGGCGCTCTGGCCCGCGGGCCTCTTCTTCTCGGGCGCGTACCTCTTGCAGCCCCGTCCCGACGCGCCGAAGCTGAGGCGCCGCCTCGCGCTCCTCG
>Ga0111539_10012246_pt1 | contig 10756 bp, 9 predicted proteins | sample RhiMethybrSRZTD1_FD_79667 | JGI IMG/M metagenome (GOLD analysis project Ga0111539, IMG submission 79667) | Populus rhizosphere microbial communities from Tennessee, USA - Rhizosphere MetaG P. TD hybrid SRZTD1 (version 2) (version 2) | ecosystem: Host-associated > Plants > Roots > Rhizosphere >... | reverse complement strand
CTTGGCGGAGGTGTAGCGCGTGCCCGGCGGCAACGCCGGTACATTGCACTGGCCAGCTGCGTTTGCGCCCCAGGCCACCACGCTGCCGTCACTGCGACGCGCCGCTGTGTATCGGTTACCCCCCACCACCTCGACGTAGAGCAGACCGGGCGGCAGCGCCGGCACGTTGCACTGGCCATTGCCGTTGTAGCCCCAGGCCACCACGCTGCCGTCGCTGCGACGCGCGACGTTGTGCAGGTCTCCAGCCGACACCTCCACGTAGAACAGACCCGGAGGCAGCGCCGGCACGTTGCACTGACCGTTGGCGTTGTTACCCCAGGCCACCACGCTGCCGTCGCTGCGACGCGCGACGACGTGTAACGGACCCGCCGAGACCTCGACGTAGGTCAGACCAGGCGGCAGCGCCGGCACGTTGCACTGGCCAGATTGGTTGTAGCCCCATACCACCACGCTGCCGTCGCTGCGACGCACTGCGGTTTGCCATCCACGTGGCGCCACCTCGACGTAGGACAGACCGGGTGGCAGCGGCGGCGCGTTGCACTGGCTTTCGATGTTGCTGCCCCAGGCCACCACTGTGCCGTCGCTGCGACGCGCAGCGGCGTGGTTCAAACCCGCCGAGACCTCGACGTAGGACAGGCCCGGCGGCAGCGCCGGTACGTTGCACTGACCGTAGGTGTTGTCGCCACAGGCCACCACGATGCCGTCGCTGCGACACGCGAGCGTGAATCCCAAGACCGAGAACCCCCCTAATCCCCCCCCTGCTGCCACGTCGACGTAGGACAGACCGGGCGGTAGCGCCGGCACGTTGCACTGGCCAGCGGTGTTATCGCCCCATGCCACCACGCTGCCGTCGCTGCGACGTGCCACCGTGTGGTTCGCAAGTGAACCCGCTGCCACCTCGACGTAGGACAGACCGGGCGGCAGTGCTGGCACGTTGCACTGGCCAGCGAAGTTGTTGCCCCATGCCACCACGCTGCCGTCACTGCGACGTCCCACCGTGTGGACGTTACCGGCAGCCACCTCGACGTAGGACAGCCCCGGCGGCAGCGCCGGCACGTTGCACTGACCGTTGGCGTTGTCACCCCAGGCCACCACTGTGCCGTCGCTGCGACTCGCGGCTGAGTGCCGGAAGCCCGCCGTCACTTGGACGTACGAAAGCCCCGGCGGCAGCGCCGGCACGTTGCACTGACCGGAGGCGTTGTCACCCCAGGCCACCACTGTGCCGTCGCTGCGACTCGCGGCTGAGTGCCGGAAGCCCGCCGTCACTTGGACGTACGAAAGCCCCGGCGGCAGCGCCGGCACGTTGCACTCGCCGTAGCCGTTCTGGCCCCAGGCCGCGATGGTGCCGTCGCTGCGACGCGCGACGGTGTGGTACCCACCGGCCCCTACCTCGACGAAGGACTGGTCGTGCAAGCGGCTGTCGATCACCATTGCCCCCCAACCGATCACATGCTGCTGCTGCTGCGCCAACGCCACGTCCGTTGCTGCTGGCAGCGCGAGGAAGACTGCAAGGATCGAGAACGCCGCAGCGGGCGGCGACGAGTTCGTGCGGATCGAGAACATGATCGACTCCTGCCGCGATTGCCGCGCGCTGGAGCACGAGCGACGTGGTTGAGGGAAGCTCACATCCTACACGGTTGCCTCCTTCTGCGTTGATGAGTCAGGTCTTTGGGAGGCGCAGTGTTGCGACCTGTGCCGCTGGAGCATCCGTGCTCGACACGGCCACCGGCACGGCACGCATCGAATGGCACCACGCGAGCACGTGCTACACGACCTCCGGAACTGCTTGCGATGCACTGCGCCGTTGCATGGACGCCGAGGCCGACTCCACCTCTGTCGCAGGGCCTGCGTCGCTTCGGCGGCGCCCCGTTACCGACTTCGTCGGCCCTCACCAGTGCGCAGCTTTCGCACGCTGCTGTTCCTCGTCAGCTCCGCAGAATCACCAGCTCTCGTCAGCGCAGCGTCAGGATCCAACTCGCGGCGAGTTGCGGATCGCCGCGCTCCAACATCGTCGTGCACAACACGCGCAGCGACGGCGCGGGCTTCTCGACGCGCACGGCCCCATCGACCTCGAGCGTGAGTTCCTTCGTCAGATCGCAGAAGCGCGCATCGAGCCATGCCTCGGCTGCCACGACCTCCTTCGTGGTCGCCACGAGCTTCTGCCCGTCGAGCCGTGCTTCGAGCCGCTGCCCCTTCTTCGGCTCACCGACGCGCAGCCAGTAGTGATCCCTCACGACGCCGTCGGTCGGCTCCCAGTAGAGCTCCTTCGGCGTCGCGGTGCGCACCTTGCCGACGAGCTGCGCGAGCAGGTCGCGATCGGGCAGCCCAGTGTGCCCGTTGTCCTCCACGAGCGTGAACGTCGTCGGATACAGCCCCGGGTTCGCCTTCTTGAGCTCCGCGAGCAGGCCGTCGAACTTCTCGCAGCGCTCGCGCCTCCCGTACGCGTTGTCGCGCCCACCCACCATGAACGAGAACGCCAGCGTGTGCAGCCCCACCGGCGACGACTCACCGTCGGTAGGTGCTGCGGCGCTGCCGTGCACGGCCGCGAAGCGATGCGGCAGCTTCGGCCCGACCGCGAACGCGCCGTAGCCGCCGTGGCTGTAGCCGATCGCGATCACGCGGTTCGTGTCCACCTCGCCGCACACCGCGAACTGGCGGATCAGCCGCTCGATCACCGGGTAGAAGTAGTCGGTGTAGAAGCCGTTCCACTCGTCGGTCGGCGCGCGCAGCGCGCAATACAGATACCCGCCCGCCTCGGGGTGGTCCTTGTAGTAGACCTGCATGTGTTTCCACTGCGAGTCGTTGACCTCCTTCTTGACGCCGCCGCCGCCGTGCATCGCGATCACGAGCGGCCAGCCCGACGCGGGCTTGTCGCCGACCTGCTTGCAGACGAACGCACTCTCCTTGCCGCCCGCGCGCACGACGTTCTGCGCGTGGTCCTGCTGCAGCTTCGGGCGCTCGGCCCGGCACAGCGCCGCGAACGCGAGTCCACGCAGCCGTTGATCGCCTGCGGCGGTCCGCAGCTCCGCGTCGAGGTTGCGGTCGAACTCGAACTTCGCCTGGGCCGCGGCGTCGGCCGCGAAGAAACGGTCGAGCTGCGCGGTCACGGCCTCGGCCGCCGCGTCCTGAGAAGGGGCGAGCAGGCCGCCGAGTCCGAGGTCGATCGACTGATGCGCCGCTGGCGCATACCTCGCCGTCACGTCCGTGCCCCACAGCTCGATGCCACGCCCCCACCCGGCGGCAAAGCGTTCGCCGGTCCGCGCGAACGACACGGCCCAGATCCGGTGAGCGCGTTCTGCGTCCGCGCACTTCGCCGCGTCGGCGACGAACCAACCGCGATCGAGACCCGCAGGATCCGGCTCGTCGGCGCCGCAGAAACGCCACGCATCCCCGCCCCAGGCTTCGACCCAGGTGTGGTTGCCGTCCTTGTGCGGCCACTTCACCGAGATCAAGCGTGCCGGCACACAGCACGCGCGGCACGCATCGGCCAGCAGGATCGACAAACCCGTGCAGCTGGCTTTGCCCTGCTCGATCGAAGCGCTCGGCGCCTGGTCGGCGCGCGCGCGGCCCGTCGAGTAGTGCACCTTCAACTCGTCGAAGATCGTCTCGTTGAGCTTCTTCGCTGCGTCGCCAGGCGTCTTGCACTCGCGCACGACCGGCAGGAAGCGTTTGCCGAAGTCGGTGCGCCAGTCCTCGCGCGCTTCGTTGGCCTGCGCGTAGGGCAGCACGTAGTCGCGGAACAACTCGTCGGACAGGTCGCGGCCCCACGGCACCGCGGTGCGCGCCCGGTGCGCCTGCTCGACCTCGCGCAGCAGGAACGCTGCCTTCAGCGTTCGTGCGTCGGTCTCGGGCATGTGATCGAGCAGGAACCGCAGCGAGTTGCGGTGCTCGTTCGGCACCTCGCGCCACGCTCGTTCGAGCTCGGCGCGGTTGTCACCTGCGTTCGCGAACGCGGCGGGAGCCGGCTCGGGCGTCTGGGCGAGCACCGATGTGGCGCAGAAGCACAGCAGAAGGAAGGCGCGCTGCATGGGCGCCTTTTGTAGCGCGTGCTGCCCGCGTGTCAGCCGCGGAACGTCGCGGCTCTGTCACTTCTCGAGCGCGAGCAGCAGACGCTCCGCGAGGTCGCTGATCGACTGCAGCGACGGTCCGTGCGACGTGGCGTTCAGTTCGTCTGGCCGCTGATCGCTCCGGTCAGCGAGCCGGCGCTGATCGCCAGCGCCGCCTTGCCGATGCCACGGATGCCGGCATAGAGGCCGGTGCCGCCGGTGAGGCGGATGAGCCCCGTCAACTCGGAGTCCGTCGGGCTCGTCGCGACGTATCGGAGCGCCCCGGCAAACGTGATCGACCCCTGCTTGCCGACGAGCGTCGCGTCCAGGTGTGCGAGCTGACTGCCGGACAACGTCCACGACATCGTGAAGCCCCCGACCTCGCTGATGCTGCCGTTCGAGGACCACGTCCCGTCGGCCGAGGTCGCGCTGCTCGTGAAGCCGAAGAAGTTCATCGTGAACGGCGCCGTCGTGGCCATCGGGACGGCGCCGAGCAGCAGCGACGAAGCGGTGATCAGAACCAACCGGGGCAGAGTCTTCATGGTGCTCCTCTCGTGGATGGAAGGTCCGCCAGGACGCGCCGTCCCGGCTTGCGCGGGATCATACCGGTCGCCGGCCTGCGCATGACTGTCCCATGCATCGCCTGCTGCCTTCGCGCGCGGTTGGCACCCGCCGTAATCACGAAGAGCACCTGCGTAGCGTGAGGGCGACTGCTCACGATCGACGCCGGTTCACGACGGCCACCAGCCCCATGAGCAACAACAGGACGACGGCGATCTGCACGATCCACCCGACGACGTAGCTGAGGAGCATTCCGAGGACCACGACGATGGCCAGCCCGGTCAGTGCGACCTGCCACCAGGGAAGCCGAGGTGAGGTAGTTCCCATCGGTTCGTTCCAGACTACTCATCGCCCTATCGTCGGAACAACTGTGCCGACCTGCCAACAGGACCACTGCAGCGGCGCTCTTCGCTTCCTGCGGCAGTTCGCAGGCCTGAATCGCCCCATCAGACCTCACGACCTCCGCGGCTCCGGTGGCTTGCCGGCTACCCCAGCGCGCACGACGTTCCTGGTTCACCGCCGGGTGCTCACCGCGCCCGCAACGTGCCGTGTTCGAACATCCACAGCCCCGTGCCCGTCGCCGCGAGCACGCTGACGATCCAGATCAGCACACAGACCCGATGCCATCTGCGCGCGCGCTCGCTGCGCCACAGCCAGACGCCCGTGACGATCACCGGCAGCGCGAGCAGCCCGCCCGCCTTCGCGAACACGAGGTGCGTCGCGAGCACGTCCTTGGGAAACTCGTAGCAGCTCACGAGCTCCTCGGTCAGCACGATCGTGACGGTGAGACACACCATCGTCAGCGGCCCGAGCCACAGGTGCAGGCGACGCCTGCCGCTCCATCCCGTGAACAATGCCGAGCTCAGCAGGACGACCGTGGTGACGAACGAGATCCAGAACGGAACGGTCGTGGGCATCGGGGACCGGATCGTGCGGCATGGGCTCGCGCAAAGGAATGCCGACCCGTTCATAAACCGACAGCGCGGGCTGTTCCTTCCGCGCCCGCTGCCGCGCGGCTACGGTGTGCTCATGGCCAATGTCCTCGACGGCTCGCCCGATGGACGGACTCGCCCCGTCGCGATCGTCGTGTCGCGCTTCAACGAGATCGTGACCGAACGGCTGCTCGACGGCGCGCGCAAGACGCTGCGCGCGAGCGGCGTGAAGGACGAAGATGTCACGGTCTGCTGGGTGCCGGGCGCGTTCGAGCTGCCGGCGGCGTGCCGTTGGCTCTGGGCGACGAAACGGTTCGACGCGCTCGTGATGTTGGGTGCCGTCGTCCGCGGCGGCACCGACCACTACGAACACGTCTGCAACGGGGTCACCGAGGGAGCCATGCAACTCGGCCTCGACGGCCTGCCGCTCGGTTTCGGTGTGCTCACGTGCAGCACGATGGACCAGGCACTCGCACGCGCGGGCGGCGAGGAGGGCAACAAGGGCAGCGATGCAGCCACGGCGGCACTCGCGATGGCGAATCTGCGCGCACAGATCGGAAAGCTCGGTTCGCCGGGTTGATCGGCGGCGCGGGCTCGCTAAAGTCGGGCCCCTGTTTCCTCCGGATTCTCTCCGGAAACGCTCCTTCCAATGACCGCCCCCATCCGCCGCCGGACACGCGCTCGTGAGATCGCCATGCAGGTCCTGTTCCAGTTCGACCTGCGGGGTCCTGGCTACGCGGAGGAACTCGGCAAGACATTGCGCGAGCTGTGCGCCGACGAGAGCGAGGGGCAGTCCGACGTGCTCGAATTCGCGGCGCGTCTCGTCGAGGGCACGCTCGCGCATCGCGAGGAGATCGACCAGAGGCTGCAGTCCGTGACGCGCAACTGGGACCTGCGCCGCATGGCGAACGTCGACCGCAACGTGCTGCGCATGGCGATGCACGAGCTGATGTTCTGCCAGGACGTGCCGCCGAAGGTCGCGATCAACGAAGCGATCGAGCTCGGCAAGAAGTATTCGACGGCGAACTCGGGCGGGTTCGTGAACGGCATCCTCGATCGCATCCGCATCGACATCGAACGCGAACGCAGCTCGCCGAGCCAGCCCCAGCGGACCGAGACCCTGCCGGGCAACCCGGGGCAGAGCCATTCGCTGGGCCAGCCGGCAGCTCACCAGGAGCCGGCGGCGACCGAGGGCCTCGGAGCCTAGGCGACCAAGGCGCGCCATGGTGTTCGGCAAGCTCGTCCTTGCGCTCAAGAAGACCCGCGAGGTCCTCACCGCAGGATTGTCGCGGCTGTTCTCGGGCCGGAAGCTCGACGAAGCGCTGCTCGAAGAGCTCGAGGAGGTGCTCTACAACAGCGACCTCGGCCCCGTCGGCACGCGCGTCGTCGACGAGCTCAAGCTCGCGTACAAGCGCAAGGAGGTCAAGGAGACGGCCGAGGTGCCGGCTTTCCTGCGCCAGCGGCTCATCGCGATGCTGAAGGGCTGCGAAGCGCCGCTGGTCCGGGCCGCGAAGGCCCCCACCGTGATCCTGGTCGTTGGCGTGAACGGCTCCGGCAAGACGACGTCGATCGCGAAGCTCGCGCGGTTCCTGCAGCAACAAGGCGCTTCGGTGCTGCTCGGCGCCGGCGACACGTTCCGCGCCGCCGCCGTCGAACAGCTCACGCTGTGGGCCGCCCGCATGGGCATCCCGATCGTCAAGCAGGCCACGGGCGCGGACCCGGCCGCGGTTGCGTTCGACGCCGTCGCCGCCGCGATCGCGCGCAAGGTCGACTACCTGATCCTCGACACGGCGGGTCGCCTGCACACGCAGAAGAACCTCATGACCGAGCTCGAGAAGATCGTGCGCGTCGTCAAGAAGAACCTGCCCGAGGCGCCGCACGAGACGCTGCTCGTGCTCGACGCGACGACGGGCCAGAACGCGATCCGCCAGGCCAGCGAGTTCGCGAAGTCGGCGCCCGTGACCGGCTTGATCCTGGCAAAGATGGACGGCACCGCGAAGGGTGGCGCCGTGTTCGGCATCCGCGAAGTGATGCCCGTGCCCGTCAAGTTCCTCGGCACCGGCGAAGGTCTGGACGATCTCGAAGCGTTCGGCGTCGAAGCCTTCGTGGACGCGATCCTCGATCTCGGCAAGACCGTTCCGGCATGAGCGCCCCCGCGGGCGGGGTTTCGGGACCGCGGTGGCTGCAGTGGCTCTTCCTGCCGCTCCTGGCGCTGCCGTTCCATCCGTATTGGACGGACTTCGAACAGGTCCGCCGCGGGCTCTTGCTCGTGCTGGCCGGTGCGTGCCTCGTCGCCTGCAGGTCGCTGCGGCCCGTGCGCGGCGAACGGCTCTGGCTCGCGCTCGTCGGCTGGCTGCTGCTCAGCGCGATCGTGAACCACGTGCAGCAGGGCATCGCGGACACTGCGGACACCACGCCGGCGTTCCAGCGCTGGGACGCCGTCTATCGTCTCGCCCACTGGGCTGCGCTCGCGGTCGTGCTGCGGCTCGGCGCGCAGGCACCGTCCGGGTTCGCGGCGCCGTGCGCAATCGTGCTCGCCGCGACCTCGCTGTTCGGGCTGCTGCAGCGCGCCGGGCTCGGCGACATCGGCGGCTACGGCGTCGAGCGCGAGCCCGTGTCGGTGTTCGGCAACCTCAACGTCGCGTCCGAGTTCACGGCCGTGGCCGCCATGGTCGTCGCCGTGTCGGGCCCGCTCGGCGCAGGGGCCGCGCGGCGTTGGCTGCAGCCCATGGCACTCGTGCTGGCCGGCGCCTACCTGGTCGTGAACCAGTCGCGTTCGGGCCTCGTCGGGCTGCCGGTCGGGCTCTTGCTGTGGTGGGTGCTGCGGTGGCGCAACCGCGGCTTCCTGCCGCTCGTGTTCGCGCTCGGCGGCGCCGCCTTCGGGCTCTTGTTCGACGGTGCGGTAGCTCCGCGTGGTCCTGCTGCAGAAGCGCCGGCCGCGCCGCAACGGCAGGCTTCGACGCTCGACGTGCGCTGGGAGATCGACAAGGGCAGCGCGCGCCTGTTCGCCGAGCACCCCGTGATCGGCCACGGCCCCGGACAGTTCGCCGTGCAATACGCGCGCGTGCGCAGCCCGGACGAGATCGAGCTCTCGAGCGCCAGACGCCAGTTCCCGACCGAGGTCCGCACCGCGCACAACGACTGGCTCGAGCTGCTCGTCGACGGCGGCCTGCCCGCGCTCGTGCTGTTCGCGCTCGCGCTCCGCGCGCTGTATCGCGGCGCGCGCGACAAGACGCGGCTGTTGCCGCTGTTCGTGCTGCTGCTGCTGATGCTCGTGCGGTCACCGCTCGGCAACGCGCCCGCGGTCGCCGCTGCGCTGCTGCTCGCCGGCGACCCGGTGACGGCGTTGCCGCTGGCCAGCCGCTGGCCGCGCATCGTCGCCGCGGTGCTCGGCCTGCTGCTCGTCGCGCTCGGTCTCGTGCCGATCGCCGCGAACTGTCTGTTCGCGCCCTACCTGAGCGCTGTCGCGTACGGCGGCGTGCCACCGCGCAGCGCGGTCGCGGCCGCGGCGGAGTGGATGCCGTTCGAACCGCGCTGGCACCAACTGCTCGCGCAGGAACAGCTGGCCGCGGGCGACCTCGCGAATGCGGCGCGCACGGCAGCTCGTGCGCTGAGCTTGCGCCCCTACGAACCGCAGTATTACCTGCTGCTCGGCGAGGTGCTCGCGCGAGAGAGCAAGTACGAGGACGCCGTGCTGGTCGCGCGCCACGGCCTGCAGTTCGATCCGCCGAACCCCGAGCTCCGCGTCCTGCTCAGCACGGTGTTCGCGCAACTGTATCGACCCGACGAGGCGATCGCCGCGGTCGTGGACGCACCGCATCCCAAGCTGCGCGCGGAGCTCGGCCCGCACTTCCTGAGCCTCGCGAAACTCGCGAGCGAGCGCGGCAACAAGCAGGTCGCGGCGCGGTTCGCGGTGGAGCAACACTTCGTGGCGGCGATCGACACGCTGGCCAACCACTCGCAGGCGGCGCTCACGGCGGCACACCTCGACGCGATGCGCTCTGCGATGCAGGAAGCCGGGTCGTTTCGCGAGGACGTGCGCTGGTGCGTCGTCAGCGCGTTGCACGCGATCGACCTCGGCAAGCCGGAGCTCGCGATCCAGGCCGGCGAGGGCGCGAAGCGTCTCGACGTGCCGCTCCACGGCTGGCAGCGCGAGCTGCTCGGCGCGAAGCTAGCGCCGCTGCAGGCCATCGACGTCTGGGCGAAGGTGCTCGCGCGGCGGTGAGGCTTCGTCGGCTCTAGCCGGTAGCCGGCAGGTCGTGCACGGAGAGCAGCCCGTGCCGCCGCCAGCCGATCGTCAGCATCCAAGATCGAGCGTCCGTTGTCGGACGCTCGATCTTGTCCAGCCCGCGCACGCTGAACCGTTCGCGGAAGCCGTCGAACCACGGTGCCGACGTGAACGTGTCGATGACTGCGTGCAGGTGGACCTCGCGGCCTTCGGCGGCGTGCTTCTTGCCGTTGCCGAGCACGTAGCGCAGTGCGTTGCGCACCTCGCGCGGCGTCTTCAGGATTCGGTCGTGGTAGCGGTCCGCGAACAGGGTGCCGCGGCGGCCCCAGAGCTTGTTCAGGGCTTTGGCGATCCGGATCGCCAGACCCTGAACACCGCGCGCAAGCGCGCGGCGGTCGTGCGCCTCGACGAGCAGGTGCAGGTGGTCGTTGAGCACCGCGTAGTGGCAGAGGCGGAAGTCGTCGCCGGCCGCACCGGCGCAGCCGGTGCAGCCGGCGACGAACGCGGCGCGCAGTGCCGCATACTCGTTCTTGCTGCGCAGGCGCGGCAAGCCGTTCAACAGCTTGAGGGTCACGTGTGCCGGAAAGCGCTCCGCGAGCAGAGCTCGCGGAGCGTGGCTGACGCCCGCCTTCTCGCCCTTGGGCTTCCTGCCCGCACCTCGCCGCCTGCCGCCGTTCTGGCGGAACGGCAACACGCCCTGCTGCGGCTTCTTCCGCTGTCGACGGCATGGAGAGGTCATTCTGATTCGGCAGATGTTGTCCTCTCGTAGTGGAACGCGGAGGCGTCGTTTCGACGCGTCCAGGCAAGGTTCGTGCAAACCAGCGACCGCGTCGACACGGCAACACACCCAGCTGGGGCTTTTGCTACTAGGAACGTCGCCGCGATCGGGCGGCTGGATGCGACGTTCCGCTGGTTCGTGGGTCGCCCCGCGGCGATGGAAACTACTGACGACGGTGATGGAGAAGTTCGTTCTGATTCGGCAGATGTCG
>Ga0111539_10012244_pt1 | contig 10757 bp, 10 predicted proteins | sample RhiMethybrSRZTD1_FD_79667 | JGI IMG/M metagenome (GOLD analysis project Ga0111539, IMG submission 79667) | Populus rhizosphere microbial communities from Tennessee, USA - Rhizosphere MetaG P. TD hybrid SRZTD1 (version 2) (version 2) | ecosystem: Host-associated > Plants > Roots > Rhizosphere >... | reverse complement strand
TCGCCGCGCTCGCCCCCGCCACACCGCGAAGCCTCGCTCTAAAATCCGCCATGCCGCCGTTGCCCCACGGAATCCTGCCGGAAGCCGCAGCCCGCGCCAATCGTCAGCGTTTACTCGGCGACTTCGCCAGCGTGGACGTGAGCTGAGCCAATAGCTCGGCGGCGCGCCCTTCGTCGATCTCGAGGCCCTTTGCCAGGGCGCTGAACATCGCCTGTTCTTCCGGCGCGATGTGGCCGTCGGCTGCAGCTACCGCGGCGGCGAGCAGCACCGTGGTCTCGGCGCGGACCGGATCGTCGCGCAGCGCCTCGACCACCTTCTTGAGCCGCTTCTCTTCCCCCTCGGTCGCTGCACGCCGGGCGGAGGCATCGAGCATCGCCTCCATGTGCGCGGTGCGGACCCGGCCGTTGGAGAGCACGTCGAGCGCGCCGCGCAGCACCTCGCGCTCGACGTTGAATACGCGCCGGTCGGCGGCCATGACCAGATACATCGCTTCGCAGATGTGCCCGAACTCCTCGACGATCTGAATCGCCTCGACGATGTTCGGATTCGCCGACGGCATGATCATGCTCGGACGCTGGCCGCGCCGTTGCAGCTTGTCGCGAAGCTCTTCGAGGTCGGTCAGCGCCAGCCGGAACATAGACCCTTGATCTTTAACGAAGCCGAGCCCCCACCGCAACCAACGCCGCCCGCCTATCTCCGTTTCTCCGTTGGAGCGCCGCGTGGAGCGCCCTTGCGGACTTTTTGAGGCCCGCTTTGAGAAAGAACCCAGCGCCCGCAGCAAAGGCGAGCGCAGCGAGCCCCGCGCTGAGCGTAGCGAAGCGCGTCGGGGGTCCGGGGGCTTGCCCCCGGCGGAGGACTACGGTGGGGGTGGGTGGGCGGGCTAGAAAACAATCGTGTCGCAGCCGAGGACGACGTCGACCTGCCCGCCGGTCTGCACGTTGAAGTTGCTGCAGCTGTCCGGGCAGACGATCGCGCGCGTCGGAGCCGCCGGGTTGTCGTAGTACCAGCCGCCTGCCGGGGTGCAGCGCGAAGCGTCCCCGACGTTGGGCAGGTGGATCACGTCGCCTCCGGGCGGCGTGAAGTCGATGTTGACCTTCGTGGGATCGACCTGGCCGCCGTTCGGCAGCACGTAGTCGCAAGGCAGCGCCGCGCCGCGAATCGCGTTCATCGCCTGCGTCAGCGCCTGTTGCGAGTTCGGATCGACGATGAACGCCTGGTTCGTGCCGCCGGCTTGCGCGATCTGGTGCAGATTCGTCAGCGAGAGGCCCATGCCGAGCACGTACGTCGGAATCGAGGGCGTTCCCGACAAGCCCTCGGCCGCGGCCTGCGACACGTTCTGGATGTTCGAGTCGCACTCCGTCGGCTCGCCGTCGGTCGAGAGCAGCACCACGACCTTGTGATCGGGATGCGAATTCTGCCAGTCGCGAGCGTGCATGATCGCACCCTGGAGCGCGGGATGCGTCGGCGTCGATTCGACGGGGATGATCGGGTAGGACTGCTCGATCGGCATCACGTTGCCGGGCAAGGGCGCGATTTCCACACGCGGCGTTGCATAGAACGCGGGATCGCAGTCTCGGCCGAAGTACTGGATTCCGACGCCGATTCCGACGGAGCCGGGATCGACCAAGAAGTCGTGAAAAGCCTGCGTCACCTGGAGCCACCAGGGGACCATCGAACCCGAGTCGTCGAACATCACGTAGATGTCGAGCTGACTCTTCTCGGCCTTGTAGCGATCGCCGCCGCAATTGTGGCCACCGCCGGCGCCGCTGCCCGAGCCGCCGCCGATGTTGATCCCGCCGGAGCCGCTGGCCGCGCCGAGGCCGGATCCGCTGAAACCGCCGCCGTAGCCAGCGCCGCCCGCGCCGCCGTAGGCCGCCACCTTCGTTGGATCATCGGACGTCCCACCGCATGCCGCGGTAAAAACAGCCACCGATCCAGCACCCAGAAGAACCACTCCGAACCAAAGTCGATTCAAGCCCATGTTGCCGCCTTACCCTGTTGGACCGAACCGCCGGCCGGCCAACCGAACAATTATAGCTCAAAGCGGAAATTTCGATCATAGCCGAGTGAGTGTCCCAGCAAAAACAACAATAACATCAGTGGTTTCAGAACGAATTGAAAGCGCGACACTGATCGGTGTTTCACGGAAACTCACGGTGTTCTTGGCCCTCTTGGTGGCGTGTAACCGCAGCCCGCCGGAGCCCCGACCTGCCCAAGCGAGCGAGCCGCCCCCGCCGACCAGTCAACAGCCGCCGAGTCCGCCGCCGCCTCCGCTGGTGGTGGCTCCCTACAGATTTCCCGCCCCCGCGCGGCTGATCGCGATCGGGGATCTACACGGCGATCTTTCGGCCGCGCGCGCGGCGCTTCGCCTCGCAGGCGCGCTCGGCAAGGGCAAGAACGACGAGTGGATCGGCAAGGACCTGGTGGTCGTTCAGACCGGCGACCAGATCGACCGCGCCGACGATGACCGTGCCGTGATCGATCTGTTCGACGCGCTGCGCGAGCGCGCGCGCGTGAGCGGGGGAGCAGTCCACGCCCTCAACGGCAATCACGAGACGATCAACGTCGAGCTCGATTTTCGCTACGTCATGAAAGGTTCGTACGCCGCGTTCAACGATTTTGCGCTCGACGCACCGACCGCGCTGCTCGAGCGCTTCGAGCCGATCAGGCGCGGCCGCGTCGCGGCTTTTCGCCCGGGCGGCGCGTACGCGCGCCGGCTCGCCGCCAGAAACACGATCGCGATCGTCGGCGACACCGTCTTCGTGCACGGCGGCGTGTTGCCGGAACACGTGCGCTACGATCTCGGTCGCATCAACGCCGAGATCAGCGCGTGGATGCGCGGCGAACGCGCGGCCCCACCGACCGTGCAAGATCAGAGCTCGCCGATCTGGACACGCGTTTACGGCAGCGACAACCCGCTCCCCGAAAACGTGTGCAAGCGGCTCCGGGAGACGCTCGACGCGCTGCACGTGCGCCGCATGGTGATCGGGCATACCGTGCAAGAGGGCGGGATCAACCCGGCCTGCGACGGCGCCGTGTGGCGGATCGACGTCGGGATGTCGTCTTTCTACCGCTCCGGCAAAGTCGAGGTGCTCTCGATCCGGGGCGATCGCGTGGAGGTGCTGCGCGCCGCCCGCGACTCGGCGCCCCGCGCCGTAGCGCCGCCTCCGTGAAAATCAGGAGCTCGGAGGGGTCGCGCTTCGGAACAACTCCACGCGCTGCAACACCTGGTCTTCCTTCGGCATGTCGCGCGGTCCGCGCGCCACGTTCGCGAGACGTTTGACCACGTCTTGCCCCGCGACCACGCGTCCGAAAACGGTGTGTTTACCGTCGAGGTGCGGCGTCGGGCCCTCGGTGATGAACCATTGTGAGCCATTGGTGCCGGGGCCGGAGTTCGCCATCGAGAGGATGCCGGCGCGATCGTGGCGCAGCTCGCGGTGAATTTCGTCCGCGAAACGATAGCCCGGTCCGCCCGTTCCCCAGCGCGCCCGCGCCGCGTCGTCCGCGTGACGGCTCAGCGGGTCGCCGCACTGGATCATGAAGCCCGGGATCACGCGATGGAAACGCACGCCGTCGTACAGGGGCGTGCCGCTCGCGTTCTCGCCGGTCTTCGGATCCTTCCAGGCGATCTTGCCGCTCGCGAGCCCCGCGAAGTTCGCGACGGTCTTGGGCGCTCGCTGCTCCTCGAGCTCGAGCACGATGGTGCCTTGGGTCGTGTGCATACGGGCGTACAACTTCCCCTGGCCGGCAACGTCGATCGCTGGAAACTGCGGGTCCGCCATCTGATTCTCCTCAGCCATCCCGTAGTTCGGCGGCCGCGATCGTCACGGCCGTCGCTCCGGGGCGGCCTCGAACCGTACACCAGGCCCTGAAGCGCGGCAGCAGTGAACCCGAAGCGTAGCTACGGCCCGCGGAAAACCACGCAAGCGCCGCGTTGACGTGCGCAGCATCCGCGATAAGTAAAGGGCGATGAAGCTACTGCGTATGATCGCGATCGGCAGCCTTCTTTTGGCCGCCAGTGCGGGCGCCTGCAAGCGCAGCGGCGGAGAACAGCCGGAGCAAGGCCGCGTGCCATCGGCGCTATCGCCGGAATCACGAGCGGCGGCGAGCGAAATGCTTTCGGCGTACGAGGGCCTGCGTGCGGAGCTGGCTGCGGACGCAGTGGCGCGCTTGCCGGCACTCGCGGAGCGCCTGGAGCGCGCGGCCGGCGCCCTCGAGCGCGGTGGCCCCGCGTCGCTCAAACCCCACGCCGTCGCGCTCGCGGCGGGGGCGCGGCAGATCCGCGAGCACAAGGAAATCGAGCGCGCGCGCATGACCTTCGGCGAGGTCACGCGGGAGCTCATGGCGATCCTCGCGATCGAGCCCAGCCTGCGCCAGGGTCGCAAGGTCTTCGAATGTCCGATGGCGCGCGGCTACAAGAAATGGGTGCAGACCAGCCCGCGCATCGAAAATCCGTACATGGGCAAAGCCATGCTCGAGTGCGGTTCCGAAAGCGACTGGACGAGCTAGTTCGAGCTCGCGGCGCCCCCAGCCGCGCTCACGCTGGAATGAAACGCCAAGGCGTCAAAGGCGCCAAGGGAGAGCCGGATTTTTGGGGGGTGAGCGCTGGTCGTCGAATCGCGTCGGCGGGACGATCCTCGCGCGACAGGGATCGGGTCCGGCGCAGCGAGCCGCTCGAACACCGTCGCGCCGCCGCGCCGCGCCGCAAACTGCTCACCCATCAATCTTCTTGGCGCCCTTGGCGTCTTGGCGGTTCGAACTCCCAAGCCGGATCGCGTGTCAACGCCGATGGTGACGGAGGCGAACGTGGTTCCGGTCGATTACCGGAGGACTCGCCGGAGCGGCGATCGGTCGAAACGAAATCGACGAGAAACGAAACATGCGCGGAAACGCCACTCGGACCGCGGGCGAAGCGCGCGGCGGCGCCGCTTGGACATGCCTGGCGGGCGCAGCATTTCGCACGCGTTTCGACACCGCGTCGGCGCCGCCGCGCGTCCATTGCGCAGACTCGCATCCAGCGAAAGCATGACTCTGACGATCGCGAAATGAGGGCATTGCGAAAGCGTCGAGAAAAGTGCGCGTGACATCGAGGAAAGCCCGGAAAAAACCGCAGAACGTGTCTCAAATTCGCTTGCGCGAGTTTCGTGTGCGTGAGAAGGGTGATCGCGTGATTGAGAGTTTCGATTCAAATGCTCTTTTCGATATTCAGCGCGCGAATCGAGAAGAGCTGAGTCGCGACTCGGATTGTTCGTAGCCTATTTCTCGGCATTTCCGCTCAAATCGCTCGCGCAATCTGCGCGAGTCTAATGTGGATGAATTGGGAGTTTCTTGTGAACAAGAGTCCTGTGCTTTCGAGTTCCATCGTTTTGCGCTGCTGCGTGCGAAGTGCACTCGCCGCGGCTGCGTGTTCCTTCTTCGCGCAAAGCGCGGCGGCCCAAGCTCCTGAAGCCGCGCCGCCGGCTCCTGCAGCGCCGCCCGCTGCAGCGCCGCCCGCTGCCGCGCCGCCCGCTGCCGCCTCGCCGCCGGCGGCCGCGAATCCGCCCGCTGCGCCTGCCGCGCCTGCTGCGGCCGAGCCTCCCGCCGCGCCTGCGCCCGCCGCGCCCGCCGCGGGGCCGCCGCCCGCGCCGGCTTCAGCGCCGGCTGATTCTGCGCCGCTGACGCCGGCTGCTGCCGTCGATGCGCCGCCCGCCGATCCGGCCGCGCCGCCGCCGGCCGATGCTGCGGCCAAGCCGAAGCCGCCGCCGTATTCGCTGCCGTGGCAGTTGCGGCCGGCCGTGGCGGCGAGCGTGGTTCGCTCCGACACGGCGTTCGCCTTCTACCACGCGCCGAAGCCGAACGACGGCAAGAGCGGCTTCACGGCCGCTTCGATGTTGCTCTTCAGCTACAAGGTGATGGACAGCCTGGCGCCGCTGGTGCGACTCGGCCTGGTCTCGAACTCGCCGCCCGAGGTTTCCGCAGCCTCGCCGGATTCGGCGACGATCTTCATCAATCCCGTCGTCGGCGCGACGTTCGCGCCGAAGATCCACGACAAGCTCAAGCTCGCGCTGTTTCTCGGCCTCACCATACCGGTTGGCCAGGGCGGCGGTGACAAGCCCGATCCCGACAAGGCAGCCGCGCTCAGCGCCGGCATCTTCGCGCGTTCGGCCATGGACAACGCGATGTTCGCGGTCAACTACTTCACCGTATTTCCCGGTGTCGACTTCGCGTACGTCTCCGACGGGCTGACGTTGCAGGTCGAAGCCACGGTGTTTCAGCTGACGAAGACGCGCGGGCCCGACACCCTCCAGGACTCGAACACGAACTTCACCAGCGGATTCCACGCAGGCTACTTCATCATTCCGCAGCTCTCGCTGGGTGCGGAAATTCGCCACCAGCGCTGGCTTTCCACGCCGAAAGCTCCGCCGGTCAACGTGAACAACAACCTGCGCGACACAACCACTTTCGCAGTGGGGCCGCGCGTCCATATCAAGCTCGGGGAAAAATCTTGGTTCCGTCCGGGGATCGCCTTCGCGATGCCGCTCGATAAACCGATGACGGACGCCGGCTACAAAATCGTGCAGCTCGATCTTCCGTTCGCGTTCTGAAACGTTCTGAAACAGCGGGGAAACTCTTTTTCGGGAGCCGTGAGTTATGAAAGACCGCATCGACCGTAGAGACTTCGTCAAGGGCCTGACCGGCGCGGCGATCGCCGCCGCGCTGCCGGGCTGCAGCAAGGACCCGGCACCGGGCGGCTCCACGGGTGCGCCCAGCGCAGCCAGTAGCGCCGCCAACGTGCCGGGGACGAGCGGCCCCGAAACGCCGGACGTGCGCTTCGGGATCATCGCGCTCACGGACAATTCGCCGATCGTGATCGCGCACGAACGCGGGTTGTTCAAGAAATACGGGATCAACTCGACGATCGTGAAGGGCGCGAGCTGGGCGGCGATCCGCGATTCGCTGTCGAACGGCGACATCCAGGCGACCCACATGCTGCTCGGCATGCCGCTCGCGTCGACGATCGGCCTGCTGGGAGCGCCGAAGAAGCCGATGGTGATCCCCTGGCTGCTCAATCGCAACGGTCAGGCGATCACCCTCAAGGCCGAGCTCAAGGGCAAGGTCCAGGCCGATCCCAAGCCGCTCAAGGCGATGGCCGACGCGGCCAAGGCCGCGAACAAGCCGATGACGTTCGCGATGACGTTCCCGCCGGGGACGCACGCGATGTGGATGCGCTACTTCCTGGCTTCGGGCGGCATCAACCCCGACAAGGACGTGGCGCTGATCACGATTCCGCCGCCGCAGATGGTGGCGAACATGAAGGTCGGCAAGATGGACGGCTTCTGCGTGGGCGAGCCCTGGAACGCCCGCGCGATCGCCGACGGCATCGGTTACACCGCCATCACCACGCAGGAGATCTGGAAGGATCACCCGGAGAAGGTCTGCGCGTTCACCGAGGAGTTCGCGCAGAAGAATCCGAAGACGGTGAAGGCGATCCTGAAAGGGCTCCACGAAGCCAGCGTCTGGCTCGATGATCTGAAGAATCGTCCGGAGCAGGCGTCGATCGTCAGCCGGCCGACCTACATCAACTGTCCGCCGGAGCTGATCCTGCCGCGCATGCAGGGCAACTACGACTACGGCGACGGCCGCAAGAAGCAGGACCCGAACTACATGATCTTCAGCTCGCGCAACTGCAACTACCCGCAGCCCAAGTACGCGACCTGGTGGCTCACACAGTTCCGGCGCTGGGGCATGCTCGACGCCAAGCCCGAGTACGAAAAGATCGCGATGCAGGTGATGCGGCCCGACATCTACGAAGAAGCGATGAAGGAGCTCGGCTACGCCCACGGTGGCCGCAACGACGAGCCGGAGACCTTTTTCGATGGCGTCACGTTCGATCCGAAGGACCCGGAGAAGTACGCGATGAGTTTCGCCGTCAACAGCATGAAAGCCTGATCCATGAACAAGCGTTTCGAATCGATGATCGCCACCCTGACCCTGCCGCTGCTCGGCATCGGCGTGGTGCTGGTGTTGTGGGCGACCGCGAGCTTCACGTTCGCGGACAACCTGCCGCACCCCGGAAAGACCTGGGAACAGAGCAAGCTCTACATCCTTGCGCCGTTCGAGAAACGCGGCGAGCTCGACCAAGGGATCCTGCGCTTTACCTGGTATTCGCTGCTCAGGGTGGCCAAGGGCTATTCGCTCGCGCTCGCGCTTGGCGTGCCGATCGGTCTCATGCTCGGCATGAGCAAGCTCTTCTCCAAGAGCTTCGATCCGATCATCCAGGTGCTGCGGCCGGTGTCGCCGCTGGCGTGGCTGCCGCTCGGCCTGGTGCTGTTCCAGAAGCCGGAACCGGCGGGCATCTTCAGCATCGCGATGTGCGCGATGTGGCCGACGGTGCTGAACACCGCGCTCGGCGTGCGCTCCGTGCCGCAGGACTACCTGAACGTGGCGCGCGTGCTCCAGCTGTCGAAGCTGCGCACCTTGACCAAGGTGATCATTCCCGCCGCCTTGCCGTACATGTTCACCGGTTTCCGGCTCAGCCTCGGCATCGCGTGGCTGGTGATCGTCGCCGCCGAGATGCTGACCGGGGCGCCCGGCGTGGGCGGCTTCCTGTGGCAGGAATACAACAGCCTGATCTACGAGCACATCATTCTCTGCATCATCACGATCGGTGTCGTCGGTTTCGTTCTCGATCGCTTGATGAGCTTGGTCGAACGCCGCTTCAAAGTCGCGGCGGCATGAGAGGGTCTCCATGAGTTTCGTACGCCTCGCCGGTATCTCGAAATCCTACGGCAGCGGTAAACACCAGACGCCCGTCCTGGAAGGCGTGAACCTTGAAGTCGCGCGCGGCGAGTTCGTCGCCATCGTCGGCTACTCGGGGGCCGGCAAAACCACGCTGATGTCGATCATCGCCGGTCTGATCAAGCCCGACAGCGGCGAGGTAGCGGTGGACGGCAAGGCGGTGCGCGGGCCGAGCCCGGAGCGCGGCATGGTGTTCCAGAACTACTCGCTGCTCCCCTGGCTCACCGTTTACGGCAACATCCGGCTCGCGGTCGATGAGGTGCACACCTCGTGGTCCGACGCCAAGAAGCACGAGCACGTGAACCGCTACATCGCGATGGTGAATCTGGCGCACGCCAGCGACCGCCGTCCCAGCGAGCTTTCGGGCGGGATGCGCCAGCGCGTGGCAGTGGCTCGCGCGCTGGCTATGGACCCGGAAATACTCCTGCTCGACGAGCCGCTCAGCGCCCTCGACGCACTGACGCGCAGTGTGCTGCGCGGCGAGATCGAGCGCATCTGGCTCGAGAACAAGAAGACCGTGATCATGGTGACGAACGACGTCGACGAGGGCATCCTGCTCGCCGATCGGATCATCCCGCTGACCGCGCCGCCGCGCGCCACGCTCGGAGCCGCGATCGAGATCAGCCTGGAACGGCCGCGCGACGCGAAGGCGCTCAACCACGACGAGCACTTCAAGCACCTGCGGAATCAGGTGATCGATTCGCTCGTCAAATCGGCGGCTGCTAGCCGCCGCAAGAAGTCGCGCCTGGTACCCGACGGGCAGCCGGTGCTGGAGCTCGGCACGTGAAGAAGTATCTCGACGTCTGGGAGCTCGCCAAAGTCTATCCGACGCCCAGCGGCCAGCTGGTCGTGCTCGAGAACTTCAATCTCGCGCTCGATCAGGGTGAGTTCGTGACCCTGATCGGCCACTCCGGCTGCGGAAAGTCCACCGTGCTGTCGATCGTGGCCGGCCTGAACGACGCTACCTGTGGCACGATCATCCTCGGCGGCCGGGAAGTCACGGGTCCCGGTCCCGATCGCGGCGTGGTGTTTCAAGCGCCGTGCCTCTTGCACTGGCTGACGGCGCTCGACAACGTGCTGCTCGGCGTCGACCAGGTGTTCGCCGAGCGTACCCCAGCCGAGCGGCGCGAGATCGCTTCGCGCTACCTCGAGCTGGTCGGGCTCGAGGACTCGCTGCACAAGAAGCCGGCGGAGCTCTCGGCCGGGATGCGCCAGCGTGTCGGTCTGGCGCGGGCGTTCGCGCTGTCGCCGAAGCTTTTGCTCCTGGACGAGCCGTTCGGCATGCTCGACGCGCTGACCCGCTTCGAGCTTCAGGAGACCTTGCTCGAGCTCTGGGCCAAGGATCAAAAAACCGCGTTGATGGTCACGCATGACGTGGACGAGGCGCTGTTTCTGTCCGATCGGATCGTGATGATGACGACCGGGCCGCGCGCCCGCGTCGGCGAAGTGCTCGAGGTTCCGTTTGCCCGCCCGCGCCGGCGCGCGGACGTGCTCGAGCATCCGCTCTACTACCAGCTCCGGGAGCGCTTGATCGGATTCTTGGAGAGCCAGGCGCGCTCCGAAAGCGCAGCTCCGGCCTCCGCCAGCGAGCCGGCCGGCTTCCGTCGTGCTCTTGCGGCGGCCAGCGCCTGGATGAAGAGGCGGCGCTTATCCGACGCGGCACCGGCCGCTGCTGCACCGACGTCGTCACCGGCTCCGGACGCGTCCTGAGCACGCGTCAGTGCGTCGAGCGCGGGCGCGACTCGGTCTCGGGCGCGGGCTCGCGAGCGCTTGCCCAGCGGCTCGGGAGCCTGCCGCGCAAGAGCTGGTCGACCGCGGCCCGCGCGGTCCAGTAACTGCGCAGCGCTTCCACGTAGGAGCGCCCGGCCTGAATCTGATCGCGCTTGGCCTCGAGCAGCTGGAACACGCCGACGCTCATCGCGTTGTAGGCGAGCTGGGTCTCGTCGACGATCCGCGCCCGCAGCGGCAAGAGCACGGTC
>Ga0111539_10012243_pt1 | contig 10757 bp, 8 predicted proteins | sample RhiMethybrSRZTD1_FD_79667 | JGI IMG/M metagenome (GOLD analysis project Ga0111539, IMG submission 79667) | Populus rhizosphere microbial communities from Tennessee, USA - Rhizosphere MetaG P. TD hybrid SRZTD1 (version 2) (version 2) | ecosystem: Host-associated > Plants > Roots > Rhizosphere >... | reverse complement strand
CCGAACCGCGTCAGGTCCGGAAGGAAGCAGCGCTAAGGACTCCCTCTCAGGTGCCGCGGCTCCGCCCGATCCGAGCAGGCGACACAGGTACCTCCGGTGATGCCGATCTCGACGACGGAGCGCGTGGCCGAGCATTGAGATCCCCGCGAGCGGAGAGCACGACGATACTCCGTTCATCGCGGCGCGCTCTGACGGTGGCAATCGATTCGGCGTCCCCTGGGAGGCGTTCGCGGTCGCGCTCGTTCTCGTCGCCGCGCTGCTCGTCCGTCTCCCTGGCCTCGACCGCCCGTCGGTCGAGCAGCGGGAGAACCAGAGCTCGCTGATCGCACGCGGCTACTTCCTCGCTGGTCGTGACGACCTTCCGGCCTATCAGCGGCGCGTGCTCGACCAGGTCGACACGGTGCTGAAGCCGTACGAGCCTCCCTTGCTCGAGCTCGCGTCGGCCTCGTTCTATCGCGCCACGGGTGGCGAGCGGATTTGGTTCCCACGGCTGCTCTCCACACTCGCCTGGCTCGCAGGTGCCGTGTGCCTGGCATTCCTGGCCCTGAGGCTGACGAACACCGCCGGAGTGCTCACGGCCGTCGGGTTGTACGTCGCGTGGCCTTACGCTTTCTGGCAGAGCCGCAAGTTCATGCCGGACTCACTGCTCGCGGCGTGCATCCTCGCCGCGACACTCGCCATCGTCCGCTACTGGGAGCGTCCGTCGCGAGGCCGGTTCGCCGCGGCGGCGGCCGCGGCGGCGATCGCCACCCTCATCAAGCCGGGCGTCGGGCTCTTCTTCGTCGTGGCGGTCTTCCTGGCGCTGGGGCTGGCACACGGCCGGCTGCGGGAGGAACTTGGGTCCGGGCGGCTCGTCGTGTTCGTCGCCGCCGCAGCCAGCCTCGCGGTCGCCTACTTCCTGATCGGCAGGGCGACGAGCTTCACGCAGCCAGGCGCCGGCGAAGGACGCCTCCTACCGGACTACGTCCTCGAGCGCGGGTTCTGGACGGGCTGGTGGGACATGGTGTCCTTCCTGCTGCGTAGCCCGCAGCAGCAGGCGTACCTGGCCATCGCACCGCTCGCCGTGGGCGTCGTCGGTCTCGCGCTCGCACGGAGAGGCGTGCCGCGCGCAATCCTCTGGGGCCTGACCGCCGGGTACCTCGCGTTCGCACTCGCGGTCGCCCCGTACACGAGCACGCATCCGTACTACGCGCTGATGCTCATCCCGATCCTGTCGCTCGCCATCGGCGTCGTGGTCGGCCGTCTCTGGACCGCCTTGTCCGGCTCGATGCCCGCTCGGGCCGCGGTGGCCCTTGCGGTCGTAGCGGTCGTGGTGGGGGCGACGTACAAGGCTCATGCCGCAACCTCCGGCACGGGCGAGACGCTGCAGAGGATCGCGGACTACCGCCGCATCGGCGAGCTGACGGATCACACCACTCGCGCGATCATCGTCAACCCGTCGCTGGGCCACCCGGTCATGTACTGGGGCTGGGTCGTCGGACAGGAGTGGGATCTCGGCGACCCGACTCTTCCGAGCGGGATCGATCCGAGCGAGAAGGACTACCTGATCGTCGTCGACAACGGCGCGCTCGACGCGTCACCCGGCCTGCGCCGCTTCGCACGCGGTCGACGGGTCGTGGAGCGAACCGACGACTTCACGGTCTTCGCCGTACGCGACGCCTGATGCGCATCCATGGGATGTCACTCGTCAAGAACGAGGCCGACGTGATCCGGCAGTCACTCGTCGCGGCGGCCGAGTGGGCGGACGCGATCTACGTCTACGACAACGGCAGCGACGACGACACGTGGACGATCGCGCAGGAGCTCGCGATGACGTATCCGCAGGTCGTCCTCTACAAGCAGGAGGCGCGACCGTTCGGCGAGTCAATGCGCGGCGAGCTGTTCACGCGCTACCGCGCGGACCCGGGCGACTGGTGGGTCACCCTCGACGCGGACGAGTTCTACATCGACGACCCGCGCACGTTCCTCGGGGCGATCCCAGAGAGGTTCGGCGAGGTGTGGAGCGCGAGCTTCGAGTACTACTTCACCGACCGCGACGTGGCGCGCTACGAGCACGAGCCCGCGGCCTACGCAGACGACGTTCCGGTGGGTGACAAGTTCCGGTACTACGTCAACAACTGGTCCGAGCCACGTTTCTTCCGAGACACGAAGCGAGTCCGGTGGGACGAGGGAGACGCCTGGCCCGAAGGGCTCGGGGCGGCGTATCACGAGCGCATCCGACTCAAGCACTACCAGTACCGCTCTCCGCCGCAGATGCAGAGGCGGATCGACTCGCGCCGGGGGGCGCTCGAACGCAGCTTCCGGCACGAGCTGCTGCCCGACTGGGAGCACGTGATACTCAACCCGCGTGAGGTCGACTTCGCTGCGGCCGATATGGCCTATGCGCCGACGACGTGGCGCGAACGCGTCGTCGACGCCTCGTTACTGACCGAGGACCGCGGGAGCTACGTCGTCGACGAGGCGGCGCTCCCACCGATCCCACGTGGGTGGCCGGCGTGGGTGACGAGCCTGCGGGCGGGAGCCCGACGCGTGAAGCATCTTGTTGCTCGACGCTCGGGGTGACGGCGTTGGCGACCTGATTGAATCCGTGGCGTGACCGCGCTCTACCGGAAGTACCGCCCGCAGGGATTCGACGAGGTGGTCGGGCAGGAGGCGGTCGTCCGGACGCTGCAGAACGCGATCGAGCACGACCAGGTGCGTCAGGCCTACCTCTTCGCAGGCCCGCGCGGGACGGGCAAGACGTCGATGGCTCGCATCCTCGCGAAAGCACTGAACTGTGCGGGGACGCCGGGGCCGTCGTCCGAGCCGGACAAGACGTGCCCGGTCTGCCTCGCCATCGCCAACGGGACGTCGCTCGACGTCGTCGAGATGGACGCGGCCTCACAGCGCGGAATCGACGACGTTCGCGAGATCCGGGAGCGCGTCGTGCTCCAGCCGGTCGAGGGCCGCTTCAAGATCTACATCCTCGACGAGGCGCACCAGCTCACGGATGCCGCGTGGCAGGCGCTCCTGAAGCTGATCGAGGAGCCACCACCCCACCTCGTCTTCGTCTTCTGCACGACCGAGCTCCAAAAGGTGCTCGCGACCGTCCGTTCGCGCTGCCAGACCTTCGTGTTCCAACGGCCGCGACTGCCGGACGTCGTGACGCTCCTCCGCCGCGTTGCGGAGGGTGAGGGCATCCAGGCGCAGGAGTCGGCGCTCTCGCTCATCGCACGCTCCGCACGTGGATCGTTCAGAGACGCGGTCTCGACTCTCGACCAGCTCGCGGCCGCCACGAACAACTCGATCGATGCCCAGTCGGTGCTGCAGCTCGTGGGTGCCGTCGACGAGGAGTCGCTCCTGCGGCTTTGCGACACGGTGGTCGACCACGACACGGCCGGCGCGCTTCTGCTGCTCGAGCAGCTTGCCGAGCAGGGTCAGGATCTCGGGCGGGTCGTCACCGACCTCCTCGAGCACCTGCGGCATCTCCTCCTCGTCCAGCACATGGGCCACGTCCCCGAGTCCCTCCCGGTGACCGAAGAGGTCAAGGAGCGCCTCCGCGAGCAGGCGAACCAGTTGCCCGAGCCGACGGTCCTGCGGCTCATCGACCTCCTCGCCGTCGCGGTTGACGACATCCGCCAGGGCGCCGACCCACGACTGCCGCTCGAGCTCGCGCTCGTGAAGGTGACGCGCCCCGCCGCCGACCTCTCGCGCGAGTCGCTCGCACACCGCGTGGAGCTGCTCGAGTCCCGCGCCCCGAACGTCGCGCCGCACCAGCCGAGCCCCGCGGCGCCCACAGCGCCCCGTCCGACTCAGGCGGTGGCGACCGAGCGCGCGCGCGGGGTGCCCGCGACCGACGATGCGCCGCCTCCGACAGCACCTCCGGTCGAGCTCGAGCAGGTCTCGGAGGCGTGGGACCGGAGCATCCTCGACGCGGTTCGCGAGCGCTCGATCCCGGTCGCGAGCCTCCTGACGGAGGCGACGCCGACCGAGCTCTCCGAGGACACGCTGACCCTCGAGTTCCCGGCCGGAGCGGACTTCCATCGACGCCAGGTCGCGGAGCCGCAGAACATCGGCCTGCTGAGGGACGCGCTCTACGAGGTCACAGGGCTCAAGCTCACGGTCGTGCTCGAGTCGGGCGAGGCGGAGCCGCTCGAAGCGCTCGACGACGCGGAGCCCATGGGCGAGGACAGGTTCATCGCAGCACTCAAAGGAGAATTCGACGCCGAAGAGGTGGAGGAGACAACCGAATGAACTTCGACATGAACAAGATGCTCCGGGAAGCGCAGCGGATGCAGGAGGAGCTCGCCAAGGTGCAGGAAGAGGCGGCGCGCGAGGTCGTCGAGGCCTCGGCGGGAGGCGGGATGGTGACCGTGAAGGCGAACGGCGCCGGGGAGGTCGTCTCGATCACGATCGACCCGAAGGCGATCGACCCGGACGACCCGGAGCTCCTCTCCGATCTCGTGCTCGCTGCGGTCAACGAGGCGCTGCGCTCGAGCCGGGCACTGATGGAATCGAAGATGTCCGGCCTGATGCCCGGCGGCCTCGGTGACCTGGGCGGTCTGCTGCCCGGCGCCTGAGCCGAGGCGCCGCGCGTCAGCCGTCGTCGGACTCGCCGACGACGAGGAACGCGAGGTCCGACTCGTCCAGCGGGCCGCGCACGACGTCCTTCGGACTGGTCTCGCTTGCCCCCTCGCGCTCGTAGCGTTTCAGGACGAAGTGCTGGATGTCCTCGGAACCGGCCGGCACGAAGCCGTCCGGAGGACGAAACGACTCGGGTGGGGTCTCGAAGCCGGCGAGGACCAGCACCATCGTGTCCACGGGCCTTCGGCCCGATTGCTCGACGAGATCGGGCCGCTGGAGACGCAGAGCATCCTGCTGGTACTGGGGGTAGACGACGATCAGCGATCGCTCGTCGTCCGGTAACGCCCGCGCGACTGCGCGCCAGTCGTCGCGCTGGAGATCCGGGCTCGTCACGACGTCGACGTAGACGATCAGGCTCCAGCACAGGACCGCCGCAAGACACACTGCGCCGAGGATTCCGGCGCGACGCGCAGCCAGTCCGCTTCCGACGAAGACGGCGAGCGGGACCCATGCGCCGAGGACATTCCGGTCCAGGAAGTAGTCGCCGTCGCCGTGCGTCACGAGATCCGCAGCCCATCCCACGGCGATGGGTGCCCCGATGCCGATCGCCGCGACGACGAGCGCAGTGAGAGCGCCAGAGCGCTCGGCCGGCGACGCTCGGAGCGCAAGGAGGACGATCGCGATCGCGAGGACGGCGACCGCCGACAACCAGACGTACGGCGTCAGCTCCGCGCCGGTCGCACCGGCCCACGAGGAGGGCTGCCCCGCGGTGACGAAACGCTGGATCGCCTCGGCCATGCGCTCCGTCAGCCCGATGCCTCCGACCCAGCCGAGCCGGCGGTGGCTCGCCTGCACGGCCGCCAGCGGGAGCAGGCAGACCGCGACTGCTGCGACGGCGCCGATCGCCCGGCGCACCCCACGATGACGCGGATGCGCCACCAGGAGCAGGCTCGCCTGGGCGAGCACCACGAACCCCGCGAAGTAGTGGGTCGCGACGGCGGTCGCGGCGAGGACGGCCCACCACACGAGCTTGCGCCGCGACGGATCCTGGCGCGCGAGCAGGAACGCGACGAAGGACGCGCCGCCGACCAGCGCGAGCAATGAGTACGCACGCGCCTCCTGTGAGTACCAGATGAGCATCGGGCTGACAGCCGCGAGGGCCGCCGCGGCGAGGCCGATCCTCACGGTGCTCGCGACGCGGCCGGCGATGAACGCGACCGGGACGACGAGCGTGCCGGCGATCGCGGACAGCGACCTGAGCTGCGCCTCCTCGCTCCCGACCGCGTGCGCCCAGATCCAGGCGAGGAGGTAGTAGAGCGGCGGCGTGGACTCGGTGTCGACGATGCCGCGGAACACGTCGGCGAGCGAGCCGTCGGTCATCGCGGCGGTGACGGCCTCGTCGTAGAAGTAGCTCTGCTGTCCGAGCGTCGCGAAGCGGAGCGCCGCGCCCGCACCGGTGAGCACGAGCAGCGCGACTCCCGCCTTCGAACGGAGGAATCCGGAGATCACGTCGGAATCGTCTCCGCGGGCCTCGATGCGCGCACGACGAGCCATGCCGTCACGCCGACCGCGAGGACGAACATCGCGAGAGACGCGAGCTGCCAGGCGAACGGAAGCTCGTAGGGGTGGACGAGGGCGTTGGCGAGCGTCGCCCCGGCCATCCCGACGCCGACCGCGAGCTGCTCACGCTCGGAGCCCACGACGAGCGCGGCCGCGAATGCCCATACGGCGACGAGGAGGACGAGGAACTGCGAGCTGAACACGCGGTTCGTGAGCAGGAACGCCGTGGGCGTCAGCGCCGCGAGCGCGACGGCATGTGCCTGTAGACGCACGCGTGCAGCCAGGACGACGAGGCCTGCGACCAGCGCGAGCTGTACGAGTGTCACGCCGACGTTCAACCCGCTCCCGACGCCTGCGTCGTCCGAGGGGTTCGGGCCTGCGCTTGCGAGCCCGAGCGCCGAGAGCGGAAGGAACCACAGGGACTCCCCCGTGATCCCGCGGTCGCCTTGCTGCTCGTACGCCGCAAGAACCGCCGAGGAGTCCCAGAGGAAGAACGGCAGGGTGAGCGCTGCGAAGGCTGCAACCACGCCCACGATCACCGACATCGCCGCGCGCCCCTGCCGGCGGGCGAGGAGCCATGCGAGGAGCGGGCCGAGGGCGAGCGCCGGGGACCACTTGAGCGCCGTCCCGACTCCGAGCGCCGCGCCCGACGAGGCCCACCGCCCGCGGAGCGCGAGAACCAGTCCGAGGACGAGGAAGGCGGTCGGCGCGAGGTCGTAGCGGAACTCCCAGTGGAAGAGGTTCAGAGGCCAGACGGCGACGAAGGCGGCGAACCATGCGCTCCACCGCGTCCTGAGCGACCAGATGGCCACGACGGTCACCAGGTGAAGCCCGAGCATCACGAGGGCATGAACCGTTCGCGGCGGCTCGCCCCCCAACCAGGTCTCGAGAGCGAAGAGCCCGACCGCGCCGGTCGGGTACTCGGAGCGCGGATACGAGCCGTCGAGGAGCGACGAACCGTCCTGGGCGTAGAAGTCGAGATCCTGATCGGGGTGGACTCCGATGACGAGATGGAGCGTCAGCCAGCCGAGCCCGAGGAGCGCGGCGCACCCGAGCACCGGACCGAACCGAAGCCGACGCTGACCTTCCCAGGCGACGAAGAGACACGCGAGCGCAACGCCCGCACGAAGAGCGAGTCCGACGGCCGCACCTGCATACGCCGAATTCGACGCTGCCTCGCGTCCCGCCTGCAATGCGGGCTCGGTCGCCAGCGTCACGGCGACGGACGTGAGGAGCGCAGCATGTGGATGCCGCGCCGCATGCATACGGGCGCTCGCCAACACATCAGGCCCGAACCGACGGCGTGCGTCTCCCGCCCGGCTTCCGCATGAGGCCGAATCTATCCGCCTGGGCGGCTCTCACCCCGTGGACGAGGCGACGGGCGTGAGATCGAGGGCCAGCTCGCCGTCGACCAGGGGCCGCGGAGCCCGGCGCCCGTCGACGACGGGCCAGACGTACGCCTGGTCCTCGGGACGGACCGTGTACGACACGCCGCCGTGGCGCCAGCTGCGCGGGAGGATTGCCCTGGGCGCCGTCGATCGCGTCGTGAAGATGACCGTTCCGTCGCGCACGACCTCGAGGTCGTACGCAGCGGCCTGCAGCGACCCGGGCCACACGAGCGCCGTCGCAGCGACGGAGGCGGCCGGCGACGTGGAGTGACGTGTGCGGGTGGTCGTGGACGCCGGCTGGCGAGTGGGCGATGCTGGAGACGTCACGACCCGTCCGCCGATGACCGAGTCCGCCTGCGAGCTCGGCGCGGACTGAACGACCCAGTTTCCCGCTAGCCGCGTGCCGGTGCCGGAGTCGGGGTTGCCGCTCGCATCCTTCGCGGTCGCCTCCGCGCGCGGAGTCCCGCTCTCGAGCACGACGTCGGACGCTGTCGACGCCTCGCCGCTCGCTGCCTCCTGACCTGTGAACGCGGTGATGACCAGCGACGCTCCGGCGGTCGCGAGGAGTGTGAGCACCGGCGTCGCGGGCACGCGGTCACGCCACCGTGCGGAGGGCGCCGGAGTCGGTCCGACCTCGTCCTCGGCGGCAGCCGCCAGACGGCGCAGCGCAAGGTCGGGAAGCGCCGCGCGAGCGCGGACTGCAAGCTCGGGGTCGACGAGGGCGAGCTCGGGACTGACGACGTCGTCATCGAAGAGCGGCGGCATGCCTCCAGTGATCGGCTCTCGTTCCCCCGGACTTGACGGTGGACCCCGTGCGCGGTCGGAGACGATGGAGATACTGCGTTCATCGGCGGCGACTCGAACACGATCTGCGACCCGGAATGAGACACGCGACGCTCGAGGACAACCTCCGCGAGATGGAGCGCACGCGCGAGCAGTACTGGCGGCGGTACCCGGCGACGTCACCGACGAAGCTCGAGTGGCGGGCGCTCACGGTCCGGCATGCGTTCCACGTCGTCCCCGGCGAGCGCGTCCTCGAGCTCGGCGCCGGAAGCGGGCTCTGGACGGAGCACCTCGCAGAAGCGCTCAAGGGCGAGTGCCCCATCACCGCGGTCGTATTCGACCCGGCGTATGCGGATGAGCTCGAGTCGCGCTCGCTGCCGAATACGAACGCGGTGCTCGTCGAGAGCCTGGACGAGCTTGCGCCAGAGTCGTTCGACTACGTCGTCGGCACCGCGATCATCTGCCACGACCGCTACGGAGAGAACCTTCGCGCCCTGCATCGGCTGCTGAAGCCCGGCGGGCAGCTGCTCTTCTTCGAGGCGAACTTCTGGAATCCGCAGGTCTTCGTCAAATCGCTGGTCCGGCCGGTCGGGCGCTGGGCAGGGAACGCCGCGTGTCAGATCGGCATGCGTCGCTTCGAGCTCGTTCACGAGGCGTCGCGCGCCGGGTACGTCGAGATCGACGTCATTCCGTACGACCTCCTCCACCCCCGTGCACCGGCGCGGCTCATTCCGGCGATCCAGTCGACCGCCTACCTGCTCGAGCGGGTCCCTGCGGTTCGCGAGCTCTGCGGCACGCTGTACATCTGGGCCCGCCGGCCCGGTATCCGTCGCTCGCGTTTGCCGGACGTCGACCTCGCGACGCACGACACACTCCGCGACAGCACGTCGGTGGTCATTCCGTGCCGGAACGAGGCGACAACGGTCGAGCGGCTCGTCGCCGGGCTCCTCGACGCGTACGAGGACTACATCCACGAGATCATCGTCGTCGACGACAACAGCACCGACGAGACCGCCGACATCGTCCGGAGGCTCGCCGAGGCCAACCCGCTCGTACGCCTCCTCGAGCGACGGACGGATCCCGGCGTCGGGCGTGCACTGCGCGACGGCTACGCAGCGGCGACGGGACGGTACGTGCTGTCGCTCGACTGCGACTTCGTGCTGATCGTCCCCGAGCTGCGCGACCTGTTCGACGCGGTGGCCGCCGGACACGACGGTGCGATCGGAAGTCGCTTCTCACACGAGTCGATCCTCGTCAACTACCCGCTCGCGAAGATCGTCGCGAACCGCGCGTTCCACGCGCTGCTTCGGCCCTTCCTCGGCCGGCGCGTGCGCGACGTGTCGAACAACCTGAAGCTCTACCGACACGACGTCGTCGAGCTGCTCGACATCACCGAGCCGGGGTTCGCGGCGAACGCCGAGATCGGGATCCAGCCGCTGCTCGCGAACCGCGACATCGTCGAAGTCCCCGTGTCGTGGGTCGACCGTACGCCCGAGATGGGGACGTCGGCGTTTCACGTCGCGCGCGCCGGGCCCGGATACGTGCGCGTCCTCACTCGCCTCGCCCGCGACAGAATCGGGCTGTGAGGGGCCGGCCGCTGGCGTTCGCGGCGGTGCTCGTCGCGGTCTACCTGCTGGCCGCCGGCTCTCTCGCAGCGCGAGCACCGCTCTGGAACGACGAGCTCTACACCTGGTACTTCGCGCAGCTCCCGACGATGGCGGACGTCTGGGACAAGCTCGGAACCGGCGTCGAGCAGATCCCACCGCTCTACTACGTCCTCGTCCGCGCTTCGCTCGCCCTGTTCGGCGACGATCAGCTCGCGCTCCGTCTCCCGTCGCTGCTGGGGTTCCTCCTGGCGGTCGGCTGCCTCTTCTTCGTCGTCGCGAGGCGGACCAGCGCCTGGTACGGCCTCGTCGCCGCGCTGGTCCCGGTTGCGAGCGGCGCGTTCACGTACGCCTGGGAGGCGCGTCCGTACGCGCTGGTCGTGGGCTTCTCCGCGAGCGCGGTGCTCTGTCAGCAGCTTCATGACGACGGGGTGAGACCGAGACTGTCCGCCGTGCTCCTCGCGACTTCCCTGGCCGCGGCTACGGCCATGCACTACTACGGCGTTCTCGCGGTCTTCCCCATTGCGCTCGCCGAAGCCGTTCGCGCGCGAGGGCCGCGGCGCCTCGACTGGGCCGTCATCGGAGCTCTCTTCGCACCGCTCGTGCCTCTCGCGATCTCCACGCCGCTCCTTCTCGAGGCACGCAAGTACGCCGGAGCCTTCTGGACCGATTTCGACGCACGCTCAGCCCCGGAGTTCTTCGTGTTCCTCCTGCGCGCCGACGTGCTCTCCCCGTCGAAGGTTCCCACCTTGCTCGGCGTCACCTTCGCCGCCCTGATCCTCGGGGCCGCGATCGTCGTGCTCGTGCGACGTCCGCGCTACGCGCAGGCGGAGGTCGCCGCCGGGATCGGCTTCACGCT
>Ga0111539_10012242_pt1 | contig 10757 bp, 8 predicted proteins | sample RhiMethybrSRZTD1_FD_79667 | JGI IMG/M metagenome (GOLD analysis project Ga0111539, IMG submission 79667) | Populus rhizosphere microbial communities from Tennessee, USA - Rhizosphere MetaG P. TD hybrid SRZTD1 (version 2) (version 2) | ecosystem: Host-associated > Plants > Roots > Rhizosphere >... | reverse complement strand
GTGTGGTCGCCCGATGGCAGCGCCGTGCTGTTTCGCTCGATGCAGAATGGGACCGCGAACCTGTTCTCGCATGCCCTTCACGGCGCCGACGCATCCGATCAACCGATGCTGCAGTCGCCGCTCGACGAGACGCCGACCGATTGGCAAAAGGGACGCGTGCTCTTCCATGCGCCGGATCCGCGGAATGGCTTCGATCTGTGGACGTTCACACCCCCGGCCGGCACCCATCAACCGATCGTGAAGAGCGCCTTCAACGAAACCGACGGGCGCTGGTCGCCGGATGGACAATGGCTCGCGTACGTGTCCGATGAATCCGGCCGGCGCGATATCTATGTGATGCCGTCGGCCGGAGGCGGCCGCATTCGCGTGTCGTTTGCCGGCGGGTCACACCCGCGCTGGAACCGCGACGGCCGATCGCTGTTCTTCCTGCGCGGTAGCGAGATCATGCGCGCCGACTCGAGCCCGTCCGCGCCGGTCGCGCAACCGTTCAGCACGCCGCGTCCCGTGCTGGACGTCCCAGGCATTCGCGACTTCGACGTCGCCCATCGTCGCGATGCCATCGTTGCGCTGCTGCCGTCGAAGCCCACAGCGACGGCGCCGGTCACGGCGCTCGTCGATTGGCAATCGGCGATCAGCGTGGCGCCGTAAATAGGAATCAGGATTCAGGAATCAGGATTCAGTCGTGGGCAAGGTCGCAGGAACCAGGCCATCAGCTTGGCAGCCCACCTGATTCCTGAAGGCTAGACCACGACTGATTCCTGATTCCCGATTCCTGATTCCTTCTAAAATGCGTCCCGTGGGCCGCCTCGAACGCATCTGGATCAAGCGGGCGCATCGCGGACCGATGGACGACGTCCGGCACGCGCACTGCGCCGCCGGGCAGGGGCTCGTCGGCAATGCCGATCGCAGCCGGCGACGCCAGATCACGATCCTCGAGCACGAATCGTGGGAGCGGTTGATGACCGCGTACACGACGTCGCGCGATCCGTCGATGCGGCGTGCCAACCTGCTGATCAGCGGCATCTCGCTCGCGCAGACACAGGGGCGCACGCTGCGCATCGGCGACGTTCGGCTGCTGATCGGCGGCGAGGTTACGCCGTGTGAGCGGATGGACGAGGTGCTGCCCGGGCTGCAGGAAGCGATGCGGAGCGACTGGGCGGGCGGGGTATTCGCGCAGGTGCTGACGAGCGGAACGATACGGGTCGGTGACGTCGTGACGTGGGAATCCGTGCAGGAATCAGGAGTCGGGAATCAGGAATCAGCTCAGGGCTAGGCAGCAGGAGTCAGACGTCAGGAATCAGCGAGGAGAACTCATGTCACGAACGACCTCAACGCTCGCTACGACATTCCTGACTCTGGCGTTCGCCACGATGGCGCACGCAGCGACAGTGGCTACGCCGACCGTCACGGGGCCGATCAGCGGCCCAGGCACGATGTATCCGGACCCGCCGGTAAGCATCGTGCCTGGCGCGGTCACGGTCGAGAGCTTTCCGTACGTCACCGAGGAGTACTTCGTCTCTGGGACGGTCAACGACGCGCCGTACACGACACGCATCATCGTGAGGCGGCCGAAGGATGTGGCCAGCTTCAGCGGCACGGCGGTGTCCGAAGCACTTCATGCCGGCGGCCGATCGCTCATCTTCGAGTGGTCGCGCGTCTCCATCCTCACGCGGCGGCATCTGTTCGTCGAGATCGTCCACAGCCCGGCGAACGTCACGCTCCTCAAGAACTTCAACGCCGAGCGGTACGCGGGTTTGTCGATCGCGCAGGGGCAGACCAACGGCGTGCTCGCGCAGATCGGAGTGCTGATCAAGAGCGGTACTGGACCGTTTGCACAATACAAGGTTCAGCAGACGACGCTGATGGGCACGTCGGCGTCGAGCGGCACGGTCCGTGGGTATCTCGCCGACCACGCGACGCTTCGTCTGTCGAATGGCAAGCCGGTCTTCGACGGCTTCCTGCTGACGAGCACCAACGGCAACACGCCTCTGCCGATCGTCGACGTGCCGATGATTCAGATGCCGACGCAGACTGAAGTCGTGACGTGGGCGGCCAAGGGCATCGAATACCGCCGGCCCGACAGCGATGAGCCTTCCAACCGCTTCCGGCTCTATGAAGTCGCCGGCATGCCGCACAACAACTCGCGCGATAGTCCGGCATTCGCGAGCGACCCCTGTACGCTGGCGGTGACCGACTTCCCCGCCGGCGCTTTCACAGCCTTGGGACTGAACTATCTGATCGACTGGATCGCCAAAGGCAAGACGCCGCCGCACGCGCCGCCGATCGCCGTCGATCAGGATATGACGGGAGATGGATCGCCGCTCGCGCTCGACGAGTACGGCAACGCCAAAGGCGGCATTCGCAACGTCTGGGTGGACGTGCCGATCGCGACCTACGGCGTGTTCGGCAAGGGCAAGACGCCGGCGCAGGATCGCTTGTGTCAGCTCGCCGGAACGGAAGTGCCGCTGCCAGCCGCCACGCTGCAGAAGCTATACTCGAGCAAGACGCAGTACACGGACCGAGTGGAACAGCGGTTGAAGCAGCTCATTGCCGACGGCTGGTTCCTCCCCGAGTACGCCGAGATGGTTCGGGCCGACGTCAAAGCCACATCTCTGACCAAGTAGGTTCGTGACAGGCCGCTACGAGCGTCGGCACCATCCGCTGCTGCCTCGACGGAAGTTCCTGAGGCGGGCGGCGAAGCACGTCCTGCTCGCCGGGATCATCGTCGCGATCGCCGTCGGCATCGGCATGGTCGGCTACGCCACGCTTGGCGGTCTCCCGTGGCTCGACGCGTTCCTCAATGCGGCGATGATCCTCAGCGGCATGGGTCCCGTTGATCACATGCAGAGTGCGCCGGCCAAGCTGTTTGCCGGGCTCTACGCGCTCTTCAGCGGTCTCGTCTTCGTGGGGCTCGTCGGGCTCGTCCTCGCGCCATGGGTGCATCGGCTGATGCACTGGACGCACCTCGAGGACGAGACATCGCGTCGATAGCACCAGTTGACGATCGTCGCGTCGACAGCGCCGGTCGATTACTTCTTGAACTTGAAATTCGCTGCCGGTGACAATTCGCGGCTGTTGAACTCGACGATCATCGCGCGGCACGTGTCGGCGTAGGTCTTGGGCGTTTTCCAGTTGAACTGCCAATACCCGTCGCCGAGGTACTGCAATTCGCTCGATCCGGGTGCGACTTCTTCCACGGCATCCACCGGATCGCCCTGAAAATCAGTGCAGGAAATCGTATAGGAACTCAGGTCGACGAAACTCGCTGGATCGCTGACCGGCACGCCACTCGCGTCCGTCAGACGCCATTTCGCGGGAACCGCCTGCCCGGCCTTGGCCGCATTCACAATGTCGTTCTCTATCGGACTGAAGAATCCTGAGAACTGATAGGTCACCAGGAACGTCTGACACGATTCGGCGCCGGAGTTGCCAACCGAATCGGTGCCTCGCACACACACCTCGTTGAGTCCAAGCTGCGTGGCCGTGAACGATGCCTCGACGTCCTCTTCGACGCCGTCGAACGTTCCATCCTGCGCGGCCATCGCGGTCCAGGTGCCATCGTTCACACGATACTCGGCGCTGCCAACGTGATTGCCGCCCGTGGTCAGGTCGCTGACGTGCGCGGTGACGGTCGCCTGGCCGTTCAGCAGGACCGGTTCGGGCTGAACGACAACGCTCGTGACGACTGGACCTTCCGTATCAGGTGGAGGAACGAATCCGAACTCCACCTGGACGAAGTTGCTGTCTCCCCCACCTGACAAGAAACTGATCGCCAGCGTGCCCGTCAATGTGAAGCCACTCGTGAGATCCACGCCAGTGATGTTCCAGACCTTTGTGTTCGGCGCGCTATTGACCACGACGGCCCCGATCGACGCACCGCCATTCAACGCCAGCGAGTTGAGGGCCACGCTCGTGCTCGAACTGTTCTTCGTGATCTGAATCTGCACGTAGTTCAGATCCCCGAGATTGCCCACGGGTCGAGTGGTCGTCGAACCAGCAATTGTCGTCGACAGGTCCTGTCCGTTGTACTCGACCGAAAACGCGTTGACATCCGCCCACGTTCGCTGTCCCGTTGTTTGGGACGGACACGAAGCGCTGGTGCAAGGCGATTCGAACACCCACACTTCCTGAGAGCCGCCGGGGCCACTTGCCGATAGGGTGCGATACCGCACACCGGCTTCCAGCGTCGCGGATGGGTCGAAGCCTGTGTTCAGAGTCTGCCCCGCGGCGCTTGTTGACGACAGAACGACGCCGGCTAGCAAGGCACCGAACGCCAGCACTCGACTCCCCGGAAACCGACGATCACCCATTCGAAGCTCCTCAGTGATGGACCCACTGAGCTTTTCGGCACGAGTCAACCGTGCCTCAGCCGTTCGAAGGGTTCTCGGTGTGAAGTGAGTGTGAGAACGTGAAGATCTAGGAGATTTGGCCGCAGTCTTCGCGTCAATAGCACCAGTCGATGATGGTGTCGCGCCGTCCGCGCGTCACCGGCGTGACTTCGTGCGGAATCGAGGCGAGGAACGCGACGAGCGTCCCGCGGCGGGCGCTCACGTCAATGCTCTTCGCATCGAGTCCATGAGGAAACAGCCGCAGGCACCCGCCGGCGAACTCCCCGTCTACGTCGGCGTCGCTCGAGCTGTTGAGAAACACCACCATCGTGATCGCACGACGTGCGGCATCGGGCCACGACGACACATCCGCGCGATCGATGTGAGGACCGTAGAAGCCACCCGCGTCATAGCGGAGGAAGCCACAGCCTTCGCGACCGTCCAGCCGCACACCGAAGAACGCGGCGATCGCCTCGCGATGGGCATCGAGGCGCGACTCCACCATCGCGATCACGTCGTCGCCCACCTCGATGTCTGTGGCACGTCTCGTCGCGACCTCGACATCGATGGCGTCGTGCAACACCTCCGCCGGCGCGTGGGCGCCCGCGTCCATCGCTCGCTGAATCCACTTGCAGGTGGCCTCGTCGAGCACGCCGTCAGCGGTGAAGAGATCCATCCCTACATCGTGGCATGCCCCGATCGCGATCGTGGCGTAGGAAACGGTATCCTTTCGGCGAGGAGCATCGATCGACCCGAGCGATGGCAACCCCGCCCGACGACAACACCTTCGACCCGTACACCAGCGCGCCGACGCTCGGCGTGGCAACGCCGACCCCGACGCCGCTCACCGCACGCTTCGCACCCGGGGCGATCATCGCGGGACGGTATCGATTGGTGTCGCTGCTCGGCCGCGGCGGCATGGGCGAGGTCTATCGCGCCGACGATCTGACGCTCGACCAACCCGTGGCGCTGAAGTTCCTCCCCGAAGGCGTGGCGGCGAGCGACACCCGGCTGGCGCAGTTTCACAACGAACTGCGCGTGGCACGCCAGGTCTCACACAAGAACGTGTGCCGGCTGTACGACCTCGGCGACGCCGACGGCCGCCGGTTCCTCACGATGGAGTACGTCGACGGCGAGGATTTGGGATCCTCGCTGCGGCGATTCGGACGGATGCCGCCGGACAAAGCGATTCAGATCGCCAGGCAGCTGTGCGCCGGTGTCGCATCGGCGCACGACCGAGGCGTGCTGCACCGAGATCTGAAGCCGGCGAACGTGATGCTGGACGGTCACGGCGATGTGCGGATCACCGACTTCGGGATCGCCACCGCGGCGGCCGATATCGGCACCGAGATCGCCGGCACGCCGCAATACATGGCGCCGGAGCTGCTCGCGGGAAAGGCGGCGTCGACCAAGAGCGACATCTACGCACTCGGGCTGATCCTCTTCGAAGTGTTCACCGGCAAGCGCGCCTACGACGGAAAGACGATCGCCGAGCTGCGGCAGCAGCACGACACGCACACGGTGACGACGCCTTCGGCGATCGTGCGCGATCTGGATCCGGCAATCGAGCGGGTGATCCTGCGCGCCCTCGAGAAGGATCCGGAGAAGCGCCCGGCGTCGGCGTTGGCCATCGCCGCATCGCTGCCGGGCGGCGATCCGCTCGCGGCGGCGCTTGCGGCCGGCGAAACACCCTCGCCGGAACTGCTCGTCGCCGCCGGTGAGAGCGAAGCGATGCCGGTTCGTCGCGCGCTGGCACTGGCCGCGGTCTTCGTTGTAATCGTCCTGTCGTCGATCGTTCCGATCAGTCGCGGCTCGGTCGTCGGACAGACGCCCATGCCGATCGCGCGAGATGCGCTCGCCGACCGCGCCGAGCAGATCATCCGCAAGCTCGGATACACGGAACCAATCGTCGATCGCGCCGCGGGGATCGGCATCGACCGGGACTATCTCCGCTGGGCGGAGCGCGTCGGATCGAACGATTGGTGGAGCGAGGTGAAAGCCGGCAGACCGTCGCCGATCACCTTCTGGTATCGCACCAGCGGTGAAGAGCTCGTGTCGACCAACGCGTCGAGCGGCCGCGTCGAGCGTGACGACCCGCCGATGACCGCCGCGGGGATGCATCGGGTGTCGCTCGACGCCAACGGGCGCGTGATCGAGTTCCGCTCGGTGCCTCCCGAAACCGTCGACTCGGGCAACGCCACCGCGATGCCGTGGGAGACGACGATGTTCGAGGCGGCCGAACTGGACATGAATGCGTTCATGTCGGTGACGCCGAAGTGGGTGCCTCGAGCGTTTGCAGACACCACCGCCGCGTGGGAAGGGCCGATGCCGGGTCGCGCCAATCAGCGCATCAGGGTCGAGGCGGCGGCGTATCGGGGTCGTCTCGTGGCATTCACGATCATCTGGCCATGGACGGAGCCGGCGCGTCCCGACAGCGCGACGCGATCGACCCTCAAGAAGGCGAGCGACGCGCTCAATATCGTCGTCGGAATCGCGCTGATCGGCGGCGGCGTACTGTTGGCGCGCCGCAGCCTGCGACAGAACCGCGCCGATCGACGCGGCGCCGCGAGGTTCGGCATCTTCATGACGCTGGCGTCCTTGACCGCGCGCCTGGCGGGGGCGACGCATTCACCCGACCCGAACACGGAAATGGGAGCGCAGGTCTTCGCCGGTCTTGCGTTTGCCGCCTTCACCGGCGGGCTCTCGTGGGTGTACTACCTGGCGATCGAGCCGTACGCCCGCCGCTTCTGGCCCGACGCACTCCTGGCGTGGACCCGGCTCTGGTCCGGACGGCTGCGGGATCCCCGTGTCGGCCGCGACGTCCTCATCGGCCTGGCGTTTGGCGCCGTCTCCCTCGTGGTGGTGGAAGTCCCGAAGCTGCTGACGATCGAGCTGGGCTGGAAGATGCCGCAGTTCCCGTTCGGCAACGGCCTCTGGGTGACGACGGGTGTTCCGTCGCTGGTCACGCTGTGGCTCAACCATCTCATAGGCGGGCTGCAAAGCGCGCTGGCGGTTGCGATGATCTTCCTCGTGCTGCGGCTGGTGATCCGACAACCGCGCGTGGCATTGATCGCTGGCGTCGCCGTGCTGCTCCTGGCGATGAACGCTGGCCAGATCATCTCCGGCACATGGGTCGACCGCTTCAACGTCGTCGCGTTCACGACGCTGTTGACGTTCGTCATCCATCGCTTCGGCCTGTTGGCGGCCGCGATGGTGCTGTTCGTCGACAACGTCGTCACCGACGTGCCGTGGACGACGGATCTCTCGGTGTGGTGGGCGACGCCGACGCTGCTGACCGCGGCGCTGCTGATCGGTCTCGTGTCGTTTGCCTACTACGCCGCACGAGCCGGAGAGCCGCTGTTCGGCAACGTGCTCGCTGACTGAACGACTTCCAGTTGAGCCGCACGTCTAACGGGCGATCCCCATCTGCCACAGCGCGAACGCCCAGTTATACGCCGTCTCGTGCAGCGCGTCGTAGCGGCCCGAGGCGCCGCCGTGCCCCGCCCCGAAGTTCACTTTCAAGAGCAGCGGATTCGTGTCGGTCTTCAACGCGCGGAGCTTGGCGACGAACTTGCTCCCCTCCCAGTACGGCACCTGGCTGTCGTTGATCGACACCTTCACGAGCATCGCCGGATAGGCCTGCGCCTTGACGTTGTCGTACGGCGAGTACTTCGCCATGTAGTCGTACGCGGGTTTCTCGTTCGGATTACCCCACTCGATGTACTCACTCGTCGTCAACGGCAGCGAGGCGTCGAGCATCGAGTTGAGGACGTCGACGAACGGCACCTGCGCGATCACCGCCTTGAAGCGATCGGGCCGCATGTTCGACACCGCGGCCACCAGCATGCCGCCGGCGCTGCCACCCTGGATGACGAGCCGGTCGGGCGAGGTGTACTTCTGCGCGACGAGATACTCGGCCGACGCGATGAAGTCGGTGAAGGTGTTGATCTTGTTCGTCATCCTGCCGGCGTCGCGCCACGGCTCGCCCAGCTCGCCGCCGCCGCGGATGTGCGCAATCGCGTAGACGACGCCGCGATCGAGCAGCGGCAGACGGCTCGAGGCGAACGTCGGCGGCACTGAGACGCCGTACGAACCGTAGCCATACAGGAGCAGCGGGGCCGACCCGTCGCGCTTGGTGCCATTGCGATAGACGATCGAGATCGGGACCTTCGTGCCGTCGGACGCCGTCGCCTGCACGCGTTCGGACGCGTAGTTCGCGCGGTCGAATCCTCCCGGCACCTCGGTCTGCTTCACCAGCGTTGCTCGCCGCGTCGCCATGTCGTAATCGAAAACCGACGGCGGCGTGACCAGCGACTGGTAGTTGTAGCGGAGCGTCGTGGTCCCGAACACGTAGTTGTTCCCGACCGACGCGGAGTACACCGGCTCCGGGAACGGCACGCGATGGCGCTCGCGCGTCTCGAGATTGACGATCTCGATCTGCTGCAGCCCGTCCTGCCACTCTGACAGCACCAGGTGATCGGCGAACGGATCGATGCCTTCGATCTTCACGTCCGGCCGGTGTGCGATCAGCTCCGTCCAGTGGGACTCCGCCGGCGTCGCCACCGGTGCCGTCACCACGCGGAAGTTGTTCGCCCCCTTGTTGGTGCGGATATAGAACAGGTTGCCGCGATGCTCGACGTCGTACTCGTGCGCTGCGGCCCGCGGCGCAATCATCGTCAGCGGCCCGGCCGGACGGTCCGCCATCAGATAGCGGCATTCGGTCGACGTCTTCGCGATGCTGTGGAGCACGATGACCGCGCGGTCGCGCGTGCGATACACGTCGACGTCGAACAGCTCGTCCTTCTCCTCGAAGACCAGATCGCTTGCAGCCGAACCGATGGCGTGGCGGAAGAACTTGTCGCTCCGCTTCGTCACGGCATCTTCAGTGGTGAAGAAGATCGTGCGATTGTCGGTGGCCCAGACGACGCGGCCGACGCGTTCAGCGTGATCGGCCAGCGGCATTCCCGTCGAGAGGTCCTTCACGTGCAGCGTGTACTGACGGTAGCCGGTCGAATCGGTCGTGTAGGCCAGCAACCGTCCGTCGTCGCTCGGCGCAAACGCGCCGATCGCCATGAACGCCTGACCCTTCGCGAGTTCGTTCACATCCAGGAGGACTTCATCGGGGGCGGTGGTCGCGCCCTTCCGGCGCAGGTAGATCGGATACTGCTGGCCCTTCACCGTGCGAGTGAAATAGAAGTAGTCGCCACGGCGGTAGGGCGCAGTGTCGTCGTCTTCCTTGATGTGACCGACCATTTCCTTGAAGAGCGCGTCCTGCAGCGCCGTGGTCGGCTTCATGAGCGCGTCGGCGTAGGCATCCTCGGCGCGCAGATACGACGTCACCTTCGGATTGTTCTTCTCGCGCAGCCAGAAGTAGTCGTCGACACGTGAATCGCCGTGAACGCTGATCGTCTTTGGCTGTTTCTCGGCGAGCGGCGGCGCGACTGCGGCGCCGGTCGCGCCGGCTTCAGGCGTGCCGCAACCTGTGGCTGCAAAAAGCGGAAGGATCATCAGCGCGAGCGCAGCGGGGGGTCGCATGCGGCAAATTGTATTCCCACCATATAGATTGTGACGCGCACTCGTTCACGGAGCGAACGCTATGTCTTTGAGTCCGTACCTGCATTTCAACGGTCAGTGCGAGGAGGCGTTTCGCTTTTACGCGAACTGCCTCGACGGCCAGATCACCGTCATGATGTCGTGGGAGAGTTCGCCAATGCCCAGTCAGGCGCCACCGGGCTGGGCCAAGAGAATCCTGCATGCCGGGCTCGCCGCGGGGGACGGCGTCTTGGAAGGCTGTGACGCCATGCCGGGGCAATACCAGAAGCCCGAGAGCTTCTGTGTGATGCTCAGACCGAAAGCGGCTTCCGAGGCCGATCGCATTTTCAAGGCGCTGGCGGAAGGGGGTTCGGTACAGATTCCTATCGCGGAGACCTTCTGGGCGCTGCGATTCGGCAAGCTCGTCGATCGATTCGGCGTGCCGTGGTTGATCAACTGCGAGAAGTCACCGGTGGAGAGCCGATGACTCGGCACCACCCTGGGTGCCTCGTCAGGGACGCGGGTTGGCCTTTTCGAGGTGAACCCGGTCACGTTCGTTTTCGCAGAACGACTCGAAGATGTCGGCGTCGGCGAGCAGCGTATGCGGGATCTTGAGCGTAATCGGCTTCGTGTACATCGTCGGATCGGTCAGCGTGACCTCCATGTCCAGATGTCCGAAGTCGATCCGGCGGAAGCGCTCGGTGACACGCAGCTCTTCGCTGCGCGGGTGGCCGAGGATATCGAGTTGGACCCGATCATTGAAGCCGGCCGTCTCGACGACGAAGACGTCGCGATCCCAGCGCCCGATCGAGTAGCCGAGATACGCCGGGAAGTTGACCTCCTGCGGCAGTGCGCGGCCGTCGGTATAGATCTGTCGATGGAGATTGCCGGCCTCGT
>Ga0111539_10012241_pt1 | contig 10758 bp, 11 predicted proteins | sample RhiMethybrSRZTD1_FD_79667 | JGI IMG/M metagenome (GOLD analysis project Ga0111539, IMG submission 79667) | Populus rhizosphere microbial communities from Tennessee, USA - Rhizosphere MetaG P. TD hybrid SRZTD1 (version 2) (version 2) | ecosystem: Host-associated > Plants > Roots > Rhizosphere >... | reverse complement strand
GGAAGCGGGAAGAGCACGCTGCTGCGCTGTATCAACCTGCTCGAGCCGATCCAGTCCGGGCGGATCTTCTTCGAGGGTGAGGAAATCACGCGGAAGGGAGTCGATGCACGCTCGATCCGTCAGCAGATCGGGATCGTCTTCCAGGCGTTCAACCTGTTCCCGCACATGACGGTCCTTCGGAACGTCACGCTCGGCCCGCGCAAGGCGCTCGGGCTCTCGCGCGCGGACGCAGAGGCGCGCGCCGACGAGCTGCTCGAGCGCTTCGGCCTCGCCGACAAGCGCGAGGCGTATCCCGACAGCCTCTCGGGCGGACAGCAGCAGCGCGTCGCGATCATCCGTGCGCTCGCGCTCCGGCCGAAGCTGATGCTCCTCGACGAGATCACGAGCGCGCTCGACCCGGAGCTCGTCGCGGAGGTCCTGAACGTCGTCCGCGAGCTCGCGGCGAGCGGGATGACGATGCTGATCGCGACGCACGAGATGGCGTTCGCGAGGGACATCGCCGACCGCGTCTGCTTCCTCGACGAGGGCGTCATCCTCGAAGAGGGGCCGCCCGAGCAGATCTTCTCGGCACCGCGTGAGCCCCGCACGCAGCAGTTCCTTGCGCGAATCGTGGAAGCAGGCAGACTTTGACCGTGGTCGAGAAGCAGCACGAACATCACATCTCCGTCTCCCTCGATCCGCTGGACGACTACCTCGTGATCGAGCCGGGCGACGCGGAGAGCTGGACCCGCGGCGGCCTGATCATCCCGGCCGGCGCCGACGCCCGGTGCCGGAGCGGGATCGTCACTGCGGTCGGCCCCGACGCCCAGGGCATCGAGCTCGGCGACAAGGTCCTCTTCCCGGTCGAGGCGGGCTACGACGTCCGGATCGGGAGCGGGTCGGTGAAGGTCGTGCGGCGCGAGGATCTGATCGCCCGCGTGATCGACTAAGCCCTCCCAAAAAGAAGACCCCCCTGGAGAGCCGCAGAGGGGTCTGGGTCGAAAGCCGGTCGTTAGGGGGGAGCCGGCTCGCGGAATGTAGAAGCCGCTCCGGCAGGGATCATGACCCGGACGGGGTATCTGCCTCGAGCGACCTGCGATACCCTTTCGATCCGCCCGGAGAAGTGGCCGAGTGGCTGAAGGCGGCGCCCTGCTAAGGCGTTAAGGGGGAACAATCCTCCTTCGAGGGTTCGAATCCCTCCTTCTCCGCTCTAGCGCCCCGCAAGGGGCGCTTCGGCGTCTGGGTTACCCTGTGCGTCGCGCTGCGTCGCCTCGGAGGGGTGGCAGAGCGGTCGAATGCGGCGGTCTCGAAAACCGTTTCGGGCGGTTTCGTCCGACGAGGGTTCAAATCCCTCCCCCTCCGCTTCACCGACCGAATCCCGTGTGTCCATGCGGGATTCGGTCGTACTTCGTGTGCTGGCGACCGTCGGCCGATCAGAAGTTGCAGTTCGGGCTCGGTGCGTCGAGCTCGCCGCGGAAAGAGCCGCCGACGGGCGCGATGATTACGGTCACATCCCTGGCGGGCTGACCGCTCTCGTTGCGCCCGATGTGGCCCTGGCCGGTGTCGACGTAGCCCTCGCCGGCCCTGACGACCTTCCCGGTACACGTCGGGTCGTCACGCTCGTAGAACGTGACCTGGCCCTCCACCACGGTGATGAACACCGGGCCGGGGTGCGTGTGCCATCCGGTGGACGATCCGGCTGCGTAGACGTGCTGCCGGACGACGATGTCGGTCGGCGCCTTCGCCTCTGCCTTGAAGTCGCCAGGCCCGTGCGGGTATGAGCGCACCTTGAAGGCGTCGTACGTCCCTCGAGCGAGCACGGTGGGCGTCACGCCACTCGGCGGTGAGCCCATCGCGACGGCAACGAGTGCCGCGGCGATGACGAGTGCGAGTCCGGCGGCAAGAGCCAAGTGCCGGAGACGTCGTGATGACTTCATCTCTCCTCCTTCAGTTGAAAGGTCCCGCGGCACCATCGCCACCTCGGGCCGATGACTCCGCCGTTAGTCGGTTGCGCCGCCGCCGGTGCAGTCGGGAACCTGCAGGTGTCGTTCGAGGCGCGCGGTGGCCTTGCGGAGCGCGTCCGGTGCGTGCAAGAGCTTGCCGAGGACGCGCGGAAGTCGTGCGTTCTGTCTGCGCGTCTTGGCGGCGGCGATCGCCTCGTAGGTTCGCAGGTAGCTGCGTGCGTAGACGGCGGCGAGACGCCGTTCGAGTCGAAGCCAGCGAACGGCGAGGCGTTCTTGGGGCGGAGCGATCCCGAGCGTCTCGATCCGTCGAAGCCGCCGTTCCGTCGATGCTTGGATGTCCCTGGCAACGGAGGCGGCGCCCGCGTGGGTCCCGATCTGGTGGGTCCCCTCGAAGAGGAGCGCGCCGGCGCAGATGCCGCTGACGGCTTGCGACCACGGTGAACGAGGTGTGGCGGTTGCCGTTGACGTCGACGAGATCGCGACGACCGCAGCCGTGAGGAGCGGCGTCAGGAGGAGAGCAATGCTCGACGAAGCTTTCACCAGGACGACGCTGCCGCGCCGACCCAGTCACGTCTATCGGACGTCTATCCGATCTTCCGACGAGCGGTTAAGCAGGACGGATGCGCGTGAGCGCGACGACGTAGTCCGAGCTGGAGAACGACGGCTGGATGTAGAAGTTCTGCCGGCTCGGGAAGCCGACGAAGTGCTTCGTGCTGTAGGTCGACCACTGCGGACCCGCGAAGAGCGGTACGTACGGAAGAACGTCGAGCCAGAGGCGCTCGAGCTTGCCTGCAAGCCGTTGCTGCTTTCTCCGGTCGAACGTGCTCTTGAACTGCTTGAGCAGCCTGGTGCCTTCAGCGCTCTGGAAATGCGCCCAGTTGCCGGTCACCTCAGCGCTCTTGCCCGACGGGACGAACGCCGCGCGGTCGAGGTTCTGGGCGAAGTACGACGCGGGTGTCGGGCCGTTGACGGCATTGCTCCAGAGGAGGGTCCCGACCTTGGTCGAGAACGCATCCGGCCGCCAGGATCCCCAGTTGGGAACGGCCTCCACCTTCACGCGTATGCCGATGTCGCCCAGATTCCAGGCGATGATCCTCCAGGCTGTCACCCAGTCGGACCAGCTCGCGATCACCTTGACGTTGATGGAGACCCGACCGCCTCGCGGATCGAACAACGCCTTGTCCTTGTACGTGAAGCCGGCCGTCAGCAGCATCCGTCGGGCCGCCGCGGGGTTGTACGAGGCAAGTGTCTTTGCCTCGGCACTCCAACGAGGGTCCATCCAGGCGCTCCAGATCTTGTTGATGCCGATTGCGTCGACCGGCGGCGCGTAGCCGAACTCGGCACGCTGTGAGATCGCTTCACGGTCGATCGCGCGACTGATCGCCTTGCGAAACACCGCGAGGCTGTACGGGTAGCGGGTGTCGTCGAGGTAGAGCCCGACCGGCGTCGTAGCCGCCGAGTAGAAGAAGTGGTAGTGCCGCGGGTCGTGGGCGACGTAGGCCTTCTCGACCCGCGGGACCAACATGTTCGTCAGGTCGACATCCCCGTTGACCATCTGGAGCACGACAGATTGGTTCGACGAGCCGAGCACGCGCTCGATGCAGGGGATGTGGGGTGCGCCTCTCAACCAATACCGCGGATTCCTGCCGAGCGTGTACCTCTGGGTGTTGAATCGCTCCACGACGGCGAATGGGCCGGTACCGACGGGATGGGGATTCAGCCACCTTCCGACGTTCCTGATCTTCGCGAAGACATGCTCCGGCACGACGCGGAGGTTGTTCGCCAGCACCGATTCGACGAAGGTCGAGTCGGGCGCTTTGAGATGGATGGCGACTTGCCGTGAGCCGACGAGGTTCACCGACGCAACAACGTTCCCCGGTCGCGTGAGGCCGATCTGGTCCAACGCCTTGTCCCGCCTACCGGCAGTCAGGGTGTACAGAACATCGCGGTTCGTCAGAGGCCGGCCGTCCGTCCAGTGCACGCCGCTGCGGACGGTCAGCGTCAGCGTCTTGTGGTTTCTGCTCCACGACAGGTCGGACGCGAGCCACTTGTACACACGCCCGCCGCCTGCATTCGTGGCGACGACCAACGGCTCGTAGATACCGCCCGAGGTGAAGTCCAGGGGACTCGCGAACGGGTTGAAGTTCCTGGCGAAGAAGGCGTCCCCGGAGCCCGTGACGACGAGGCACCTCCGCGATGCAACCGCTCCCGCCTCGTTCGCCAAACCTCCCCCGCCCACCCCGAGGCAACAGAGCCCGACCAGCAACGCCTTCGCCCGCGCACTGGAGCGCACGCCTCGCTAGGCCTGTGGGTCGCCGAGTACGCGTGCAACCGCTGCCGCACGCGTCGTCACCTCGAGCTTCTCGAAGATGTGCTCGAGATGCGCTCGCACCGTGTGAGGCGAGATCCACAGGTAGCGCGCCGCCTGACGATTCGTATGGCCGGCGGCGACAAGTGCAATCACCTCGCGCTCGCGTGGCGTCAGCAGCTCCAGTCCACGGGGTATCTCTCTCCGCCGCGCCGCGCGCGTGTAGAGCTGAATCAGGTGCGGCGTCAGCAGCTCGAGTATCCGAAGGTCACGATCGCTCAGACCCTCCGGTCGACCCGTCACGAACATGAACCGGCGAAGGACGTCATCTCCGGGCACGTCGAGCCACAGACACAGCGCATCCTCACCGACGATGCGCTCGACATACGCCCACAGCTCGGTCCGTCGGTGCTCGTGGCGACGTACGAGGTCCGAGTGACGCACGGCCCGATTCATGAATCTCGGCACCGGCGGGTGTGGATCCTGCCCCCGCTCGATGCACGCCCTGCAGACTTCGTCGAGCTCTTCCGTCCAGGGAACCGCGCAGCCTGCGCACCATTCGCAGTCGATCTCCGAGAACGACACCAGCGTTCGGGCCTCGGGCGACACCTCGACATCGAGGCCGGAGAACGTGTTGCACGCGACACCGCCGTCAGCCGGGATCAACCGGCAAAAGGCATCGACCACCGACTCCGTGAACACCTCCGGCCCGTCAACCTCGTTCGCCTCGTGCAAGAACCCGAGCAAACCAGTCACATCGCGGTCCGAAAGCACCTCCATCGACCAGATCTTCCTCCCGGAGCAACGACGACGCAAGCAATCCGGCAAGGTGCACCACGTGCGGGATTCGGCGACGATCCGAACGATGCGCCACGGCATCCTCGGAGTTGGCGGCGTGGGCGGCTTCATCGGCGGAGCGCTCGCCCGCGCCGGGCGGGACGTCGTGCTCCTCATGCGGCCCGAGACACTCGCGGCCTACGAAGGCCGGCTCGGAGTCGAGAGCGTCGTGCTCGGCGACTTCGACGTGGAGGTGCCGGCGACGTCGGTTCTCGACCGTGAGATCGACGTCCTCTGGGTCACCCCGAAGGCGACGCAGCTCGACGCCGCGCTCGAGCTCGTGCCGGCCCATTGCATCGGCGACTGCGTCGTCGTCCCGCTCCTGAACGGTCTCGACCACGTCGACGTGCTGCGAGAACACTTCGGCGAGCGCGTTCTCGCCGCGTCGATCGCGATCGAGTCGGAGCGGGCCGACGTCGGTCGCTTCCGGCAGAAGTCGGCGTTCGCGGAGGTCGCGCTCGCGCCGGGTGCACGGGCTGCGCAGATCTGCGGCGAGCTGACCGAAGCCGGTCTCGGCTGCCGCGTCGGAGCGAGCGAGGCCGAGGTTCTCTGGCAGAAGCTCGCGGTGCTCACGCCGATCGCGCTCACGACCACGGCGCTCGAGGCGCCGCTCTCGGCGGTCGTCGCCGACCCCGCCTGGCGGCCGCGGCTCGAGGGATGCGTCCGCGAGGTCGCCGCGGTCGCCGGCGCCGAAGGTGTGGCGTTCGACGCCGATGCCGCGATGTCGCGCTACGAGCAGATCGGCGACCTCCGGAGCTCGATGCAGAAGGATCGCGAGGCCGGCCGGCCGCTCGAGCTGGACGCGATCGGCGGAGCCGTGCTCCGGGCGGCCCGGCGACACGGCGTCGACGCTCCCGCTACGCAGGAGCTCGTCGATCGGATTGCACGGAATACCTGACGTTCGACGTCGTTGTGATCGGGTATGAGGTTGTCTGTTCGCGAGTGGAAGGAGGTCCCGATGCCACTCCCGCGCAGTGCACTCTGGATCGCCGCCCTGGTGGCCCTCGTGGTCATCGTCGTGGTCGCCCTCGTCTACGGCGGCAGCGGCGGCGGCGGAACCGGTTACTGAGCAATGAACGGGGCGAGAGCCCGTGATGGCTCTCGCCCCTCCCCCACGCCCGCCCTAGCGGCGGGCGTTCGACCCTCGCCGGTGCGCTCGACAGCGGAGGGAACATCGTCCGCGCGAACGGCAACTCGGCGGAGTGCTTCGGGTTCCACCGCAACCGAGCCACGCAAGCCAGGGAAGCGCTGCTTCCCTGGCCGCGGTCGAAAGCGGAGAGGGCGGGATTTGAACCCGCGACGCACCTTTCGGCACGTACGCGATTTCCAGTCGCGCTCCTTAGACCACTCGGACACCTCTCCCGAGTGGACGGAGGGTAGCGCTACCTGAGCTGGACGAGCGCTTCGGGCTCGCCCTCGTGCTCTTCCGACTCGACAGCGAAGAACTCGACTGCGAGGAGCATGCAGACGAACAGCACGCCCGTGATCAGCAGGAAGAGGTTCCGGCGGCGGCCGGGGAAGGTCGGGTCGCGGCGCGGGAAGTAAAACGACGACAGGAGCGAGAAGGCGATGAAGATCGCAGCCATCCCGCCGAGCAGCAGCTTGTTCTCCGTCGAGACCGCCGCGAGCACGCGGGGAATCTACCGCTCCCCGGCGGACGGGGTCGGCCGTGGCCGATCGAGCAGCCGCTCGTCGTCGCGGCGGCGAAGCGCCCGGCGGCCCAGGAGCAACGCCGCCGCGATCGCTGCGAGCGGGAGGAGGACGATCGTGAGGAAGAGCGCCGCCGCGGCCGCGACCGCAAGCACGCCGAGCGCCGATCCGATCGCGTCGTCGAAGCGCCCGCCGCCGGGCGCGGCCGCCGCGCGCTTCGTCGCGAGCGAGACACGGAACTCGGCGAAGGCGACCTCTGCCGAGACGCTCGAGCGTTGGCGCGTCAGCTGGTTGAGCAGCCCCTGCACGCGCTGCCGCCGGAGCTCGAGCCTGAGACGCTCGGGCTCCGACAGGCCCGGCTGCGCGAGCTGCGCATTCAGCTCGGCGCGCTGGATCCGCAGCGTGTCGATCCGCTTCGCGAGGCGGTCGAGGTCGCCCTGGCGGTCCTGAACGGACACCTGCTGGCCAGTGATCGTGCCGAGCTCCGAGAGCTGCGCGATCGCGTCCTGCACACGCCGCTCCGGCACGCGGAGAACGAGATCGGCGCGGCCGCTCGGCCCGTCGGTTGCGATGTTGGACGAGACGACGAAGCCGCCCAGCTCGCGCGTCAGGCTGATCGCCTCGGCGCTCGCATCGGAGAGCGCACGGTTGTCGCGGACGGCGAGGTCGAGCCGTACGTCCCACTCCTGCGCGCGGCCGGTCTTCTCAACGGGGGCCGCGAAGGACTGGCCCTGCGGAGCTGCGGCCCGGCTGTCCTGCGCCGAGCTCTCCAGCGTGAGAGCAGCGGCGCCGCTGTTCGCCTCGCGCTGCGGCCCGGAGTCGCGACCACCGACGACGATCCCCGCCGCCAGCGCGAGCGCGGCCGGAACGAGCACGAGCGCCGGCTTCCAGCCGAACTGCCTTCGGCGCGGCGGCTCGAGCGAGCGAACGTGCTCGCGGACGTCCCGCGGCGCATGCGCCGAGACGCTGCGCAGCTCGCGGATCAGCCCCTCGAGGTGCGCCTCGCGCGCGCTCTCCGGCGGAACGCCCCGCAGCAGTCCCTCGATCCGTTCCACGTCGGTCTCGTCAGGCGAGCGCATCGGCTGCCATCCTTTCTTCGAGCTTCCTCAGGGCGCGCGCGAGGCGCATCGAGCAGGCCGAGCGCGACACGCCGAGCACCCGGGCGGCCGCCTCGGCATCGAGCTCCAGCACGACCCGGAGCGCGAGCACCTCGCGGTCCGCGGCGGTGAGCTCGGCCATCGCGGCCTCGAGCTCCGGCGAGAGCCCGAGCAGGTGGGTGTGCGTCGACTCGGGCTGGTCTGCCGCGTACCGCTCCTCGCGCCGCTTCCGGCGCTTCTCGGTGCGGAAGTGGTCGAGCGCGGTGCTCCTTGCGATGGCGCAAAGCCATGCGACCGGCTCGGCCCGGGTCGGGTCGTAGCGCCGCCAGCTGCGGAGCGCCTTCTCGAAGGTCGCGCCGGTCAGGTCGTCGGCGAGTGCGGGATCGGCGGTGAGCACGAGCAGGTAGCGATAGACCTCGTCAAGGCAGTCCTCTGCGACCGCTGCAAACGTCGGCCGGTTCACATCTCTCCTACGGCGCAGCCGCGTCATCCCGTCACCTCGAACCGGTCGATCGTCTTGCCCGCGAGGTCGACGATCCGCACGAGGAGGCCCCCGGCCTCGACCGTGACGTGGACGAAGCCGTGGCCGGCGCGCGCCGCGACGCGCCGCGGATAGCCCGCGGGGCACGGGCGGAGCGTGTAGAGGCCCGCCCCACCGCCACCGTGGACGACGTAGGTCACGCCGTCGCGCTCGAAGCGTTGGTAGTTGTGGTCGTGTCCGCTCAGCACCAGGCGGACGCCGGCCCGCGCGAAGAGCGGCACCCACGAACGCCGGACCGCGACGCTGCCGAGATGGCCGCCGCACGTGAACGGCGGGTGGTGGAGCACGACGATCCGCGTGAAGCCGGTGCGTGCCGCGAGCGTGCGCCGCAGCCACGCGGTCTGGGCGGCCGAGATCGCAGTCGAGTCGAGCACGATCAGCTCGACCTCGCCGACGCGGCGCACGTAGTACGGCCCGGGCATGCGCAGCAGCCCGAACTCGTAGCGGCCCCGCCGCACCTGCGCGTCGTGGTTGCCGAGCGCGCCGGCCACGCCGACCTCGGCGGCGGCGAGCCAGCCGAAGCTCGCGTTCCACGACGACGCGAACGACCGGCCGCGCGTGTAGTCGTTGTCGCCGAGCGTGACGAGCAGCTGCGAGGGGTTCCGCTCCTCGTATGCTCGAACGGCCGCGCCGACCGCGCGCTCGCGACTCCCGCCGACGCCGAAGTCGCCGATCGCGAGGATGCTCGTCGCGCCCCGCGCGGACGGCGCCACCAGCAACGCGACGACGAGTGCGATCCGAAGCGTGACTATGGTTCCGCGAATGATGACGACGCAGAAGGAGCGCATCGACGCGTTCGCCCGACTCGCGGTCGAGGTCGGGGTGAACCTCCAACCGGGACAGGACATCCACATCAACTGCGGGCCCGAGCACCTCGATCTCGCCCGGGCGGCGGCCGAGGCCGCGTACCGCGTCGGCGCCCGCTGGGTCGACGTCTACGTCAGCGACCCGCGCGTGAAGCGCGCGCAGATCGAGCACGGCCCCGAGGAGGCGCTCGACTGGACTCCGCCGTGGCTCGTCGCGCGGCTCGACGAGCTGGCCGAGCGGAAGGGCGCGATCCTCCTGCTCGTCGGCGACGCCGAGCCGGACCTCTTCGCGGACCTCGACCAGGAGCGCGTCGGCAAGGCACGCATGACGGCGCTGCGGGCGCGCTACCTCGAGCTGCTCGGCGAGGGAGCGATCGCGTGGGCGATCGTCGGCGGCCCGAACGAGGGCTGGGCGGAGGCGATGTTCGGCGAGCCCGACGTCGACCGGCTGTGGGAGGCCGTCGCCACGACCGTGCGCCTCGACGAACCTGACCCCGTCGCCGCGTGGCGCGACCACATCGAGATGCTCAAGGCGCGGACCCGCGCGCTCGACGAGCGCTCCTTCGACGCGATCCACTTCCGGGGTCCCGGCACCGACCTGACGATCGGCCTCACCGCGCGCTCGCGGTGGGTCGCGGCCGAGGCCAAGACCGCCTGGGGCCAGACGCACGTGCCGAACCTCCCGACGGAGGAGGCGTTCACGACGCCGGATCGCCGCCGCGCGGACGGCACGGTCCGCTCGACGATGCCGCTCGTCCTCCAGGGAACGATCGTGCGCGACCTCGAGCTGCGCTTCGAGGGCGGCGAGATCGTCGACGTCTCCGCGTCGAGCGGCGAGGAGGTCGTCCGCCAGCAGGTCGAGACCGACGAGGGCTCGCGGCGGCTCGGCGAGGTCGCGCTCGTCGACGGCGAATCGCGTGTCGGCCGCACCGGGCTGACGTTCCTGAACACGCTCTTCGACGAGAACGCCACGTCGCACATCGCGTTCGGCCAGGCGCTCGTCGAGGGGCTCGCCGGCGGCGAGGACATGTCGCCGGAGGAACGGAGCGAGCTCGGGATGAACAACTCGACCGTCCACATCGACTTCATGGTCGGAGGGCCGGAGGTCGAGGTCGACGGGCTCTACGCCGACGGCAACGCCGTCGCGATCATCCGCGAGAACCGCTGGGTCCTGAGCTAGACCGGGTCGACGCCGAGCTGCACGACGGCCTCGGCCTCGGCGGGGCTGAGCGTCGGCGCGGAATCGGCCTCCCACGCGAGCACCTTCACGCCCTCCCACCACGCGGGGTAGCCGTTGTCCTTGCCCGGGATCCAGACGAGGAGCCGAGCGCGGGGCTGCTGCTCGAGGTAGTCGCGCGTCGCGCGCTCGACGTCGTTCCAGTCGGTGTCGTCGACGATCAGCAGCGCGCGGTCGGCGAGCCAGGGCTCGATCATGCGCAGCCCGTCGAGCTGCTTCTCGTAGGTGTGCCCGTCGTCGTAGTAGTAGACGGCGACGGTCTTGCCGGCGAGCCCGCCCGAGGGGACGACCTGGAACGCGTCGCCCTCGATGATCGTCGGCTGCTCCAGACCGAACCGC
>Ga0111539_10012240_pt1 | contig 10759 bp, 12 predicted proteins | sample RhiMethybrSRZTD1_FD_79667 | JGI IMG/M metagenome (GOLD analysis project Ga0111539, IMG submission 79667) | Populus rhizosphere microbial communities from Tennessee, USA - Rhizosphere MetaG P. TD hybrid SRZTD1 (version 2) (version 2) | ecosystem: Host-associated > Plants > Roots > Rhizosphere >... | reverse complement strand
TCGGTATTCCTTATTAAAGGTTCAATACTGGTTAGCTCGATAGATAGCCCGCATGGCTGACAGATACCTCGGCTCATAATGGGGAGCGCGGCGCAGAGGCCGGAAGCCAAAGAAGCGCCGGTCGATGACCGACGCTTCTCCAGAACGACCTAGATCAACTCAGAGGGCGCGAACCCTCTCCGCCTGGGGACCCTTCGGACCCTGCGTGGTCTCGAACTCTACGCGCTGGCCCTCGTCCAGGGAGCGGTAGCCGGCTGACTCAATTGCGCTGTAGTGGACGAACACGTCCGCGCCGCCACCATCGACCGCAATGAAGCCGAAGCCCTTCTCGCCGTTGAACCACTTGACGGTTCCTTGTGCCATGAAACATCTCCTAGCATCCAGAAGTCGCACCGCGCGACTCCCGACTGCTGTCGGACGCCAGACTGGCCGACGCCCACGCAAAATCCCGGGGGCGTAGTACTGACCACGGCTCAAGAATTGCAACAGCCTTCCTAGTCTGGCACATAGTCAGCGGAACCGAAAATCTACGGGGTGAGCCACAAGAGTCGGTTTGCTGCCCGGCGCTCCGAGTTCCAGGCTCACGAAGGCGGTCCCGTTCCACGTTTGTTGGAGCGGGTTTCAGGTCACCAATCTGGATGATCTCGTCGGCAATGATCCGAACTTTCCGGCTGGTGCGCTGCGATCGGTGTTGGAGGATGGCAATCGCCTGATCTTGAGAGCAACCGAGTCGGGACATCAGGATCCCCTGGGCTACGCCAACGCGGTGTCGAGCGAGGACTGCCTGTACCACATTGTCACGCGTGTCGACAATGTGGATTGCGAGGCCGGCAGCTCGAGCGAACAGCACGGCAATGTCGGTCTGGTCGGCGAAGGCGCTCGTTCGGCGGGACCACCACACGAATGTCACGGGCGCGTTGGTTTGGGTTTGACGCTCCGAGGCAACCATGAGAAACGACCGCCAGGTTCGCAAGCTGCCTGGAAGAGGGAGCTTGCCCCATCGCCGGTCCTGGCTGAGGTCGTCAACGCGGTGGACGTGCTGAAACCCTCCTTCTGCGGCGACCAACTCGACGACCTGCTCCACACCGACAATGTCAGGCTCATATACCTCACGAATGACCACCGGTTGGAAGCCACCGGCGGTTCTCTTGATGATCGCGATTCCATCGGCGGGGATTATCGTCATTCCATAGTCGGCGATGGCTGAAAGCAAGGTGCCTACGTCAGGCTGGTTGTGCATGTCTTCGATCGCTTCGAGAAGGCCATGGAAATAGGCCAGATCCGGGGTGACGAAGGGGTCGTCGATGCCGCAGGCGGCCAGCCCTTAGCTGCTGTGCAGCCACTTTCCGACGTTGGCTCCGTGGCTGGATCCAGAGCAGCGCGGGCTATCTCCAGTGGCGAACCCGAGACATAATCAGAGGACTGCGCGGACGTCATGGGGGAACCTTGCAACGACGTGACGTCTGGATGCCTGGCTACGCGATTCCGCTCATCTCGGCGGTTTGAATAGCGGCCGAAATGCTCCAGTTGGCTGTTCAGCAATATGAGTGAAGCGCGGCTTTACGCTTCAGTCAATAGTGGTCTGGCTCCGATAAGGCTGGCATGCTCACAAGGCGCGACGTTGCGCGACGAGCGGGCAGAGGAAGGGGTCTTTGCCACGCAGTCCGACGTTGTTGAGGTAGCGGATTACGGCACCGTACGACTGCCACAGTGTCTTCTGCGTGTAGGGCACCCCTTCAGACGCGCAATAAGCGGCGACGAGGGGTTGCACCTTGCGTAGATAAGGGCGGGCCATCGAGGGGAACAAGTGGTGTTCGATCTGGAGGTTAAGACCGCCCATAAGGATAGACATGAAGCGACCGCCGCTTACGTTGCGACTCATCAGGACTTGGCGGCGCAGGAAGTCCAACTTCAGTCTCGGGGAGACCAGCGGCATGCCGATGTGGTTGGGCGCAAACGACGAGCCCAGGTAGAAGCCGAAGACGGCCAGCTCAACAGCGATAAAAGCGACGGCCTTCCCTGGCGACAACACCAGGAACGTGAGAGCCACGAAGCCGCCAAGGCGGATCATCAGAAGCGTGAACTCGACCCATCGGCGCTCGACCGGGCCGCGCTTCACGACGCGTCGGAACCCTTCTGAGCGAAGTGAGAGGCCCTCGAGCATAAGGATTGGAAAGAAATACCAGCCTTGGTGGGACACCAGCCACCCCATCAACCGGCTACGGGGCCGAGTTGCCTGCTCCGGGGTCATAGCGATGGCACCCAAGTCGACATCGGGATCCGAACCGACCTTGTTTGGGTTGGCGTGGTGTTTGTTGTGCTTGTTTCGCCACCAGCCATAGCTGATGCCGACGAGCAGGTTCGCGATGATCAGGCTTGTCCAGTCATTCCACCGGCCGGACTTGAAGATTTGGCGGTGGGCTGCGTCGTGGCCGAGGAACCCTAACTGGGTCATGATGATCGCGAGCACACCGGCGTTAAACAGCTGCCACCAGCTATCTCCGATCCAGATAAAGGCGAATACCCAGACGGCCAGAATGAGCACTGCGCCGATCAGTTTGGTCCAGTAATACCCGTACCGGCGGCGCATCAGATCCAGCTCGTGTACGCGGCGCGTCAGGGCCGTGAAAGAGCTGCCGGCTCGAGGGCTGGGGCCTGAGTCAGCGACCGTCGCAGAGGCGGGCCGGTTAAGCACAGATGTCATGGGAGGGAGATCCGTTCATAGCGGACTTCCCGGAAAGAGTCTAGGCGACAGCGGGCTTGCTTCGGGAGCCGCGGCGAGTGTACACGGCGACTCCGGCCCCAGACCGACTGCGACATGCAGTGAACAAATCCTACCCCGCGAACGCCCGAGCCAATCCGCGCTGACCGTACGCACTGAGCGTTGCTGAAGGACAACTTCGGCGTCCCACCATCGCGATAGGCTTTACCGATCAGCCGTCAATCCACGTCGGCGTGGCTGTGAGGATCGATGAGGACTATGGATTCCGACGACAATGCCGAAATGGGGGCCGAAATTGGAGGCGAGATCGGCCCGTCGGGTTACGACTTTCAGAGTGAGACCGCTGAGCAAGCCGCTGAGCGTCGGCTCGCGGAGGATGAGGACCTTCGCGAGAGCCTCGTGGGTCTGTCCCGGTTGGCGTCGGACCGGCTTCCACTAGAGGACCTTTTGACCCAGGTCGCCACCTACGCCGTACAGGCGATTCCTGGGGCCGACGGCGCCGGGTTGACGCTGCTTGAGGAGGACAGGGTTGACACCATTGTGGCGACCGCCCCGTTTGTTACTGAGGTCGACGACATTCAGTACGGGATGAACCAAGGCCCATGCATTAGTGCCGCCCGTGAGGGTCAGACCGTGCTGTCTGGCTCGCTCGGTGCAGATCTGCGGTGGCCGCGCTTCGGCGGCCGCGTCGCACGGCTCGGCGTACACAGCGTGGTGTCGTTGCCGTTGGTCACGCCCGACGGCGTAGTGGGCGCGATGAATGTCTACGCCCATGACAAGAACGCCTTCGACGAGCGCGCCGCCGAGCTCGGCCAGGTATTCGCAGGCCCGGCAGCGATCGCCGTGCAGAACGCCCACGTCCTCGCACAAACCCGAAGGCTGGCTAACCAGTTGCAGATCGCACTGGAGCTCCGCGGCACTATCGACCAGGCCATCGGGATTTTGATGAGTCGCAGCGGCAGCACCGAGCACGAGGCCCTCGAGCGGCTGCGCTCGCTGAGCCAGCGCGAGCATCGCAAGCTCGCGGAGGTAGCCCGCCGGATCGTAGACGAGGCCGTCGCCCGGGCGAGAGCCCGAAACCGACTAAGTCAAGAACATTCTGATTAGGGGTTAGGCGCCGTCGTTATCACCGCGTAGAGTCAAACTTGACGAGGCTATTTGAATCCCGGTCCGCGGAGCCGCCGCCAGTGGTCTCGGCGACTTGCCGAGCCAGTTCATGCAGACACGATTAGCGGGCGGATCCGCTTCCTCGGAGCGCGAGTGTGGATCTCCCAGCAGCCTTACTCGCGCACCTGAAAGATCTCACGGCCAGCGTCGGACAAGATGATCAAGATCTAGACGACACGCTGACGGCGCTGACCGCAGCATTGAAGTCAACGGCCACCACTTACTGCGGGTTGCGGCTAACGATCGTCGAGAATCAGTGGCCGATCACGCTGACCGCTTTCACTGACGGTCACGACGCTGACGGTCACGACGTACCGGCCGGGACATCGCTGCGTCTCCCGCTCGCGCTCGTTTCGCCGGCGGTCGATCATGGGAGCCGAGTTGTCTTCTTCGCCGTAACGCCTGGCGCGTTCATCGATCTCGCCGCAGACCTGAGCTACGTCCTCGGGGGGATCCCGGTCAGTCAGGCATCGCCCGCGGACGGCGATGATCATCGTGATCATGGTGAGGCAGGTCTGGATGGACATCGAAGAGTGATTGAGCTCGACGTCGATCTTCCACTGCTCTCTCGAGTGTCTGGGCTGACCGGCCTCGCGGAACTAACGGTTCTCAATCGCGCCATCGGGATGCTGGTTGCTCAAGGCAGGGACATTGAGCAAGCTCACCAACTGCTACGGCGCGATGCCGCCGCTGCGGGAGCCGAACCGCACGTCTACGCCGCGCGGATTCTTCGACGGTAATCCGTTGGTTTGGCAAGTGGTGACCTGCCCTGTCTCTGGTCCGCTGATGCTCGCCTGAGAGGGTATGAGTCAGAAGCTGACGCGGTGCCGTCCCGAGGGAGGAGGTTGCGAGATGTCGTGGGTTCGCCACGTTATCTGGTGGCAGGTCTACCCCCTCGGCTTCCTTGGAGCCGAGAAGGAGCTGGGCGCATTGCAGGGCGAGGTGAACCGGCTGCCGAGGCTGCAGGGGTGGCTCGATCACCTGATTTCCTGGGGCGGCAACGGCCTTCTGCTCGGCCCGATCTTCACCTCGAGCAGTCACGGCTACGACACGGTCGACTACTTGCAGATCGATCCGCGCTTGGGTGATGAAACTGACTTCGACGCCTTGGTCGCCGCCTGCCGGGACAGGGGTGTGCGGCTTCTGCTCGACGGGGTCTTCAACCATGTCGGCCGGGACTTTCCGCCGGTTGCGAAGGCACTGGCCGAAGGACCGGGATCGGGGACGGAGGACTGGGTGTCCCACCTCTACGACACCGGCGGGGTGATCACTGCTGACTACTTCGAGGGCCACAACAATCTCATTACCCTCAATCACAGTTCAACACGTGTGCAGGAGTATGTGCGCGACGTGATGTTGCACTGGCTGCGCCGCGGCATCGACGGTTGGCGGCTGGACGCCGCGTACGCCGTACCGGCGACGTTCTGGGCCGCGGTATTGCCGGCGGTCCGCAAGGAGTTCCCCGATGCCTGGTTTGTCGGCGAGATGATTCACGGCGACTACATCGACTACGTGAACACTTCTGGCCTGGACTCGGTGACGCAGTACGAGCTGTGGTGGGCCATCTGGTCCTCCATCGACTCTGTCAACTTCCACGAGCTGCAGTGGACGCTGGGCCGCCACGCCAAGTTCGTGGAGCACTTCGTCCCGATGACGTTCCTGGGCAACCACGACGTGACTCGGGTGGCAAGCCAGATCAGGGACCCGCGGCACTGGTCGCACGCCGTGGCGCTGCTCGGCTTCCTGCCAGGGGTGCCGTGCGTCTACTACGGCGATGAGTTCGGTCTGGAGGCAGTCAAAGAACAGCGCCCCAGCGGCGACGACGCCGTACGGCCGGAAATGCCGGAGGAGCGGTGGCTGTTCACGCATTCGCACCCCGAATTGGAGCAGGCATATCGGCGGGTGATCGGGCTGCGCCGCCGCAACCCGTGGCTGGGCGACGCGATGATCAAGACTGAACAGGTGGAAAACGCCCACATCGTCATCCGGGCCCGGGCCCGGCACGGAGAGCAGTCCTTGGCTCTGGCCCTCAACCTGACAGATGAACCGTTCGCGCTCGCGGACACTGCGGCTGTGCTGGAAGCTGAGCCGGGCATTGCAGATCGAGCCGTTGCTCCACACGGCTGGGCGATAGTTGCGGACTAAGCCAATGCCCTCTCGAGTTCCGCGGGAAACTCTCATCCTTGGAAATGGCCGGGTGGTTGGTATCAGGCATGATCCGTCAGAGGAAGATCGCTACCCAGTAACCCATCGCTGTCGAAGGCCGCCGCCCATCGCCGATGAGTTACCGAGAAGACCATCGCTAGAGCGAGCTGCAGAACGGCGACGATGGCGTATGCCCATCGCCATGTCGCACCTGTCTGAACGACGGCGGTAACGATCAACGGTGAGGTCGCGGCGCCAACGCCGTAGGACGCATGCAAAAAGTTGATGCGCCGGAGCCCGAAATTCCGCGCGGCGTAGGCGTTCAGCGGCGCGTCGATCGCGCCGCCTGACAGGCCAAGAGCACGACGCTGACAAGGAACAACCCCATCGGCGGGCGGGCTGCGGAAAGGACCAGTGCGACGGCAGCAAGGAGTGAGCTGGCGGCAAGAAGCCGTCCAAGCCCGATTCGATTCAGCAGGTAGCCGGGGGAAGTGGTAGAGGCGAGCGTCACGGCTACGCCTAGCGGCAATACCACGCCAGCGGCACTGATCGGCTGCTGAAACGAGATGCGCATGGCCGGCCACGCGATACCGACCATTGAGTCGGGCAAGGCAATGCCGAAGAAGGGGACAGGCTTGGCTCTCACCCATCACGAAATGAGGCGGTGGCTAGGCCCAGCCGAACATCCATGAGACACCGCTCCCGTCATGCCACGCGCTCCGGTCGGCAGGCGGGGCAGGCACGGCGGATTTCCCCTTACCGATGCCAGGAATATGTCGACGGGGAGTTTCGCTGCACATGAATAGCTGATCTATGCAGCGGGTATTGGACAGTCATTCGAGCGTTCGACCCACAGGAGATTTTGTGACTTCTACCATGACGACCACCGGAGAGCGGAGTGCCCAGACAGCCCCCGCCCGCGAGCGAGTTGACTTCTGGTTCGATCCCGCGTGTCCGTTCTGCTGGATCACCTCGCGCTGGATCCTGGAGGTCGAAAAAGTGCGCAATATCGAGGTGCAGTTCCATGTCATGAGCTTGGCCGTGCTGAACGAGACTACCGACGTCTCTGATGAGTATCGGGCGAAGTTGCATTCCTCCTGGGGTCCGGTACGGGTCGCGGTTGCGGCAGCACAGTTCAAGGGAGAGCAAGTCCTTTCACCTCTTTACACTGCGATGGGCACTCGCATTCACAACCAGGGTTATCAGGACCGGTCCAGAGTGATTGCCGAAGCGCTCGACGAACTGGGCCTGCCGCCGGAGCTGGCGGAGGCCGCTGAGTCGACTGACTATGACGACGCGGTCCGCGAAAGCCACCATGCGGGGATGGACAAGGTGGGCAAGGGTGTGGGAACCCCAACGATTCACGTCAACGGCACCGCCTTCTTCGGACCAGTCCTCACTCGGATTCCACGCGGTGAAGACGCCGGTCGGATCTGGGATGCCAGCATCACTCTGGCGGGCTACCCCTACTTCTTTGAGCTCAAGCGTGAACGTACGGACACGCTGCATTTCGACTGAACCCCCGAGCCGGCCCGGCCGCCACGCGCGAGTCGGCTGGCAAATGGCTCGAGACGATCGCCGTCGTTCTCGGGCCTCACCCGTTGAAAGCCCATGCCGTACACGGGCCGCTGCGTTTGGGAACGGCTTGCATCGATCTGGTGACAACCACTAACAATGACGTAGGTGATTCGTCGAGTGGAGAGGCTTTGTCATGCCAAAGGTGTTCGGTCTGCACGAAATCGAGCTGCGGCCAGGAGTGGAGCCCGAGGAGTATGAGCGATTTTTCGCCGAAGAGCTCGCACCGACGCCCGAACTCCCAGGGTGGAAGACCCATCTTCTAAAGGGTGATCGGGGAGCACGCACCGGAAAGTATCTTGTGCTTTTGGAGATCGAGAGTCTGGAGGCACGCGATCGGTATTTCCCCGAACCTGGCGAGGAGTCCGAGGAGTTCATTCGGTTCTTTGAACAGCACCCAGAAGCCGCGGAGGCAATGGAGAAATGGCAGAGATATAGCCCGTTCGGATCGGAAAACGACATTTCGACCGATTACGTTGTTGTCGCTGAGTAGCACCTTCTCCAAGAACAGGGAGTAACTCGAACGAGTAGCCCCGGATGGGCGTCGAATGGCCAACTCCGGAACTCTCTTGCAAGCCAGGTGATGAGAGATCAGCGAAGCAACCCGATCTGCGGCGCCACCGAGTTGGCCAACATAAACGACAGCGCGCTCCATTTCCGCCTGGCTCGCCGAAGCCCGGTGTCGTGTCGCTGCCCACGCCGTAACGGCTGAGCAGGTTGTACTCGAACACCATCGCGAGCGGCGATCTGTCCAGCGAACCGTCCACATTGGGCCGTGCCGAGGCGGGTGTCAGCAGGACCATGACGATCCAGGACATGGACACAGCGAGAGTGACCACGCCGGCGAGCGCAGCATGACCGAAGCGCTGTCGCAGCCGGCCGGGCGCGGCAAGGAGATACACAAGAGCGAGTGCTGGGAGGACGCCCCCCGCCTACACCATCTTGGTTTGGAACGCGAGTCCCCATCCAGACACCGGCTACCAGCAGCCAGCCCAGTCGCCCTCCGGCAACCGCTCGGAGGCAGGCGTCGGCCGCGAGGATCAGGAGCAGCGTGAGCAGTGTGTCGGAAATCTTCACATGCGCTAGGGCCGCCACGATGGGCGTCGTTGCTAATGGCGGCGGCAAAAAGACCTGCCGCTGGGCCGAGCCAACGCCGTACGACCCCATACGGCAGGAGGATGGCGATAACGGTCTCGATCACCTGTGGCAGCAGGATCGACCACGTGGAGAAGCCAAAGACCCGCGCCGACAACGCCTCCACCATGAAGGCGCCGGGCAGTTTGTCGAGCGTGATCGACGCTGCAGGGTCGTACCCCGCGTACAAGAATGGCCGCCAGCTCTCCGACATGCTCTTCACGGCCGGCGCGCAATAGCCGTGCACGAGCCCGTCTCTGATGCCCGCGGCGTAGGACATTAACTGGTGCCCAAGTGCCGCGGTTAAAGCCCAGCGGTTCGTGCGCACCAAGAAAGCACCGCGGGAAGGGTCTGGCGATACACGGTGTAGTTATGCCCGCCAGAGGGCAGCACAACCGTGGAGACATTCGGGTAGCCCCTGGTTTCGTTGATCATTTGTTTGGAGTCGGCGTAGTGCACCCCGTCATAGGAGTGCCGGTCCGTCCTTGATACGACGATGAGCAGGTGGGCATTCCGGTCTTGTGGCTGTCGAACGAGCCAGATCGGTGAATTTTCCCGGCGCAACTGTGCGCTGCCACCGAACAAATTGCCGGTGGAGGGATCAATCTCGGCGTCGAAGTATCCGCCGATCGCTGCTGCCGCATGCCATTGAGCCGGTTGATGCAGCACCAGCTTCGCAGCGCAGAAGCCTCCCGTGCTCCAGCCGGCAGCCGACCACTGCCTGCTGTCCCGGCTGACGCGGAAGTGTGCAAGAACCGCGTCGCGGACATCTTGGGTCAGCCAGGTCTCGGCTCGCGGCCCGCGCGGAACGTTAGTGCACTCGGTGTCCCGCGGTGGGGCAATCATCAGCGGCGGGAAGACCGCGACGAACGGTTTGACCGCGCCGGAACGAATCGCCTGAGTCGCCTGCCGGGCGAACTGGAACTGCGAAAACACTCCCTCAGGGGTCCCCGGTTGGCCAGGCATCATCATCAGCACGGGAAACTGCTTGTTCTTGAAGGCTGGCTGGTCGTACTGGGACGGCAGCCAAACCAGGACGATCCCGCTGGCCCTCGATGCCTTGCCGTTGACGGGGAGAGCGACAACCCGTCCACCGGCGCCCCCTACCGGTAGCACCCCATTGGTTTCGGCTTGGAGCGAGCCTGCAGCTGCGCCGCCGAGAAGGTCGGTCCAGTTGTCGTAGAAGCCAAAGCTGTTGTTCGCCCAGACTCCAACTGCGGCCACCGCCACCAATTGAGCAGTCACCATGGCAATGAAGCGCAGGATCTGGCCAGTGCGGCCGTGTGGCCGCCTTCGCCAGCTGATTGCCAGAAAGAGCGGAATCAAGATTGCCAAGGCGACCAGCAACACAAACAGTGGCTGGCCCGTCAGGCTCATGGGGTGCACACTTCGGGGACGGAAGGTTGTGTGCAAGCGTCGAGCGCAGTCCGGGTCGGACGGTCTAATCGATTTCCGACCCCGCTATATGCCATACCATCAGGATCCCGCTGCAGACGGTCATTTTCTTCCCGGCCACCTGTCCATCCTGATACCGGCTACCAGCCCAGAGCTTGCGGCTTGCCGAAGCGGTCGAGCGTAGACGAGTGAAAGCGAATGCGTCTAAAACGGCCAGGCCATCCTTGTCTGCGGCCAGATTGCTTCCAAGAATGATCATGTCCCTTTCGTCATGACATCGAAAGGGACCTCAGAAGAGCATTTGTAGTTGTAGTGAGCTCCAGTAGCTGCCTGACGATGATGAACATCGTTGGCTGGGTTCGGCGGTTGCGCGGTGCTGCGGTCGAGGGTAGGCATGTCAGCTGCCTTTCGATCGATAGCTGTCGGAGTCAGGGCGCAGCCGTTTCGGTCTGATTGAGCACCGCCAGCTTGAGTACCTGTTCGCACCACTCGCGGAAGCTCGTCGGTGTCGAGTTCTCGGCTGTTCGAACGGCGTTGTCCAGGCCTTCGTTCTTCGCCCAGGCCATGTCGGTCATGCCTTGAGCCATCGCATCGGACATGCCGAAGCTGACGAACCTGTCC
>Ga0111539_10012239_pt1 | contig 10759 bp, 10 predicted proteins | sample RhiMethybrSRZTD1_FD_79667 | JGI IMG/M metagenome (GOLD analysis project Ga0111539, IMG submission 79667) | Populus rhizosphere microbial communities from Tennessee, USA - Rhizosphere MetaG P. TD hybrid SRZTD1 (version 2) (version 2) | ecosystem: Host-associated > Plants > Roots > Rhizosphere >... | reverse complement strand
GAGCTGGGCAAGCTCCCCGGTGGCCGCACGCCCACGCGCCGGGACTGGTCGCGGCTCTCGGCCGGCTGGACCGAGCGCATCGACGAGCGCATCGCCGAGCTCGAGCGCCTGCGCGTCGGGCTGACCGAGTGCATCGGCTGCGGCTGCCTGTCGCTCGACCGCTGCCGGCTGGCCAACCCCGGCGACCGCGCGGGAGCGCGCGGCCCGGGCCCGCGCTACTGGCTCGGCGACCCCCGAAGCTGAGTGCGCTACCGGCCGATCGCGACCGCGTTCTCGGCGGACGCGTGCAGCGAGTCGGCGTCGACGATCTCGCGGCCCAAGGGCGTGAAGGTCACCGGGATGAGCTTGAAGTTCGCGAGCCCGAGCGGGATCCCGATGATCGTGATGCAGAGGAGGATGCCGGTGACCAGGTGGCCGATGGCGAGCCACCAGCCGGCCAGGATCAGCCAGAGGATGTTGCCGATCACCGACGGCGCTCCCGCGTCCGGCCGCTTGAGGACGGTCCGGCCGAACGGCCACAGCGCGAAGGCGGCGAGCTTCACGGCCTGCAGCGCGAACGGGATCGTGATGATGAGAATGAACATCACGAGCGCCGCAGCCAGGTAGCCGATCGCGAGCCACAGCCCGGCCAGCACGAACCACAGGATGTTTCCGATCAACCTCACCCGAGCGCAGTATCGCCGAAACGGGGTCGCGAATTCCGTTCAGCGACGAGTGCCGGTGGGCGTTCTTCGACAGCTCGCGAAACCAGGGCGGCACCTGGTGTCAGATGGAGACCTGCGGCAATCGCGTGAAGAACCGCTCGTACCGGCGCCGAGCGTCCGCTCGCCGCCACGCGGCCGCGCGCTAGAGACCGGCGCCTTCGTACTCGTCGTGTCGACGGATCCAGATCGGCCGATCGTCGTCCTCGTTCCGCCCCTTCGGCGTTCGGTCGAGCAAGCCGTAGTAGGCCATCGTCGACTCCAGTCCGCGTGCGGTGGTGACGTAGGTCCGGTACACCGTCCCGCCGTCGAGCGCGTACGCGCTCAGCCCCGGGCTCTCGGCGACATAGCCGGCGACGTCGGTTCCGCAGGACTCAGCGTTCTGCGTCACGGTCGGGTGAATGTCGCCCTCGAGGAATGGGCGCAGCTCCTCCTCGGTGTGGGTGAACCCGAGGTCACGGTTGAAGTCGCTGCCGCCCGCGGAGGCCCAGTCCAGGCCCCAGCCCATCCGCTCCTTGTAGGCCGCAAGCCTCTCCACCGGGGCCCGCGAGACGAGCAGCATGGTCACGTCTCGTGCCGCCAGATGGGCCACGTTCGGATCGATGGTGTCGGTGATCGAGGAGCAGACGGGGCAGCCCGCCTCATACGGCGGGCCGAACATGAAGTGGTAGATGAGCAGCTGCGAGCGACCGTCGAAGAGCTCGGCGAGTGACTTCGTCCCCGACTCGGTCTCGAAGCCGTAGTCCTTATCGACCGCCACCCAGGGAAGTGCCTGCCGCTTCCGCGCGAGCTCGTCGCTGCGCCGGGTGAGCTCCTTCTCCTCCGCGAGCAGCTCCTCGCGGGCCGAGTCGAACTCCTCCTGCGAGCCGATCCTGTGATCCGTCATCGCGGTTCCTCCTGTCAGTATGCGCCTGCATCCGAAGGATGCGGCGCCGCCGAAACTACTCGGTTTCGTGGTTTGGCCATCCCTGATTCAGACACCGCGGGCGCCGGAACCGGAACGGCCGGTTCCTTTCGGGCCCGGACGGGGTCCTTACCTGTGACGAGCGTGAATGGATTTGGCCGTGCGAGGATCCCGTCGTGACGAACCGGACGCTCACTCGCGCCCGGGCGGGAGACGAGGAGGCGTTTCGCGAGCTCACCGACCCCTACCGGAGCGAGCTGCAGCTGCACTGTTACCGCATTCTCGGCTCCGTCCAGGACGCGGAGGACCTGCTCCAGGAGACGCTCTTGGCGGCCTGGCGCGGGCTTGAGGGCTTCGAGGGGCGAGGCTCGGTGCGCGCCTGGCTGTATCGAATCGCGACCAACCGCTGCCTGAACGCGTTGCGCGACAGCGCGCGCCGCCCGCGGGAGCTGGAGCCCATGGCGAACCCGCCCGCCCCCACCCGCCGGATCGAGCCGGTCTGGCTCGAGCCCTACCCGGACGTCCTCCTCGACGCGCTTCCGGACACCTCGGCGGGCCCGGAGGGACGGTACGAGACGAGGGAGGCGGTTGCGCTGGCGTTCGTCACCGCCCTTCAGCATCTCCCACCCCGCCAGCGGGCGGTGCTCGTGCTGCGCGACGTGCTCGCCTTTCGGACGGCGGAGGTGGCGGAGATGCTCGAGACCACCGAGGGTGCCGTGAAGGGCGCCCTACAGCGGGCCCGGGCGACCCTCGACGCGCTCCCGGCTGGCCGGCCCGACCGCAGCCCGCTCCCGCGCTCACCGCGGGAGCGCGAGCTGGTCGGGCGATTCGCCCAGGCCGTCGAGAGCGGCGACATCGACAGCGTGGTCTCGCTCTTGGCCCACGACGCCCGGATCACGATGCCACCGCAGCCGCTCGAGTATCAGGGTCACGCGGCGATCGCGCGCTTTCTCGACGAGCGCGCCAGGCTGCGGGGCCGACCCCTTCGGCTGGTGCCCACGCGAGCGAACGGCCAGCCGGCGTTCGGCTGCTACCTGCCAGCCGAGCCGGCGGCCATCGCGCGCCCATACGGCCTGATGGTTCTCACGCTGGAGGACGACCGGGTCTCCGCCATCACCTGGTTTGCCGACACCGGCGTCCTACCGCACTTCGGCCTTCCCCGCGCGCTGCCCGGTTAGGAGGGGCCGAGCCGGCGGAGCCCATGTGAGCGCTCTCTCCTCGGAGCCTTCTTCTCCGGCCCGGAGCCCGTACTCAGAGCGCCCGCGGCAGCTTCGCGGTCCCGGGCGCCCGCAGGCCGTCGAGGAGGATCTCGACGAGGCGTGGCCACCGGCCGGTCGCGGGACCGGTGTTCGCCTGCGTGATCCGGCCAAGCCCACAGGCGATCATCGGGATGTCCTCCCAGACCAGGTCGCGGCGAAGCTCGCCCGAGCGCTGAGCCCGCTTGACGAGCCGCTCGCAGAGCTCCGACAGTCCCGCAGCACGGGCCGCGGCATCCATGACCTCCGGACGGGACCCCATCACCTCGCAGAGCCCGCGGTCATCGGCCTGGATCTGGGCGGAGTAGCGGATGAAGTCGGAGATCCCCTCCCACGGGTCCTCCGCCTCGAGGCCATCACGAGCCGTCTGGGCGAGACGCTCGAAACGATCGGCGACCAGGGCGGCGATGAGGTCGTCCTTGGTCGGGAAATGCCGGTAGACGGTCCCCACGCCCACCTTCGCGGCCTTCGCCACGTCGGGCATCTGGGCATCCAGGCCCTGGTCGGCGAACAGCTGTCTCGCGGCCGCGATCACGGCCTCCCGGTTGCGGCGGGCATCGGCCCGAAGCGTCCTCTCGACCCTGTCGAGCTTCCCGGCCGAGTCGGGCTTCTTCTGCGTGACGGTCGTCAATGTAAGCGGAATCGAAGTTCCGGTATCTCCACCGAAATCGGAATTCCGATTCCGAATAATCCTACCGCACCTGTCCATTTGCGCCTCGCCCATTCGTCCTGAGGGTGAAGACACAAAGAACGGCCGAACGGAAAGGAGCCCGGGAAGTGACAACCTCACAGCAATATCTCGAGCGCCGGTGGACCGCCTTGATCCTGCTCTGCATGGCGCAGTTCGTCGTGGTCCTCGACGCGTCCATCGTCAACGTCGCCCTGCCCAGCATCGGTAAGGGCCTCGACTTCTCCGAGCAGAACCTTCCCTGGGTCGTAAACGCGTACGTGATCGCCTTCGGCGGCTTTCTGCTCCTGGGCGGGCGGGCGGCTGACCTGCTGGGACGCCGGCGGGTGTTCATGGCCGGGTTGCTGGTCGTGGCCGTCGCATCGCTGGCCGCGGGATTCGCCGCCGACCAGGGTCAGCTGATCGCGGCTCGCGCAGCGCAGGGCCTGGGTGCGGCCATCATCTCGCCGGCCGCGCTGTCGATCGTCACCACGCTCTTCCGCGACGGGGCCGAGCGCAACAAGGCCCTGGGCGCCTGGGGCGCCGTCGCGGGGTCCGCGGGTGCGGCGGGGGTGCTCCTCGGAGGCATCCTCACCGATGGGCTCGGATGGGAATGGGTCCTCTGGGTCAACGTCCCGGTGGCGCTCATCGCGCTCGCGCTCACGCCGGGGCTGATTCCCGAGAGCCGCTCCGAGTCGGCGACCCGTCATTTCGACGCCGCGGGGGCCATCAGCGTGACCGCCGGCCTCTCGGTCCTGGCCTACGCCTTCCTCGACGCGAGCTCCGCCGGCTGGGGCTCGACCAAGATCGTGAGCCTGCTGGCGCTCTCGACGGCGCTGATCGGGGCGTTCGTAGCGATCGAGCTGCGTTCGAAGGCGCCGCTCGTCCCCTTCCGGATCTTCCGCCTCAGGACCCTCACCGGCGCCAACGTCGTCGGGCTGCTGCTCGGCGCATCGCTGTTCTCGATGTTCTTCTTCATCTCGCTCTACATGCAGCAGGTGCTCGGCTACAGCCCGATCCACGCCGGGCTGTCGTACCTGCCGCTGGCGCTGACGATCATCGTCGCCGCGGGCGTGGGCGGTCAGCTCGTCACTCGATTCGGCTTCAAGCCGATCCTGGCGGCGGGGATGCTGTTCGTCGCGCTCGGCCTCGCGTGGTTCAGCCAGGTGTCCATCGGGGGCGGGTTCACCACCGACATCCTCGGGCCCTCGCTGCTCGCGGCGATCGGCCTCGGATTCGGCTTCGTCACCTCGACGATCGCGGCCGTCTCGGGAGTCCAGGCGCGAGAGCAGGGCCTGGCGAGCGGGCTCATCAACACCTCGCAGCAGATCGGCGGAGCGCTCGGTCTCGCGGTGCTATCGACCATCGCAACGTCGCGGACGGACCACGTCATGGCGAGTGGGACGTCGTCCCTCCCGAACGCCCTCACCGAGGGATTCCAGAGCGCGTTCCTGGGCGGCGCGGTGATCGCGGCGCTGGGCTTCGTGGCGACGCTCATACTGATCCGCACCCGCGACAGCCGGGCACATGTCGAGATGGCGAACGCGGAGGCAACTCCCGCCGGGGCCTAGTCCGCCCCGTATCCAGGGGTTCTTGCCAATATGCGGACGTGGCACGGCTCAGCGCGAGAGAGCGCGCGCAGCTTCCTGACAGCGCCTTTGCGTACATCGATTCGCGTGGCCGACGCCGCCTTCCGATCCACGACGCTCCGCACGTCCGGAACGCCCTGGCGCGGTTCAGCCAGTGCGCGTTCGAGGACGAAGAGGCGCGCGACCGGGCGCGCAACCGGCTGCTGAGGGCGGCGCAGAAGCACGGGATCATGCCGATCGGCTTCATCAGCGCACAGCTGCGACCGAAGCAGAAGCTGCCGAAGGGCCACGTCACGTTCCTGCTGACCGACATGGAGGGATCGACCGAGCTGGTCGGGCGCCTCGACGATCAATACGCTCCCCTTCTCGCCGAGGTTCGCCGTCTGGTTCGCGCCGCGGTCCGATCCGCCGGCGGCCGCGAGGTGTCCGTCACCGGCGATGATCTGTTGGCGGTGTTCGAGCTCGCCCCCTCGGCGCTGGACGCCGCGCTGGCGATCCAGCGGGCGATGCGCGCGGCCGCCTGGCCGGGAGGAACCGACGTGCGGCTGCGCGTCGGCCTCCATCGCGGGCGACCGGAACTCACCGATACCGGCTATGTCGGGATCTCGGTCCACGCGGCCGCGCGCATCTGCTTCGCGGCGCACGGCGGCCAGATCATCATGTCCTCCGCCGTTCGCTCCGCGATCGCCGAGCCACCGGCGGACGGCGTCAGCCTGAAGGGCCTGGGCGCCTGGCGATTTCGCGGCCTCCCGGAGCCGGTGGAGGTGTTCCAGGTCCACGCCGTCGACCTGCTCGCCGACTTCCCGCCGCTCCGCTCCGCCACCCCCGTCGACTAGCGGATTCGGTCGCATTGGTCAGCGGCGGGGCCGCAAGTAACGTTGAGCGGGTGTCCGAGGCCCCCACGAGCCCGATGCCGCCGGTCCGCGACCGGGACCACGTCACCAGCTCCGACCCCGCTGACGTGACGCTGGTCGAGTACGGCGACTTCGGATGTCCGTACTGCTTCGCCGCCAGCGTGCCGGTGAAGTCGCTCCTGGATCGCTTCGAGACCCTTCGGCTCGTGTGGCGGCACTTCCCCGACGGCGAGCTGCATCCCGGAGCGGACCTCGCGGCGGAACTCTCCGAGCTCGCTGCGGTGCACGGAAGGTTCTGGCAGGCGCATTCGCTGTTGCTAGCGGGGCGGGAGAGGTTCACGCACGAGGATCTGCTCTCGGTGGCGCGGCGGCTCGAGCTGGACGAGGACGACGCGGAGACGGCGCTCGGCCGGCGGACGTTCCGCGAGCGCGTCCTCCAAGACGTCGCCGGGGGCGGAGAAGCGGGAGTCCACGGCACCCCTACCTTCTTCGTCAACGGGGAGCGACTCGAAGGTCACTGGCGCCAGCTCGCGCAGATCATCCCGGCGAAGATCTCGGAGTCGAGCCGGTGAGCGACACCAGCCAGCCGATTGGCGCGGGATCTCGCGAGACACCTGAGCGCGATGGAGCATTTCCGCGCCTCGATGGCGACCAGCGCGCTCGGCTTCGGGGGCTAGGCAGCGTCCGTAAGGTCGAGCCTGGGGAGGTCCTCTTCCGCGCCGGCGACGAGAGCAGTGACTTCTTCGTCATCGAATCGGGCGTGGTGGCGATCGTCCAGGGCCTGGGCAATGAGAACCGGCTCATCGCCGTCCACGGTGCTCACCGCTTCCTCGGTGAGCTGAATCTTCTGACCGGCCAGCGGCTCTACCTCTCCGGGGTCGTTCGAGATGCCGGGGAGGTGATCCAGGTTCCACTGGACAGGTTGCGGCAGATCGTTGCTGCGGACAAGACGTTGAGCGACGTCATCCTCGGCGCGTTCATGGCCCGGCGCGCGATCCTGATCGGAATGGACACGGGGATCAAGCTCATCGGCTCGCGGTTCTCCCCCCACTCGCGCCAGCTGCGCGAGTTCCTGGCCCGAAACCGGATGCCGCATCAGTGGATCGACCTCGAGCAAGATGAGGATGCCGACGCCCTGCTCGATGGCCTCGGCATCAAGCCGGATGAGACGCCGGTGGCGGTGGCCAGCGGCGGGGAGATCCTTCGCAATCCCAGCAGCGCTGAGCTCGGGAGGGCGATCGGCCTCGGCTCGCCCGGGCCATCCCCGCCCCTGTGTGACGTGATCGTGGTGGGGGCCGGCCCGGCCGGCATCGCCGCCTCTCTCTATGCGGCGTCGGAGGGTCTGGACATCCAGTGCGTCGAAGCGGTCGCCCCCGGAGGCCAGGCGGCCACCTCAGCCCGGATCGAGAACTATCTCGGATTCCCGGCTGGGATCTCCGGCAGCGAGCTGGTCCAGCGGGCCGGCGTCCAAGCGCTCAAATTCGGCTCCCGGCTGGCCGTTCCGGCGGCGGCCGTCGCGCTGTCGAGCACGCCGGGCAGGCACCAGATCGAGCTCTCGAATGGCGACGTCGCCACCGGCAGGACGGTTGTGATCGCCTCCGGTGCGCAGTACCGGCGGCTGGACCTGCCGCGACTGGACGAGTTCGAGGGCGGCGGCGTCTACTACGCCGCGACCCAGGCCGAGGCGCAGATGTGCGGCGGTGATCCGGTGGTGATCGTCGGCGGGGGGAACTCAGCCGGTCAGGCAGCGATGTTCCTCTCCAAGGGTGCCGCTCGCTGCCGGCTCGTGATTCGCGGGGCCGACCTCGGCAGATCGATGTCCCGCTACCTCATCGCTCAGATCGAAGAGAACCCGCTGATCGAGGTCATGAAGCAGTCACAGGTGGTCGAGCTTCACGGCCAGGGAGACTTGGAGGCGGTGACCATCGCGGACTCGCGGTCGGGGGAGCGCTCGCGGTTCTCGGCCCTCGCGCTGTTCGCCTTCATCGGCGCCGTGCCGCACACCGAGTGGCTGCAGGGTCAGCTCGCCACCGACCACGCCGGGTTCGTGATGACCGGCAGGGATGTCCAGGGCGACGACCTCGCCGAGTACGACGGCGAGCGACCCCTGTTCCTGGAGACGAGTCGACCGGGGATCTTCGCGGTGGGCGACGTCCATTCGGGCTCCATCAAGCGTGTCGCGTCCGCCGTCGGCGAGGGCTCAATGGCAGTTCGACTGATACACCAACGACTGGCCGCACCCGTGGGAGCGGCCGCCTGAGGAGGCAATCCATGCCGTCATGCACCCATCTCGATCACGTCCAGATCGCGCAACTTCCCGAGGCCGTCGACGGCTGCGAGGAGTGCCTGGCAGCGGGCGACCCGTGGCTGCACCTGCGGATCTGTCTCGAGTGCGGCCACGTGGGCTGCTGCGACGACTCACCCAACCGTCACGCCACCGCTCACGCGAGGACCACCGGCCACCCCATCATCCGCTCGCTTCAGCCCGGAGAGGACTGGTCCTGGTGCTTCGTCGACGACATTCCACTCATGATCGAGGGAGTCGAGGGCGAGACCCGCATCCCGCCATCACCGCTGGGCGGATGAGAATCCGGGTCAGCGTTCGCGCCGCCCGCCCTTCGTGGACACAGAATCGTTGAGCATGGAGCGCTTTCACACGTTCTCGCCTCGCCCGGAGTACAACCTTGTATACGCCATCTCCCTTCTTCAGCCCACAACTCTCGGAGCAACCAAATGACAACGACCGAGTACCAGCACGAGCTGTCCGTCTCATCGACTGACGATCTTCGTTCGCGAGCCCGGGCGGCCCTCGAGAACTGCGGTGTCGATCTTTCGCCTGGGACTGGACCGTCCGTGAGCGCGCGGTCGCCGATCACGGGCGAGGCGCTGTTCGAGGTTCCCGCCGCAGGACAGGCGGAGGTGGAGGAGGCAATCGCCGCGGCCGGGCGTGCTTTTCGTGAGTGGCGTTCCGTTCCGGCGCCTGTGCGGGGCGCGCTCGTCAAGCGCCTGGGGGAGCTCTTGAGCGAACACAAGGCGGACGTTGCCGAGCTGGTCTCGATCGAGGCGGGAAAGATCACCTCGGAGGCCCTCGGCGAGGTGCAGGAGACCATCGACATCTGCGACTTCGCGGTCGGGCTGTCGCGCCAGCTCGATGGCCGCACGATGCCGTCTGAGCGCCCAGGCCACCGGTTGATGGAGACCTGGCACCCGCTGGGGGTGATCGGGCTCATCACCGCCTTCAACTTCCCGGCGGCCGTGTGGTCCTGGAACGCCGCGGTCGCCCTGGCCTGCGGGGACACCATCGTGTGGAAGCCCTCGGGAATGACTCCTCTCACTTCGCTGGCGTGCTCGGCTCTGCTGGATCGCGCCGCAGCGGAGTGCGGGACACCGGCCGATGTGCATCGGCTCGTGATCGCGGACGCTCACAATGCCCAGGCGCTGGTCGGTAGCCCCGATGTCGCGCTCGTGAGCGCGACTGGATCGGAGCGCATGGGGGCGGAGATCGCGCCACGCGTGGCGGCCCGCATGGGGCGGTTGTTGCTCGAGCTCGGCGGGAACAACGCCGCGGTCGTGGCACCCTCGGCCGATCTCGAGCTCGCCCGGCGGGGAATCGTCTTCGCCGCGGCGGGAACTGCCGGCCAGCGCTGCACGACCCTGCGTCGGGTGATCGCGCACGACGACGTCGCCGACGCGCTCGTCGACGGGCTGCGCGACGTGTTCGGCCGACTCCCGATCGGCGACCCGAGTGCCTCCGGGACGTTGGTCGGTCCGCTGATCAATGAGCAGGCGTACCAAGAGATGGCCGCGGCGCTCGAGGAGGCACAGTCCGACGGCGGCGAGCTGATCGTAGGCGGCGGGCGGCGTGCGGCTGCGGGCCTCCCGGACGCCTACTACGTCGAGCCCGCGCTCGTTCGCATGCCCGCACAGACAGAGCTGGTGCGTCGGGAGACGTTCGCTCCGATCCTCTACGTGATGACCTACCGGGACTTCGAGGACGCGATCGCGCTTCACAACGGTGTTCCCCAGGGACTGTCGTCCAGCATCTTCACCCGCGATCAACGAGAGGCTGAACGCTTCCTCGCCGCCGACGGCTCCGATTGCGGGATCGCCAACGTCAACATCGGGACCTCCGGTGCTGAGATCGGGGGCGCGTTCGGCGGGGAGAAGTCGACCGGGGGAGGCCGCGAGTCCGGCTCGGATGCCTGGCGCACCTACATGCGCCGGGCAACCAACACAATCAACTACTCAGATGAGCTTCCCCTCGCCCAGGGTGTGGAGTTCGGGTGAGGCCCGTGCCGTCTCACTGATGCGACGGGGATAAACCTCAGTTTGGCGGCAACCGAGACTCAGGAGCAAGCGCTCGAGCGCCACTTCCGCGAGGGCGTGGCTGCGCTCAGCAGCGGCGGTGCTCGCGACTTGGACCTCGATCAACCGGTCCGAGACGGCACCCGGCTGACCGCACGGATGGCCCTTGCATTGTTCGGCGCGATGGCGGCGAGCAGGAACCTCGATCTGGCGGCCCGCTATCTGCGGAAGGAGGGCCCCGGCGTCTACACGATCGGATCCGCGGGCCACGAGTCGAACGCCGCGATCGCAGCGGCGCTCAGACCTACGGATCCAGCTCTCCTCCATTACCGGTCTGGCGGGTTCTACTGCGCCCGGGCGCAGCAGGTCCCGGAGTCCACCCCACTACGGGACATCCTCCTCGGCCTGGTCGCCGCCGTTGATGAGCCGATCTCGGGCGGGCGACACAAGGTGTTCGGCAACCACGCACTCGCAGTGATCCCT